>LNFM01001205.1_pt1 | contig 82388 bp, 73 predicted proteins | sample 596031 | NCBI WGS metagenome assembly LNFM01 (sample SAMN04254537, study PRJNA301005) | activated carbon metagenome | isolation source: dual media filters at the Ann Arbor, Michigan drinking water treatment plant | place: USA: Ann Arbor | reverse complement strand
CTCATCCGCCCTTCGGGCACCTTCTCCCCGCCTTCGCGGGGAGAAGGAAGAGTCAGGCCGGTGGACATGAATCGGCGCGCGGTGCCAACATCCCCGCCATGTCGCCCTTGAGCCCCACCGATCGCCGCCGCTTCGTCGGCGGAACCGATCTGTTCCGCCGCTGCGCGCCGGCCGAGCTGGATCGCATCGCCGCGCTGTTGCGCGAGAAGCGATACGCCGCCGGCCAGACCATCTTCCAGCGCGGTGACGAAGGCTCGGGCATGCTGTTCGTGGTCTCGGGCCAGGTGCACATCGTGGTGTCCTCGGCCGAGGGCCGCGAGATCATCCTCAACATCATCGAGCCCGGCCAGGAATTCGGCGAGCTGGCTTTGCTCGATGGCGAACCACGCAGCGCCGACGCCGTGGCCCATACCGACAGCGTCATTCTATCGATCTCGCATGCCGAGTTCATGCCGCTCCTGGCGCGCAACCCCGACCTTTCGGCGGCGATCATGCGCGTGCTGTGTGGCCGTCTGCGGCGCACCAGCACGCAGCTTGAATCGGTGGCGCTGCTCGAGCTCGGCGCGCGCCTGGCGCGCCTGCTGCTGTCGCTCGCCGACACGGTGGGCGAGGCGACGAAGACCGGCACCCGCTTGCGCCTGCGACTCTCGCAAAGCGAGTTGGGGCAGCTGGTCGCCGGCAGCCGTTCCAAGGTCAACCGGCATCTGATGGATTGGCAGGCCAGCGGCATCCTGGCGCGCGACGGCGCGTTCATCGTGGTGCGCGATCGCGACGCGCTTGAGGACATCGCCGCGGCGCTGAAGGATTGAGGCATGGATTGGCGCTCCCGGCTGCTTCGGCTGCCGCCGCTGGCGCTGGGCATCGCCGCCGTGCTGGCGCTGGCGGCGGCGCGCCTGCTCGATCCGGCGCCGGTGCGCGAGTTGCGCCTGGCGCAGTTCGACGCCGCGCAGCGGCTGATGCCGCGTCCGTTGGCCGACCTGCCGGTACGTGTTGTCGACATCGACGACGATTCGCTGGCGCGCATCGGCCAATGGCCCTGGCCGCGCGATCGGCTGGCCACGCTGGTGCGTCGCCTGCACGAGGCGGGCGCCGCCGCGATCGCCCTCGACATCGTCTTCACCGAAGCCGATCGCCTGTCGCCGGCGCGCATCGTCGGCGAGGTGGTGCGGCGTGGAGGCGATCCCTCGCTCATTGAGGCGATGGGGCGTCTGCCCGACAACGACGCGCTCTTCGCCGCCGCTATCCGCGAAGCGCCGGTCGTGCTGGGCATGCTGATGACCACCGGTCGCGGCGAGCCGGTGCAGCCCAAGGCCTCGCTGGCGGTGATCGGCCCACCGCTGGCGGGGCATGTCGATCGATTCGGGGGCGCCATGCCGCCTGTGCCGGTTTTGCTCGGTGCCGCGCGCGGCCTGGGCAGCATCAGTATCGGCGAATCCGACACCGCGATCGTGCGCCAGGTGCCGCTGCTGCAGATGGCCGGCGACACGCCGGTCCCCGGATTCGCCGTCGAGGCGCTGCGGGTCGCGCTGGGAGAAACCACCATTGGTGTACGCGTCGGTCCCGTCGGCGGTGGCCGCGACGGCGTGCGCGCGCTGCGCATCGGCCAGCTCGTGGTGCCGAGCGCGCCCGACGGACAGATCTGGCTGCATGGTTCGGATCCCGTCGCCGATCGGGCGCGCTGGCTGTCGGCCTGGCGCGTGCTGGCGGGTGACACGCCGGATGATCGCACGCGGGCGGAACTGGCCGCGCTCGTCAAGGGCCGCATCGTGCTGGTCGGTGCCAGCGCGGTAGGCTTGGGTGATCTTCGCGCCACGGCGATGGCCCCGTACCTGCCGGGCGTGTCGATCCACGCCCAGGCGATCGAGCAGATGCTCGCGGGCTGGCATCTCGAGCGGCCGTTTTGGGCCGAGGGCGCGGAGCTTGCGGCGCTGCTGCTGATCGGCCTGCTGGCGACATGGGCGGCGGCGCGGTTGCGCGCGGTGCGGGCGCTGCTGGTCGCCATCGTGCTCGACGCCGCGCTGATTGGCGTGGCGTGGTGGGCCTTCACCGGCCCGCTCCTGCTGCTCGACGTGACGGCGCCGCTGCTGGCGGCGGTAGTCGGCTTCTCGGTGGCGGGGCTGGGCCGCTATGTCGGCGTCGAGACGCAGCAGCGCCGCCTGCGCACGCGCTTCAGCCAGTATCTCTCGCCCGACGTGGTGCGCCGCCTGGTGGCGCAGCCCGGCTTGTTGCGCCTGGATGGCGAACAGCGCGATATGTCGTTCGTCTTCACCGACATCGCCGGCTTCACCTCGCTCACCGAGCGCGTCGGCCCGCGCAAGCTGATCGCGCTGCTCGACCGCTATCTCGACACGCTGTGCGAGATCGGCGTGCGCCATGGCGGCACGATCGACAAGATCGTCGGCGACGCCGTGCATGTGATGTTCAACGCGCCGCTCGACCAGCCCGACCACGCCGCGCGCGCGTTGGCCTGCGCGCGCGAGATGGACACCGTCGCGCGGGCCTTCGCGCGCGACAAGGAGCGGCAGGGCGAGACCTTCGGCGCCACGCGCATCGGCGTCAGCAGTGGGCCGGCGGTGGTGGGCGATGTCGGTGGCCGGCGGCGGCTGGACTACACCGCGCACGGCACGGCGGTGAACCTGGCGGCACGGATCGAAGCGGCCAACAAGGCGCTGGGCACGACGATCTGCGTATCGGGCGCGACGCGCGCGCGCATCGAGGGCGCGGCGTTGCGGCCGGCGGCGCGGCTGATGGTGCGCGGCCATGCCGAGCCGGTCGATGTCTTCACGACGCTGCCCGAGGGCGCCACGGACGCGCAGGCCGAAGCCTGGAGCGCGGCCTATGTCGCGGTCGCGACCGGCGCACCCGAGGCGCGCGCGATGCTGATCGAGCTGCGGTCAAAGTGGCCCGACGACCCGCTCGTCGCGCTGCACCTCAAGCGCATCGACGCCGGAGCCCGCGACGCCGTCATCGACCTGCGCGGTTGAGGCTCATTTCCCGTCGCCCCTCGATGTGTCCCCTCCAAACACCCGCAAGGGGAGAGGGGAGGAAGATGCTTAGCGCGCGCCGACACTGCTGAGCGCGCGGTCGATCTTCTCGCGGCCCCAGACGCGCTTGGGCTGCGGCTTGTCGCCGGGCGCCTTGATCATCGTTCCCTCCGTCGCCGCGAGCGGCAGGGTTTCGCCGCCCGCCGTCACCGCGACACGGCCATCGCGCACGAAGACGCCATACTCGCCGTCGATCGGGCCGGCGAAGAAGGCGGTGCCGCGCACGCCCAGGAGCGCGTGCGGCGAGCGAATCTCGACCTTGGCCTCCGGCATGGATTCGGTGCGGCCACCGACGAAGAAGAAGCCGCCCTGCAGGGCGCGGCCGACGAACTCACCCTTGCTCGCCGCCGGATCGAAGGTGAAACGGTCGACGACGAAGCGTGCGCTGGGGCCGAGGTTCAATGCGGTGCCGTCGTTGAGCTTCACGGCCAGCTTGGCGTCGCCCGCTGTCTCGATCACATCGCCCATGCGGATCACCGCGCCGGTGCCGAGCGTCAGCCTGGTGCCGCCGGCCTCCACCGTCGCCTTGCCCTGCAGCCACTCAACCGTGCCCACGACTTGCTGTTGCGCCGCCGCCGACAGTCCGGTCAGGGCCAGGAACGCCGCGATCCCCGCAGCGGCCGCCATGTTGATCCAGCGCGCCATGCTTTCCCCCTCGCACAGAAATGAGCAAACGCTCGCCACGTATCGTTGACTTAGGCGCCGACCGTGACCAAAGGATGGCGCACATGATTATAGCACTCGACGGGCCGTCGGCGGCCGGCAAGGGCACCTTGGCCCGTCGGTTGGCGGCACATTACGATCTGGCCCATCTCGATACCGGCTCTCTTTACCGAGCCGTCGGCGGCCGGGTGCTGCGGGAGGGCGGCGACCCTGGCGACGTCGCCCGGGCGGCGGCCGCGGCTGCTGCGCTGCGCGAAGATGATCGCCTGGCTGAGGATCTGCGCAGCGAAGCCGTCGGGCAAGCCGCCTCCCAGGTCGCGGCGATCCCCGAGGTCAGGGCTAAACTACTGGATTTCCAGCGCGACTTTGCACGGAACCCGCCCGGCGGACGGGCCGGCGCGATCCTCGATGGGCGCGACATCGGTACCGTAATTTGCCCTGGCGCGGATGTGAAATTATTCCTCACGGCCAGCCTGGAGGCGCGCGCCGAGCGGCGATTCCGTGAGTTGCAAGCGGCCGGTGCGGCGCCTATAAAGCGCGCCGTTCTGGAAGAGATGACGTTGCGGGACCGCCGCGACAGCGAACGCCAAGCGGCGCCGCTGATGCCGGCCCACGACGCGTTCGTGCTTGATACGAGCGCGCTCGACGCCGACGCGGTGTTCGCCGCCGCCGTCGAGCATATCTCCGAGAGAATGCGTTCGCGCCGGGCCTGAAGCCTTCGGCAGCGCGAGCGGGAGAGGTACCGAGGGCTGCGGCCGGATGCGCAGGAGAGAGCGCATCGCGGGCCGATGGCGTCATCAGGCAGTGGATCCGCCGAATCAATCGGTTGGCCGTCGGACAGCAACCTGGTCCGGGATCGTTGTGAAGGAGATGACATGGCCAAACGTACCGCTTTGCGGGAAGCCGATCCCGCGACCGCCGATTTCGCGGCGATGCTCAATGACGCACTCGGTGAGTCAACCGGCTTCGAAGGCCAGGTCGTTCGCGGCCAGGTCGTCAACATCGTCGGCGATTTCGCCATCGTCGACGTCGGCCTGAAGTCGGAAGGCCGTATCGCGCTGCGCGAGTTCGCCAACGGCAACGGCGCGCCCGAGATCAAGACCGGCGATTTCGTCGACGTCTTCGTCGACCGCATGGAGAACAAGGAAGGCGAGGCGATGCTGTCGCGCGACAAGGCGCGGCGCGAGGAGGCCTGGACCCTTCTCGAGAAATCCTTCAACGACCAGCAGCGGGTCAACGGCGTGATCTTCGGTCGCGTCAAGGGCGGCTTCACCGTCGACCTCTCGGGCGCCGTGGCCTTCCTGCCGGGCAGCCAGGTCGATGTCCGTCCGGTGCGTGACGTCACCCCGCTGATGGGCTCGCCGCAGCCGTTCCAGATCCTCAAGATGGATCGCCGCCGCGGCAACATCGTGGTCTCGCGTCGCGCCGTGCTCGAGGAGAGCCGCGCCGAGGACCGTAGCCGCCTGATGGGTCAGCTGAGCGAAGGCCAGGTGCTCGACGGCGTCGTCAAGAACATCACCGACTACGGCGCGTTCGTGGATCTGGGTGGCGTCGACGGCCTGCTGCACGTCACCGATATCGCCTGGAAGCGTATCAACCATCCGAGCGAGGCGCTCACCATCGGCCAGCAGGTCAAGGTGCAGGTCGTGCGCTTCAACCCCGAGACGCAGCGCATCTCGCTGGGCATGAAGCAGCTGATGAGCGATCCGTGGGACGGCGCCGCCGCCAAGTATCCGGCCCAGGCCCGGGTCAAGGGTCGCGTCACCAACATCACGGACTACGGCGCCTTCGTGGAGCTGGAGCCGGGCGTCGAGGGTCTGGTCCATGTCTCGGAGATGAGCTGGACCAAGAAGAACGTGCACCCCGGCAAGATCGTCTCGACCAGCCAGGAGGTCGAGGTGATGGTGCTGGACGTCGACATGACCAAGCGCCGGATTTCGCTCGGCCTCAAGCAGTGCCTCGACAATCCGTGGGACACCTTCTCGGACAAGTACCCCTCGGGTACCGAGCTCGAGGGCGAGGTGCGCAACATCACCGAGTTCGGCCTGTTCGTCGGCCTGCCCGGCGACATCGACGGCATGGTCCATCTCAGCGACCTGTCTTGGGACCTGCCGGGCGAGGAGGCGATCCGCAACTTCAAGAAGGGCGACGTCGTCAAGGTCAAGGTGCTGGACGTCGACACCGACAAGGAGCGCATCTCGCTGGGCATCAAGCAGCTCCTCAACGACCCCTTCGAGAAGGTCAACGCCATCAAGAAGGGCGAGGTGGTCACCGCGGTGGTCTCGGCCATCCAGGAAGGCGGCCTCGACGTCACTGTAGCGGACGGCATCCCGGGCTTCATCCGCAAGACCGAGCTCAGCCGCGACCGCTCCGAGCAGCGCCCGGATCGCTATGCCGTGGGCGACAAGATCGACGCCAAGGTGACCAACATCGACCGCGCGGCGCGCCGCGTCGTGCTGTCGGTCAAGGCGCGCGAGGCCGACGAGGAGAAGCAGGCGATGGCCGATTACGGCTCGTCCGACTCGGGCGCCAGCCTGGGCGACATCCTCGGTGCGGCGCTCAACCGCGCCGCGCGCAAGCCATCCGAGGAAGACGACGCCAAGTAGTCGTCGTCGCTGTTTGGCCCTATCCGACATCGAGCGCCGGCCCGTCCTCCAGGACGGGCCGGTTTTCGTTTCCGCTCCCGTATCCGGTCAGTGGCGAAAATGCCAATGTTCCAAATGACTTAGGGTTGACGCTGGGGAATTGCGTCGGCATACTGCGACAACCTGTTGAATTGCCCATCGAACGGAACCAATCCCGTCGCATGACCAAGTCGGAACTGATCGCCAAGCTGGCGGCGCTCAACCCGCATCTGTACCAGCGGGACGTCGAGCGCATCGTCGCGACGATCTTCGATGAGATCGCCGTGGCCTTGGCGCGCGGCGATCGCGTCGAACTGCGCGGCTTCGGCGCATTCTCCGTGAAACAACGGGAATCGCGCACCGGCCGCAACCCGCGCACCGGCGAAACCGTGGCTGTGTCGCAAAAACGCGTGCCGTACTTCAAGACCGGCAAGGATTTGCGCGATCGGCTCAACAAGAGCGTCCGGCAGGGCGGCAGCAGCGTCAGTGGCGGCTCGTAAGCCGGCGGACTGAGCCGCCCGCGCATCCCTGCGACGATGGCCCGCTTCGGCGGGCCGTTTCATTTCAAGGCACTATGCGTTGTCTGGCAGGGTAGGCCTCGCGTAGGGTGGATCGATGAAGACACTGTCGCGCATCCTTCTCGGGCTGTTCCTGGCGGTGGGCGTGCTGGTCGCGGTCAGCAACCGCGAGCCGGTCGAGCTCGGGCTGTGGCCCCTGCGCGAGAAGCTGGTGGCCCCGCTCTTCCTGATGATCGTCTTCCTGCTGCTGGTCGGCGTGCTGGCTGGCCTGCTGATGGGCTGGTTCTCCAATCGCCGCCACCGCACCCAGGCGCGCCATCGCGGTGCCGAGGTCGAGCGCCTGGAACGCGAAGTCACCAAGCTGAAAGGCGAGCTCGCGACCTTCACGGCGCGCCCGCAGACCGTCGAGCCGCCCAAGCCGGCCGACAGCCGCGCGCTGGCGCGCCAGCAGGCGCTGGTCGACCCCGACTCCGTGGTGCCGATCACGAGGGCGCGCTGATGCGTTTCCTCGACGCGGCGGCGGTCGACGCCGCCCTGGACGACATCGCGCTTGTCGATCGTCTGGCGGCGCTGTTCCGCGCCGGCTGCGAGATGCCGGTGCGCCATCATCACCCGATCAAGGCGCCGACCGGCCCCGGCTCGGCTGATGCCATGCTGCTGCTGATGCCGGCCTGGACCTCGGCCGGCGCCACGCAGCGCCATATCGGCGTGAAGATCGTCACGGTGTTTCCCGACAACGGCCTGAAATCGCTGCCGTCGATCTACGGCCAGTACCTCCTGCTTTCGGGCGAGACCGGCGCGCCCGTGGCGCTGCTCGACGGCACCATGCTGACCAAGCGGCGCACCGCCTGCGCCTCGGGCCTGGCCTCGCGCTATCTCTCGCGCCCCGACTCGCGCGCGCTGCTGATGATCGGCACCGGCGCGCTGGCGCCTCAGCTCATTCGCGTCCACTGCAAGATCAGGCCGATCGAGCACGTCGCGATCTGGGGCCGCACGGGCGCGCACGCGCAGTCCCTGGCGCGCCAGCTCGCCGACAGCCTGCCCAAGGCGCTGGGTCGCGCGGTCACCGTCACAGCGGTCGACGATCGCGCCGCGGCGGCGCGCGAAGCCGACATCATCTCCTGCGCCACCCTGTCGAAGACGGCGCTGGTCGAAGGCGCCTGGCTGCGGCCCGGCCAGCATGTCGATCTGGTCGGCGCCTACACCCCCGAGATGCGCGAGAGCGACGATGCCGCCGCGCGCGCCGCCCGCATCTTCGTCGACACCAAGGCCGGCGCGATGAAGGAGGCCGGCGACATCGTCCTGCCGCTGCGCTCAGGCGAGATCGGCGAGGACGACGTGCTGGCCGATCTCTACGACCTGACGCGCGGTCACCATAACGGCCGCGACAAGGGCGATACGCGGTCGATCACCCTCTTCAAGTCGGTCGGCGCGGCGTTGGAAGACTTGGCGGCGGCGGAGCTGGCGATCGAGCGCCCATGAGGATCGCCGCGATCTCCGATATCCACGGCAACCGCTTCGCATTGGAGGCGGTGCTTGAGGACATCGCGGCGCGTCACGTCGACGTCACGGTCAATCTCGGCGACATCCTCTCCGGGCCGCTCGATCCGGTGGGCACGGCCGCCGTGTTGATGCCGCTGAAACTGCCGACGGTCCGTGGCAATCACGAGCGGCAGGTGCTCTGCGACCCGCCGGAGAAGCTGGGCAAGACCGACGCCTTCACGCGCGGTGTGCTGACGGCGACGGAGCGTGACTGGATCGCCGCATTGCCCGAGACGTTGCCGCTGTCGGACGAGGTGTTCCTCTGTCACGGCACACCCACCAGCGACCTCGTCTACTTCATGGAACGCATCGACGGCGATCGTACGCGGCCCGCCGATCTCGCGACCGTCGACCGCCGCGCCGGCGATTGCCGCGCCGCGCTGATCCTGTGCGGCCACACGCATGTGCCGCGCAGCCTGCGACTGTCGGACGGCCGCCTGGTGGTGAATCCGGGCAGCGTCGGGCTGCAGGCCTATGACGATCTCGAACCGTCGCCGCATTCGGTCGAGGTCGGCTCGCCGCACGCGCGCTACGCCGTGATCGAGAAGCGTCGGCACGGCTGGCGCGCCGAGCATATCGAGGTCGACTACGATTGGCGGGCCGCCTCGCGGCAGGCGGCGTCGCATGGCCGCGAGGACTGGGCGCGCCGGTTGCTGACGGGCTGGGCGTGAGTGCCGAGCCCGCCATACGCGTCGCTGTACCCGATGATGCTGATGCGCTGACCAGCCTGTTCCTCGCCGCGCGGCGGCAGGCCATGCCGTGGCTGCCCGAAGTGCACAGCGACGTAGAAACCCTGTGGTGGATGGGCAATGTCGTGCTCCGCGAGCTGAGCGTGCGCGTGGCGACTCAAGACGGCGCCATCGCCGGGTTCGCCGCGATCCAGCCGGGCTGGCTCGATCATCTCTACATCGCACCGGCGAGGCAGCGCGCGGGCCTCGGTACACTTCTGCTGGCCGAGGCGAGGCGTATCGGCGGTGACCCGCTGCGGCTTTGGGTGTTCCAGCGCAACCTTGCGGCGCGCGCCTTCTATCGCCGTCATGGCTTCGTCGAGGAAGAGCTCACCGACGGCGCGGCGAACGAAGAGCGCGAGCCTGACGTGCGCATGATATGGTCGGCGCCATGAATGTCATCATCGTTGGCGCCGGCATCGCAGGGCTGGGCGCGGCCTGGGCGCTCACCCGCGCGGGCCATCACGTCACGGTGCTGGAGCAGGGGCCGATCCCCAATCCTGTCGGCACCTCGGTCGATTCGCATCGCCTCATCCGCCGCCCCTACGGCACCGAGATCGGCTACATGCGCATGATCACGCACGCCTACGCCGCGTGGAACCGGCTGTGGGCCGATCTCGGCGTGAAGCTCTGCGTCGATACCGGCTCGCTGTCGCTGAGCACCGGCGCGGACGATCGGCAGGCCGAGTCGCTGCGCTTGATCAAGGCCGATGGCTTTCCGGTCATCGAGATGACCGCCGCCGAGCTGGCCAAGCGCTATCCGCTGATCGATCCGGTGGGCGTGCGGACGGCCTATCTCTCGCCCGAAGGCGGCGTGCTGCTGGCCGACCGCATCGTCGCGGCGCTGGCAAAGTGGCTGGGCGAGAAAGGCGCGCGATTGCGGCCGATGTCGCGCGTGCAGTCGATCGATGCCGATGCCGGCGCCGTGACTTTGGCCGATGGCGAGCGCGTGGTGGGCGATCTCGTGCTGGTCGCCGCCGGCGCCTGGCTGCGCGAGCTGGTGCCGGACATGGGCGAGCATGTCGAGCCGTCGCGCCAGGTGCTGGCCTATGTCGATCTGCCCGCCGACCTGGCGCGGGCCTGGGCGAGCTATCCCTCGCTGCTGTCGATCGGCAACGACCGCGGCTTCTATCTCGTGCCGCCGGTCGCGCGGCCCGACGGCACGCGTACCCGCCTGAAGATCGGCGATCATCTGTTCAGCCGCGAAGGCGACGCCGCCAGCGATCCGCGCATCCCAGCCTTCGACGAAGTGCGTCGCGTGTGGGAGCAGGCGCGCGGCCGGCTGCGCGATCTCGAGCGCTATCGGCTCGCCGACGGCAAGATCTGTTACTACACGGTCGATCGACGACCGGGGCGCGAGACCTTCCGCTCTGTACCCGTGGGCAAGATGGCCTGGGCGATGTCGAACTGCTCCGGCCACGGCTTCAAGTTCGGCGCCTGCATCGGCGAGGCCTTCGCCGACATGGTCGCCGGCCGTCGCTCGGCCGACGCCTTCACGCGCTACGTCGCCGGAGAGACGAGCTGATGTCCGTCGTTGCGCCGCGCAAGATCGTCACCTTGCTGGACGAAACCACGCATGACGGCGGCGCGCCGCTCGCCACGCCGGTGCGCAAGGCCGCGATCGGCGGCGTCGTGCGCAATCCTTATGCCGGACGCCATGTCGAGGACATCGCGCCGATGATGGACGCGCTCAAGCCGCTGGCCTTCGATCTGACCAAGCGCCTGCTCGCGACCTTGGGCGTCGAGGGCAAGCAGGTCGATGGCTATGGCAAGGCGGTGATCGTCGGCGTCGCCGGCGAGCTGGAACACGCCGCGTTGTGGCATCAACCCAGCGGCTGGGGCATCCGCGAAGCGATGGGCGGTGCGAAGTCGATCGTGCCCTCGACGGTGAAGGTCGCGGCAGCGGGGGCGCGCATCGACGTGCCGCTGCATCACGCACACGCGGCCTATGTGCGCAGCCATTTCGACGCCATCGAGTTCGCCGTGCCCGACGGGCCGCGACCCGAGGAAATCGTCTTCATTGTCGCGCTGGCGATCGGCGGCCGGCCGCATCCCCGGGTCGGCGGATTGAAAGCCGATGAGATCAAATTGTGGGACGGCCAGCGCTGACGGCTTGCAATCGCCGGCAATCCGCATATCGTTTGTGTACGAACAAGTTGCATCTTGGCGCCCTTGTGCGGCGCACCAAGTTCTCATCATGCTCAGCGATCCTGTTGGGGAGACCGTCGTCATGAAACGCAGAACCATCCTCGCTCTGGCCGCCGGCGCCGGCGTGTCGAGCGCCATCCCGGCTCTGGCGCAGCAGGGGCCGATCCGCATCGGCGAGCTCAACAGCTACAAGAACTTTCCGGCCTTCCTCGAGCCCTACAAGAAGGGCTGGGAGCTGGCGGTCGAAGAGTTCAACAAGGCCGGTGGCGTGCTCGGCCGGCAGATCGAGATCGTCTCGCGCGACGACAGCGGCACGCCGGCCGACGCGGTGCGTGTCGCCGAGGAGCTGCTGAGCCGCGAGAGGGTCGCCTTCCTGATCGGCACCTTCCCGTCGAATGTCGGCCTGGCGGTCTCGGACTTCGCCAAGCAGCGCAAGACGCTGTTCATCGCCGCCGAGCCGCTCTCCGACAAGATCGTCTGGGACCAGGGCCACCGCTACACCTACCGCCTGCGCGCCTCGACCTATATGCAGACGGCGATGCTGATCCCCGACGCGGTGAAGCTGAAGAAGAAGCGCTGGGCGATCGTCTTCCCGAACTACGAGTACGGCCAGTCGGCGACGGCGGCGTTCAAGAAGCTGCTCAAGGCGCAGCAGCCCGACGTCGAGTTCGTCACCGAGCAGGCCACGCCGCTGGGCCGCATCGAGGCCGGCGCGGTGGCGCAGGCCATCGCCGACGCCAAGCCCGACGCGATCTTCAGCTCGCTGTTCGGTCCCGACCTCGCGAAGTTCGTGCGCGAGGGCAATAGCCGCGAGCTGTTCAAGGGCCGCGAGGTGTTCAATCTGCTGGCCGGCGAGCCCGAGTATCTCGATCCGCTGAAGGAGGAGACGCCCAAGGGCTGGTACGTCACCGGCTACCCCTGGAACGAGATCAAGACGCCCTCGCATCAGAAGTTCCTCGACGCCTACCAGGCGAAGTTCAAGGACTACCCGCGCCTGGGCTCGGTGGTCGGCTATGCCACGATCCAGTCGGCGGTGGCGGCGATCAAGAGGGCGGGCTCGCTCGACCAGGAGAAGCTGGTCGACGCCATGTCCGGGCTGAGGCACGACACGCCGTTTGGCGAGATCACCTATCGCGCGATCGACAATCAATCGACCATGGGCGCCTATGTCGGCCAGATCGAACCCAGGGACGGCAAGGGCGTGATGGTCAATTGGCGCTATGTCGACGGCAAGGATGCCCTGCCGCCGGACGACGAAGTCAGGAAGATGCGGCCAGCCAACTGATTGGCCACCTGATCGGTGTCGTTCGCCTCGATCCTCGCGCAGCTGCTGAATGGGTTGGCCGGCGCGTCGTCGCTGTTCATGGTGGCCGCCGGCCTGTCGCTGATCTTCGGTGTCACGCGCGTCGTCAACTTCGCGCATGGCTCGCTCTACATGCTGGGGCTCTACGTCGCCTACTCGACGGTGGAGTTCCTGGGTCGCACGCCGCTGGGTTTCTGGGGCGCGATCATCGTCGCGACCCTCGTGATCGGCGCGCTGGGCGCGCTGATCGAGATCGCCATCCTGCGCCGCATCTATCGCGCCCCCGAATTGTTCCAGCTGCTCGCGACCTTCGCCGTTGTCCTGGTGATCAAGGACGTCGCGCTGGCGATCTGGGGCGCCGAGGAGCTGGTCGGCCCGCGCGCGCCGGGCCTGTCACGCACGGTCGAGATCATGGGCCGCCGCGTACCGCAATATGACCTGGCGCTGATCGCCATCGCGCCGCTGCTGCTGCTCGGCCTGTGGCTGGCGCTCACCCGGACGCGCTGGGGCGCGCTGGTGCGGGCCGCGACGCAGGACCGCGAGATGGTGGGCGCGCTGGGCGTCGACGAGCGCAAGCTGTTCACCGGCGTGTTCTTCGTCGGCGCGGCGCTGGCCGGGCTGGGCGGCGCGCTGCAGCTGCCGCGTGAGCCCGCCAATCTCGGCCTCGACCTGTCGGTGATCGCCGATGCCTTCGTGGTCACGGTGGTCGGCGGCCTGGGCAGCGTGCCCGGCGCCTTTCTCGCAGCCATCCTGATCGGCGTGGTGAAGGCGTTCTGCATCGCGCTCGGCACGCAGAGCTTCTTCGGCCTTGAAATCTCGTTCTCCAAGCTGACCCTGGTCGTCGAGTTCCTGGTGATGGCGATCGTGCTGGTGGTACGGCCCTACGGCTTGCTCGGCCGGCCGCCAGCGCAGCAGCGCGCCGTGGGCGAGATCACCACCCTGCCGAACATGCCGGACTGGCGGCGCTGGCTGCCCTTCGTGGCGCTGCTGGCATTGATCCCGTTTGTCGCGCCCGATGATCGCTACCTGCTGGTCCTGCTGACCGACATCGCCATCCTCTCGCTCTTCGCCGTCAGCCTGCACGTGCTGATGGGCCCGTCGGGCATGGTGTCGTTCGGCCACGCTGCCTATTTCGGTGTCGCCGCCTATGCCGCGGCGATCCTGATGCGCAAGGCCGCGCTGCCGATGGAGCTCGCGGTTGTCGTGGCGCCCTTCGTCGCCGGCGCGGTGGCCCTGGTCTATGGCTGGTTCTGCGTGCGGCTGTCAGGCGTCTATCTCGCGATGCTGACCTTGGCCTTCGCGCAGATCACCTGGTCGGTGATCTTCCAGTGGGATTCTCTCACCGGCGGCAGCAACGGCCTCACCGGCGTCTGGCCGCCTTCCTGGCTCAGTGACAAGCGGGTCTATTTCTGGATGACCTTGGGGCTTTGCGCGCTGGGCATCGGCCTGCTGTGGCGCATGCTGTTCGCGCCCTTCGGTTACGCGCTGCGCGCCGGCCGCGATTCGCCGTTGCGTGCCGAGGCCATCGGCATCGACGTGCGCCGCCTGCAATGGTTCGCCTTCGCGCTGGCTGGTGCCTTCGCCGGGCTGGGCGGTGCGCTGTTCGCCTTCTCCAAGGGCAGCATCTCGCCCGAACTGGCCTCGATCGCGCTGTCCACCGACGCGCTGGTCATGGTGCTGCTGGGCGGCGTCGAGACCATCACCGGCCCGATCGCCGGCGCGGCGATCTTCACCTGGCTGAAGGACGAGCTGGCGCGGCGCACCGAGTACTGGCGCAGCGTCTTCGGCCTGGTGATCCTGGCCCTGGTGCTGCTCTTCCCGCAGGGCGTCGTCGGCGGGCTGGCGATGCTGTGGCGCCGCCTGAGGCCGGCGGCATGAGCGCAGCCGTCCTCGAGGTCGCCGGCCTCTTCAAATCCTTCGGTGGCGTGCGTGCCGTCGATGACGTGTCGTTCGCCGTCGCATCCGGCGAGCTGCTGGCGATGATCGGCCCCAACGGTGCCGGCAAGTCGACCTGCTTCAACATGCTCAACGGCCAGCTGCCCGTCGATGCCGGCAGCGTACGCCTGCTGGGTCGCGACATCACAGGGATGAAGCCGCGCGCGATCTGGCGACTGGGCGTCGGTCGCACCTTCCAGATCACCGCGACCTTCACCTCGATGACGGTGCGCGAGAACGTGCAGATGGCGCTGCTCTCGCATCGCCACGGCCTCGGCTCGCTCTTGTCGCGCGCCTCCTCGCGGCACATCGACGAGGCCGACGCGCTGCTCGATCGCGTCGGCATGCGCGAGCAGGGCGATCGCGTCTGTGGCGTGCTGGCCTATGGCGACCTCAAGCGAGTCGAGCTGGCGGTGGCGCTGGCCAACGATCCCAAGCTGTTGCTGATGGACGAGCCGACGGCCGGCATGGCGCCCAAGGAGCGCATCGAGCTGATGGCGCTGGCCGCCGCGCTGGCGCGCGAGCGCTCGGTCGCGGTGCTCTTCACCGAGCATGATATGGACGTGGTCTTCGCTCACGCCGATCGGATCATCGTGCTCGATCGCGGCAGGCTGATCGCCCAGGGCAAACCTGATGCGGTGCGCGCCGATCCGCAGGTCCAGGCGGTCTATCTCGGCAGCGGTGCCATGTTCGGTCACGAGGTGCGGGCATGATGCTGCACGTCGAGGGCCTGCACAGCCATTACGGCCGCGCCCACATCCTCGCCGATGTGGCGCTCGACGCGCGCGAGGGCGAGGTGCTGGCGCTGCTGGGCCGCAACGGCGCCGGCAAGTCGACGACCTTGAAGTCGGCGATCGGCCTGGTGCGACCCAGCGCCGGCACGATCACCTTCGCTGGCACGCGGATCGACGGGCTGTCGCCCTTCCGCATCGCGCGGTTGGGCCTGGGCTTCGTGCCGGAAGACCGCCGCATCTTCACCGACCTCTCGGTGATGGAGAACCTGGAGGTCGGCCGCCAGGCACCGCGCGAGGGCGCGCCGACCTGGACACCCGAGCGCCTGTTCGAGCTGTTCCCCAATCTCGGCCGCATGCGCGACCGGCCAGGTGGCCGCATGTCCGGCGGCGAGCAGCAGATGCTGACCATCGCGCGCACCCTGATGGGCAATCCGCGCTGCGTTCTGCTCGACGAGCCGTCGGAGGGCCTGGCGCCGCTGATCGTCGAGCAGATGGCCATGACCATCCGCACCTTGAAGGCCGAGGGCTTGAGCGTCGTGCTGTCCGAGCAGAACCTGCATTTCTCGGCGATGGTCGCCGACCGCGCCGTGATCATCGAGAAGGGCCGCGTGCGCTTCACCGGCACCATGGACGAGCTGCGCGCCGACGAAGCCGTGCGCACCCAATACTTGAGCGTGTGAGCATGACGATGATCCACCACCAACTACCTTCCCCCGGAGGGGGAAGGTGCCCGAAGGGCGGATGGGGGATGTCGAAGACGGACACCGAGCGCGTTGAAACATCCCCCATCCGTCGCGCTACGCGCGCCACCTTCCCCCTCCGGGGGAAGGTACAAAGACACGGTCTCCCATGAGCGACACGAATTCTCCCACCACCATCGTCGGCATTGATGTCGGCGGCACGTTCACCGATCTGCTGGCGCTCGACACGGCGACCGGTGCGGTGTCGCTGGCCAAGGTGCCGACGACATCGGACAACCAGGCCGTGGGCTTCGTCGCCGCGATGCGGGCGGCCAATCTCGATGCGCGCGCGCTGCAGGCTATCGTGCACGGCACGACCACCACCACCAACGCGCTGCTCGAACGCAAAGTCGCGCGCGTCGGGCTGATCACCACCCGTGGCTTCCGCGACGTGCTCGAACTGGGGCGGCGCACACGGCCGAACTCCTATGGTCTGACCGGCTCGTTCGAGCCGCTGATCCCGCGCGAGCTGCGCATCGAGGTGCCCGAGCGTATGGACGCCGAGGGCGGCATCGTCACCGCGCTCGACGAGGCCGCGGTACGCGACGCGGCCCGTCGCTTGCTCGACGCCGGCTGCGAGGCCGTCGTGATCCACTTCCTGCACAGCTACATCAACCCCGAGCACGAGCGGCGCGCCGAGGCTCTCGTGCGCGCGATGTGGCCCAATCACTACGTCACCGCTGGCCACCGCGTCGTGTCGGAGTATCGCGAGTTCGAACGCGGCACGACAGCGGCGGTCAACGCCGCGATCCAGCCGGTGCTCGATCGCTATCTCGGCCGCCTGGAGTCCGAGCTGAAATCGCTGGGCTTCGGCCGCGACCTGCTGGTGATGCAGGGCAATGGCGGCACGGTGTCGGCGCGGGCGGCGGCCGAGTCGGCGGCGCACACCGTGATGTCCGGGCCGGCCTCGGGCGTGATGGCGGCGGCTTATACCGGCCGTGCCTGTGGCCAGCCCGACCTGATCACCTATGACATGGGCGGCACGTCGACCGATGTCGGCCTGATCCGCGAGGGCGTGCCGCAGGTCTCCAGCGAGCTCGACCTCGAATACGGCATGCCGATCCACGTACCGATGGTTGACGTGCACACCATCGGCGCCGGCGGTGGCTCGATCGCCTCCGTCGATGCCTCCGGCATGCTGCGCGTCGGCCCGCAAAGCGCCGGCGCGACACCCGGTCCGATCTGCTACGGCCGCGGCGGCGAGAAGCCCACCATCACCGACGCCAACCTCGTGCTCGGCCGCCTCAATCCCGACCGGCTGCTCGCGGTCGACAACCCGGTCTCGCTCGACCACGTGCGAGCGCGCATCGCCGAGGAGATCGGCAAACCACTGGGCCTCGCCTGGGATCAGGCAGCGGCGGCGATCCTGCGCATCGCCAATGACCGCATGGCCGGCGCGATCCGGCTGGTGTCGATGGCGCGCGGCCACGACCCGCGCGACTTCGCGCTGTTCGCCTTCGGCGGCGCTGGCCCGCTGCACGCCACGGCGCTGGCGCGCGAGCTGGCGCTGCCCACGGTGCTGGTGCCGGCGCGGCCGGGCATCACCAACGCGCTGGGCTGCGTCGTCGCCGATCTGCGCCGCGACTTCGTGCGCACCATCAACAAGCCGCTGCCGGTGCTCGAAGCGGCGGAGGTGCGCGCGACCCTCGAGGCGCAGATCGCCGAGGGCGAGGCGATGCTGGCCAAGGACGGCGTCGCGGTCGACCGTGTCGAGCGTCTGCACTACGCCGATATGCTGTTCCAGGGCCAAAGCCACATGCTGCAGGTGGCGCTGCCGCGCATCGACATCAGCGTCGAGGAACTGCGCACGACCTTCGAGGCCGCCTACTGGCGCCGCTTCGGCGTCGAGCTGCCGGAGATCCGCGCGGTGCTGGTCAACCTGCACACCGCCGTGATCGGCAAGCGCCCCGGCATCGACCTCGCCGCCTTGATGCGCGGCGAGAAGGCCAAGGACGTCGCCGCCGCCCGCATCGGCACGCGCGAGGTCTGGTTCGAACGCGGCAGCTGGACCGCGACGCCGATCTACGCCCGCGACCGTCTGCCGCTCGACCTGACGCTCGACGGCCCAGCGATCATCGAGCAACTCGACACCACCATCGTGGTCGAACCCGGCGATCGGGTAAGCTGCGATACCATCGGCAACCTCGTCGTGGAGGTCGCGCCATGAGCGAAGGGATGGATGAGGCGGACGCCCAAGACTCGGACGTGTGGCACCGAGGCATCTCGGGAGAGTACATATTAAGTAGGTATCGTCGACGTTCAGGCGCGCGACGGAAGACGAGGGATTTGCTTTCGTACATCGCCTATCGCGTCGACATGGCCTACCCTTTCTGGAGTCAAGAAGCCCAGTTCAGGCGGTTGCCGCCGCCGATACGTGCCCTCCTCACCATAAGAATTGCTGTCGCCCTCGTCGGTAACGGCGGTGTCGAGTTCCTTCTGAGCGGAGGGCTCCCGCCGGGCTGTCGATTTGGCGAGATCGTGCGGGACTTTCGGCTCGCAGGTACGAAGGATATTGCCGAGCGACTGGCAGAGGTCCTTCGGTTGTTCCCGGGCGGCATGCCGCAGCGTTGCGGCGGGGCGCGAGAACTCACACTGTGGCAGCTGGATCAGGATGTGCTCAATCGGGCGTCCGAGGCGATCAGGACCAACAGTAGTGCGGCCAGTCGTGCTGCCGCGACCAGGGTGCGCCTCGCACCGCATCTTCTGCGGCCCGTGACGGCCGTGCTCTTTCCGCCGGCATTAGACCACACCACTCACTATCAACCGCTTTAGGTTCGCCATGAGCGCCATCGACCCCGTCACCCTCGCGGTGATCCAGAACGGTCTCGACCAGGTCTGCAACGAGATGGACCTCGCCTTCGTGCGCAGCGCCTTCTCGCCGGTGATCTCGGAGGGCATGGACCGCTCCGACGGCATCTACGACGCCATCGACGGCGCGCTGATCGCGCAGGGCGAGCTCGGCCTGCCGGTGTTTGTCGGCACCATGCAGTTCTCGACCCAGGCGGTGATCACCAGGGTCAAGACGCATTACGACGGGCATGTCGATCCCGGCGACGTCTTCATCGTCAACGATCCCTATCTCGGCGGCACGCATCTGATGGATGTGCGCTTCGTGAAGCCGTTCTTCTATCGCGGTCAGCTCTTCGCCTGGCTGGCCAATACCGGGCACTGGCCGGATATCGGCGGCATGGTGCCGGGCGGCTTCTCGGCCAGCGCCACCGAGGTCGAGCAGGAGGGCCTGCGCCTGCCGCCGATCAAGTTCTTCAAGAAGGGCGTGATGGACCGCGAGATCCTGGCGATCCTGATGAGCAACATGCGCATCGCCGACCAGCGCATCGGCGACATCAAGGCCCAGGCCGCGGCGCTCGACACCGGCGAGAAGCGGCTCACTGCGCTGATCGATCGTTACGGCGCCGACACGGTGAAGAGCGCCATCACCGAATTGCGCGCGCGGTCGTCCCGGCAGATGCGGGCGAAGATCGCGACGATTCCCGACGGTGTGTACGAGGGCGCCTCGGTGGTCGATTCCGACGGCGTGGTCGACCAGCCGCTGCACATCCGCATGAAGATCACCAAGGCGGGCGAGCGCCTGACCTTCGACATGACGGGCTCGAGCCCGCCCTGTCGCGGGCCGATGAACAGCGTGATCGCCACCACCAAGTCGGCGATCTACCTCGCCATCAAGCACGTCTTTCCCGACGTGCCGATCAACGCCGGCACCTTCGAGCCGCTCGACATCATCGAGCCCGAAGGCACGTTTCTCTACGCCAAGTATCCGCGGCCGGTGTCGGGCTGCGCCGCCGAGGTGAGCCAGCGCATCGCCGAGGCGGTGTTCGCCGCGCTCACCAAGGCGATCCCCGATCGCCTGTTCGCCGCTCCCGCCGGCACATCAGGCAATCTCGGCGTCGGTGGCTTCGATCCGGCGCGTGGCAGGCATTACATCATGTATCTCTTCACCGGCGGTGGGTATGGCGGCTCGTACGAGGGCGATGGGCTGTCGAATGGCTGCTCGACCATCGGCATCTCCAAGATGCCGCCGGTCGAGGTGCTGGAGCAGTACTACCCCGTGCTGTTCGAGGAGTTCGCGCTGGCCGAAGGCTCGGGCGGCGCCGGCGAGCACCGCGGCGGCTTCGGCATCCGCTACGCCATTCGCATCAGGCGCGGCGAGGCACGGGTGTCGATGGTGATGGATCACGGTCGCGTCGGCCCGCAGGGCGCGCTGGGTGGCAGCGACGGCGGCGTCAACACGGTGACGGTCGAGCAGGGCGGCAAGATCTACCGCCCGCCGCATCTGTCGAAGGATCAGGACATCGAGGTCGGCCCCGGCGATGTGGTGCGCGTGTCGACGCCGGGCGGTGGCGGCTATGGCGATCCGGCGAAGCGCTCGCCCGCGCTGATCGAGCGCGATCTCAGGCGCGGCTATTACACGCCCGAACAGGTGCGTACGCTGTTCGGCGTGCAGGCGGTGCCCAAGGCCGCGGAGTAGTTGGAAGAGAAGAGCCGGCGGAACGCCGGCGCTCCCAAACTCAGGCGGCGCGCTTCAGCCGCCCGAGATTCTCGATCGTCGCGACGCACGCTGCCGCCGCCTCCGCGCCCTTGACCACGAAGTGGTGGCTGAAGAAGGCGCGGTGCTCGTCGTGCTCGTGGAAGCGTTGCGGCGTGAGCACGGCCGAGATCATCGGCACTTCGGTCTCGATCTGCACGCGCATCAGCCCGTCGATCACCGCGTCGGCGACGAATTCGTGGCGGTAGATGCCGCCATCGACGACGAAGCCCGAGGCGACCACGGCGGCGTAGCGGCCGCTCAGCGCCAGCATCTTGGCGTAGAGCGGGATCTCGAAGGCGCCGGGCACCTCATGGAGATCGATGCGATCCGCGCCGTAGCCGCGGGCTTCCATCTCGGCGAGGAAGGAGTCGCGACAGCGATCGACGATGTCGCGGTGCCAGCACGATTGCACGAAGGCGACGCGCGGGCTGGTGTCGGTGCTGGAATTGCTGCTGTTCTGGATGCTCTGATTCATGACGGTCTCCTGGAGACGGTTGAATCAGGGCGCACGAATGGACGACAACGCGCGACTCGCTTGCGCGAATCGGCGCGTCTACGCCATTTCGTTCTCTTCCATCCGGACTGTGACCGTCGGCTCCGGAATCGCACCGGATCTGCTGACCCTGCCATACGCTACGCCGGCAGGCGCTCGCGGGCTTGCGCTAACTCAACGCTGCGCTTACCGCCGGTGGGGACTTTCACCCCGCCCTGAGAACGCACACCGCGCGAAAAACGCTGCGCGGCGGACGGACACTACGACGGGCGGCCGGCCGGAGATCGCGCAATCTCGTCATGGCCGACTTGCGCAGCGGGCCAGCGGTCTATCGCGAGGCGAAAGTCGGCGCTGGCCGTGATAGCGTTCGCCGCGTCCCCATCCGGAGCCATCATGTCGGCCAAGCCTCTCGTCCAATACTTCGCCCTCGGCGGCACAATCGCGACAACGCCCACCGAGTCCGGCGCGATGAAGATGGGGCTGGGCGCCGACGATCTGCTGCGCATGGTGCCGGCGCTGGCGAGCGTCGCCGAGGTGCGCGGCGAGACGGTGGCGAAGCTCGGCAGCTCCAACCTCACCATCGATGTGATGCTCGGGCTCGCCCAGCGCATCGAGGGCCTGCCGCGAACCGGCGCCGATGCGCCCGTGGGTGTCGTGATCTCGCAAGGCACGGACACGCTGGAGGAGACCAGCTTCGTGCTCGACTGTGTGCTCGACGCGACCTTGCCGGTCGCGCTGACCGCGGCGATGCGCAATCCGAGCCTGACCTCAGCCGATGGCGCGGGCAATCTGCTGGCCTCGGTGCGCAGCGTGGCCTCGCCGTGGCTGCGCGCGCATGTGCGGGATATCGGTGTCGTCGTCACCTTTCTAGACCATGTGCTGGCGCCGTTCGACGTCGCCAAGACCGAGACCAGCCGCATCGACACCTTCCGCAGCCCGGCGACCGGACCGCTCGCCACGTTGATCGAGGATCGCGTGGTGCCGCTGTCGCTGCCGGTGCGCGACTGGAAGCGCGCCGTCGATGCCGCGCTCGGGCCGCATCCCGCCACACGCCTTCTCGCCGCCGGCCGCAAGCCGGTCGCGCTGTTGTGCAGCACGCTCGACGAGCCGGGTCACATGATCGACGCGCTGCTCGCCCATCCGAAGCATCTCGGATATGCCGGTGTCGTCGTGGCGGGCACCGGCGGCGGACACGTGCCCGACGGCCATGTCGAGCGGCTGACAGCGCTGAACCGCTCGATTCCGGTCGTGATCGCCTCGCGCACCGGCGGTGGACCGTTGCTCGCCTCGACCTATGACGGTGCCGGCTCGGAGATCAATCTCCGACGCGTCGGTCTGATCTTCGCCGGCCGCCTGCATGCGCTGAAGACGCGCCTGCTGCTCGAGCTGCTGCTGCGTGGCGGCGTCGATCGCGCCGGCATCGCGCGCGTCTTCGCCGCCTGCGGCTGAGGCTGATGATGGCCGACAACACGATCCTGATCGCCGGCGCCTCCGGTATCGTCGGCCGCGCCGCCGTAGCGCGCTTCAACGTGTTGCCGGGTTGGCGCGTAATCTCGGTGTCGCGCCGCGCGCCCGATCTCGACGGACCACACGAGCGGGTCGCGCTCGATCTCTCCGACTCGGCCGCCTGCGAGGCTGCGTCCGCGAAGTTCGCTGGCGTGACGCATGTCGTCTTCGCCGCGCTGTACGAGCTGCCGGGCCTGGTGGCCGGCTGGCGCGCGACGGCGCAGATGGAGATGAACCTCGCCTTCCTCGCCAACCTGATGACGCCGCTCCTGCGCGTGGCGAAGAATCTGCGGCATGTGACCTTGCTGCAGGGCACCAAGGCCTATGGCGCGCATATCGCGCCGATCAAGGTGCCGGCGCGCGAACGCTGGCCGCGGCATCAGCACGCCAATTTCTACTGGCTGCAGGAGGATTGGCTACGTGCAGCGCGCAAGGGCCGCGACTGGCGCTTCAGTATCCTCAGGCCGCAGATCATCTTCGGCCACGGGCTGGGCAGCCCGATGAACATGCTGTCGGCGATTGGCGCCTATGGCGCGCTCCTGAAGGCGCGCGGAGAGCCCCTGCATTGGCCGGGCGGCGCGCCTTATGTCGCGTCAGGGACCTGCGCCAATCTGCTGGCGCGCGCCATCGAATGGGCCGGCACCAGCCCGGCGGCGGCTGACGAGACCTTCAACATCACCAACGGCGACGTCTATGTCTGGCGCAACCTCTGGCCGGCGATCGCCAAGTCGCTGGGCATGGAGGAGGGCGAACCGCGGCCGATGCGGCTGTCGGACGAGATGCCGAAGCGCGAGGCCGAATGGTCGGCGCTGGTGCAGCGGCACGGTCTGCGGTCCTGGACGCTGCAGCAATTCGTCGGCGACTCCTTCATCTACGCCGACTGGCAATTCGCGCATGGCCGCGAGCGGCCCGGGCCGCCGGTGATCGTCAGCTCGGTGAAGTCGATGCAGGCTGGCTTCCACGATGTCGTCGACACCGAGGACATGCTGGCCGATTGGTTCGAGGAATTCCGCCGACTGAAACTCCTGCCGCCGCTCACGTGATAGGACCGCGCCATGATCCCGCGCACGCTCTTCCCCGCCGACTACGAGATCTTCCGCGACTCGGTACGCCGCTTCGTCGCCGAGGAGATCTCGCCGTACTACGTGACGTGGGAGAAAGACGCGCGCGTGCCGCGCGAGGTCTGGCTCAAGGGTGGCGCGGCAGGCCTGCTGTGCTGCGAAGTGCCGGAGGAGTATGGCGGGCCGGGCGGTGACTTCCTGCACAGCGTCGTGGTGATGGAGGAGCTGACCGACGCCGGCGCCACCGGCGTGTTCTTCGGCCTGCATTCCGACATCGTCGCGCCCTACATCCTCAAATACGGCTCGCCGCAGCAGAAGAAGCAGTGGCTCACCCGCATGGCCTCGGGCGAGGCGATCGGCGCCATCGCCATGACCGAGCCTTCGGCCGGCTCCGACCTGCAGGCGATTCGAACCACGGCGCGGCGCGACGGTGACGACTATGTCATCAACGGCCAGAAGGTCTTCATCTCCAACGGCCAGCAGGCCGATCTGGTGATCGTCGCCTGCAAGACCGACGCGACCAAGGGCGCCAAGGGCATGAGCCTGATCGTCGTCGAGGGCGATCGGCCGGGCTTCCGTCGCGGCCGGCAACTCAAGAAGCTCGGCATTCACTCGCAGGATACGTCCGAGCTGTTCTTCGAGGACGTCCGTGTGCCGGCGGCCAATATCCTCGGCAACGAGGGCCAGGGCTTCACGCTCCTGATGAACGAGCTGTCGCAGGAGCGGCTGACCCAGGCGATACGCGCCATCACCGCGTCCGAGGCGGCGCTGCGCTGGACCATCGACTACGTCCAGCAGCGCCACGCCTTCGGCAAGCCGATCGCCGCCTTCCAGAACACGCAGTTCAAGCTCGCCGGGTTGAAGGCGGAGATCGTCGCCCAGCGCGTGCTGGTCGACCGTTGCATCGAGCTGCACCTGAAGCGCGAGTTCGATTCGGTCGACGCGGCGATGGCCAAGATGACCACGACCGAGCTGCAGGCGCGCGTCGTCGACGAATGCCTGCAGCTGCACGGTGGCTACGGTTACATGACCGAGTTCCCGATCGCCCGCGCCTTCGTCGACGCGCGCTACGCCCGCATCGCCGGCGGCTCGATCGAGGTGATGAAGACCATCATCGCGCGCAGTCTGTTCGGGCGTTAAGCCGTTCGGGCCGCGCCGCTCCAGCGGCGCTCTGAAAAGCGCCGCTGGAGCGGCGCGGCCCTATGACTTGCCCCAGTTCGCGATAAACGCCGCAACCGCTTCCGCATCGTCGAGATCGAGCCATGTCCGGCCGCCGCCCACCTGCCAATCCGCCCGCGGGGCGGCGATCGCGAGCAACCCGGCGTCGTCGCCCGAGCGCAGCGGCTTGCCTTCGGCGGCGCGCCAGACCTCGATGCGCGCGTGCGGGTGGTTGGTGAAGCCCTCGACCAGCACGAGGTCGACCGGCTCCAGCCGCGCCACCAACTCGTCGAGCGTGATCTCGCCGCCGCCGCGGTTCTCGCGCATCAGCGCCCAGCGCAGATCGGAGGCCACCAGCACCTCGTGCGCGCCGGCCTTGCGATGACGCCACGAGTCCTTGCCCGGCTTGTCGACATCGAAGCCGTGATGCGAGCGCTTGATGGTCGAGACCTTGAGGCCGTGAGCCGCGAGCAGCGGCAACAGCTTCTCGACCAGCGTGGTCTTGCCGCTGCCGCTCCAGCCGACGATGCCCAGAAGCCGCATGATCATGTCACCGTGGTAAGCCGCGCCGCGCCGCCGCTGCGCGTGATGACGCGGCCGATGACCGCCGCCTCTGGCGTATCGCCAGCGCGCAGTCGCTCGACGAGGGCGTTGGCCTGGTCGGCGGCGATGCCGATCAGTAGGCCACCCGAGGTCTGTGGGTCGAACAGGAGATCGTAGCGGCCCGAGGATTCGCGGCGATCGACGGCGCCGACCATGGCGACGTTCTCCGGCGCCAAGGTGCTGCGCGTGCCGCGCGCGAAGGCGGCCAGCGCGCCGGGCAGCGCCGGGACCGCCGATAGCGACAGCTCGGCGTCGAGGCCGCAGCCGCGCAGCATCTCGATCAGATGGCCGCCCAGGCCGAAGCCGGTGACGTCGGTGCAGGCCGTGGCGCCGGCTTCGCGCGCCGTCACGGCGGCGCGGGCATTGGAGACCAGCATCGAGCGGATGGCCGTCTCGATGTCGATGCCACGCGCGTCACCGGTCATGTCGGCGGCGAACAGCGCGCCGGTGCCCAAGGGCTTGGTCAGGATCAGGGCGTCGCCTTCGCGCAGGCCGCCCTTGCGCATCAGCGCCGTGATCTCGGCGGTGCCGTTGACCGTCAGACCGACGGCGAGGTCGGGACCCTCGATGGTGTGGCCGCCGATCAGCACGGCGCCGGCGCGATTGAGTTCTTCGACCACGCCGCGCAGCAGCTCGCCGAGATCGCGCTCCTGCAACGCGCCGCGCGCGTAGGGGATCACCGCCGTCATCAGCGCGCTGTGCGCCTGCGCGCCCTTGGCGAAGAGGTCGGACAGCGCGTGCAGGGTGGCGACGCGGCCCAGCCGCAGCGGATCGTCGAACAGCGCCGGAAAGTGATCGACGCTCTGCAGCAGCGCGCGGCCCGGCGGCACGAGGATGGCGCTGGTGTCCTCGCCGTCGCGCACACCCAGCGGGATGTCGTAGCGCGTGGGGATGTCGAGATCGGCCAGCGCGCGGCGCAAGGTCTCGGCGCCGATCTTGGCGCCGCAGCCGGCGCAGCGCATCAGCATCGGCGCGGCCATCGCCGCCATATCGGGCATGGTCGTCTCCGGCTGACCGCCATGCGCGGCCATGCGCCCGCCGGGACGCAGGCGCTGGTACATCGCCATCCATCTTGTGTCGATGCGCCGCTTCCAGCGCCACACCCAGTCGCCCTCGATCGACAGCCCGCCGCGCGACGCGACGGCGTGCTGGTCGCCCGTCGTGATCAGGCTGAGGAAGCGCCGCTGCGGCACGTATTGCCGCAGCGGCAACTCCTCCGAGGCGAGCAGGTTTTGCGCCAGGATCGGCCCCTGGCGAACCGCGAAGACGCCGGCCTTGGGCAGCGGCGCGGCCTCGAACGCCGCGACGTCGCCGGTGGCGAAGACGTTGGCGTGCGAGACCGACTGCAGGCTCTCGTTGACGCGCACGAAGCCCTTCTCGTCGAGCACCAGGCCGGTCTCACCGAGCCATGACGCGGGCGCGGCCTGCGTCGTCCAGACGGTCAAGGCGCTCGCGATCGTGGCACCACCCTCGAAGGTCACCGCCTCGCCGCTGACCGCGGCGACCGACTTGCCCAGCACGACCTCGACGCCGCGTGCCGCCAGCGTGCGCATGAAGGCGCGGCGCACGGATGCGGGATGAGACGGCAAGATCGCCGGATCGGCGGAGACCAAGGTGAAGCGCGGCTGCGCGCCGCCATCGCGCAGCAAAGCCGCCTGCATCGACAGGCAGAGCTCGACGCCGCCGGCGCCGGCGCCGACAACGACGATGCTGGCCGGCCGCGTCGCGCTGTCGCGAATCGCTGCCCAGCGCGCGAGGAAGGTCGGCACCGGCTTGACCGGCAGCACATGGCGATCGGCGCCCGGTATGCCGAGCGTCGCCGGCGTCGAGCCGATATCGAGCGCGACGCGATCGAAGGCCACGGGCGGCCTGTCGGCGCAGATCACGCGCTGTGCCGCGAGGTCGAGCCCGATCGCCGCGTCGTGATACAGCCGTGCGCCCGCCGCGCGGCACAGCGGGCGCAGATCGATATGCGCGTCCTCGAAGCGATAGTGGCCGGCGACGAGCCCCGGCAGCATGCCCGAGTAGGGTGTGTCGAGCTCGCGCGCGATCACCGTCAGGCGCACCTCCGGCGCGCGCTTCATCGCGGCGCGCCGCAGCACTTCGACATGCGCATGCCCGCCGCCTATCAGGACGACGTCGCGGCGCGCCAAGCTCGCCTCGGCCATGAACTCCGATCAGCCCTTCATCTGGTTCCGGCGACTATGACATGGTCGGGTGCATGCCCGAGCGCCTCAATGCAAGGGCGTCGTGCGGTACCGCGACCGGTGGTAGGGCGACCGCCTATGGCCCTCAAGGGGTTGGGTGCACACCACCCCAGGGGCGCGTCGAGCGACTCTTTCTTCATCTCACGTGTAGTGTAAGTAGTTGAAATAATTATCTAATTTCTACTTCTTGCCGGTTGAGTGCGGCGCGCGATGGGCCTACACAAAGGCATGTTGGGGAGATGGGCGCGATGCGCAGGCATTCAGTTCTCGTGGCCGACGCCGACACGATCCGACGCGATCGTCTGATGGCATGGCTCGGCGCGCAGAACGTCACCGCGATCGCCGCTTCGGATCATGACGCCGAGGGCATCGGCCGCGAACTCACGCCGCGGCTCGTCGTCTGCCGTCATGATCAAGTCGGCATCTCCCTCTGTCATTCGCTGCGCGAGCTGCCCGAGCCACCGATGTTCGTCGTCGTCTCCGACGATCCCGCCACCGAGGAGCGCGTCTATTACGATGGTCGCGCGGTGGTGGCCGTGGTGAGTGCCGTTGTCGAGATGGGCGCGTTCGCCCGCTTCATCGACTTCGCGCTGGGCGCTTCCGCCCGCCTCGATGACAGCCACACGCGCACCAGCCGCCCCACGGCCGGCCACACCACGCACCTTCCCGAGCCAGCCGTCGCCGCCTCGCGCGCGGCGCAGTGACGGTCTTTCCGCCGCCGCCTGACCGACATCACGTGGCGGGCCGAGGGCCGGCGCCCGGGTTACGGGCGCGTTACTCATAATCCTTGACGCCAGAGGGCCAGTTGCCGCGCGGCTGCGGAGGCGGTACGCAGTCAGCCCGTCTCGCGTGCGAGCCCGTCTTTGACCAACGAATCTTTGCCCAGCGATCCAGTTTCTCGACTCCCCGCCGTCGATCGCGTCCTGCGCCATGCCGATACCCTGCCGTTGATCCAGCGGCATGGCCGCTTGCCGGCCACCGAGGCGGTGCGCGCGGCGTTGGCTGATCTGCGCGCCGCCAAAGCCGTCGCCGACGAGGCCGGCGTCGCGGCGTTGGCCGGGCGGCGGCTGGCGGCCGAGATGGCGCCCTCGCAGCGCCGCGTCTTCAATCTCACCGGCACCGTGCTGCACACCAATCTCGGCCGCGCCGTGCTGGCGCGCGAGGCGTTGGAGGCCAGCGACGCGGTGCTCGGTGCGCCCTCGAACCTCGAATACGTGGTCGAGAAGGGCGCGCGCGGCGAGCGCGACGATCACGTGCGGGGATGGCTGCGCAGATTGACCAGCGCCGAGGACGCGGTGATCGTCAACAACAACGCCGCCGCCGTGGTGCTGGTGCTCAACACGCTCGCGCTGGGCAAAGAGGTGCCGGTGTCGCGCGGCGAGCTGATCGAGATCGGCGGCGCCTTCCGTATGCCCGACATCATGGCGCGCGCCGGCTGCCAACTGGTCGAGATCGGTACCACCAACCGCACGCATCTGCGCGACTACGAGGGCGCGATCGGCGAGCGCACCGCGATGCTGATGAAAGTGCATCCCTCGAACTACGCCGTCGTCGGCTTCACCACGGCGGTGCCGGAGAAGGAGATCGCCGCGCTGGCGCGCGCCAGGGGCCTGCCCTTCGTCAACGATCTGGGCAGCGGCCAGCTCGTCGATCTCGAGTGCTGGGGCCTGCCGCACGAGCCCACGGTGCGCGAGGCGATCGAGCAGGGCGCCGATCTGGTGACCTTCAGCGGCGACAAGCTGCTGGGCGGCCCGCAATGCGGCATCGTCGTCGGCAAGAGCGCGCTGGTGCGTCAGCTGGCGAAGAATCCGCTGAAGCGCGCGCTGCGCCTCGACAAGGGCCGGCTCGCCGCGCTCGAAGCGACCTTGCGGCTTTACGCCGATCCCGACCGCCTGCCCGAAAAGCTGCCGACCTTGCGCCTGCTGACACGCGCCACCTCGGACATCGAGGCGCTGGCGCAGCGCCTGCTGCCCGCTGTCTCGATCGCGCTCGCCAACCGCGCGACCGTGAGCGTAGAGCCGTGCCGCAGCCAGATCGGCAGCGGCTCGCTGCCCGTGGATCGCCTCGCCAGCGTCGCGCTTTCGTTGACGCCGATCACGCCTGCGGGCGGCAAGCCCAGCGGCGGCGCGGTCGACAAGCTCGCCGCCGCCTTCCGCGCGCTGCCCGTGCCGGTGATCGGCCGCGTCGAGGACGGCGCGCTGAAACTCGACCTGCGCTGCCTCGAGGACGAAGCTGGCTTCACCGCGCAGCTCTCGGGTTTGAAATGAGCGCAGGTCTTGAGTTTTACCTTCCCCCAGAGGGGGAAGGTGGCGCGGAGCGACGGAAGGGGGATGTCGAAGACGGACTCCTGCGTTCGGCTTCGACATCCCCCTTCCGCCCTTCGGGCACCTTCCCCCTCCGGGGGAAGATGATCGCATATGGCCCTCAAGGCTGGGGGCGCGCCACTCCAGTGGCGCGTCTTGTCAATCGACCGCCGCGCCACTGGAGTGGCGCGCCCCGACCGGGCAGCGGCTTTCAAGGTCTTTGGGCCGCGTCGCTCCAGCGACGCATCATGAGCGCCGCTGGAGCGGCGCGGCCCGAAGACAACCGACAAACCAGATGCGATAGCCCTGCCTTCCTCGGGAAGGGAGGCGCGTTGTGATCGTCGGCACCGCGGGTCACATCGACCACGGCAAGACGACGCTGGTGCGCGCGCTGACCGGGGTCGACACCGATCGGCTGCCGGAGGAGAAGGCGCGGGGCATCACCATCGACCTGGGCTTCGCCTATCTGCCGTTGGCCGATGGCCGCACCGTCGGCTTCGTCGACGTGCCGGGCCACGAGCGCTTCATCCACAACATGCTGGCCGGCATTGGCGGCATCGATTTCGCGCTCCTGGTGGTGGCGGCCGATGATGGCGTGATGCCGCAGACGCGCGAGCATCTGGCGATCCTCGATCTGCTCGGCGTCAGCCGCGGCACCGTCGTGATCACCAAAGCCGATCTCGCCAACGCGGAACGGCTGGAGGCCCTCGAGGACGAGATCCGCGCGCTGCTCGCCGACACCAGCCTAGCCGAGGCCGAGATCGCCGCGGTGTCGGCGCAGAGCGGGCAGGGGCTCGACGATCTGCGCGCACGGCTCGAGCTGGAGGCCGAGGCGACGCGCGAGCGCGCCACGGCGGGACGCTTCCGTCTGCCGATCGATCGCTGCTTCACCTTGAGCGGCGCCGGTACCGTCGTGACGGGAACGGTGTTCGCGGGCGAGGTGCGCGAGGGCGATCAGCTGGTGATCGCCTCCAGCGGCGCCGCCGCACGCGTGCGCTCGCTGCATGCGCAGAATCGCGCGGCAGAGGTCGGCGTCGCGGGCCAGCGCTGCGCCATCAACATCGCCGGCCCGCAGATCGCCAAGGACTCGATCCATCGCGGTGACTGGTTGCTGGCGGCCGCGCTGCGCAAGCCCACCGACCGCATCGACGCGCGCATTCGGCTGCTGGCCGATGAACCCCGACCGCTGCGCTCGTGGACGCCTGTGCATCTGCATCTGGGCGCCACGCACGCCATGGCGCGGGTCGTGCCGCTCGACGTCGAGGCGATCGAGCCTGGCCAGCGCGCGCTGGTGCAGCTCGTGCTCGAGGCACCGATCGGCGCGCTGCATGGCGACCGCCTGATCCTGCGCGACCAGTCGGCGCGGCGCACCATGGCCGGCGGCATGGTGCTCGATCCCTGGGGCCCAGCGCGCTATCGCCGCAAGCCCGAGCGACTCTCCGCGTTGAACGCGCAGGCCGACACCGATCCGGTCACGGCGCTGAAAGCGCTAACCGAGCTGCCGCCGCAAGTCGTCGACCTCGGCCTGTTCGGTGTCGCGCGCAACCTCAAACGCGAGGCGCTCGACGATGTCGTGGCCCATGCCGGCGCGGTGTCGCTGCCGGCGCCCGGCATCGAGGGCGGCCCGTTCGGGTTCGCCGCGGCGCGCTTCGCCGAGCTCGAGACAGAAACCATCGCGGCGCTGAAGGCGCATCACGACAAGAATCCCAACAGCGCCGGCCTGGAGCCGTCGAAGCTGCGCCTGGCTTTGCCGACGCGCATTCCGGCGGCGCCGTTCAGCGCCGTGACGACGGCGCTGCTGAAGAGCAAGAAGCTCGAGGCCGACGGGCCGTGGCTGCGGCTGCCCGGCCACAGCGTGCGGCTCTCGCCGCTCGACGAGCGCCTGTGGGCCAGGATCCAGCCGGTGCTGAAGTCGGCGCGCTTCGGCCCGCCGCGTGTGCGCGACTTCGCCGACGAGTTCGACTTCGCCGAGGCCCAGGTGCGCGACCTGATGCGCCGGCTGAGCCGCATGGCCGTGGTCTGGCAGGTGGCGCCCGATCATTTCTTCCTGCGCGACGCGGTGGCCGAGATGGCACGGATCGTCGAGGACCTCGCGACCAACGCGCCCGACGGCACCTTCAAGGCGGCGGAGTTCCGCGACAAGATCGGCGGCGGCCGCAAGGTGGCGATCCAGATCCTGGAGTTCTTCGACCGGGCAGGGCTCACCGCGCTGAAGAACGAGCGGCGCACCATCGACAAGGTGAAGCTCGAGCGTTTCGTCAGCCGGGTCGCCCAACCCTGACGGCCGCCCACGGGGGCATTCCAATTTGGAATAGATCTGCAAATTTATTCCGTAAGGGATGTGACGCGCGGCCCGTATAGTGAGTCGGCACTCAGTATCTGGTTGGGGGAGCACATCATGACCTCGGAACCCGTCGCGCGCATTCAAAGCATCAAGTTCGTTGGCAAGCCCCACCCGTCAGCGGGAATGCAGGGATACATCGCGGGCCAGTTCTACCGCCGCGTCGATAACCTCGCGGGCATGAGCAACGTCGTCACGACGAAGGTCGGCGCCGTGGTCATCCGGGGCGACAGCTTCGCGGTTCCCAAGCTCAACATGCCCTTGTGCGTGGGCGACCGCATCCGGACCGCACCGGACACGCTGATGGCCGTAGAATTCTATATCGGCGGCCGGGCCGGCATCTCGGGCGGCTGCGAGGTCCACGTCGTCAGCGAGCGCAGCATCGCGGACTACAAGCCCGGCTTCTTCAAGGTGCTGCTGCAGACCGGCAAGCTGTTTCTCGTCGACGCCAAGCAGCTCAAACAGCCCCTCGAAATCCAGACCAACGGCGGGGTGATGGGCATCAAGGGCTGAGCCGGTCCGGGCGACGAACGATCCGTCGTGCGTATTGTCTATCTCGATGCGCCTGGCCGGCTGCCAACAGTTTCGCCCGGCGTCGGTGCCTGGTGGCCGCGACTCGCGGCCGACGGCGCCCATGAAATCGCGGTCTTCGGCCTGAACCACGCGTGGTGGCGCGCGATCTGCGAACCCGCGATCCTCGCGCCGCTGGCGGCGGCGGCCGACCTGGGCGAGATCGACGATCTCTTTGGTCCGAGGGGTAGCCTGCGCGCCAGCGCGGCGGCGGCCAGCGCCGCTCTGACCGCGCTTGGCGACCTCGCGACCTACACCACCGCGCGATCCTACCGCACCGCTATCGGCGCGATCGTGGCACATCTCGATAATGTGGCGGCGGCGCAGGGCGAGTTCGTGGCCGGCCTCGGCGCCGGGCCGTTCGTGCGCGACCTCGACTACGCCGACAGCGCCGCGCTGGCGCGCTTCGCCGACACGCCCTCGATCCTGCGGCACACGATCGCGACCGCGCTGCATGCGCTGCCACCGGGCGCGGACTTCATCGGCCTGAGGATCGCGTCGGAGATCGACCTGCTGACGGCGTGCGTCGCGGTGCGTGCGTTGCGCGCGCGGGGCGAGCGCGGCCACATCTGTCTCGTCGACCATGGCTACGAGAACTTCTCGCTGGAGCCGCATCTGGACGCGTTGCGCGTGACCGGCGCGCTGGAACGGGTTTTCGACACCATCGTCGCCTCGAAGGACGATATCGACGCGGCCGTGCCCGATCTGGTGGCGCGGGTGGCACGCGGCGAGCGGCCGCGCGGCTTCGTGCGTCGTGCGCCGGCGGTCTTGCCGGCACCGGCCAGCGACAGCGCCGCCGCGCCGCCGCTGTTGCCGACCTTCGCGCCGTATCCCGTGCCGCATGTGCGCACCAGCGCGCGACGCTGTTACTGGAGCCGCTGCACCTTCTGCACGCAGAACGCCAAGTACGCCGACACCGGCGCGCCCATCAAGGCCGACGTGATCGCGTCGGTCGATCGTCTCGCGGCGCTGGCAGCGATCGGCGTCGACAATCTCATCCTCGCCGACGAGGCGATCTCGCCGGCGGCGCTGCGCGTGCTGTCGGCGGAGATCCTGCGGCGCGGCCTGCGCATCCGCTGGACCTGCCGCTGCAAGCTGGAGCTCGGCTTCGGCCGCGCGCTGCTGGAGCAGGCGGCGGCGGCGGGCTGCTACGAGATCCTGTTCGGCCTGGAGACGACGTCGTCCGACCTGCAGCGCCGCATGGACAAGCATGTCGAGGGACTCGATTCGGCGGCGATCGCGCGCATCCTCGACGACATGGCGGCGCTCGGCATCGGCGTCCACATCAACCTGATCTCGGGCTTTCCCGGCGAGACCCTCGCCGAAGCCGAGGCCACGGTGGATTTCGTGGTCGACCGGTTGCGCCGGCACCGCAATGCGACCTGGCTGCTCAATCGCTTCACGCTGTTTCCCGCCACGCCGATGGCCACGGCGCGGCGTGACTTCGGCATCGAGCGCGTCGATACGCCCGGCGATATGCCCGCGACATTGGGCTTCGCGCTCGATCCGCCGACCCGTGCGCGCACGGCGCCGGTGGCGCGCCGCTACGCCGCCCTGCACCGGCGGCTGGCCGAAGGCCTCGGCTGGGGCGGCGCGCTGCGCGAGCGCGTCGGGCGCGAGGTGATGGCGCTGTACTTCGGCTCCGGCCACAGCGCGGTGTTCAAGACGCTCGCCGTCAATCCGCTCGATCCGGCGGCGCGGCCGCGCGCGCCGTCCCCGTCGAAGCGACCATCGCGCGTGTTCCTTACCGGCGGCACCGGCAATGCCGGCCGCGCGATCATGCAGGCGCTGCTGGCGCGGGGCGATCACGTGACGATGCTGGTGCGCGAAGCCGCCGACGCCGACGACCGTTGCCGCGCCGTGGTCGGCGACCTGCGCGACCTCGCCGATCTGCGCGAGGCGATCGCCGAAGCAGACGCCATCATCCACTGCGCCAGTCCGCGCAGCCTCGAGGCGCGCGCCGTCGCCGAGGCCGAACTCGTCGGCACCGCCGCGCTGGTCGACGCCTGGCGCCGCGGACCCTTGGTCGCCATGAGCAGCCAGACGGTATACGGCACGCCGCGCCGTCCGCTGCGCGAGACGCAGCGCGTGCGCGCCGAGAGCTGGTACGACGTCGGAAAGCTCGGCCTCGAATCCATGCTGGCGATGGCGGAGCGGCGTGACGGGCGCGGCGCTGGCGTCGCGCTACGCCTGCCCCTGTTGTTCGCTGCCGGCCCCCGGCGGCGCGACCGGCAGTTCCTGCCGGCGGTACACGACGCGCTGCGTGACGGCGCGACCTTCGTGTTCGACGACGCCGACGCTATGGCACGCCACGGCACCGTCTTCATCGGCGAGACGGATCTCGGCGCCGCCACGCTCTGCGCGCTCGGCCTGGCGCGCGGCGGCCCTTACAACATCGCCACCGGCTTCGTGTCGTGGCGCGATCTCCTGGAGCATCTGGCCGGCCTGATGGGCGTGCGTGCGCGCTACGCCTTCCGGCCCGGCGCCCCGGCCGGCGAGGGCGAATTGCGGCTGCCGCGGTCACGCTCGGAATACGATTGCCGCCGCTTCGAACGCGGCACCGGCTTCGCGCCGGCGCAGACCCTCGACGACGTGCTGCGCCGTTTCCTCGAGGCCGAGGCCGTCGACGCCGCCCCCCGGCCGCCGTTGCCACGGGCGCGAGAGGTTGTCGCCATCGGCGCCGGACCGTCGTAGACTGCCGCCTCAAGCGCGGGGCCTGGGGAAGGGAATCGCTCCCGGTGGGGCGGCCGGACTTCAAACCCGGTAAGGGCCGTCGGACGGTTCTTCGTGGGTTCGACTCCCACTCTCTTCCGCCATCCTGCTTCGCGCTGGCGTGCTTCGCAGGACTTGTCCTGCCGCTGATGCGCGCAGCAGGATGCCCTCCGTAGCCTTGGCGAAGGAGGGCTGTTGCACATGAGCGTCGCGCCGAAGAAGGTCGCGCTGATCACCGGCGCGGCGCGCGGCATCGGGTTGGCGACGGCGCAGCGCTTCCTCGAGGATGGTTGGCGGGTCGCGATGCTCGATGTGCTGGGCGACGTGCTCGGCGCCGCGGTCGCCGACCTCGATCGCCCTGACGACACGCTGGCGCTGGTGGCCGACCTCGCCGATGCCGATGCGGTTCAGGCCGCGGTGCGCCGCACCCGCGAGCGTTTCGGCCGCATCGACGCGCTGGTCAACAACGCCGGCGTCGCGGTGTTCAAGCCGATTCTCGAGGTGAGCCTGGAGGAGTGGCAGCGCGTGATGGCGATCAACCTCACCGGTCCGTTCCTGATGACCCAGGCGGTGGCGCCGATCATGCGCGACCAGGGCGGCGGCGCGATCGTCAACATCACCTCGATTTCCGGCCTGCGCGCGTCGACGCTGCGCGTCGCCTACGGCACCAGCAAAGCGGCGCTGGCGCATCTGACACGCCAGCAGGCGGCCGAGCTCGGCGAGTACGGCATCCGCGTCAACGCCGTGGCGCCCGGCCCGGTCGATACAGCCATGGCCAAGGCCGTGCACACGCCGGCGATCCGCGCCGACTACCACGACCACATCCCGCTCAACCGCTACGGCCTTGAGCGCGAGCTCGCCAACGCGATCTTCTTCCTCTGCTCCGAGCAGGCGGCGTACATCACCGGCCAGGAGCTGGCGGTCGATGGCGGCTTCGACGCGTCAGGCGTCGGGTTGCCGACGCTGCGGGCCGAGCGGCGCCATCCGTGAGCTTACGCCGGCGTGTTCCCAATCGCCGGCAGGAAGACCGAGAAATTGGTGCCGTGGCCCACGCGGCTGCTGACCGTCAGGAAGCCGCCGGACTGGTGCACGAAGCCGTGCGCCATGGCGAGACCGAAGCCCGTGCCCTTGCCTTCGCCCTTGGTCGTGAACAGCGGCTCGAACACCCGGGTGACAATTTCGGGCGGCATGCCGGTGCCGGTGTCGCGCACGCCGACCTCGATCCAGTCTCCCGTTTTCAGTTCCGGGTGCGCGGCGAGCTCGTCCGCGACAATGGTGCGATTGCGCGCCGTGATCGAGAGCGCGCCGCCGTCGGGCATCGCGTCGCGGGCGTTGACACAGAGGTTGAGCATCGTGGTGTCGAAGCCGCTGCAGTCGACGCGGCAGCGGCCGAGGTCAGGGGCGATGTCCATCGTAAGCGAGACGCGGCTCGAAATCGCCGTGCGCACGAGGCCGGCCAGGTCGCGCAGCAGATCGGCGATCGCGACCTCCACCGGATCGAGCTGACGCCGGCGCGCGAAGGTCATCAGCTTGGCGACCAGGTCGGCGCCGCGCCGGCCAATCTGCAGCGCGCCGCGCAGACGCGGTCCCTCGGGCGCGTCCGCCGGCAGCTCGTCGGCCACGTTCTCGATCATCATCATCATGGCGGCGAGGATGTTGTTGAAGTCGTGCGCCAGGCCGCCCGTGAGCCGGCCGATCGCCTCCAGCTTTTGGGCCTGGCGCAGCTGGTCCTCCAGCGCCTTGCGGTCCGTGGTGTCGCGGTAGATCGCCAGCGATCCGCCGTTCGGCAGGCGCTTGCCGCTGACCTCGATCGTGCGGCCGGTCGCCGTCCGTTTCTCGAACAGGAATTCGGGTACCAGCATCCGCTCGAGCCGCCGATCCACCAGTGTCTCGGGCTCGCCGGGCCCGTAGTCGCCGCGCTCGGCACAGAAACGCGCGATGTCGCGGAAGCTCGCGCCGGCGCGCACCAATTCCGGCGGCAGCCGCAGGATGTCCACGACGCTGTCGTTGCACGCCAGGATCCGGGCCTGCGCGTCCAGCACCAGCATGCCATGCAGCATGTTGGCGAAGGTCGTCTCGAGCAGCGCCGTCTTGGCGACCAGTTGCTCGGATGTGCGCTGGATCTCGCTCAGATCGGTGAGCACGCCGAGGATGGCGGTGCGGTTGTCGTGCTGGAAGCGCTGCGGGCGCAACAGGCAGGGGACGCTGGTGCCGTCGGCGCGCACGAGGTCGATAGTGTAGTTCGACGGCGGATCGAGGCCGACGATCCTGTGATCGAAGCGCTCGACGAACTTCGCTAGGTGGGACGGGCTGACGACGCGCGCGAACGCCATGCCGGCGACCTGGCCTGGCTCATAACCGAGCATGCGGGCGAAGGCCGGGTTGGCGGCGACGATACGGTGGTCCTGAGCGATAAAGACTCCATCGTAGGTCTGCGCGAAGAGCTGTGCGAAACGCGCCTCGTCAATTCCCAGGGATCTCTTCCACACGTCGCAACTCTCCCGGCCGGCATCCGCCCTTGGCCGCCATCCTGGACGCGCAATATATCAAGAAATGCGACTCTTCTGCCGCACTTTCTTGTCTTGCAGATCCGTTGCGAAATCCTCACCGGCCGGCTCGTCGGATCTGCTGGCATTAGGAATTCTGGTTGTCTAGGCTGTGATCGACGGCAATCTGGCACTGTTGTCGTGCGTTGTACCGGCGTGGCGCCCCCCACCCTTGCGGTCCCGGCATGGCCGTCCTCAATCGGAACGATCCTCGGGCCTTTCTGACGGATCACCCGAGGGGCTACTATGCGGTCTCCTGGATCGGGGGCGGACTTGGGCGGACGGCGCGGGTTCATCACGCTTCTGGGCTGCGCCGTGGCGCTGCCGGGCGCGGGCGCGGCGCGGACGGGCGCGCGGCGGATCGCGGTGCTGGGACCGGCCGAGCAGCCGCGCTTTTCCCAGGTGGTCGGTGGATTGAGGCGCGGCTTGCGCGATCACGGCCACGCCGACGGCGCGCTGGAAATCCTCGAATACAGCGTGCCGCGCGGCGATGCCGCGGCGGCGGCGGCCGATGTCGCCCGCGCGATCGGGCAGGGCGTCGCCGCGCTCTTCGTGATCGGCTCGGAACTGGCGCGGGTTGCGCGGCGGACCTCGCCCGACCTGCCCATCGTCTTCATCACGCCGGGCGATCCGGTGGCCGCCGGTCTCGTCGCCAGCCTGGCGCGCCCGGGCGGCAACACGACGGCGATGACGTTCGAGTACCCCGAACTCTCCGGCAAGCGCCTCGAGCTCCTGAAGGCGATCGCGCCCGGCGTCAGGCGCGTCCTGGTGCTGCACGACCCGGGCGATGCCTCGCCGCTTCAAGGCCTCGCCGCGGCCCACCAGGCGGCGGCGCAGCTGGGCATGACGCTGCGCGACGCGCCGGTGCGGACCGCCGCCGACGTCGCGCGCGTGATCGCGGCGCTGGACGCGGCCGAGGGACTGCTGGCGATCCCCGGCGGCGGAGCGGGGGCGCACTACCGGGAGGTCATCGCCGCCGCCAACGCCAGGCGTCGGCCGACCTTCCTTCACACGCATGCCGACGGCGCGGCCGAGGCGCTGGCCAGCTACGGCGCCAACGACGTCGACATCGCCCACGACGCGGCGCGGCTGCTCGACAAGATCCTCAAGGGCGAGCGGGCGGGCGACCTGCCGGTCGAGCGTCCGACGAAGCTCGAGTTCGTGCTCAACCTGAGGACGGCACGGGTGATCGGGCTCGACGTGGCGCCGATGACGATCGCGCGGGCCGACCGAGTGATCGAGTAGGCCACTTCACTCGAAGATGTCGTTCGCCCGCGCGAGGATGGACGGCGGCAGGGTCAGGCCGAGCGCCCGCGCGGTCTTGACGTTGATCGACAGCAGGATCTCCGTCGTCTGCTCGACCGGCAGGTCGCCGGGCTTGGCGCCCTTGAGGATTTTGTCGACGTAGACCGCCGCGGCGCGATACGACGCCGACACGTCGGCCGCATAGGCGATCAGGCCGCCGGCCTCGACCTGCCAGCGCTGCGGCACCATCAGCGGCAGGCGCCGCTCGGCGGCGAGGCGGATCGAGGCGGGGACGAAGGCCTGGTCCTGGCCGGCGAACCACTGCGCGGCGTCCGCCGGCCATGAAGCCGCCTCGGCGAAGGCCGCGACCACGCCCGCGTCGTCGCGCACCGCGAAGAAACGGACGTCCAGCCCGAGCTGGGAAGCGGCCCGCTCGGCCTGCTGACGCTGCGGTGTCGTGTTCGGATCGTCGGGATTGAACATCACGGCGATCCGCCGGGCGCCGGGGACGATCTCCTTGAACAGCTGCAGCCGCTTGGGCGCGAGGTCGCCGCCGATGCTCGACCGTCCGGTGACGTTACCGCCGGGGCGCGACAGGTTGCGCACGAAGCCCGACGCGAGCGGATCGCCGACCTGGGCCATGACGATCGGGATCTCCTTGGTCGCGTTGATCGCCGCGCGCGTCGGTGGCGTGTTGGCCGCGACGATGACATCGGGCTTCATCGCCACAAGCTCGGCCGCGAGCTGCGGCAGCCGTTCGAGCCTTGTGTCCGCCGACTTGAACTCGAGCCGCACGGTGCGGCCGTCCTCGTAGCCCAGCTCGCGCAGCTTGACGATGAAGGCGGGGAACTCGGGATTGAGGCGGTGCGGCAGCAAGACGCCGACGAAGGGAACCTTGCCGGCCGGCTGCGCCACGGCGGCATGCGGCGCGGGCAGCAGCCCGGCACCGATGCCCAGCGCGAAGACGCGGCGCGAAATCATGCGTGGTCCCACCCCGCCGCCATTGGATCGCCCGGTTGAAGCGTTGGCAATGGCGTTGTGGGTCGATCCAGCGGCGCCCGCCGCCTCACTCCGCCTTGATGCCGGCGGCGCGGATGACCTCGCGGTAGTTGCGGCGGTTCTCGTCCATGGTGCGGCCCAGCGCGGCGGAGTCGGCGAAGGCCGGCACCAGGCCGAAATCGAGCAGGCGCTGGATGACGTGGGGGTCCTCGACCGCCGCCTTCACCGCCTGCTCCCAGCGGCGCACGACATCCGGCGGCAGGCCGGTGGGGCCGCACAGCCCGAACCAGGCGTAGGTCTCGAAGCCGGGCGCGACCTCGGCGATCATCGGCGTGTCGGGGAAGAAGCGCTTGCCCAGCGGATCGCCCAGGCCGAGCAGGCGCAGCGCGCCGGAGCGGATCTGGGTCACGGTGTCGCCGAGATTGGTGATCGAGAAATCGGTGCGGCCCGAGGTCAGGTCGGGCATCGCCGCCGCCGAGCCGCGATAGGGCACGTGCACCAGCTTCAGCCCGAGCTTCTGCGCCAGCAGCTCGCTGGAGAGATGCTGCACCGAACCGATGCCCGGGGTGGCGAAGGTGATCTGCCCGGGCTTGGCGCGCGCCGCGGCGATCAACTCCGGCACGCTCTTGTACGGACTGTCCTTGCCGACCACGAGGCCGAAGGTCGAGCGCAGCAGCTGTCCCAGCGGCATCAGCTCGGTGGCGGGGTTGATCGGCAGCGAGGCGCCCGGCAGCTCGGTGATGATGGTCATGTTGCCGGTGGTACAGAACAGCACGGTGTGGCCGTCGGGCGCGCTGCGCGCGACGCCCTCGGCGGCGATCATGCCGTTGGCGCCGGTGCGGTTCTCGACGATCACCTGCTGGCCCAGGGTGCGGGTCGCGACCTCGGCCAGCAGACGCGCGGCCAGGTCGCCCGAGCCGCCGGCGGCGAAGCCGAACAGCATGCGGATGGATTTGTTGGGGAAGGGCGGCTGCTGCGCCGTAGCGCTCACGAGCGCCAGCGCGCCCGCGACCAGGCCGATCAGCGGCAGCGCGAGAATCATCCGTCGTCCATGCATGGCGTTTCCTCCTCCGCTTGATTGGCTTGCGGCGCGCCACAGAGCCGGTCAAGCGCGAACGCGCCGATCCGCTGGGAGGATTTCGCCGGGCGGTCGCTGGTGTCGCCGCGGCCCGAACGAAGTAGGATCGGCGGCATGACCGACCTTATCCGCCCCTTCACCATCGCCATCCCCGACGACGTGCTCGCCGACCTCAAGAGCCGCCTGCGCAACACGCGCTGGCCGGAGGCGGAGCTGGTTCAGGACTGGAGTCAGGGCGCGCCGCTGGCATGGATCCAGGACATCTGCCGCTACTGGGCCGAGACCTATGATTGGCGCGCGAGAGAAAAGGCGCTCAACCGCTTCGCCCAGTTCAAGACCGAGATCGACGGTCTCGATATCCATTTCATCCACGCGCGCTCGCCGCACGCCCATGCGCTGCCGCTGATCATCACCCATGGCTGGCCGGGCTCGATCGTGGAGTTCCACAAGGTCATCGAACCGCTGACCGATCCGACGAAGCACGGCGGCAAGGCCGAGGACGCGTTCCACGTCGTCTGTCCGTCGCTGCCGGGCTTCGCCTTCTCGTCGAAGCCGACGACGACCGGCTGGGGCGTCGCGCGCATCGCCCAGGCCTGGGCGACCTTGATGGCGCGGCTGGGCTACGCGCGCTACGGCGCGCAGGGCGGCGACTGGGGCTCGGCGGTGACCACGGCGTTGGGCGCGCTCGATCCCGCACACTGCGCGGGCATCCACATCACCTTGGCGATGGGCACGCGGCCCAAGGTCGAGGGCGAGCCGACGGCCGAGGAGGCGCGCGCGCTCAAGGGCATCCAGCATTACGCCGACTGGGATTCCGGTTACTCCAAGCAGCAATCGACGCGGCCGCAGACCTTGGGCTATGGGCTGACCGACTCGCCCTCAGGCCAGGCGGCGTGGATCCTCGAGAAGTTCTGGGCCTGGACCGATTGCGACGGGCACCCGGAAAACATCCTCGGCCGCGACGAGCTGCTCGACAACGTCATGCTGTACTGGACGACGGCGACGGCCACGTCGTCGGCGCGGCTCTACTGGGAGAGCTTCCGGCCGGGCAGCCGCAAGCCGGTGACGGTCACGGTGCCGACCGGTGTCGCGGTGTACCCGAAGGAGATCGTCACGCCGGTACGGAAGTGGATGGAGGGCAGCTTCCCCGCCATCACGCATTGGAGCGAGATGCTGAAGGGCGGCCACTTCGCGGCGTTCGAGCAGCCCGAGGCGTTCGTGGGCGACGTGCGGACGTTCTTCGCGACCGTGCGTTGACACGCCGTAACGCCCGCCGCGATCGAGATCGCGCCGCGCAGATCCTGCGGCTGCGCGCCGACGCCCGGCGGGCGCGCATGCATGCGGCCAGCGTCGGGGACGCCGAGGATCTCCAGCTCTATCTGCGGCTGGCGGAGGAATGGGATCGGGAGGCCGACCTGCTCGAGCAGGGCGGCGACGCCGCTCCTCCGGCGACGACGACCGGCCAGCGATCGCGTTGAGGCTGCGCCGCGCTCGATCGACACCCCCTCTCCCCGCGGGGCGATCGCGGATGGCGTCGGTACACCCCGACGGCCGTCTCGAAGCATGGGCCACACGCACCGCGCGTGTCGCCCACCCTTCGAGACGCGCCAAGCGGCGCTCCTCAGGGTGAGGTCGAGGCCATATGCGAATCCCATCCCTCTCCCTGCGAGCGGGGCGAGGGATGACGGCGGTGGACGTGGCCGCGTAATGAGCCGATAAGAACGCGGGCTTTGAGGCTCGGATAGCCCTCAGCGCTCGCGATGGGCGGGACGCCTTTCCCAAGAGGTATCGCCCGAGACTGGCGGCTCCGTGGTGCCTGCCTTTGTTGCGGAGCCGCAACTTTCCGACGACCGCCCGCCCCTGACATCGAGCTCCGCCGGCTCGCGGCCTGCCCACCCGAAAAGGACGCCCCCGAAAGGACGCCCATGCCGCATTTCTGCATCTGCTCGGTCGACGATGAGCCGCCGCACAAGCTCTGGGTCCTGGCCGATTCCGAGGCGCATGCGCGCCGCCTGGTGTCGTACAACGTCGAGGACGCCGCCGAGGCCGCCAACATCGACAAGTTCGAATGCCACGTCGACGCCACGCACCAGCCGCCCTACGGCTCGATCTACCGCGAGGGCGGGCACGTCACGCCGATCGCCCAGCGCTAAGCGCGTGGCGCGGCCCCTGACCTCGGCGCGCATCCAGGCGCGCCTCGAGCGCGCGATCGCGCGGCATCCGGGTTGCCGCGGCTTCCAGGTGGTGGTCCAGGTGCGCCGGCTCGAGGGCGAGCCGGCGCCGCAAGGCGCCTGGGGCGCGGACTTCCACGCCATCGGCGAGCCGCACGACCGCTGGGCCTGCGAGAACGCCCTGCTGGAGATCCTCGCCAACGCCCGCGAGGACTATTGGCTCAGCCTGGATTCGTGAGGGCGGCGGACTTTGGATGGCCGGCATGCGCAAGGTCTTCGCGCCGCCACCTTCCCAAATCCGTCTTTCGCGGCCAGGATTCTCGCCGGACGTGCGCCGCGATCCGCGCGTCGTGGAGGTCGAATGCCGAGGCGGCCTGATGGGATGATCCGCTCCCGAACCTGGACATACCTGGTGGCGTCGTCGATTGCCCTGCTGTGTGGTGGGGCACAGGCGCAGCCGACCCAGCCGCCGCCGGCCGCGGATCGGCGCGTCGAATACCAGATCGATACGATGCGCCTGTCGGTGCCGTTGACGTTCCACCACCCCCTGGACTGGAGTGACCCACCGAAGGGCGACGCCTTTCGCCCGTATCCCGACAAGCTGGCCTTCGTGCTGATGTGGCCGAAGCTGACCGACGCGACCGATCCCGAATCGCGGCGCTGCATCGACCGGGGCGGCTGCGAGAATGTTGTCGATGTCACGGTCCAGATCCGCGAGCCCCTAACTGAGGATAGGCTCAAGGAGCGGAGGCTCGCGGCGCGTCCGGTGGTGGTCGGCACGCTGCACGGCTTCGAAGTATCGCGGCAGACCGTTTCCGGTTCCGCGCGCTTCACCGTCGTCTACCTGAAGGTTGTCGGCCCGGGCATGGGCGATCCCGAGAAGGTCGGGGGAGTGTGCGACGGCTCCTGGCAGGGCGCGGTGCCCGAGACCCTACCCGAGATCGAACGGCAGGTCGTGGGATGCCGCTTCTATTGGTATCCCACAGACAAGGCCGAGGTTTTCTTCGCGACGTCCGCGCAGGGTTTCTTTCGCTGGAAGGAGCTCTACGCGCGCGTCTCCGGACTGCTGCGGGAGTGGCAGCGCGTGGCGACGCGCTAGCGGCTCAATCCGGCTCCCGGACATGCGCGGCGGCTTCTTCTTCGGTGCGTAGCCAGACCTCCATGGCGATCGGCCGTTCGGCTTCTTCCATGATGTGGCCGACCAGGCCGACGGCGCGGGCCATCACGCCGAAGCCGCGCACCACTTTCCACGGAAAGCCCAGCTCGCAGCACAGCGCGCCGATCGCGCCGGTGGCGTTGACCGGCAGCGACTTGCCGCTGAGCCGCTCGGCCTCGGCGCCGATCAGCTGCACCAGCTCGACATAGCCGCCGGACAGTCCGCACTCGCGCGCGATCTGGAACAGCCGCGGTGCGCGCGGATCGACCGGCTTGTGGATCGGATGGCCCATGCCCGGCACGATGCGCTTCGCGGCGGCATAGGACGCGGCGACCTCGCGCGCCTTGGCCGCAAGGTCGACGCCGGCGGGACCGTTCGGCAGCGCCTCGTACAGCATGCGCGCGGCGGTCTCCATGCTGCCGACGAACACCGAGCCCAGGCCGCACAGCCCGGCGGCGACCGCCGCCTGCATCGACTCCGGCGCGCCGGCATAGGTCATGCGCGCGGCGATCGCGCTGGGCGTCAGCCCGTGCTCGACCAGGGTGACCAGGATCGCGTTGAACACGCGCGACTGCTCGGGCGTCGGCATCCTGCCGGTGAGCTGGAGGTAGGAGAAGTCGCCGAGGTTCAAGGTGCCGATCACCTCGTCGGGCAGGCTCTTGCCGCGCACGACGATGCGCGTGCGGTTGCTCCAGGCGATGTCGGAGCGGATGGGTTGGGGTTTGCGGGCCATGCGGTCACTCCGATCTATGGTTGGGAAATGCTACCTTCCCCCTCCGGGGGAAGGTAACACCGTCGATGGGACGCAGCGCCATGACCAACACTCCACCAACCCTCCAGCACCGCTACGCCGAGATCGGCGAGGTGATGCTGCATTATGTGATCGCCGGCAGCGGGCCGCCGGTCGTGCTGATCCATGGCTGGCCGCAGACCTGGTACGAGTGGCGCCACACCATCGCGGCCCTGGCGCCCAGCTACACCGTGATCGCCCCCGACATGCGCGGGCTGGGCGATTCTTCGCGGCCGCTCCGGGGCTACGACAAGCGCACCATCGGCAACGACATCTGGCGCCTCGTCACGCAGACGCTCGGCCACAAGCGCTTCCGCCTGGTCGGCCACGACTGGGGCGGGCCGACGGCCTTCGCGATCGCCGCCGATCATCCCGAGGCCATCGAGCAGCTCGTCATCGTCGATGTCGTCATTCCCGGCTGCGGTGGCGATTTCAGCCAGGGCGGCCGCCGCTGGCACCACCAGTTCCACGTCACGCCCGACCTGCCGGAGGCCTTGGTCCAGGGACGCGAACGCCTCTATCTCCAGTGGTTCTACCAGACCTTCGCCTACTTCCCGGGCGCCATCAGCGAGGCCGACCTCGACGAGTATGTCCGCACCTACAGCCAGCCGGGCGCGATGCGCGCCGGCTTCAACCTGTACCGCGCGATCCCCGAGGACGCCAAAGCCAACGCGGCGCAACTGGCGACCGGCTTCCGGCTGCCCATGCCGGTGCTGGCGATCGGCGGCGGCCGCAGCTATCCGCACGCGCGCGGCCGCGGCAAGGAGACGGAGGAGAGCATGCGCCGCGTCGCGACGGATGTGCGCGGCGCGGTGATCGAGGATTGCGGACACTTCGTGCCGGAGGAGCAGCCGGAGGTGTTCAATCGGATGGTGATGGAGTTCTTTGGTGAGTCGGCAGGTTAGCTGGGGTCCGTTGGCCCCACCGCAGGTTGGGCTGCTGACGGTTGTGCAAGCCGACTAGATCGGCGACTCTGTCACTCGGTTAGGGAGCTATGGCAGCGTTCGACGAGATACAGCCTGGCGCAAGGTTGCGCGGCCTCGATCCGGCGGGCATCGCCGAGATCGTCCAAGCCGCGCGTTTCGGGACCGACGCACTGAACCTAGTGTTCAGAGTAGATGGCCGCGTCGGCGAGCGTCTCTTGTATCGCGGGGAGGAGGTCGGGCTCGAACTCGTCGAGGCCGGCCGTTCGTTTGCCTTCGACGCTGATGGTGCTCTGCTGCGATTGGCATCGGAGGCTTACCGAATCAGGTTGGCGCACCTCTTTGACCCTTACTTGGCCGTCAACGCCTCGCAGATCGACGCGCTGCCGCACCAGATCACCGCCGTCTATGCCGAGATGCTGCCGCGCCAGCCGCTGCGGTTCCTGCTCGCCGATGATCCCGGCGCCGGCAAGACCATCATGGCCGGCCTGCTGATCAAGGAACTGCTGATCCGCGGCGACCTCGACCGTTGCCTGATCGTGGCGCCGGGCAGCCTGGTCGAGCAGTGGCAGGACGAGCTGTCGGAAAAGTTCGGCCTTGCCTTCGACATCCTGACGCGCGACCAGATCGAGGCCTCGGTCACAGGCAATCCGTTCGCCGAGCGCCACCGCATGATCATGCGCCTCGACATGGCGGCCCGCTCCGACGAGCTGAAAGCCAAGCTGCAGGCGGCACCCGACTGGGATCTCGTGATCTGCGACGAGGCCCATCGCATGGCCGCGAGCTATTTCGGCGGCGAGGTGAAGGAGACGCAGCGCCACCGGCTTGGTAAGCTGCTGGGCCAGCGTGCCCGCAATTTCCTACTGATGTCGGCCACGCCGCACAACGGCAAGGAAGCCGACTTCCAGCTTTTCATGGGACTGCTCGACGCTGACCGTTTCGAGGGCCGCTTCCGCCAGGGCGTCCACAAGGCCGACGTGTCGGACATGATGCGGCGGCTGACCAAGGAGGAGCTGTACCGCTTCGACGGTACGCCCCTGTTTCCCGAGCGCCGCGCCTATACCGCCAGCTACGAGCTGTCGCCGGTCGAGGCTGACCTCTACCAGGCCGTCACGACCTATGTGCGCGAAGAGATGAACCGCGCCGATCGCACCGGCGACGACCGGCGGCGCAGCAACGTCGGCTTCGCCTTGCAGATCCTGCAGCGCCGCCTCGCCTCGTCGCCCGCCGCGATCCACCGCTCGCTGGAACGCCGCCGCAAGCGCATGGAGGACCGCCTGCGCGAGGAGCGTACGCTGCGCGACGGCCAAGGCGAGGCGCTGCGCCGCGCGCCGGCGATCCCGGCCTACGATCCGGACGAGCTGGACGAAGCACCCGGACCCGAGGCCGAGCAGGCCGAGGAGGAAGTCCTCGACCGCGCCACGGCAGCGCAGACCATCGCCGAGCTGGACGCGGAGATCGCGATCCTGCGCGATCTCGAAGAGCGCGCGCTGCGCCTAAAGCTGTCCGGCCAGGACGCCAAGTGGCGCGAGCTGGAATCCATCCTCGACGAGCCGATGATGCTCGATCCGGCGACCGGGCTGCGGCGCAAAATCCTGATCTTCACCGAACCCAAGGACACGTTGGAGTATCTCCAGCAGAAAATCGCCGCGCGCGTCGGCGATCCGGCAGCCGTGGTGGTGATCCACGGCGGCGTCGCGCGCGAGGCGCGCCGCGCCGCCATCGCCGCATTCAACAGCGACCCTGTGGTACGCGTGATGATTGCCAACGACGCCGCCGGCGAAGGCGTCAACTTGCAGCGCGGCGCGCATCTCATGGTCAACTACGACTTGCCGTGGAATCCTAACCGGCTGGAGCAGCGCTTTGGCCGCATCCACCGCATCGGCCAGACCGAGGTCTGCCATCTGTGGAATCTCTGCGCCGCCAACACGCGCGAGGGCGAGGTCTACCGCCGGCTGCTGGAAAAGCTGGAGGAAGCGCGCGCGGCGCTTGGCGGTAAGGTCTATGACGTGCTGGGCGAGCTGTTCGAGGGTCAGGCGCTGCGCGACCTGCTGGTCGACGCCATCCGCTATGGCGACGCACCGGCGACGCGGCAACGGATCTTCCAGAAGGTCGACGACGCGGTCGATGTCGCTGCCATCGAGCGCCTGGTGGCCGAGCGCAAGCTGACCTCGGAGGGCATGGATCCCAACGCGGTCGGCGCCATCCGCGAGGAGATGGAGCGCGCCCAGGCCCGCCGGCTCCAGCCGCATTTCATCGGCGCATTCTTTCGCGAGGCCTTCACGAGGCTCGGTGGCCGTGTCAGCGAGCGCGAAGCCGGCCGCTTCGAGATCCTGCGTGTGCCGCCAATCCTCAAGGAGCGCGACCGGTTGATCGGTCGCGGCGATCCCGTGCTCGATCGCTACGCGCGTGTGACCTTCGAGAAGGAACTGATCGCCGGCCAGCCGCAGGCTGAATTGCTGGCCCCGGGCCATCCGCTGCTCGACGCCACGCTCGATGTCGTGCTGGAGCGCTTCCAGCCGCTGCTGCGACAGGGTGGCGTTCTGGTCGACGAGGCCGACGACGGCGCTGCGCCACGTCTGCTGTTGTACCTCGAGCACGCGATCCGCGACGGCCGCCAGGCGCGCAGCGGCGAGCCGCGCGTCGTGTCCCAGCGACTGCAGTTCGTGTTCCTGTCGGAGGACGGCGCCGCCGCTGATGGCGGTGCGGCACCCTATCTCGATTGCCGCTCGCTCACCGGCGCGGAAGCGTCGCTGGCACGGGAACTGGCGTCGGCGGCCTGGCTGACGGATGGCGTCGAGGCCCGTGCCCTGGGCCACGCGATTGCAAACCTCGTGCCAGCCCATCTTGCAGAGGTGAAGAAGCGGCGGCTCGCCGGGATCGACAAGGTCGAGCGCGAGGTGCGCGAGCGGCTGAACCGCGAGATCAACTACTGGGACACGCGCGCCGCACGGCTGCGCGAGGAGGAGCGGGCCGGGAGGGATCAGCGCATCAATGCAGCCAACGCCGAGGCAACGGCACAGCGCCTGGTCGAACGCCTACATGCGCGGCAGACCGAACTCGGGCTTGAGCGACAGATCGCTGCGCTCGCGCCCGTGTTGCGCGGCGCTGCCCTGGTGATTCCGGGCGGACTGCTGCGCGCGGGCGGGGCTGCTGTGACAGGCGACGGCAAGCCGAACGGCCTGTCCGAGGATGCCATCGCGCGATCGGTGATCGAGCAACTGGCGATGGATGCGGTGATGGTGGCGGAAAGGGAGCTCGGCAATATCCCGCGCGACGTATCTTCCGAGAACCGCGGTTACGACATCGAGAGCCGCGATGGACGCACCGGCCAGCTCCGCTTCATCGAAGTGAAGGGACGCCAGGCGGGTGGACGCGAGGTCATCCTGACGAAGAACGAGCTGCTGGCATCGCTGAATGCGCCAGAAGCGTTTGCGCTAGCGCTCGTTCGGATCGAAGGCGGCTTCGCCCATCAACCGACCTACATTCGGCGGTTCTACGACCGCGAGCCGGGGTTCGACGAGGCTGGCGTCATCTTCGACTTCGACAAGCTTGCCTCGCGCGGCAAACCACCCGGCTGAATCGGGGCGATGATGGCACCGGCCGCAACCTCGGGCGAAACCATTGCTATCGACCTGATGCGCTCGAGCGCGTACAGCGTTAGCCCACGCAAGCGTCCATGAATCGAAGTTCCATGTCCTCGGCCGTTCCCCGTAAGAAGCTCATCGAGGTCTCCCTTCCGCTCGAGGCGATCAATGCCGCCTCGGCGCGTGAGAAGTCGATCCGGCATGGCCATCCCTCTACTCTGCACCTTTGGTGGGCACGGCGGCCGCTGGCGGCGTGCCGTGCGGTGCTGTTCGCGCAGCTGGTGGACGACCCCTCGGCGTGGCCGGAGCGGTTCCCGACCGAGGCCGAGCAGGATGCCGAACGACGTCGCCTGCATCACGTAATCGAGCGGCTGGCGCGTTGGGAGGCATCATATGACGAGCGCATCCTTGACGAGGCGCGCTGGGAGATCGCCCGTTCGCAGGCGTGGGGACGTGGCGAGGAGCCACCACCGCGCGAAGATGGCACCGCGATCCTCGCCTGGCTGCAGGCAAACGCACCGCCGGTCTACGACCCGTTCTCCGGCGGCGGCTCGATTCCGCTGGAGGCGCAGCGTCTGGGTCTGCGCGCCTACGGCGCCGACCTCAATCCGGTCGCAGTGCTGATCGGAAAAGCGCTGATCGAGATCCCACCCAAGTTTGTAGGTTTACCCCCAGTTAATCCGGAAGCGCAGAATCTACTGAGGCGCGGCGGTCGTTGGAATTCTAAGGGCGCTCAGGGCCTGGCCGAAGACATTCGATTTTACGGACGCTGGATGCATGATGAGCTCCAGAAGCGCGTTGGGCATCTCTATCCGAAGGCCCGGCTGTCTGATGGTTCAGAGGCGAAAGTGATAGCGTGGCTATGGGCCCGCACTGTGCGATCACCAGATCCGGCGGCAAGAGGGGCTATGGTCCCTTTGGTGTCCAACTTCATGTTAGCGAGTAAGGAGGGTAAGAAGGCTTGGGTGGAGATTGTCTTGGATGGTAACGCACCTGATGGCTATCGGTTTGTTGTGTGCGAAGGTCCTCTAGATGCCGGAAGAGAAGAAGTACTCAAGAAGGGGACAAAGACTGGACGCGGCGCAAACTTTGTTTGCGCCTTGACAGGTAGTGCTGTGACAGGTGACTACATCAAGAAAGAAGGTGCAGCCGGCCGAATCGGCGTCCGTCTAATGGCGATTGCAGCGGAAGGGTACCGTCGACGGCTATATATTGGGCCTCAGTCTGATCACGAAGATTTGGCAAAAGAAGTTCCGCTCCCAGCCAATCACATTGATTTGCCGACCTCTACGCATCCTCAGTATATGGGCTGCGTATCATATGGAATCGATAACTTCGCGAAGATGTTCACACGAAGACAGCTAACAATGCTCTCTACACTGGCGGACTTGATTGAGGAGGTGCGCCGGAATATCTCCTCGATTGCGGAAGTCGCCAGCCATTCCACGGCATATCTTGAGTATGCCGACGCAGTCGCAACCTACTTGGCATTCGCGGTCAGTCGTGCCGCCGACTTGAACAACAATCTGTGCAGATGGGAGCCAGGTCCTGCAAAGGAGCTCGTTGGCCATCTTTTCTCTAGACAGAATTTTCCAATTGTCTGGGATTTTGCCGAGGCTTCGCCATTCTCTGGTTCTTCTGGAGACTGGATGAAGTGTTTGTCATATGTGGCTATTTATTTGGACCACACAATCAATCTTACGGGTGGTCATATCAACCAACTGGACGCAGGTAGGGCCGATTATAGTCTTGGTGGGGCAGTAATCTCCACGGATCCGCCTTACTACGACAATATCCCTTACGCCGATCTGTCGGATTTCTTTTATGTTTGGCTTAGAAGATCTCTAAGCAATGTATGGCCAGATCTCTTCAGGCGGCTTTCGGTCCCCAAGTCGGAAGAACTGGTCGCTGATACTAAACGCCACAATGGACGCGAGGCGGCGGAAGAGTTCTTCATGAGGGGAATGGAGCGAGCACTAAGCCACATGCTGAGGCTTTCCTCCGATGCGTTTCCGTTAGCTATCTACTACGCGTTCAAACAGTCTGCGGTTACCGATGATGGAACCACTTCTTCTGGCTGGGCAGCCTTCTTGCAGGCGATTGTATCTTCAGGGTTTCTTGTAGACGGGACGTGGCCAATGCGGACGGAGTCTGTTGTTGGCTTGAAAGGAAAGCGAAACGCGCTGGCGTCGGCGATAGTGCTAGTGTGCCGTAAGCGTGATATCCGAGCATCAACAACCACCCGCTCAGACTTCGTTCGCGCCCTAAAGCGCGAGATGCCGAACGCCATTGATGACATCCGCAAGGCGGGTGTCGGTCCTGTGGATATGCAGCAATCGGTGATCGGCCCGGGCATGGGTATCTTCACACGCTACAGCAAGGTGCTGGAGGACGACGACAGCGCCATGACGGTGAAAACAGCGTTGGCACTGATCAATCGTGTCTGGGACGAGATCGAGAACGAGCTCGACACGGCCTTTGATGCACCAACCCAGGTGGCGCTAGCGTGGTTCGGCTCGCATGGCTTCGATGCGCGATCGTCGGGCGAACTCATCGGCGTGGCCAACGCCAAGAACGTGCCGGATCGTGTGCTCTTTGACTCGGGTGTATTCAAGGATCTTCGCGGGAAGACGGCGCTGACTCCGCGCGAGGAGTTGCCGGCGGACTGGAGTCCGGCTGTCGATGCCTCACCCACCGTCTGGGAGTGCGTCCAGCACACGGCACGCGTGTTGGCGGCAGAGGACGGCGGCCGCGAGGCGGCGGCACGACTGGTACGCGAGATGGGAGCGCGATCCGCCGATGCACGCGCGCTGGCCTATCGCCTGTTCGAGATCGCCTCGGCGAAGGGCTGGTCGGCCGAGGCGCTGGTCTACAATGAGCTGGCGCAGGAATGGGCGGGGCTGGAGGAACTGGCGCAGTCGCTGACGCCGGCGGGCGAGGCAGAGCCACAGGCCCAAGGACACCTGCTCTAGGGCAAAGGGGGAGCGCATGACGGCCGAGAAGGAGACGCTGCGTCGGGTCCAGGATGGGCTGTTCCACGTCACCAAGGGGCTCACGCCGTTCGTGACGGCGCGCATGAAGGCCAAGTTCGGCGACCGCTGGCTGGGCTTCGCCAGCCGCGCCGCGGGCGGCACGTCGAATGCGACACTTGATGTCTATGGCCTGCTGAAGACCGTGCTCGACCGCTGGCGCGAGGCCTTCGATGAGGAGTTCACGCGCACCGAGAAGAATCGCGTGCGCAACTTCGTCTCCACTGCCTTTGATGCGCGCAACGCCGTGTCGCATCTCACCCTGCCGCTGCAGGACGAGGAGGCGCTGCGCTACCTCGACGCCATGCACCAGCTGCTGCGCGCCGTGAAGGCGCCGGTGGGCGAGATCGCCGAGCTCAGGAAGCTCTATGACGCGCAGCGCCAGAGCGGCGTCACACCAGTGGCCGCGGCGGCGCCGGTGGCCGCCGTGCTCGCGCCGGAACAGACGGCACCGCCCGTGACCGAGCCGGCGTCATCGAGCGGCCTACGGCCCTGGGTCGAGGTCGCGCTGCCGCATCCCGACGTGCTGTCCAACCGTTTCAAGGAGGCCGAGTTCGCCGCCGACCTGTTCGCGGTCGATTCGGGCAACGCCTCGGAAGACTACGCGTCGCCGGCTAATTTCTTCCGCATCACCTATCTCACAGAAGGCCTGCGGCGCGTTCTCACGAGCGCCCTGCAACGCCTCGTGGGTGCCGGCGGCGATCCGGTCATCGGCCTGCAGACGGCGTTCGGTGGCGGCAAGACGCACACCATGCTGGCCGTCTATCACCTCGCGCGCGCGCCCGATCTCGCGACGCTCGATGGCGTTGCCGATCTTGCGGTGAAGGCCGGCGTGAAGAACTGGACGCCGCCCAGGGTCGCGGCCTTTGTCGGCACGGCCGCCGGCCCTGACATCCCGCTGAAGCTGAAGGGCGGGCCGACGGTCCACACGCCGTGGGGTTACCTCGCCTGGCGGCTGGCAGGAGACAGGGGGCTCAAGCTGGTGGCGGAAGCCGAGGCGGCGCGCACTAATCCGGGATCGGAGCGGTTCCTCGAGGTGCTGAAGCTGGCCGGGCCGAGCCTGATCGTGCTCGACGAGTTGGTCGCCTATGCGCGCCAGTTGCCCGACGAGCGCTTCGAGGCGCTGCTGTCCTTCGTGCAGTCGCTGACCGAGGCGGCGAAGATGGCGCCGCGCACGCTGGTGCTGGGCTCTCTGCCTGAAAGCAAGGCCGAGGCCGGGGGTCCGAAGGGCGAGGAGGCGCTGCTGCGGCTGGAGAAGGTGTTCGGCCGCGTGCAGTCGGCGTGGCTGCCGGCGGCGGGCGACGAGACCTACGAGATCATCCGCCGCCGCCTGTTCCAGCCGCTCGATGCCGAGGGCGAGCGAGCCCGCGACGAGGCGGTGAAGGCCTTCCACGATCTCTACCGCAAGAACCCTGCCGAGTTCCCGCCGGAGGCGCGCGAGGCCCGCTACCAGCACCTGCTGCGGCTGTCCTATCCGATCCATCCCGAGCTGTTCGACCGGCTGTCGAAGGATTGGGCCAGCCTAGGCAATTTCCAGCGCACGCGCGGCGTGCTGCGCTTCATGGCCAATGTCGTGGGCGTGCTGTGGCATGAGCGCACGCGCGATCCGCTAATCACGCCGGCACGCATCCCCCTCGCCCATGAGCGCATCCGCGCCAGCGTGCTCTATCCGCTCAATCCCGGCTTCGCGGCGGTCATCGATCGCGAGGTCGACGGCGACGGCTCGCTGCCAGCGCGTATGGAGCTCAATCCGTCCCGGCGCATCACCCAAGCACGCGCCGCGACGCGCGCGGCCCGCGCGGTGTTCATCTGCTCGGCGCCGCTGGCCGGCCAGCCCAATGCCGGTCTCACAGGCCAGGGCCTGCGGCTGGCCTGCGCCGAGCCGGGTGATCAGCTGGCGATCTTTGGCGAGGCCCTGCGCGAGCTGTCGGAGCGCGCCACCTATCTCTACGAGGAGGCGGGTCGCTACTGGTTCTCGACACAGCCGACGCTCAACCGCCTGGCCGACGATCGCGCCAAGGCGCTGGCAGATCACGAGGTCGACAGCGCCATCGCGCAAATCCTGCGCGAGGACGGCGGGTCGAAGGGTGGCTTCCATCGCGTGCACGCCGCGCCCGATGACGTCACGGGCATCGATGAGGCGCCGGCCCTGTCGCTGGTGATCCTCGGCCCGTGGACGCCGCATGCCGGTCGGGGTGTCGCGAAGTCGGCCGCGACGGACACGATCAATGAGGCCCTGACGCGCTGCCGCGCCTCGCAGCGACGGCTGCGCAACACGCTGCTGTTCGTGGCGGCCGACGAGGCGCAGCTCGCGAACGCCCGCGAATCGATGCGGCGTGCGCTGGCATGGGAGTCGATCGTCGAGGACAAGCGCCTCAAGGAGCAACTGACAACCGGCCAGATTGCCGATGCCGAGGACAAGGCGCGCACCGGCCGGGACGGCGCGCGCAAGGCCGTGCGCGCGGCGTGGAGCCATGTGCTCCACCCCGTGAAGGTCGAGAGCACCGCTGGTGGCATCGCCTTCGAGCTGGAGCATCTCTCGGTGACGGTGCGCGATCGTGCGACGATTCCGTCGGGCGTCTACGACAAGGCGAAGGGCGACGGCGTCATCAAGGAGAAGCTGGGGCCGGACTCGTTCTGGAACCAGGTCAAGCCGCTATGGGCGGCGGACAGGCCGCATCTGCTGATCAGCGATGTCGCGGAATGGTTCGCCGCCTTCCCCTATCTGCCCAAGCTGCGCGACCGCGTGGTGGTGGAAACGGCGATCGGCGAGGCCATGGCCAAGATCGATCCGCCTTTCGCCTATGCCGAGCGCTTCGACGAGCCGGCCGGGCGCTATACCGGCCTGCGCCGCGCCGGATTCACGCCGGGCCAGATGCCGCCGACCGCGCTGCTGGTCCGGGCCGAGGTCGCGGATGCGCAGATCGCGGCCGACAAGGCCGCGACGCCGACGACGCCAACGCCGCCGACCAATCCGACCACCCCTGACCGCGATGGGGCGACGGCCATACTATCGCCCGCGAAGCCCGTCGCACCGCGGCGCTTTTACGGCTCCATCGAGATCGACATGTCGAGGCCGATCAAGACGTTCGACACCATTCTGAACGCGGTGATCCTCGAACTGCAGCGTACGCCGGGTGCAAGGGTGAAGCTCACGCTCGACATCGAGGCCGAAGCGCCCGACGGTTTCGCGGAGGCTGACGTCGGTGTGGTGCGCGACAATGCGAAGAACCTGAAGTTCAAGGCCGACTCGACGGGATTTGAGTGATCCGTTGTACTGCCGGCTTTTCAAACGCTACGACCGCCGCCACAGTTCCTCCAAAGCGGGGAGGGCGCGTAGTTCATCATGACCACCAACACCTACGACTTCATCGTCACTGGCGCCGGCTCGGCCGGCTGCGCCGTCGCCGGCCGCCTCAGCGAAGACGGCAAGTTCCGCGTCCTCCTCCTCGAGGCCGGCCCGAAGGACTCCTACCCCTGGATCCACGTCCCGCTCGGCTACCACAAGACCTTCAACAACCCGCGTGTGAACTGGATGTTCGAGAGCGAGGCGGAGCCCGAGCTCAACGGCCGCACCATGTACCAGCCGCGCGGCAAGGTGCTGGGCGGCACCAGCTCCGGCAACGCCGCCGACTACGACGAGTGGCGCCAGCGCGGCTGCGAGGGCTGGGACTACGATTCGGTGCTGCCCTACTTCAAGCGCGCCGAGGACAACGAGCGCGGCGCCGACACCTGGCACGGCACCGGCGGGCCGCTGCGCGTGTCGGATCATCGCTGGCAGCCCTCGGTGGCGCGCGCCATGCACGACGCGGCGCTCGAAGCCGGCATCCCCGCCAATCCCGACTTCAACGGCCGCGTCCAGGAAGGCGTCGGCTACTACCAGACCACGATCAACCAGGCGCGGCGCTGGTCCTCGGCGCGCGCCTATCTGAAGGATGCCAAGTCGCGGCCCAACCTGGTGATCGCCACCTCGGCGCATGCGACGCGCCTGCTGCTGGAGAACGGCCGCGCCGTCGGCGTCGAGTACCGCACGCCCCAGGGCCTGGTGACGGCGCGCGCGTCGCGCGAGGTGATCGTCTCCGGCGGCGTCTATGGCAGCCCGCAGCTCTTGATGCTGTCAGGGCTGGGGCCGGCGTCGCATCTGCAGGCGCACGGCATCCCTGTCGTAAAGGACATGCCCGGCGTCGGCAGCCATCTGCACGATCACTTCAACACCTATGTCGGCTATCGCTGCACCCAGCCGGTGACGATGAACGACCTCGCCAATTCCTGGCCGCGGCGCATCCTGGCGGGCATGCAGTACGTGCTGGGGCGCACCGGGCCGCTGTCGAGCATGGGCCTCTATGTCGGCGCGCTGGTGAAGAGCGACCAGCGGCTCGAGCGGCCCGACCTGCAGATCAACATGTTCGCCTGGGCGGTGAAGGAGCGGAACCGCAAGGGCGTGGTGCCGCAACCGTTCTCGGCGTTCGGTCTCTCGCCGGTGCACCTGACGCCCGATGGCCGCGGCACGGTGCGGCTGAAATCGCCCGACCCGATGGCCGCGCCGGAGATCCGCTTCAACTTCCTGAAGAGCGCCAACGACTGGAACGCCATGCTGCAGGGCATCCGCATCTGCCGCGAGATCGGCCGCCAGAAGGCGCTGGCGCCCTTCGTGGTCGAGGAGATCATGCCCGGCCCCGATGTCAGCGACGAGGCACGGCTGCGCGCTTACATCCGCGAGACCGGCGTGTCGAACCTGCACCCGGTCGGCACCTGCAAGATGGGCCGCGAGGTCGACGCGGTGGTCGATCCGCAACTGCGCGTGCACGGCGTGGGCGGGCTGCGCGTCGCCGACGCCTCGATCATGCCCAGCATCGTGGCGGGCAACACCAACGCGCCCTCGATCATGATCGGCGAAAAATGCGCCGACATGGTGCGCGCGGCGGCTTCGTAGCTTTACCTTCCCCCGGAGGGGGAAGGTGCCCGAAGGGCGGATGGGGGATGTTGAAGACGGACACCGCGCGCGCGTTGAGGCATCCCCCATCCGTCGCTGCGCGCCACCTTCCCCCTCCGGGGGAAGGTAAAACCAAGTCAAAACAGCCCGTGCCAGGCTCTGCCGATAGCGGAAATAGGAATGCCTGCGGCTGTAGGGCCAAAGGCGCGCGTTGTTCGCGCGTAGCGGCGGAAATGGAAAAAGCGCTGATCGCGGGATTACACCGGTTCCAGATTTCAACTCTGGAGCTCGCCCCGATGGCTCGCGACCGCAAGATCTCTTCCGACTTCTGGACCTGGGAGGCCGTCATCGACTGCGCGGTGATGACCCGCCTCTTGTTCCTTGGCCTGCAGAACTTCGCCGACAGCTTCGGCGTGCAGCCGCTGCGACCGCGCACCATCCGCCTGCAGGTGTTTCCCGGCGACCCGATCGACGACGACGCCGTGCGCGGGATGATCGAGGAGCTGGTGGCGCGCGGGCTGGTCAGCATCTACGAGGCCGAGGGACAGGAATTCCTCGCCGTCGTCGACTGGCACCGCCTGCACCGCGTTGGCAAACGCGCGCGGCGGCGCTGGCCGCCCGACCCGTCGCTGCCCGTGCCGCCTGAGCCGGTGGCCGACGTGGTGCCCGCCGCGCCGCCGGCCCCCGAGGCGTCGCCCGAGGTGCCCGGCGGCCGCGCGCTGCAGCACTTCCTGCCCGGCGGGCCGCCGGCCGACGTCGAGGCGTGGATCGACCAGTGGATCGCCGATGGCTGCGACCTGCGCTGTGACGTGCTGCCGGCGATCAGCCTGGCCTGCCGCCCATCACCCTATGGCGAGCCGCCGGCCGGGCTGGCGGCGGTCGGCGCCTATGCCGAGGCCAATCGCCTGCGGCGCCTGGCCGTCGCCCACGCTAGTCTGGCGGCATGATCGCCATCGACGACGCCACGCCCGCCGACCTGCCCGCGCTCTGCGACCTGCTGGAACTGCTGTTCGGGCAGGAAGCCGATTTCACGCCCGACCGCGCCAAGCAGGAACGCGGCCTGGGGCTGATTCTCGATGATCCCCATGTCGGCGTCATCCTGGTGGCGCGCGACGGCGATCAGGTTGTCGGCATGGTCAACCTGCTGTTCACCGTCAGCACCGCCGAGGGCGGGCGCGTGATGGTGCTGGAGGACATGATCGTGCGGCCCGACCATCGCGGCCAGGGCGTCGGGTTGAAGCTGATCGAAGCGGCGATCGCGCGCGCCACCGAATCGGGCTGCGCGCGCATCACCCTGCTGACCGACGAGGACAACGATCAGGCGCAATGGTTCTACGGCCGCGCCGGCTTCCGCCGCTCGGCGATGATCCCGATGCGGCGTACGATTCCGTAGGAAGGGGAGGGCGAGCGCACGTCGCGTTTTCCTCCCTCTCCCCGCAGGCGGGGCGAGGGGCGTCACGGCCGCCAGCCGTCGATCACGAGGAGCGAGCCGTTGATGCCGACGCCTTTGTGGATCGTGACGTACAGCCGGTCGCCGACCACCAGCATGCCACGCGGGCCATCGCCGGCGAGGCCGGGCGCGCCCAGCCGCGCCAGCGGCGTCAGATCGTCGGCCGACAGCGCGAACAGCGCGCCCAGCTCGTCGGCGACGACGATGTGGCGGCCGGCCGAGGCGATGGCCACGACCCGCCCGGCGCCGGGCAAGGTGCCGCGGTGGGTCACGGCGCGGCTGGCGACGTCGATGCGCGCCACCAGCGGCGCGCCGCCCTCGAGGCGGTCGAGGCCGCCGACAAAGACGGCGCTGTCGCTGGCGGCCATTGCCTGGGTGGTGCCGCCGATGGCGACGGTGGCGCGCTTGGTCAGCGCGGCGCTGTCGACCACATCGATTGTGCCGTCGCGATGCAGGACCCAGGCGTGATCGCCGGCGGCGGCGATGGCGACGGCGTCCTTGCCGAGCGACGGCGAGGTGCGCGAGCGCGCGGTCGCGGTGTCGATGGCGACGACCTTGGAGTCGGCGGACGAGCAGTCCGGCCAGGTCAGCACGAGCAAGGTGGTGCCGCTGAGCGCCAGGTGCTCGGGGCAGCCGGCGACGCCGGAGAGCACGGCGCCCGGGCCGGCGCGCTTGCGCGCGAAGACCGCGCGCTCGGTGTTGACCAGGGCATAGACCGTGCCGTCGGTGCCGGCGGCCATGTCGACCGGCAGGCGGCCGACGCGCACGGTCTCGGTGACGCGGCCGGCGGCGGGGTCGACCCTGGCGATGCGCTGCACGCCGCTCTCGGCGATCCACAGGGCGGCGCCGTCCCACGCCAGCCCCTCCGGCCAGCGCCCCAACGGCACGACGGTCACGGTCGGGGTGATGGTGCGGATGGCGGTGTCGGGCGCCGCCGGGTTCGACGTCTGCGCCTGCGCCATCCCGGCGCCAGCGATCGCGACGATGGCCAGCGCCATCGCCAGAAAGACCCGCTTCATCCGCCGCTCCCTGTTGTCCCAGTAGACTGTGAAATCACGATGCGGCGAAGCGACGACAACAAGAATAAAGCGGGGCCGCGACCAGCGCGGCCCCGCGATCCGCCCGCCAAGCCGGCGGCGTCAGCGATTGAGGTTGATAACCGGCGTTTGCGTCGTGGTGCCGCAGATGTAGCAGCAGCTGGTGCAGCTCTGCCGGTTGTTGCGGCCGCCGCCCCAGTAGGAGCTTTCGGTGCCGCGCACCCAGGCGCCGTAGCAGACCTTCTCGCCGCGCACGCAGCTGATGGTCATATTGTGCACGTTGTAGTCCTTGAGCGACCAGACCTGGCCATTGCCCGGCCAGACGTTGTTGCGCGCCGAGGCGTAGAGCTGGACGTCGACGATGTTGGCGTGCTGGCTCTTGAACTTCCAGACCATCGTGTCGGCCATCGCGGCCCCAACCGCGAACACTTGCGCCGCGATCAGGATGATCGCGGCCAGCAGCGACTTCTTCATAGACGGCAACCCCTGTTCCGAAAGGAGCGCTCACTTTGTTCCAAGATTGTGGCGCAATCAAGCATAACGGTGTGAATCCGCGTGCAGGGCACTAGATTGGCGGGTGCGACGATGAAACCGGAGGCCGGCAAATGACCAGCATCGGCTGGCGGGGCGTCTTCCCCGCCGTGACCACGCAGTTCCGCGACGACTACAGCCTGGACCTGGCGGCGACCCAGCGCGTCATCGACGCGCTGATCCGCGACGGCGTGTCGGGCCTGATCATGTGCGGCACGGTGGGCGAGAACACCTCGCTGCAGCCCGACGAGAAGCGCGCCGTGCTGGCCGCGGCCAAGGAGGTCGTCGCCGGTCGCGTGCCGATCATATCAGGGGTGGCCGAATACACGACGGCGATGGCCTGCGACTACGCGCGCGACGCGGCCAAGATCGGCATCGACGGGCTGATGGTGATGCCGGCGATGGTCTACTCGGCCAAGCCGCGCGAGACGCTGCATCACTTCCGCCAGGTGGCCAAGGCCAGCGACCTGCCGATCATGGTCTACAACAACCCGCCGATCTATAAGACCGACGTCACGCCGGACATGCTGATCCAGCTGGTCGATTGCGAGACCATCGTCTGCGTCAAGGAAAGCTCGGGCGCCACGGCGCGCTACACCGACCTGAAGCGCGCCCTGGGCGATCGCTTCGTGCTTTTCTGCGGGCTGGACGACGTGATCGTCGAGTCGGTGATGCTGGGTTGCGTCGGCTGGGTCTCGGGCATGTCCAACGCCTTCCCGGCCGAGGGCAACCGGCTCTTTGCCCTCGCGGCCGCCGGCCGCTACGCGGAGGCGCGGGCCTTGAACGAATGGTTCATGCCGCTGCTGCACCTCGACGCGCGGCCCGACCTCGTGCAGTGCATCAAGCTCTGCGAGCAGATCATGGGCCGCGGCTCGGAGGTCACGCGGCCGCCGCGCCTGAAGCTCGAGGGGGCGGAGCGCAAGGCGGTCGAGGCGATCATGGCCGAGGCGCTCGCCAACCGGCCGACGGTGAAGCTGGCGGCCGAATGAAGACGCTCGCGGCCATCCTGTTGTTGGTCCTGCTGCCGAGCCTCGCCTCGGCGCAGGCCGGCAAGTTCGACGGCGTGTGGAACGGGCAGGCCGGCGACTGGAAGATCCGGCTCCAGATCGCGGGCAAGCGCGGCCAGATCGCGCTCACCTGCACCACCATCGTGCACCGCTTCGACATTCCCGTGGCCGAGGACGGCACCATCGATTCCTGGCTGAGCTCCGAGACCTTCGGCCGCCGCCAGGTCGCCGGCAAGCTGCCGCATCTGATCATCCCGACCGGCGGCTCCTGCAAGGGCGGTCCGACTAATCTCAGTCGATGATTTGAAATGCTGCGGCGCAATATGCCAGTCTTCGCACATGCGGCGCATCGCCATCGTCGGGACCACGGGATCGGGCAAGAGCGTGCTGGCCGAACGGCTGGCGCCGCGGCTCAAGGCCGAGCATATCGAGCTCGACGCGCTCTTCTGGACGGCCGGCTGGCGGCCGGTGCTGGCCGAGCTCTTCCGCCAGCGCGTCGAGGCGGCAACCTCGGCCGAGCGCTGGATCGTCGCCGGCAATTACGGCCAGGTGCGCGATCTCGTCTGGGGCCGCGCCGACACGCTGGTCTGGCTCGACTACGACCTGCCGCTGGTGCTGCGCCGCCTCGCCCTGCGCACGGTCCGGCGCGTGGTCACCCGCGAGAACCTGTGGAACACCGGCAACCGCGAATCGATCGGCAGCGTGGTCGGCAAGCAATCGATCCTGCGCCATGCGCTGCGCACCCATCGCAGCAATCGCGCGCGCTTCGCCGCCGACGCCGCCGATCCGCGCTACGGCCATCTCCAGGTCCATCGCCTGGAAAGCCCGCGCGCGCTCGAGCGATGGATTGATCGGCTCGAGGCACGATGACCCAGCACACCTTCACCTGCCTGGACGGCCACACCTGCGGCAACCCGGTCCGCCTGGTGACCGGCGGCGCGCCGATCCTCAAGGGCGCGACGATGAGCGAGAAGCGGCTCGACTTCCTCGCGCGCTGGGACTGGATCCGCCGCGCCCTGATGTTCGAGCCGCGCGGCCATGACGTGATGTCGGGCTCGATGCTCTATCCGCCGACACGCGCCGATTGCGACATCGCCATCCTGTTCATCGAGACCTCGGGCTGCCTGCCGATGTGCGGGCACGGCACCATCGGCACGGTGACCATGGCGCTGGAGAACGGCCTGGTGACGCCGGCGCGCGAGGGCGAGGTGGCGCTCGACGCGCCGGCCGGCCGCGTCGTGGCGCGCTACAAACGCGAAGGCCGCTTCGTCGAGCAGGTGCGCATCACCAACGTCGCCTCGTATCTCGCCGCGACCGACATCAGCATCGACGTGCCGGGACTCGGCGAGCTCGTCGTCGATGTCTCGTACGGCGGCAACTACTACGCCATCGTCGAGCCGCAGAAGAACTTCGCCGGGCTCGAGTCGATCTCGGCCGGCGACGTGTTGCGACTGTCGCCCATCGTGCGCGACCTGGTGCGCGCGAAGCTCGACCCCGTGCATCCCGAGAACGAGACCATTCGCGGCGTGAGCCACGTGATGTGGACAGGCAAGGCGCGCGACCCCAAAGCCCATCTGCGCAACGCCGTGTTCTACGGCGACAAGGCGATCGACCGCAGCCCCTGCGGCACCGGCACCTCGGCGCGCATGGCGCACCTCGTGGCCAAGGGTCGCCTGAAGGTCGGCGACGGCTTCGTGCACGAGAGCATCATCGGCACCTTGTTCGAAGGCCGCGTCGAGGCGGCGGCGCGCGTCGGCAATCACGACGCCATCATCCCCTCGATCGCCGGCTGGGCGCGCCAGCACGGCATCAACACCATCTTCGTCGACGACCGCGATCCGCTGGCCCATGGCTTCAGCGTGATCTGACGTGCGCTCGATCCTGCCCTGGCTGCTGCGGCTGCCACCGAATGTGCAAGGCGCGCTGTGGCTGATCAGCGGCGGCTTCATCTTCACCACGACCAGCGCGATGATCCGCCTGCTGTCGGAGCAGATCGAGAGCGTCCAGACCGCGTTCTTCCGCTCTGTCATCGGCGTGATCCTGCTGATCCCGCACATGGCCTCCGGCCGCGTGCGGCCGTGGGCGAGCCAGCGCATCGGTGGCCATTTCTGGCGCACCCTGGTCGGCACCACCTCGATGGTCTGCGGCTTCTACGCCGTGGCGCTTCTGCCGCTGGCCGACGCCACGGCGCTGTCCTTCTCGCAGCCTCTGTTCTCCGTCGTCATCGCCGCCCTCGTGCTGCGCGAGGCGGTGCGCTGGCGACGCTGGAGCGCCACCATCGTCGGCTTCATCGGCGTGCTGATCATGGTCCGGCCGGGCGAGGGCTCGCTGCAGCCCGGCGCGCTGATCGCGCTGGCCAACGCGATGCTGGTGGCGATCTCGATCCTGATGGTCAAGCGGCTCACCGACACCGAATCGCCGATGATGATCCTCACCATGTTCGCGCTGTTCTCGACCGTGCTGCTGGCCGGCCCGGCGATCTGGGTGTGGCGCTGGCCCGACCTCACGGGCTGGCTGCTGGCCTTCGGTATCGCGCTCACCGCCACGGTGGGGCAGTACTTCTGGGTCCAGGCCTTCCGCGTCGGCGAGATGTCGGCGGTGGCGCCGTTCGAATATCTGCGCCTGCCTTTCGCGGTTTTCGTCGGCTGGCTGCTGTGGCAGGAGATGCCGGTGATCTGGACCTTCGTCGGCGCCGGCATCGTCGTCGCCTCGGCGGTCTATATCATCCGCCGCGAGGCCAAGCTGGCGCGCGAGCGGCGCTGGCAACAGCCCAAACCGTGAGTGTGAGTAACGCGTCCATGGCCATGACCTTCACCCGCCAGACCATTCGCCGCGTCACGCGCGTCGGTCTGCTCGTGGCGCTCGCGAGCTGGCCGGCGGTCTGGGGCTTCTCGACCTGGCTGAGCGACTCGCGCGCGGCGATGGCGGAGCGCATCCGCACCGAGGGCGTCGAGGTGCAGGCCACGCCGCTGTCGATCACCGGCTCGATCGGCTGGCAGAAGCGCGACATCGGCTACGACTTCACCTACCGCTTCACCGACAGGGCCGGCCGCACGTTCATCGGCAGCGACCAGGTGCGCGTCTCGATCAACAGCATCGCGCGCGGCCAGTACGAGGCGATGCGCGATCCCGCTTCGCCCAACGGCATCCGGCCCGACGCGCGCATCCCGGTGGTCTACTTGCCGTCGAACCCCGAGGTGAACGGCATGCGCCTGCGCTTCGACTCGACGCGCGTGCCCGACGGCTCCTGGGCCTTCACGGCCGGCTTCGGCGTAGCCCTGGTGCTGGCCGCCGTCGTCCTCGGCATCGGCTCGTTCATGGAAAAGCGGTTCCGGCCGGGCTGATGTCTTGCGCTGTGGCCATCGCTCTTCCATGGTCCGCACCGCCGGGGGTGCGGATGGCTGGCTTGATCCTGAAGATAGCGCTGCTCTGCGCGACGCTCGCGTTCGCCTTGGGCGGCGCGGCGGCGCAGGATCTGCGTGTCGGATTGAGCGCCGATCCCGGCTCGCTCGACCCGCACTACGACAACTTCCCGGCCAACAACCAGATCTCGCTGCATGTCTTCGAGGCGCTGGTGAGCCAGGACGAGCACCAGCTGCTGCGCCCGGCGCTGGCGACCAGCTGGCAGGCGATCGACGAGCGCACCTGGGAGTTCAAGCTGCGCGAGGGCGTGCGCTTCCACGACGGCTCGCCCTTCACCGCCGACGACGTCGTCTTCAGTCTCGAGCGCATCGCCAAGGTGCCCAACGCGCCGTCGCCCTTCACCCACTTCACGCGCCAGATCGCCGAGGTCGAGGTGGTCGATCCGCTGACCATCCGCCTGCGCGCCGCGGGCCCGGCGCCGCTGCTGCCGCGCGATCTCAGCGCCATCCGCATCCTCTCGCGCAAGGCGGCGTCGGGACCGGCGCCGGAGGGCAAGACCACCGAGCAGCTCAATCGCGGCGACGGCCTGGCCGGCACCGGCCCGTTCCGCTTCGTCTCCTGGACTCGCGGCCGCCAGCTCGCGCTGGTGCGCAACGACGACTACTGGGGTCCCAAGCCGGCCTGGGTCAACGTCACCTTCTTTCCCATCGCCGATGTCACGACACGGCTGGCCGCGCTCGATTCCGGCGATCTCGATTTTGTCGAGAACCCGCCGGCGCAGGAACTGCCGCGCCTGCGCCGTGACGAGCGACTGCGCATCGTCACCGCGACGTCCAACCGCGTGATCTACCTGCACCTCGACCATCGCGCCGAGCCGTCGCCCGGCATCCCCGACACCGCCGGCAAGAACCCGCTGAAGGACCGGCGCGTGCGCGAGGCGCTGAACCTGGCGCTCGATCGCCAGGCGCTGGTGAGCCAGGTGATGGCCGGCGACGCCGTGGCCGCCGCCGATCTCGTGCCATGGCCGATGTTCGGCGCCCGGCAGAACGCGGTGGTCGCCATGCCCAACCTCGACCTTGCCCGCCGCCTGCTCGCCGAGGCCGGCTATCCCGACGGCTTCTCGATCACCTTGGGCGCGCCCAACGGCCGCTATGTCAACGACGTGCGCGTGGCCGAGGCGGTGGCGGCGCGCTGGACTGCGATCGGCGTGAAGACCCGGGTCGAGGCCAGCCAGCCCCAGGCGTTCTTCCAGAACCGCGACGCGCATCGCTACAGCGCCTATCTCGCCGGCTGGAGCACGGCGGCGGGCGAGGCCGGCGATCCGCTGCGCGCGCTGGTCGCGACGCCGGACCTCGAGCGCGGCCTGGGCGGCACGAATCGTGGCCGCTATTCAAACCCCGAGGTCGACGCCCTGCTGATCGAAGCGCTGCGCACCATCGACGACGATCGCCGCCGCGCGCTGCTCGCCGATGCCTCCAAGCTGGCGCTCGAGGACGTCGCCCTGCTGCCGCTCTACTTCGAGATGGCTGGCTGGCTGATGCGCCGCGGCCTCACCTATCTCGGCCGCACCGACCAGTTCACGCTGGTGCAGTTCATCACCCCGGTGCCGTGACTCGGGAATGTCCGTGATAGAACGACACCCTCGGCCGTGCTTCGGCGCGAAGGCGTGACAATTGTCACCCCGGTTGGTATCTTTACGGCTATGAAGACCGTCACCATTCGAGACTTCCGATCCCGGCCGCGCGCGGTTCGCCAGGCGCTGTCGGGCGAGCTCGAGGCTGTCCTGACCTCGAACGGTCAGCCCATCGCGCTTCTGGTTCCGGTCGACGCCGCGACAGTGGACGAGACGGCCGAGGACATCAGGCGGGCTCGCGCGATGCGCGCGCTGCAGGCGATCAGGCGCAAGGCAGCCCGCGACGGCACCGATCGCCTGACGATGCGGGAGATCGACGCCGAGGTCGCCGCCTTTCGGGTGACCAACGCGTCGCGCGCACGGCGCACCGGGCGCGCTTGATTCGTGTTGTCCTCGACACGAACATCGTCGTGTCGGCGATGCTGTCGCCTCAGGGGCCGCCCGGCCTGATTCTGGAACTGGTCATCCATCACGACTTGGAGCTGGCGCACACGTCGCGCATCGTGGCGGAGTACCGGGGCGTGCTGGCTCGGCCGCGGCTCGCTCTCGATCCGGCCGATGTCGAGCGCGTCCTGAATATCCTCGAGACCACCGGCATTCCAGTGATCGCGCCGCCTTGGCCCTTGGCGCTACCCGACCCGGCCGACGGGGAGTTCCTTGCGTGTGCCGCCGCCGCCGCCGCGATCCTGATCACCGGGAATCTCAGGCATTTCCCGGCCGCGTCGCGGCGTGGCGTTGACGTCATGTCGCCGCGCGCCTTCGTCGATCGTCTCCAACTCTCCGCGTGAGCCCCATGACCGACGCGCCGCGTATCGCCCGCAAGACCTTCGACCCGCGCGCCACGGGGCCGCTCGATGGCGTCCGCGTCATCGACATGTCGCGGCTGGTCGCCGGCAACATCGTTACCCACGCGCTGGCCGATTTCGGTGCCGACGTCATCAAGGTCGAGCGGCCCGGCAGCGGCGATGATCTCCGTAACTGGCGGGTGCGTGGCCATTCGGTGTTCTGGAAGACCTACTCGCGCAACAAGCGCTCGATCGCGCTCGACATCAAGGACGCCAAGGGCCGCGCTATTCTCGAGCGGCTGATCAAGCAGGCGCAGGTGCTGGTCGAGAACTTCGTGCCCGGCACGATGGAGAAGATGGGGCTCGGACCCGACGCGCTCTTGGCGATGAACCGCAAGCTGATCGTCGTGCGCGTCTCGGGCTGGGGCCAGACCGGGCCGTGGAAGGACAAGCCGGGCTTCGGCACCCTGGTCGAAGCGATGTCGGGCTTCGCGCATATGAACGGCTTCCCTGACAAGCCGCCGGCGGTGCCGCCGCTGGCGCTGGCCGACATGATCGCGGGACAGACCGGCGCCTTCGCCGTGATGACCGCCTTGCGCGAGGTCGAGGTCAAGGGCGGCGACGGCCAGGTGATCGACTTGTCTTTGTTCGAACCTATTTTCGCCGCCGTCGCCTCGGAGGCCGGCGTTGCCAGCATCGAGGGCAAGGGTGCGATGCGCGCCGGCAACAACGCCAGCCACACCGCGCCGCGCAATCTCTACCTCTGCGCGGACGGCAAGTATGTCGCGCTCTCCGGCTCGATGCAGGCGATGGCCGAGCGCATCCTGCGCACCATCGGCCGGCCCGAGCTGGTGAGCGATCCGCGCTTCGCCACCAACGACGCACGCGTGCGGCATCGGGATGAACTCGACGCGATCATCGGCGGCTTCATCGGCTCGCGCACGCAGGACGAGAACTTGGCGCTGTTCGAGGCCGCCGGCGTGACGGTCGGGCCGGTCTGCGCCATCGAGGATCTGCTGGTGCATCCCTATCCGCTGGGGCGCGAGGCCATCGTCGAGGCCGACGATCCCGATCTCGGCGGCCTGCCGATGCACAACGTCGTGCCGCGCTTGTCGCGCACACCAGGCACGTTCCGCCGGCCGGCGCCGAAGGTTGGTGCCGACACCGAGGAGGTGCTGGCCGACCTCGACCGTTGGGAGCGCGGCCACTAAGCTGGGCCAGCTGTTGGCCTCAGCGTTCGGCAGGTGTCGATGTCCCATCACGACCATTTCTCGCCAGACTACAGGAGCGCGCGCGCGAAGTTCCGCGCCGCCTGCGCCGAGCGGAACGTCGAGGTCACGAGCTGGCCGCATCCGATGAAAGGCTTCCACGGCGAGGAGCTGGCGACCGACGCCGCCTGGGTGGGCCCGCGCGACGCGCGCAAGATGCTGGTGCTGTGCAGCGGCACGCACGGCGTGGAGGGCCTCTATGGCAGCGGCGTGCAGGTCGGCTTCCTGCGCGACGGGCTCAGTCGCGAGCTGCCGGCGGGCACGGCGGCGCTGCTGGTGCACGCCACCAACCCCTGGGGCTTCTCGTGGCTGCGCCGGGTCAACGAGGACAACATCGACGTCAATCGCAACTTCCGCGACTTCCACGCCAAGCTGCCGCCCAACAAGGGCTATCTCGAGATCGCGCCCTATTTCGAGCCACGGGAGTGGAACGATAAAGTGCGCGCCGAGCTCAACAAGCGGCTGCGCGACTACGGCGCGGCCAACGGCATGGCGGCGCTGCACGCGGCGATCGGCGCCGGCCAGCACACCCATCCCAACGGCGTGTTCTATGGCGGCACCGGGCCGTCCTGGTCGAACCGCACCGTGCACGAGATCGTGCCGCATTTCCTCGACGAGGCCGACGCGGTCTGCGTGCTCGACCTGCATACCGGGCTGGGGCCGTTCGGCTACTCGGAAATGATCTGCCGCCATCCGCCGGGCAGCGAGGCGCTGAAGCTGGCGCGCCAGTGGTTCGGCAAGGCGGTGACCTCGCCGCAATCCGGTGAGTCGCAATCGCCGGTGATCGAAGGCAACCTGCGGATGGCCTTCCCGCAGATCCTGCCCGAGGCCATGGTGATCGCCTCGGCGATCGAGGTCGGCACGCAGTCAGCCACCGAGGTCAACGCCGCGTTGTTCGCCGACAACTGGCTGCATCTGCACGGCGAGCCGCGCTCGGCGCAGGGCGACGAGATCCGCCGCCAGGTGCGCGACGCCTTCTATCCCGACAGCGCCGACTGGCGCGACCTCTGCTACCCGCGCGCGGTCGAGATCCAGCGCGCGGCGCTGGCCGGGCTGGCGGCGCTGTAGCGCACGGACATCGCGAAGCTGGGGCGCACCGCTTCAGTGGCGCGTCAGCCTCGCCTTCTGCCGTGCCGATAGAGCGCCGTGTGTCGAGCTCGACGAAGAGAGCGTTGCTCTAAAGTTCCAGAAGATTCAAGGCTAGTGCCCTAGCCAATATTCAATATCTCACGACCCCAAAGCACTAGGCTACCGGGTCGCTCTGCGGCGCATTCCCGGCAAGCGACCAGACCTCCGAAATCGTGTCGGTGGAGGAGTTCGTTGAGAGCCCCGAGCAACGTCGCCTCATCTCCCGTGGCGACACCAGCTTGAGCGTCTCGTTGGTGTTGGCGAAAATCATCATCGCCTCTGCCCTCAACGAGGCACCATCTCAGAACGGCCCGTGACCGACCTTCATCACGTGGCATTTGCTAGCCTCCAATCAATCTATTCAACGCTATTTCCACATTTTCTACAACGCAAGGTGGTAGATGGTAACTGGCCAGTTTGAATAGCGCGCGTACGCTGTGCGCTGGCGAATACTTGGTGTCAGGCTTGCGCTGTTACGTTTGCGTTCGAGATAGCCATCAGCGGGGCGCGGCTCGCGACGAGACAACAATGCAATAACGCGAGCCCAATAGGACTGTCGCAGGAGGCGCTTGCCGGACTCGCGGCGCTGTAGCGCATCTTTTCTTCCCCCGGAGGGGGAAGGTGGCGCGCAGCGCCGGAAGGGGATGTCGAAGACGAACACGGGAGTCCGTCTTCGACATCCCCCTTCCGCCCTTCGGGCACCTTCCCCCTCCGGCGGAAGGGAGATGCGATAGTCGGTGGACTACGGCGAATCGCAGCCCTTCATCGCTTTGCGGCCGCGCGCGCCGCAGGGCTCGCCGGGCAGGCCCGCCGCCTCGTCGGCCTTGCGCCAGCACCAGGTCGCGGCGTCGGGGCCGATATGCAGGCGCAGGTTCTTCTTCGCCGGCCAGGCGTAGAGCGCCCAGCGTCCGTCGGGCCATTCCAGGCGCAGCGCGGCGGAAGAGTCGTTGTCGTTGCGGAAGCAGGTGAACTCCTCGGTGCCGACGGAGCCGGGGTTCGAGCCGGCCCACGCCGCGGTGGGCGCGGCCAGCGCGGCCGCGATCGACAGAGTCGCCAAGTGTCTCATGCCGAAGCCTTCGCCATGGAACGCCGGACCGCTGCCGGGTCGAGCCGGCCGCGCAGGCCGATCGCGACCAGATCGCCCGGCCGCGCATCGGGTGGCGCGTCGTCCAGATGCCAGCGTGCGCCCACAATGTGCAGGGCCTGTGGCCGTCCGGTGCGATCGGTGAGCAAGCCCTTCGCGCGCAGGATGCCCAGCGTCGGGTCGACCAGCGTCTCGGCGAGCCCGGCGAGATCGACGCCCGGCGGCACCTCGATCCGCAGCCAGTCGTAGAGCGTCGCCGCGTCCACCTGACCCGGCGTCGTCAGCGTCGTGCCCGGCGGCGCCGGCGCGCGAACCATGCCGAGGACGACGTCGATCGGCACGGCCGACCAGGCGACCTCGACGATCCGCGCGCGCGGCGCGGCCTCGGCGATGGTCCGCCGCGCGCCGTCGAGCGCGGCGGCGGATGCGAGATCGACCTTGTTCAGCAGCACCAGATCGGCGGCGGCGAATTGTCTGATGATGGTATCCGCCATGTAGGGATCGGCGGCGCGTGTCGCCGTCGTCTCCGCGTCGGCGAGCACCACAACGGCGTCGAGCCGGTAGTCGGCGAGCAGGCTGAGCGTGCTGGCCACGGCGCCGGGCAGCGCGACGCCACTCGTCTCGAGCAGAACATGATCGATGTCGGGCAGGCGTGCCGGCAGCGCCATCAGCGCGCCGACCAGATCGCTGCCGTAGCCGCAGCAGACGCATCCACCGGCCAGCGACAGGACGTCGCCGTCGCGGCCCTCGATCAGCGCGGCGTCGATCGGCAGCGCGCCGAAATCGTTGACCAGCACGGCCAGTCGCCGTCCCGCGGCCTGGCGCAGCAGGTGATTGACGAGCGTCGTCTTGCCGGCGCCGAGATAGCCACCGATCACGGTCACCGGCAGGGTCGGCCGGCTCATGCGCCCTCGGCCGCGAACACGCGGCCGCCCTGCACCGTGCCCCATATCCCGACGTCCTTGAGGTTCTCCGCGCCGATCGCCAGCGGATCGTCGTTCAGCACGGCGAAGTCGGCACGCTTGCCGCATTCGATCGAGCCGACCTCGCCATCGAGCTTCAGCGTGTAGGCCGCGCCCAGCGTGATGGTGCGCAACGCGTCGGCGACGGCGATGCGCTCGTGCGTGCCCAGCGTGCGGCCGCTCGCGGTGCGCCGGTTCACCGCGCACCACGCCGTGAACAGCGGGCCGAGCGGTGTCACCGGCGCGTCGGAATGGATGGCGAGCGGCACGCCTGATGCGAGCGCCGTCGCGCAGGCGTTCATCCGCTCGGCGCGCTCGGGTCCGACGGTGGTCGCGTAGTGCTGGTCGCCCCAGTAGAAGTGATGGTTGGGAAACAGGTTGGCGCACATGCCGAGCTTCGCCATGCGGCGGAACTGCGCGGCGTCGGCGAGCTGGCAGTGCTGCAGCGTGAAGCGGTGGTCGTGCGACGGCACGGCCTTCAGCGCCGCGTCGAGGCAGTCGAGCGCCATCTCGGTGGCCTCGTCGCCATTGGTGTGCGTGTGCACGAGCACGTCGTGCGCCAGCGCGTGTTGGTAGACCTCGCGCAGCACCTCCGGCGGCGTGTACCACAGGCCGTTGGGCGCGCCGTTGTAGTAGCCGGGCCAGCGCAGCCGCGCCGAGAAGCCCTGGATCGAGCCGTCGGCGAAGGCCTTCACCGCGCCCAGACGCAGCCGGTCGCTGGACTGGCGGCGCAACTCGACGGCGCGCTCGACGACTTCCTGTGGCGACAGCGCCTGGAAGCGGCGCAGCGAGACGATGCGGACGGGGAAGGTGCTCTCGCCGGTCACGCGCAGCATCATGGCGACCGCGTCGGGCGGCAGCAGGTTCGCGAGATCGGTCGCGGTCGTCACGCCCTTGCGCACGCACAGCCGCGCGAAGCGGCGCAGGCCGGGCTCGTCATTGGCCAGCGCCTCGCGGTCGAAGCCGATGTGATGGCCGACGATGGTCATCGCGTCGGGCCCTTTGAGCTCGCCGGTGGGCAGGCCGTCGGCGCCCAGCGGCACGCCGGGATGATAGACGCCCGGCCGCAGCAGCCCGGCCAGCTCCAGGGCGCGGCTGTTGACGTTGAAGATGTGGCCGCTGGCGTGCATCACGCCGATGGGACGCGTGCTCGACACCGCGTCGAAATCCTGCCGCGTGACGCGCCGCGCGCCGTAGTAGATCGGATCGAGCCCCCAGCCCGTCAGCGGCGCGTCGGCTCCGACGAGCGCCGCCTCGGCCCGCCTCATGCGCGCGATGATGGCGTCGATCGAGTCGGCGCCAGGCCACACCTTGCCGTCGGGATCCATGCGATCGAAGCGGCCGAGATAGGTATAGCGCCAGAACGTGCCTTCGCTGGTGTGGCTGTGGCCTTCAACGAGCCCGGGCATCAGCACCTTGTCGGCGAAACGCTCGTCGAGCGTCGCGGGTCCCCAGCCGGCCAGCTCCTCCGGTGTGCCGGCGCCAAGGATACGCCCGTCGCGCACCGCCACATGCGTCGCCTCGGGCCGGGCGGGATTCATCGTCAGGATGCGGCGGGCTCGGTAGATCGTGGTGGTCATGCGAACTCGGGAAAGCAAGGACGTGCCATGCCATAGCACCGCCATTGACCGCGTGGTACGGCGCTTGCACTTTTCGACTCCTCTCGATCGTCGCCTCCTTACGACCGCAAGGCGATCTTTCGCTTGACGCCTGCCGGACATCCTTCCCGGCGATATGGTCAGGCGACGCGCGCCTCTCTTGGGCGCTTCCAGCGTGCGGCCAAGCCGGCTCCGAAGGGCTTGCGGTTCGAGATTCACGCTATCCGGATCGTGCGTCGCCCCGACTCAGCACAATGAGGGCGGCGATCAACTGGAGACCGGCGCCCAGTGCGAAAGGAAGCGCATAGCTCGCCGACACGTCGCGCAGCACGCCGAAGACGGCGGGCGCGAAGGCGAACACCGCCTGGTTTATGGCGACAACCAGTGCGACGACGGTTCCGACATCGTTGCGGGCGAAGTCGCGCTGGGCGATCAACGGCGGCAGCGAGACGAGATTGCCGACGCCGAGGCCGAACAGGACACAGCCCACCAGCAAGGTCGCCGTACCTCCGCCCAAAGTCAGGAGGGTCACCCCGCAAGCCTGGACGACGAAGTTGCCGGCCGCCGCCACGCGGCGGTCGGCGTCGCCGATCAGCCAGCCAAGCAAAGTCCGGCCGGCTACAGCGGATGCCGTCGCCAGGCTGACGGCCGCGGCCGCGCCCGCGGCGCCGAGTTCCGGCGTAAGGCGAGCTACAAGATGGGTGAAGATGCCGATCTGCGCGAACAGTCCCAGAGCGAAGGCGGCGGAGATCGTCACAAAGCGGCGCTCGCGGATCAGGGCACGACGGTCACATGGCGTCGACGACGGTGGCGAAGGAGCATCGGCGGGAGGTCGACCATCCGGCGAAAGGCCAAGATCCGAGGGCACCGGGGCGAGGAAACGACTCACGAGTGGCCACAGCACAATCAGCATCGTGAGGGCGATGGCGAGCGCGGCCGTGCCAAAGCCAAAGTGCGCCACCAGCGCGATCCATAGCGGAACGAAGAGCACACCACCGACGCTCGAGCCGTTGAACGCGAGGCTGAGTGCCTTGGGTCGGTCGCGTTCGAACCAGCGCGCAATCATGGCGTTGATCGCCGCGCCGCTGGTGAGCGCCCAGCCGGCACCGCTGAGCAGCGCGGCGGCGAACAGCTGCCAAGTCTCGCGCACCTGAGACCACGCGACAATGCCGGCCGCCAGCAATGCCACTCCCGTTATCGTGGTGGGTGCCAGCCCATACCGGCGATGAATGTCGGGCAGGACCGCCACGATGACCGCGCTCAACAGGAAGTGGGCGGTGATCGCCGCCGAAATCGTCGCGATCTGCCAACCGCGCTCGGCGTGTATGGCGTCGAGGAAGACGGATGGGCCATAGAAGCCGACGCCCCAGGCGAACACCGCTATCGCGAAGGCGACCCACGCGACCTTCCAGCCAAAGAAGATCGGTGTGGCGCTCATGTCGCGTCGCTCGTGGGCTTCCGCCAAGTGACCAGGATCTCCCGCCGCGTCTTGAAGCCCAGCCGCTGATAAAGCGACAGGGCGTCGGTGTTGTCCGGCCGCACGTGTAGAAACGGACGGCGACCCTCGCTCAGCGCAGCTCGCATCAATTGGCGCGTGAGGCGGGCGGCGTGACCGCGATCGCGTGCGTCCGGGTGCACGCAGATCGCGCTCAGCTCATCGAAGCCATGCAAGCGCATACGGACGCCGGCCATGGCCACCAGATGTCCATGGTCGCGGATGCCGAGGTAGGTTCCGAGGGCCCGAGTGCGCGGGCCGAACGGGCCGGGCCTGCTGATCGCTACAAGGTCCAGCATGTCCTGGACATCAGCCTCACCGAGCGCGGGAGCCAGCGCCGGCATCGGATCGTCGCCGTCGATTCGTTCGGCGATCATCTGCAGCATCCAAAAGCTGTCGAGTTCACGCCAGCCCGCAGGCACGGGCTCGCGCGCCGGCCGGAACAAGCGGGCTTCATTGTTCGCCGGCAAACGAACCGCGAGGTCGACGTACGCGTCATCGCCGGCATGCTCTATGGCGGAGAAGGGCGCCATATCGCGCGGATAGTGTCGGGCCTGGCCCGAGCCGATGGCCAGGGACGAGTGCGGTCCAGTCAGCGCATGCCAGACCGGATTGTCGAGGATGTGTTCCATCGCGGCGCGATCTATCATCGCGACGATGGCAGCGCTCGCCGGATCCGGACTCCGTCCCCATGCTCGATATCGAAGAATGTGAACGCGCCAGGGTTGGTCGGGACCGTCGGTACGACGGCCGCTTCTTCACCGGCGTGCGGACCACCGGCATCTATTGCCGGCCCGTCTGTCCGGTACGCCCGGCCCGCGCCGGCAACGTCGAGTTCTATCCTTCGGCGGCCGCGGCCGAGGCGGCTGGCTATCGCCCCTGCCTGCGTTGCCGGCCGGAGGCCGCACCGTTCTCGCCGGCATGGAAAGGCTCGCGCTCGACGATCGATCGCGCCGTGCGCCTGATCCGTGATGGTGCGCTCGACGCCGACGGCGTCGAGGCGTTCGCCGGGAGGCTTGGCGTGGGGGCTCGACATCTCGGTCGGCTGTTCCAGCGCCATGTCGGCGCCAGTCCGCTGCAGCTCGCGCAGACGATGCGGGTGCAGAAGGCCAAGCGGCTGCTCGACACGACAGACATGGCGATGACCGAGGTGGCGCTGCACGCTGGCTTCGGCAGCCTTCGCCGCTTCAACACGGTGTTTCGCGAAACCTATGGGCGGCCGCCCAGCGAGATCAGGCGACGGCCAGTTGTGGCGTCGGGTTGACGCTGCGGCACGCCGCTTGCGATGGTCGAGAAGCAGCCGCGCCACCCCGCCCGCAGGACACACGCCATGCTCGACGCCTCGCTCGCCACCCAGATCATGAACGCCGTCGACGAGAAGCACGACGAGCAGACCTCGGTGCTGGCCGATCTCGTGAAGATCCCCTCGACGCGTTACAACGAGGCGCCGGCGCAGGACATGATGGCCCGCCTGTTCCGCGACGAGAGGCTATCGATCGATCGCTGGCAGATCCGGGTCGACGACATCCGCCACCTGCCGGGCTTCTCGCCCAAGCACCAGGACTACGACGACGCCTGGAACGTCGTCGGCGCCTGGCGACCCAACAATCCCCGGGGCCGTTCGCTGATCCTCAACGGCCATATCGACGTGGTGCCCGAGGGGCCGCACGAGATGTGGACCGCGCCGCCTTTCGAGCCGCGCGTCAAGGATGGCTGGCTCTATGGCCGCGGCTCGGGCGACATGAAGGCCGGGCTGATCCTCAACCACTACGCCCTGCTGGCGCTCAAGCGCGTCGGCTGGCGCCCGGCGGCCGACGTCTACATGCAGTCCGTGGTCGAGGAGGAGTGCACTGGCAACGGCGCGCTGGCCTGCTTGCAGCGCGGCTATCGGGCCGACGCCGCGCTAATCCCCGAGCCGTCGAGCCATGTGTTGACCGTGGCCCAGGTCGGCGTGATGTGGTTCCAGGTCAAGGTCACCGGCCACCCCGTGCATGTCTACAAGGCCGACGCCGGGTCGAACGCCATCGAATCGGCCTATCGCCTGATCCAGGCGCTGCGCGAGCTGGAGAAGAAGTGGAACGCGGCCAAGAAGGACGACAAGCATTTCCACGACCACCATCATCCCGTGAACTTCAACGTCGGCAAGATCGCCGGCGGCGACTGGGCGAGCTCGGTGCCGGCCTGGTGCACCTTCGACATGCGCGTCGGCGTGCTGCCGTCGATGACGCTGGAGCAGGGCCGTCGCGAGATCGAGGACTGCGTCCGCCAGGCCGCCGCGCGCGATCCCTTCCTCGGCAACGCGCCGCCGACGGTGACCTGGGAAGGCTTCCAGGCCGAGCCCTATGTGCTGAAGAACCATGAGGCGGTGCGCGAGGTCCTGGCGGGGGCGCACCAGGCGGTGTTCGGCGAGGCGCTGCTCGACAAGACCTCGACCGGCACCGCCGACAACCGCTTCTTCGGCCTCTATGCCGGCATCCCCGCGCTGGTCTATGGGCCGAAGTCGGACGACGTCCACGGCTTTGACGAGCGCGTCGAGCTCGAATCCATCCGACGCATTACGCAGGCGACGGCGTTGTTCATCGCGGAATGGTGCGGGCTGGAACGCGTCTGAGCCGCTCAGGCAGCTGACATGCGTGCCCGGCGAGTCTGCCTTGTCGGGCTGGCTCTGGCGTAAGCCGGCGAATCGGCCGACGAGTCGCGCCCTTTGAAGCCAAGCTGGGAGCGGCGATAGTGGTCCGCGTTGGTTTAGTCCGGTTTCGCGTGGTGAGCGTCGCGGTCGCGCTGCTGCTCTCTGTCGCCTGGTCGGCCGGCACGCCGGCGCGAACGGAGGGTGGCCTGCGCACCATCCTGCTGGGCGACAGCTTCGCCATCGGCATGGCGCCGATGTTCGGCGCCGACAAGACCGTGGCGATGATCGGCGGCAGCGTGCGGTATCGCTGGGAAAGCGCGCCCGATATCGATCGCGGCACGCGTGTCGTGGTGGTCCTGGGCACCAACGACTCGGTCGAGGTCGGTCCCGAGGCCGCCGCCAATTACGGCTATCGCGTGCGCGAGATCGCCCGCAAGCTCGCCGACCGCGCGCGCGAGGTGGTGTGGGTCGGCCCGCCCTGCATCCTGCCCGGCCACCCGATGATCGACGACGAGCATCTGCGCGAGTTGAGCGCGGTGCAGCGCGAGGCCGTGGTCGGGCTGGGCAAGTCCAATCTGCGCTGGATCTCGCTGCGCGACCTGACCGAGCGCGACGGCAGTTGCGCCGAGGACGATCGCACCGAGGATCAGATCCACTTCACCGCCGCCGGCTACGCGCGCATGGTGCGCGCCGTCCGCCAAGCGGCGGGCATGCGCGCGCGCTGAGCCGGATTGACTCATGCGGTCATCTCGAGCGCGGTGAGGGATCCAGGGAAGCTGCCTGGATCCCTCGCTGCGCTTCAGGGGCCGCGGACGGCCCCGAGGATGACAGATATTCAGCCGACGCGGACTCTGCTCTAAGATCGCCGCCATGGCCGATACACTGAATGCCGACCAGACCTATGACGGCAGCGGGCTGCTCTGTCCGCTGCCGGTGCTGCGCGCCAACCGCGCGCTGCGCGCGCTGGCGCCCGGCCAGACCCTGAAGGTGCTGGCGACCGATCCGGCGGCGGCGCAGGATTTCCCGGCCTATTGTCGCCAGACCGGCCACGAACTCGTCGCCACGGCGAACGAAGGCGATGCGTTGGTGTTCGTGATACGCAAGCGCGCCGCGTAGGCCGCCATCCCTCTTCAGTATAGCCAGCAGGACTCGCGATGCCTGATTTCAGAACTCTCGACGGCGCCAAGGTCAGCGGCCAGCGCGTGCTGATCCGCGTCGACCTCAACGTGCCGATGGAGAACGGCCGCGTCACCGACACGACCCGCATCCAGCGCGTCGCGCCGACCATCGCCGAGCTGGCGCAGAACGGCGCCAAGGTGGTGGTGCTGAGCCATTTCGGCCGGCCCGGCGGCAAGCCGGTGCCGGAGATGTCGCTGCGCCCGCTGGTCGAGCCGTTGGCCGCCACGTTGAAGCGGCCGGTCGGCTTCGCCGAGGACTGCGTCGGCGTCAAGGCCAAGCAGGTGGTCGAGCTGATGAAATCAGGCGACATCGTGTTGCTGGAGAATGTGCGCTTCCACAAGGAAGAGGAGAAGAACGAGCCGGGCTTCGTCGACCAGCTCGCGGTGCTGGGCGACGTCTATGTCAACGACGCCTTCTCCTGCGCCCATCGCGCGCATGCCTCGACCGAGGGCCTGGCGCATCGCCTGCCGGCGCTGGCCGGCCGCCTGATGCAGGCCGAGCTCGAGGCGCTCGAGGCGGCGCTGGGCAAGCCGAAACGGCCGGTGATGGCGCTGGTCGGCGGCGCCAAGGTGTCGAGCAAGCTCGAGCTGCTGGGCAATCTGGTGAGCCGGGTCGATCGCCTGGTGATCGGCGGCGGCATGGCCAACACCTTCCTGTTCGCGCAGGGCCTCGCGGTCGGCAAGTCGCTGTGCGAGAAGGAGCTCGCCGACACCGCGCGCGACATTCTCGCCAAGGCGCAGAAGGCGGGCTGCCGGATCGTGCTGCCGCTCGACGCCGTCGTCGCCGCCGAGTTCAAGGCCGGCGCTTCCAACCGCATCGTCGACATCAAGGAGGTGCCTGACGACGTGATGATCCTCGACATCGGCCCGAAATCGGTCGAGGCGCTGAAGGCCGAGCTCGCGCAATGCGCCACGCTGGTCTGGAACGGCCCGCTGGGCGCCTTCGAGATCGCGCCGTTCGACGCCGGCACGGTGGCCGTGGCGCGCGCCGCGGCCGATCTCACCGAGGAGGGCGGTCTGCTGTCGGTCGCCGGCGGCGGCGATACCGTCGCCGCGATGATCCACGCTGGCGTCGAGGAGAAGTTCACCTATATCTCGACGGCGGGTGGCGCCTTCCTCGAGTGGATGGAAGGCAAGGACCTGCCAGGCGTCGCAGCACTGGTGCGCGCCGCCTGACGCGCTGCGGCCGGAGGCGACGATGCTTAACCGTTTTGTCTTCCCCCGGAGGGGGAAGGTGGCAGTGCGCAGCGCTGACGGATGGGGGATGTCGAAGACGGACTCCTGCGTTCGTCTTCAACATCCCCCATCCGCCTTCGGCACCTTCCCCCTCCGGGGGAAGGCAACGGCGCTCGCGACCCTCTTGATCGCACTCCTCTGCGCCGCGGCCTCCGCGCAGGAAGAGCGCAACCTGCCGCCGGGCACGCGCATCCGCATCGACGCCGCGAGCATGCCGGCGCCCTTTGCCAGCCCCAGCGTCGCCAACCCCGCCGACCGCGTGCGCCGGCCGGCCAATGCGCAGCTCAGCGCGCCACAGGGCATCAGCGCGCAGCTCTGGGCCGACAATGTAGGTAATGCGCGCACGATCATCTTCGCCGCCAATGGCGACGCCCTGATCGCCGATTCGAGCGCCGGCCATATCGGCATCCTGCGCGACACCGATCGCGACGGGCGCGCCGAGACGCGCTCGGTCTTCGTCGAGGGCTTCGATCGGCCCTTCGGCCTGGCGATCCGGCCCGAGGGCCTCTACGTCGCCGACATCGCGGGCGTCTGGCGCCTCGACTACAAGCCCGGCGATCTGAAGGCGCGGGCCGCGCCGGTGCGGGTCACGGCAGCGGGCGCGCTGGGCCCGGGCACCGGCCACTGGACGCGCAGCCTCGTCTTCCATCCCGATGGCGAGCGCTTCTATGTCGGCGTCGGCTCGCGCGGCAATATCGGCGAGGAGCCCTTGCCGCGCGCCACCATCCAGGAATTCCGCCGCGACGGCTCGGGCCAGGCGACCTTCGCGTCGGGCCTGCGCAACGCCATCGGCATCGCCTTCTATCCCGGCACGCAGCGCCTCTACGCCGCCGTCAACGAGCGCGACGGTCTCGGCGACGAGCTGGTGCCGGATTACCTCACCCTGGTCGAGCGCGACTCCTTCCATGGCTGGCCCTACGCCTATGTCGGTGGCCGGCCGCAGCCGGGCCTGGCCGAGAAGCGCCGCGACCTGGTGGCCAAGAGCGTGATGCCGCAGCTGCTGATCCGCTCGCACTCCGCGCCGATCCACTTCGCCTTCTACGACGGCACGCTGTTGCCCGAGCGTTATCGCGGTGGCGCGTTCATCGCCATGCAGGGCTCGTGGAACGCCGACAAGCCGCGCGGCTATTTCCTCGCCTTCGCGCCCTTCGTGAAGGATCCGCGCACCGGCGTCGAGAAACCATCAGGCGACTACGAGGTCTTCGCCAGTGGCTTCTGGGTCTCGGGCACCGAACGCGCGACGATCTGGGGCAAGCCGGCCGGCGTCGCCGTCGCCCCCGACGGCGCGGTGTTCCTGAGCGACGATGTCGGCGGCACGATCTGGCGCTTCGCGCCGCTGGGGCGGTGAATCCGGCGCGACTGGACAAGAACGGTGGCTGGGTCCGATGATCCAGCCATGTCCGAGACACCCGCCAGCAAGCCACCGCGTCCCGCCTGGGCACCACCCGAGAACTTTCGTAGGCGTGTGCCCGATGGCGACACGCACGAGCGGCTGGTCTGCGACGATTGTGGCTTCATCAGCTACGAGAACCCCAAGATCGTCGTCGGCGCGGTGATCCTCTGGGAGGACCGCATCCTCCTGGCGCGCCGCTCGATCAATCCCCGCAAGGGCTACTGGACCCTGCCGGCGGGCTTCATGGAGCTGAAGGAGACGACCGAGGAGGGCGCCGCGCGCGAGGCCTGGGAAGAGGCCTGCGCGACGATCGAGATCGATGCGCTGCTGGGCGTCTACAGCATCCCCCGCATCGGCCAGGTGCAGATGATGTACCGCGCCAAGCTGGTCTCGCCCGACGTCGCGCCCGGCCCCGAGAGCCTGGAGGTCGCGCTCTTCACCTGGGACGAGATTCCCTGGAAGGAGCTGGCCTTTCCCAGCGTCACCTGGGCGCTCAACCATTGGCGCGAGACACGCCACCTCGAAGCCTTCGCGCCGTTCGTGTCGCCGGCGGATTATCCGGGGTTGCGATAGAGAGCGTTATACCAACCCACCTAAAGACTGACGCATGCCCATGATCGATGACCGATGGATCGGATGCGCAGGGGATCGTCGGTGAGAAAGCGCCATGCGATG
>LNFM01000663.1_pt1 | contig 82404 bp, 74 predicted proteins | sample 596031 | NCBI WGS metagenome assembly LNFM01 (sample SAMN04254537, study PRJNA301005) | activated carbon metagenome | isolation source: dual media filters at the Ann Arbor, Michigan drinking water treatment plant | place: USA: Ann Arbor | reverse complement strand
CCCCCCGGCGGCACCGTCACCGGATCCAGTCGGCTCGCCCCATCCGGGTGCCGTCGCACCGGCCCCGACTCCCCGCGCTTGGGCACGATCGGGATGATCGGCACCGACACCATCGATGCGCCCGAGCGATCCGCGAAGCTCCCGCGCGCGGGCGCGCTGGCGACCGGCGCCTCGCGGCGCGCGAGCCAGACGCCGATCAACCACACGATCACCGCCGCCGCGAGTCCCCACGTCGCGACCTCGGCCGCGAGCGTCCCGGGGACGAGGCCCGCGGTGCGGAGCTCCTCGCTGCGATCCGCGAGCGCCCGCCCCGTGAGCAACGCGGCCACCACCGCCAGCACGACGCAGAGCCCCGCGACCACGCGACCGATGCTGCGGGCGCTCGCGCCGAACGGCCGCCGCCACATCGCGACACCGAACACCGCCGCGATCCCCAGCCCACCGCCGAGCACCACGCGGGTCCGCCACGCGCCGCGATCGAAGCTCGGTCGCTGCGCCGCGACGCCGGTGAGGCTGTCGCGGACCTCGGTGAACGTGCGCCCGTACAGCGCCGCCTCGTCGGCGAGGGCGCACTGCACCAGCAGCGCGCGCGTCGTGTCGCTCGCGACCACGTCGGCGCGGTAGAACAACCGCTCGTGCTCCCACGTCGCGCCCGTGCGCGGCACACCGTCGGCGAGGTCCTCGCGCGAAGGCTCGGCCGCGTCGACCCCGGGCACGCCCGCGAGCGCAGCCGCGAACTCGACCGCGTCACCGGCCCCGAACGCGCCGTCGATCTCGACCAGCGCGATCGTCTCGGCGAAGCCATCGCGGGCACCCGGCGTGTACACCGACAGCACGCGCGCGTCGCTGCGACCCTGCAACCACCGACGCACGCGCCGCGCCGCCGCGCCGTCCTCGTCGCGCTCCCAGCCGACGGGGGCCCGCAGCGCGACCTCGGCGTGGGCGGTCGCCGCGGTGCCGAGGACGGCCGCCACTGCCACCACCTGCACCGCCCCGGTCCACTGTCCCAGTCCGACCACGTCAGTTTCCAGTAGAACACGCCCGGGGCTTGCCTGGGCAGGCATCGTCGCCTATTATCTCCCAATCCAGATACACGGATAGACGACCTTGTCCGACCTCGCCGCCACCAGCGGGCTCCTCGCCCTCTTCGCCGACCCGACCCGCATGCGACTGCTGCGGCTGCTCGAGGCGCACGAGCTGTCGGTGGCCGAGCTGACGCGGATCACGGCGGTGCCGCAGCCGCGGGTGTCGACGCACCTCGGCAAGCTCAAGGACGCGGGCCTGATCCGCGATCGTCGGGTGGGGACCTCGACCTTCTATCGCATGGACGCGGTCCGATTGCCCGAGGGCGTGCGCCTGGCATGGCGGGCCATTGCGGGACAGCTCGACGACGCGGTGCTCGCCGACGACGCCACCCACTGCGACGAGGTGATCTCGGCGCGCGTGAGCGCGACGCACTGGGCCGACGCGGTGGCGGGACAGATGGAGCACCACTACTCCCCGGGCCGCACGTGGGAGGCGACCGCGCGCGCGTTCGTGGGGCTCGTGCACCTCGGTGACGTCCTCGATGTGGGGTCCGGCGACGGCGTCATCGCCCAGCTCCTGGCGCCCCGAGCGCGCCGGTACGTGTGCCTCGATCGCAGCGCCAAGGTGATCGACGCCGCCGCCGCGCGCCTCGGCCAGCTGGCCAACGTCGAGTTCGTCTGCGGCGACATGCACGACGTGCCGGTCCCCGACGCCAGCTTCGATCACGTGCTGTCGTTCTCGGTGCTCACCTACGCCGACGATCCGACGCGCTGCATCGCCGAGTGGTTCCGGGTGTTGCGCCCCGGAGGTTCGCTCGTGCTCGTCACCCTCGACGAGCACCGCCACCAGGAGCTCGCGGACGCCTACGAGCACCTGCACTGCGGCTTCGAGCCCGCGCAGCTCGCCGAGACGCTCGCCGCCGCCGGCTTCGACGTCGATCGCTGCGACGTCGCGGCCCGCGAGCGCCGCAAGCCCTACTTCGACGTCGTCTGCGCCTTCGCGCGTCGACCCGACGTCGCGACGCCGCGCGCCCCGAGGCGCCCGGCCAACGATCGCACCTCCACCGCCGCGCCGCGCACCGGCACAGGCGGCCAAGCCCCCCGGAGATCGCCGTGAACCGCCCATCCCGCCACGAGCTCGAGCGCATCCTGTCCGAACGCATCGCCGTCCTCGACGGGGCGATGGGCACGCTGCTGCAGCAGTACCGGCTCACCGAGGCCGACTACCGCGGCACGCGGTTCGTCGATCACCAAGGCGATCTGAAGGGCAACCACGACCTGCTCGCGCTCACGCGGCCGGACGTGGTGCGCTCGGCCCACGAGGCGTACCTCGAGGCCGGCGCCGACATCATCGAGACCAACACGTTCGCGTCCACGTCGATCGCCCAGTCCGACTACGGCCTCGGCGCGCTCGCGTACGAGATCAGCTACGAGTCGGCGCGCATCGCCCGGGCCGCGGCCGACGCCTACTCGACGCCGGAGCGCCCGCGCTTCGTCGCCGGCGCGATCGGCCCGACCAACCGCACGCTGTCGCTGTCGCCCAAGGTCGAGGACCCGGGCTATCGCGCGGTGAGCTTCGACGAGGTCCGGGCCGCGTACGCCGAGCAGGCCCGCGCGCTCATCGACGGTGGGGTCGATGCGATCCTCGCCGAGACCGTCTTCGACACGCTCAACCTCAAGGCCGCGATCATGGCGATCCACGACGCCTTCGCGGCGACGGGGATCGAGCTGCCGATCATGCTGTCGGTCACGATCACCGACAAGAGCGGCCGCACGCTGTCGGGTCAGACGATCGAGGCGTTCTGGGTCTCCGTCGCCCACGCCAAGCCGATCTCGGTCGGGGTCAACTGCGCGCTCGGGGCCCACGAGATGCGCCCGTACGTCGCGGATCTCGCCCGCATCGCCGGCGTGCACATCAGCTGCTACCCCAACGCGGGCCTCCCCAACGCGTTCGGCGAGTACGACGAGACCCCGCCCGAGACCGCGCGGTTCCTCGCCGAGTTCGCGACCGCGGGCCTCGTCAACGTCGTGGGCGGCTGCTGTGGCACCACGCCCGACCACATCCGCGCCATCGCGGCCGCGGTGAAGGGCATCGCGCCGCGCACGACGCCCGTCATCGATCACCACGTCGCGCGCTTCTCCGGCCTCGAGCCGCTGACCATCGAGTCCGGCGCGAACTTCATCATGGTCGGTGAGCGCACCAACGTCACCGGCAGCAAGCGCTTCGCCAACCTCATCAAGTCCGGCGACTACACCACCGCGCTCGAGGTGGCGATGGATCAGGTCCGCAGCGGCGCGAACCTGATCGACGTCAACATGGACGAGGGCATGCTCGACTCCGAGGCGGCGATGGACCGCTTCCTCAAGCTCGTCGCCAGCGAGCCCGAGATCTCGCGCGTACCGATCATGATCGACAGCTCGAAGTGGTCGGTCATCGAGGCCGGCCTGCGCTGCGTGCAGGGCAAGGCCATCGTCAACTCGATCTCCCTCAAGGAGGGCGAGGCCGACTTCCTGAAGAAGGCCGCGATCGTCCGCAGCTACGGCGCGGGCGTCGTCGTGATGGCCTTCGACGAGACCGGGCAGGCCGACACCGCCGCGCGCAAGGTCGAGATCTGCGAGCGCGCCTACCGGTTGCTGCTCGACAAGGCCGGCTTCGAGCCCGGCGACATCGTGTTCGACCCCAACGTGCTCGCGGTCGCGACCGGGCTCGAGGAGCACGCCAACTACGGCGTCGACTTCATCCAGGCGCTGAAGGAGATCAAGCGCCGCTGCCCGGGCGCTCGCACCAGCGGCGGCATCAGCAACCTGTCGTTCGCCTTCCGCGGCAACGACCGGGTCCGCGAGGCGATGCACTCCGCGTTCCTGTTCCACGCCATCAAGGCCGGGCTCGACATGGGCATCGTCAACGCCGGGCAGCTGGTGGTGTACGAGGACATCGACCCCGAGCTGCTCGAGCACGTCGAGGACGTGATCCTGAACCGCCGCGCCGACGCGACCGAGCGGCTGGTGACCCTGGCCGAGCGCATCAAGGGCGGCGGCACGAAGAAGGCGCTCGACGTGTCGTGGCGCGAGAAGCCGGTCCGCGATCGCCTGGTCCACGCGCTCGTGCACGGCGTCGTCGACTACATCGAGGCCGACACCGAGGAGGCCCGCGCGGGCCTGCCGCGGCCGCTCGACGTCATCGAGGGCCCGCTCATGGACGGCATGAAGGTCGTCGGCGATCTCTTCGGCGCCGGCAAGATGTTCCTGCCGCAGGTGGTGAAGTCGGCCCGCGCGATGAAGCGCGCGGTCGCCTACCTCGAGCCGTTCATGGCCGCCGAGAAGGCCGAGGGCGCCGTCTCACACCGCGGCCGCGTGCTGCTGGCCACGGTCAAGGGCGACGTCCACGACATCGGCAAGAACATCGTCGGCGTGGTCCTCGGCTGCAACAACTACGACGTCGTCGATCTCGGCGTCATGGTCCCGCCGCAGAAGATCCTCGACACCGCCAAGGCCGAGGGTTGTGCGATCATCGGGCTGTCGGGTCTCATCACGCCGTCGCTCGACGAGATGGTCCACCTCGCCGCCGAGATGCAGCGCCAGGGCTTCTCGGTGCCGCTGCTCATCGGCGGCGCGACCACGAGCCGCCAGCACACGGCGGTGAAGATCGCCCCGGCGTACCAGGGCCCGACCGTGCACGTGCAGGATGCCTCGCGCGTGACCGACGTGGTCGCGCGGTTGCTCGACCCCGACAAGCGCGCGGCGCTCGAGGTCAGCAACCGCGAGGACCAGGGCCGCATGCGGGAGATCCACGCCAACAAGAACTCGCGGCCCCTGGTGCCGATCGGCCAGGCGCGTCGCGGCGCGATGCCGATCACCTGGCGCGCCGAGGACCTCCCGACCCCGGACTTCGTCGGCCGGCGCACGATCGAGATGCCGCTCGGCGAGCTGGTCCCGTACATCGACTGGACCTTCTTCTTCACCGCGTGGGAGCTGCGCGGGCGCTACCCGCAGATCCTCGAGCACCCCAAGTACGGTCCCGCGGCGCGCGAGCTGTTCGAGCACGGCCGCGCGCTGCTCGACCGCATCGTCGCCGATCGCAGCCTCACGGCGCGTGGCGTGTACGGTTTCTGGCCGGCCAACGCCGAGGGCGACGACATCGTGCTGTTCACCGATCCATCGCGCAGCGCCGAGCTCACGCGCTTCTCGATGCTCCGCCAGCAGCAGCACCGCGCCAGCGACGAGGCGTACCTCTGCCTGTCCGACTTCGTCGCGCCGCGGCGCACGGGGTTGGCCGATCACGTCGGCGCGTTCGCGGTCACCGCGGGCCTCGGCTGCGACGCGCTCGTGGCCCGCTACGAGGGCGAGCTCGACGACTACCAGGCCATCCTGGTCAAGGCGCTGGCCGACCGCCTCGCCGAGGCCTTCGCCGAGAAGCTCCACGAGCACGCGCGTCGCGACTGGGGCTACGGCCGCGAGGAGACGCTCGCCAACGACGATCTCATCGACGAGAAGTACCGCGGCATCCGCCCCGCCTTCGGCTACCCGGCGTGCCCCGACCACACCGAGAAGCGCAAGCTGTTCGCGCTTCTCGACGCCGAGGAGATCGGCATGTCGCTCACCGAGAGCTTCGCGATGTCGCCGGCGGCGAGCGTCAGCGGCATGTACTTCGCCCACCCGCAGTCGCGCTACTTCACGGTCGGGCGCATCGGCCCGGATCAGATCGAGGACTACGCGAAGCGCAAGGGCATCAGCGTGGCCGAGGCCGAGCGATGGTTGGCGCCGAACCTCGGCTACGATCCGCAGGCGTCGCTCGTCGCGGAGTAGTCATGGAGCTCCGCGGGCGCTGCCACTGCGGCAACATCGACCTGGTCCTGCACTGGACCGGGGATCCCCACGGGATCCCGGCGCGCGCGTGCGGGTGCACGTTCTGCACGGCCCACGGCGCGGTCTGGACCTGTCACCCGCAGGCGCGGCTCGAGGTCACGATCCGCGAGCCCGCGCACGTCTCCGAGTATGCGTTCGGCACCGAGACCGCGCAGTTCCGGGTGTGCACGCGCTGCGGCGTGGTGCCGCTGTCGACGAGCACGATCGACGGGGTCGTGTACGCGGTCGTCAACGTGCGGACGCTGAAGGGTGTGGACCCGGGGGATCTGCGGCACGCGAGCGCGGACTTCGACGGTGAGGCGCTCGAGGATCGGCTGGCCCGACGCTCGCGCAACTGGATCGCGGACGTCCGCGTCACGACCGCGAGCTGAGTCAGCCCGTCGGACGCAGCGTCACGACGCGCTCGCCCAGCGTTCGCCACGTCATGTCGTCGATGTCGCGGAGCAGGTCGGCGTCGCGGCCGCCTCCCCGCGACGCAGCGTCGATCAACACGAGCAGCGGTCCCGCCTCGCGGCGCGCGGCGGCGTCGAGCTCGAGCAGTCGCATCGACCAGCCGGCGAAGATCGCCCGGTCGACGCGCTGGCTGCGGATGAGGATCACGTCGCGGTGCCTGGGATCGGCGACGATCCGGCCGAACAGCGCCCGCACAGCCTCGGTCGGCCCCTCGATCACCTGCATGAACACCTCGCCGAAGGCCAGCAGCATGCCGGTCACGCCGATCGTCGCGTTGTGCCGCTGGGCCGCCTCGACGATCGCCTGCACGTCCGCGGGGGACATCGGGCGCGCGAAGCGGCTGACATACTTGAGCCGCGTGAGCATCGATGGCCCACATCGGCAATGGGTCGAGGTCCTTGAAGCGACCCGCGCGCGGGGCACTCGGCCGCAATCGGTGCGGCCCTCACCCCGCCGGCGGGTTGACGACCAGGTTCAGCCCAGCGCCGGTCATGTCCGAGTAGGTGTACGGGGCCACGAGCCCGCCGACCGTGAGCAGCACCTGATACGTCTCGGGATCGACCTTGAACGCCGCGTTCGCGCCCTGATCGACGACCCAGACGTAGCCCTCGACGTCGATGCTGACGCCCACGGGGGCGACGCAGCCGGCCAAGGCGATCGCGGGGGCGACGAGCTGCTTGGTGTTGACGTCGACGACCCCGAGCCCGCACCCGAAGGCGCCCGAGGCATCGACGGCGAACCACGCCCGATCCTCCTTGTCGACCATCACGCCGCGCATCGATTGGTTGCCGGTGTGGATGTACGTCCACTGCTGCGTCGCGACGTCGAACGTCGCGGCCGCGCCGGCGCTCGCGACCCACGGGTTGCCGTACTGATCGAGCGACATGCCGTAGCTCCACGACTGGTCCTGCGGCGGCGGCCCGAAGGCCCAGCGATCGACGTTCAGCGTCTGGCTGTCGATGCGGATGAGCGGTCCGGTCTGCCAGCCGACCGCGAAGAAGTCGCCCTCGGCATTGACCGCGCCGCCATACGGGCCGTAGTCGAGGCCGTTCCAGGCCGGCACGTCGACCTCGTCGAGCGTGGCTCCGGTCGCGCCGTCGAGCCGGCGGAACTTGCCGGTGTTCGCGGCGTAGTCGTACCAGCCCATCCACAGCCGCGGGTTGGCGGCCGCGCAGCCGCCGTCGTCGACCACGCCCTCCCACGCGGTCGGTCGCGGGCCGTGCTGGTAGACGTCGGAGGCGATCTCGACGTTCCACAGCACGCACTCGTCCATGCCCCACGGCTTGACGTCGGCCGGGCCGGTGCTGGTGTCGATCATGCCGTTGGCGTTGGTGTCGTTGCAGTCGTCGACGCGCGCGGCGATCTTCGTCACGCCGCCGGCACCACCCGTCTGCGCGCCGCGGTTGGACACGGCCACGTCGCCGTAGAGGTTGACCGAGGTGCGCGACGGCTCGGCCTGCGTCGCGGGGCCGGTCGCGTAGCGGCCGACCTCGATGCCGGTGCGGGTGTCGATCTTCGACACGGTGCCCGCCGGGCTGTTGGCGATCCAGATGTAGCTGAACTCGACGTCCTCGCCCATCATGCCGCCGCCGGGGCAGTCACCGCCGTTGCCGCTGCCGAGATCGAACGCGGTGCCGACGTCGATCTTGACCCCGTCGTCGCTGCCGTCGGCGTCGGCGGCGGTGGCGTTGGTGGTGATCCCGCTCGTCGCCGTGATCGAGAGGACGCCGGCCGATGCGTCCCCGGACTCGCGCTCGCGGTCCGAGCCGCACGCGACGAGGAGCCCGAGACAGGCGCACGGCGGCCACGCGCGCAACGAGGGGGAGAGACCGTGCAAACCCATGACCGCAGCAGAGCATGCCCGCTCGCCGCGTGTCGAGTCGGCGTCGCGGCGGGCTACGTACTTCCCGGGGACGACGTTCAGGCGCCGTGCAGCCGCCAGGGCGCCGGCGCGGCGTCCTCGGTCCACGCCAGGTGCGAGACCGGCAGGACCTCGAGTCGCGCGATGCCCACGTCGAGGGGTCCGGCTTGGGCGTCGACGTCGTCGACGGTGACCACCCACCGCAGGTCGCGGTCGATCTCGAGCTTGCGCGCCGCGGCGTGTCGACGGGCATAGCCGACGCACGCGACGACGCCCAGGGCGTACCAGCCGAAGGCGACGACATCGACGAGGTTGTGCCAGTCCGGATCGTCGAGCATCCGCAGGCCGAGCACGAGGGCGACCGCGGCGAGCGAGGCCACCGTCGGCCAGGCCGCGCGGCGCAGCCGCTGGATGTGTGCGCCGAGCTCGGCGCGCTCGTCGGCGGTGAGACTGCGTCGCTGCAGCCGCATCGCCGAGTCGACGCTCGCGCGGACGATGCCGCGGGGCAGGTCGGTGCGGTAGGCGTGGGGCTGGGGCGCGGCGATCTCGGCGGTGCGCGTGAGCTCGATGCGCCGGGCCGGGGCGCCGTTGCGGGTGAGCACGAGCGTCGAGCACGGCAGCACCTCGAGCCGCGCGCTCGCGTTGGCGTAGACGTCGACCTCGCCGCGTCGGAGATCGCCCAGGATGCGGGGCAACCGGGCCAGCAAGGTGATGCGCTGCCATGCCGCGAGGGCGAGCGTGCCCGTGCCGAGCAGGACGATCGCGACCCATGGCGTGCGCAGCCACAGCGACGACGCCAGCTCGGTCGGGGCCAGCGCGGTCGCGACGATCGTGAGGGCGAGCGCGAGCAGGCCGCCCACGCGGGTCCACGCGCTGGCGCCCTCGGGCCGCCGACGCACGCACAGCCCGATGACGCCGAGGCCACCGAGCAGCGACAGGCCGACGCCGACGCCCCCGCCGAAGGCGTGCGAGAGGCCCGGCGCCGCGTCGTGCAGCCAGGCCGCGCCGAGCGCGACGCCCCCGCCGGCGCCCAGCGTCGCGGCGACCGTGGAGACGACGAGTCGAGAACAGCGACGTCCCCAGGCGGCGCGCTCGGTCGCCCGCAGCGCGCGGCGTGACGACAGCGGCAGGCCCTCGGCCCAGCGCCGCGGACCACCACACGCCTCGTCGGCGTCGCTCGCCGGATCGATCGCGGCCGGCGTCATCGCGGGCTCGGATCGATCGGCGTAGGTGTGGGCCATGGCTAGACCACCCGACGCATCACGATCGCGGAGATGTTGTCGGGGCCGCCGGCCTTGTTCGCGGCCTCGATCAGGCGCCGCGAGGCGTCGCGGACGTCGCGTTGACCGACCAGCGCCACGATCTCCGCGTTGCCGACGACGTCGCTGAGGCCGTCGCTGCACAGCAGGAGGTTGTCGCCGCGATCGAGCACGTACTCGGTGATGTCCGCGTCGCACTTCTGCTGGCCGTGGCCGAGGCAGCGGCTGATGCGACCGCGGTACGGGTGCACGGCGGCCTGCTCGGGGGTGAGCAGGCCCTGCGACACGAGCTCCTGGACCATCGTGTGATCGACGGTGATCTGCTCGACCTGACCGTCGCGCACGCGGTAGGCCCGCGAGTCGCCGGCGTGGGCGACCCAGAACCGATCGCGGATGCCGAGCACCGCGACGCAGGTGCAGCCCATGCCCTGGGCGGCGGGGTTGGCCATCGCGTGGTCGTCGATCCGCTCGTTCGCCAGCGTGAACGCGTCGCGCAGCAGGTCGGGGATCGCCTCGGGGATCTGGGCCTTGGCGAAGTTCTCGGCGAGGTACTCGCCGATCACCTGGACCGCGATCGCAGAGGCGATCTCGCCGGCACTGTGGCCACCCATGCCGTCGCAGACGATGGCCAGGTGGTAGCCGCGACCGTCGTCCTCTTGCAGGGCGATCGCGTCTTCATTGTGATCGCGCGCGATGCCTGTGTCGCAGGCACCGGACATCTGGACCTCGAAGATCCCGGGGACATGTGTGCGCTTGAAGAGCTTGTACATGACCCGCGAGGCGCCCGAGGTTCACCCGACGCGGGGATGCCGAGGAACCTCGGCAACCCGCATCATCCGTGGAGCTGAGGGGGATCGAACCCCTGACCTGTGCATTGCGAACGCACCGCTCTCCCAGCTGAGCTACAGCCCCAAAAGGTGGCGGGACACTAGCCCAAGCCGTGGGCGGGTGCAAGCGCCTAAGGCGGTGCGTGATCGTGGGGAAATGCGGGGATCGTGCGCGCCGCGCGGGGATCGCGGTGTCGCGCCCGCATCGCCCCGAGCACGAGGTAGCCCAGCACCAGCGCGAGCAGTGCGAACAGGACCCGGTCGTCGGGGGCGGCGAGGCGGTGCAGGAGCGCAGACATGCTTGCGGCGGCGCAGGGGCGACGGTAGCACACCGCCCTGGGATGGCGACGAAGGAGCGCATCGATCGGCTGCTGGTCGCGCGTGGCCTCGCGGACAGTCGCACGCGCGCCGCGGCGCTGGTGATGGCGGGCAAGGTCGTCGCGGATGGTCAGCGCGTCGACAAGCCCGGGGCCATGGTCGCGATCGCGGCGGAGCTCCGGGTGCGCGGCGACGACAACCCCTACGTGTCCCGTGGTGGGCTCAAGCTCGCGGGGGCGCTCGCGCGGTTCGTGCCCGCCGGCCTCGCCGTCGAGCAGCGCGTGGCGATGGACATCGGCGCGTCGACCGGCGGCTTCACCGATTGCCTGCTGCAGCACGGCGCCGTCAAGGTCCACGCCATCGACGTCGGCTACGGTCAGCTCGCGTGGAAGCTCGCCTCCGATCCGCGCGTGGTCGTGCACGACCGCTGCAACATCCGCACGCTGCCGCACGACGCCCTCGGCGAGCCGATCGCGCTGGCCGTGATCGACTGCTCGTTCATCGCGCTGGCCAAGGTGCTGCCGCACGTACCGCCGTTCCTCGACGCGCAGGCCGACGTGGTCGCGCTCGTGAAGCCGCAGTTCGAGCTCGATCCGTCGCGCGTCGGCAAGGGCGGCATCGTGCGCGACGACGCCGACCGACACGCCGCGCTCGAGGCCGCGGGCGCCGCCGCGGTGGCCTGCGGACTCACGATCGTCGATCACTGTGAGTCACCGATCGAGGGCAAGACCGGCAATCGCGAGTGGTTGCTGTGGCTGCGACGGGGGCTTTGCAGTAGCATCGCCGCTCCGTGACCGTGCCCCCGAAGATCTCGACCCGCGCCCGCGCGCACCTGCGCTCGCTCGCGCACCACCTCGAGCCGGTGTCGCAGATCGGGCACGAGGGGCTGACGGAGGCGTTCATCGAGTCGGTGAGCGCGGCGCTCGAGCAGCACGAGCTGATCAAGGTCCGCGTCGCCACCAACTACGAGGGCGATCGCCGCGACGCCGCTCGCCAGCTCGCCGCCGCCCTCGGGGCCGACCTCACGCAGACCATCGGTCGCGTCATCGTGCTGTACCGACCGCGGACCAAGCCGACGAAGAAGGACGCCAAGCGCCCGCGCATCGTCCTGCCCGACGGACCCTGACGTCGCGGTCGCGCCCCCGCGACGGCCATGTCGTGCGGACCCCTGCAGGACCCCGCAGCGCCCCGGATCGACCTGCGGGATCATTGGCGTTTGCCGATATGCGACAATCGGTCGCAGGTGGCTTCGGCGCTGCATGCGACGGGCCCAGGCGCCATGCAACGACTCGACCCCTCCCCGTGGAACCTCGCTTCGGTGGCCGCCCGGGCCATGCCCCTGTCGATCATGATCGCCGCGTGCGGACCGGTGGTCGCGGTGCCCGGCGACACGGACGGCGACACCGACGTCGACCCGACGCAGCCGACGGACCCGTCGGATCCGAGCGACCCGTCGAACCCGAGCGATCCATCGAACCCGAGCGACCCCACGACGCCCTCGCAGTGCGACGCGTACAACCCCTGCGGCTACGGCTACGACTGCATCGACGGGGTCTGCATCCCGGACTACTACTGCGCCGACGGGTGCTGCTACGACGGCGAGGGCGGCTGCTGCTACGGGACCGGCGGCTGCTACTACTACGACTGCACCTACGACATCGACTGCGGCTCGGGCTACGTCTGCGGTGACTTCGGCGATTGCGAGCCCGCGACGACGCTCGCCGAGTGTCCCGTGCCGGTGTTCTCCCAGGCGATCCCGATCGAGATCGGCGCGCCGGTGCTGTCGCTGGCGTTCTTCGACGGCAACGGCGACGCGCCCCGTGAAGTGGCGGTGGGGTTCCAGGACGGCGCTGCCGTGATCCCCGGCGCGAACGCGGGGGAAGCCGCGCTGCTGTCCATCCCCTTCGGCGCGCAGGCCGACGACGTCGCGGGCGGCGATCTCGATCTCGACGGCGACGTCGATCTACTGGTCTCGACCAGCGGCGCGACCTCGGGCTTCTCCGCGTTCTACAACGACGGCGCCGGCGGCTTCGGCCTCGGCATCGGACCCGGTGGCGTGTCGCGTCGCTTCGAGCTCGCGGACATCGACGGCGACGGGCTGCCCGACGTCGTCGGCACCTTCGACTTCGGCGGCCCCTCCGAGCAGCTCGCGATCGTGCGCGCGCTCGGCTCCGGTTCGTACGACGCGCCGTACATCCACGAGGTGTCTGGGCAGCCGGTGCTCGATTTCGAGACCGCGCCGCTGTTCGGCGGTCCGGGCTCCGAGCTGCTCGCCTTCGATTCCGACATCGTCGCGATCTGGAACCACGGGCCGCTCGACGGCACGGCGGATCAGTACCTGTGGGGCGGCGGCTATGTCGCGGGCAGCCTCGCGGTCGGCGACTTCGATGGCAACGGGGCGCTCGACGTCGTCCGCGCGCAGTACTACTTCGGCGGGACGATGGTGCGCTACTTCTACGGGGACGGTGGCGGCGGGTTCTCGCTCGGGCAGCCGGTGTGGGTCACGGCCGAGTACGACGCCGCCAGCGCGGGCGACGTCGACGGCGATGGCTACGCGGAGGTGTTGCTCGGCGGCACCGGCGGGGGCCTGCTCGTGTTGCGGTCGACCAGCCCCACGAGCGATGCCTGCAGCTCCTACACGTTCACCGACGGCAGCAGCGCAGTCCAGGCAGTGGGCGATTTCACCGGCGATGGAATCGCGGATGTGGCCCACGCCGAGGGCACGCGCGTCGTCGTGCACGCGCTATGATCGAGGGCACATGAAGCACGGCGCGATCGATGTCCGCCCCTGGAACCTCGGGCTCCCGCTCGCGGTGCTGACGGCCTGCGGGCGCACGCTCCCGCTGCTGCCCGGCGCCGATGCGGGGAACGACACCGAGGCCACCGACACCGAGGATCCGACGGTCGATCCGACCGTCGGCGGCGAGTGCAACGGCGACGAGGACTGCCCGCCGTACTACTACTGCTACGAGAACGCGTGTATCGGGTACTCGAGCGACACCGACTACTGCAGCGACGGCGGCTGCTGCTACGACGGCTGTTGCTACGACGGATGCCACTACTACGAGTGCTACGAGGACTTCGATTGCGGCGACGGCCAAGTGTGCGAGTACTACGTCTGCGTCCCCGCCAAGGATCCGCAGGAGTGCCTCGACATCCCGGCGTCGTTCTTCGGTCCGCAACCGCTGTACGACCACCAAGGTGGGGTGAGTCTCGCGTTCGTCGAGCTGCCGGCGCCGGCGGGGCGCGAGCTGGTCATCGCGGACGCCGCGTACGTGCAGCTGGTGGGGCCGTCGGGGACGACGTTGGTCGCCGAGCTCGCGACGACCAGCGTCGCTGTCGGTGATCTCGATCGCGACGGCGATGACGACCTCGTCGCGGTCGCCGAGGACGGGCTGCACGCGTTCGTCTTCGACGAGCAGGCGGGCTTCGTGCCCGGTTCGATCACCGCGGTGCCGGGCGACCCGGGCGGCGCCGTCGACCTGCTCGACTTCGACGGGGACGGGGATGCGGACGCGTTCGTGCGGACCTCGACGTCGACGCTGTACTTCGCGGGACTCGGCGACGGAGCCTTCGCCGAGGGCGTGTCGGTCGCAGGCCCGGCGTGCGGCCTCGCGGCGGCGCCCAGCTACGCCTATGGTCCGCCGACCGAGGACGTGGTCTACGGCGAGGGCGGATCGATCTGGGTCGCCTCCGGGGGACCGAAGGCGAGCTTCGATGGGTATGGACCGGCCGCGTTCGGCCTCGGTCCGGTGTGTCCGCTGGCCAGCGGCGACTTCGACGACGATGGCGTCGCCGACGCGGTCGTGCTCGATGCGGCCGGCACCGGGGCGCTGACGTGGTGGTCGGCGATCGCGACGATTCCTCCCTCGTACTCGTGGAGTCCGCCGGACTCGCACCGGGCGCTGGCGGTCGCCGACCTGGACTTCGACGGCAAGGACGACGTGGTGCTCGCCGGCGAATCGGGGAGCGTGACGATGCGCTTCGGTCGACACCCCGATCTGCCCGGGAGCGACCCGCTGGGGTGCTACACCGGGCTGAGCCCGGGCATCTCGGCCTCGGTCCTCGCGGTCGGCGATCTCGACGACAGTGGGCGACCGGATCTCGTGCTGGCCGACGCCGGCACGGTGTGGGTCCTGTACGCGGGGCCGTGACGCGGAGCGGCCTGCCGCTTCGGTGAGCTTGTCGGGCGGCGGCGGTCCAGGCACCGTCGTGCCGGATGTTCGTCACCTACCAAGGCAGCGTGCTCGGGCTGATGACGTGGCAGTGGCGCGCGCTGCTGCTGTACGGCGTACTCGCGGGCACGGTCACGGCCCTCGATCGGCTCGCGGGTCAGCACTGGTTCGAGGTCGGCACGCTGCCGCTCGGTGTGCTCGGCGGCGCGATCGGCATCTTCGTCAGCTTCCGCACCAACTCCTGCTACGACCGCTGGTGGGAGGGTCGTCGGCTGTGGGGGCAGCTCGTCAACAGCTCGCGCCACCTCGCCACGCAGATCCTGCACTACGTCGATGGTGAGGCCGGCGAGGTCGAGCGCGACATCGTGCGCCGGCAGATCGGGTACGTGCACGTGCTGCGCTGCGCGCTGCGGGGGCAGGATCCGTGGGCGGACGCCGACGTGCAGCGCTTCGTCGACGAGCCCACGCGCACGCGCCTGCGGGGCGAGTCGAACCCCAACCACGCGATGCTCGACGAACAGACCGCGGCCATCACCGGCCTCGTGCACGCGGGCAAGCTCGACGGCTTCCGGCTGCAGGCGCTCGATCGGACGATCGCGACGATCCTCGACGTGCAGGGCGGCTGCGAGCGGATCAAGCGGACCCCGTTCCCGCCGGGCTACGGCTTCCTCGCGACGCGCCTCATCATCGCGTACAGCGTGCTGATGCCGATGGGCACCGTGTCCGACATCGGCTGGGCGGCGGTGCCGCTGACGATGCTGATCTGCCTGGGCTTCGTGCTCATCAACGAGGTCGGTCGCGTGCTCGAGGATCCGTTCACGATGTTCTGGCCCGCGCTCCCGCTGTCCGCGCTGGCGACGACGATCGAGATCAACCTCCGCCAGCGGCTGGGCGAGACGGGCCTGCCGGGCCTGCCCAAGCCGGACGCCCGCGGGATCCTGATGTGACGCGCCGGCATGCGCCGCGTCGCGGAGGTCCGCCGCGGCCGCGACGTTCCGTGGTGTAATCGCGCTGACGTGAGCGAACCGGATCAAGGCGGCGCACCGACCGAGGCCGCGACCATGGACACCGGGCTCGCGGCGGGTCGTCGATTCGCCCGTCGTTACCTCGTCGAGCGGCTCGTCGGTCGCGGCGGCATGGGCTCCGTGTGGGCCGTGGTCGACGCGGATCTCGGCGAGCGCGTGGCGCTGAAGACCCTCGATCGCGCGGACTCGTCGGAGCAGACGGTCGAGCGGTTCCGCCGCGAGGTCCGGCTCGCGCGCCGCGTCACCCACCGCAACGTCGCGCGGATCTTCGACATCGGCGAGGCCGGGGGCGTGCACTACCTGACGATGGAGCTCGTCGACGGCGAGTCGCTCGCCGATCGCCTGCACCGCGCGCCGCCCGGCGTCGCCGAGGCGTGCCGGCTCGCGGCGCAGATCGCCGAGGGCCTCGCGGCCGCCCACGCCGCCGAGATCGTCCACCGCGACCTGAAGCCCGGCAACGTGCTCGTCGATCGCAACGGCCGCGCCGTGATCACCGACTTCGGGATCGCGTGCGCCGTCACGGGCGATGTGAAGCTCACCGTCGAGGGCGCCGGCTTCCTCGGCACGCCCGCGTACATGTCCCCCGAGCAGGTCCGCGGCGACGCCGTCGAAGCCGCCAGCGACCTCTACTCGCTCGGCGTGATGCTCTTCGAGCTGCTCACGGGGCGGCTGCCGTTCCACGGCGACTCGACGATCTCGCTCGCGCTGGCGCGGCTGCACCAGGCACCGGACGATCCGCGGGAGCACGCCGCGATCGACGACAGCCTCGCGGCGCTCGTGCTGCAGTGCCTCGCGCTCGATCCTGCCGATCGACCCGCCGACGCGAGCGCCGTCGCCCAGCGCCTGCTGGAGCTGCACCCGACGCTCGCGGTCTCGGCCCCGGCGTCGCGTCCGAACCCACGGCCGACGACGGCCACGACGCGGATCGGCTCGGTCGCGACGCGCACCGGGACGCGGCCGCCCGACGTCTCTGTGGCCGTGCTGCTGTTCCGCTACCGCGGGCCCGCCGGCGAGGAGTACGTCGCCGAGGCGCTCACCGACGAGATCATCGATCTGCTGTCGCGCAACCGCGGACTGCGGGTGTCCGCCCGCGGCGCGACCGCGAAGTTCGGGCCCGAGGCCGACCCGCGCGCCGTCGGGCGCGAGCTCGGCGTCGACGTCGTCGTCGATGGCAGCGTGCAGCGCGGCGGCGAGACCATCCGCATCAGCGCGCGGCTGGTCGCGGTCGACACCGGCGTGCAGCTGTGGAGCGAGCGCTTCGACGGCCGGCTCGTCGACGTGTTCGAGCTGCAGGATCGACTCGCGCGGCAGATCGCCGAGACCCTCCGCGTGCAGCTCGAGTCGGCCTCACAGCGCAACGAGGTGCCGGCCGAGGCAGTCGCGATGTACATGCGCGCCCGCAGCCTCATGCGCTCGTACCACATGGGCGGGCTCGGGCCGGACGGGGCGGTCGGGCTGCTCGAGCAGGTGCTCGCGCAGGCGCCCACGTTCCGGCCCGCGATCGCGGCGCTCGCCGTCGCGACCGAGCGGACGTGGTTCTCGCCGGCGACGCGCGGCGAGGTGAAGTGGCGCGAGCGCACGGTCGCCGCGATCGAGCACGCGCTCGCGGATGCCCCCGAGCTCCCCGAGACCCACCTCGCGGCGGCGCGCCTCGGCATGCAGCGGGCCGACTACGCCGCCGCGGCCCACTCGATCACGCGCGCGCTGTCACTCGCGCCGACCTTCGCGGGCGCGCACGAGGTGCTCGGCAGCCTGCAGTGCGAGGCCGGACGGCCCGAGGAGGGGCTGCGACACCTCCGGCTGGCGGTGGCGCTCGATCCGACGCTGCTCACCGCGCGCATGTACGAGGCGCGCCACTACGAGATGCACGGCCGACACGCCGAGGCCGACGCGCTCATGGCGGAGGCCGAGCAGCACAGCGCGCGCTTCGAGATCACGGTCGTCGCGACCACGGCCCGCATTGCGGCGTGGCGCGGCGATCTCGAGACCGTGTCCCGTCAGCGCGGCAAGCTGCTCGGCGCCGGCAACGACGGGAGCCTGTTCGACGTGCTCCTGCAGGGCTACCTGGGCCTGACCTCGCTGCCCGAGGCGCTGGCGAACCTGCGCACCCTGCTGCACCCCGACTTCGGGCCGCGCTTCGTCACCCTCGGCAAGCAGCTCGCGATCGAGGCGCTCGCGCGGGTCGGCGAGGTCGACGTCGCCGAGGAGCTCCTGGCCGAGGCGGCCGACGGCGCGCTGGTCGATCTCGACTGGCTCGATCACTGTCCCATGCTGGTATCGCTGCGCGGCCGACCGCGGTTCGCCGAGCTGCGCGCGAAGGTCCGCGCGCGCGCCGAGGCGATCTGGGTGGTCGAGTAGCCAGCGAAGCCGCTCAGCGCGGCGGCTTGTCGGCGGGCTTCTCGGGCGGCTTCTCGGTCTGGCCGGCGCGATCGTCCCCCGCGAGCACGCGCAGCCACAGCGGCATGACCTCGGCGATCTCGCGCCCACCCTGCGCCGGGACGACCGCGTGCGCGAGGCCGTGGTTCGACATGTACGAGACGATCGCCGCGGCGCCGTCGCGCACCTGCGCGGCGACATCGGGCTCGAGGGTGAGCCGGCCGATGCGACCTGTCGGCGCCGGGAAGTGGAACGCCTCGGCGGCCTCGGTCGGCAGCACGCCGACGACGTCGAGCCGCACCTTCTCGACGAAGCGGCGCACCGCGTCGTAGATCTCGCCCTTGGGCTTGCCGCGCAGCGACGCGACCGGCAGGCCCGGGGGGCGCGGCGCTGCGGGAGCCGACGGCTTGCCACCGCCGCCGCGCGGGCGGTTGCGGGCCGCCTCGGCCTTCGCGATGTCCTCTTTGCTGACCAGCCCCGCGGCCGCGAGCTTCGCCTTCAAGTCGAGCACGGCGCCGAGCTTACCTCGACCTCGTGCCGGGCACGAGGGACGGCGGGCTAATTCCCGTCGCTGCGCATGCGCCCGACGCGGTCGATCTGGCGCCGCGCCGCCGTCTCGAGCGCGTCGAGCCGGGCGATGATCCGCATCACGTTCTCGACCTGGGTGCGGTGCGCATCGCCGAGCTGGTTGACCATCTCGCTGATGGTCTCGACCGCACGCGTGATCTGCCGGCTGCCGCGGGTCTGCTCCTGGGTCGAGCGCTCGACGTGCCGCGTGATGGCCTTCATCTTCTCGGCCGAGCGCATGATTTGCTCGCCGCCGCGGGCCTGCTCGGCGGTCGCGGTCGCGACCTGTTGCACGGTCGTGGCCACGACGTTGATCGCGTCGGTGACCTGCTTGCTGCCCTTGGTCTGCTCGACCGTGGCGCGGGCGATCTCGCGGACCATCTGGGTCGAGCGGCGCGCCGCGTCGGAGATGCGCTTGAGCGCGTCCTCGGCCTGATGGCTGACGCGCACGCCGTCGTCGACGCTCTTGCTCGAGCGCTGCACCGCGGCGACGGCGTTCCGGCTCTCGCGCTGCACCGCCTTGATGATCTCGGCGATCTCCTTGGTGCTGGTCGCCGAGCGCTCGGCGAGGTCCTTGATCTCGTCGGCGACGACCGCGAAGCCCTTGCCGTGCTCGCCGGCCTGCGCGGCGATGATGGCGGCGTTGAGCGCGAGCAGGTTGGTCTGCTCGGAGACGTCGTCGATGACGCTGAGGATCTTGCCGATCTCGTCGATGCGATCGCCGAGGCGCCCGATGACGCTCACGGCGTCGGCGGCCGACTTCTTGATCAGGTTGATGACCTCGATGGTCTGGCTGATGGCGTCGACGCCACCCTCGGCCGCCCACACCACCTCCTCGGAGAGCTGGGCGGTCTCGTTGGCGTTGTTCTCGACCTGCTGGATCGAGATGTCCATCTCGTTCATCGCGCTCGAGGTCTCCTCGGCGGTGGACGACAGCGCCTCGATGTTCTTGGCGACCTCCTTCACCGAGAACGTCATCTCCTCGATCGAGGTCGCGGTCTGCTGCACCGAGGCCGCGAGGTTGAGCATGCTCTCGGCGACCTCGTCGTTGGCGGCGGCCATCTCGAGGATCGAGCTCGAGCTCTCCTCGGCGTTCGACGCCAGCGACTCGACGCTGGTGCTGATGCCCTGGAGGTTGTCGCTCATCGTCGTGAGCGCCTGGCGCGTCTCGTCGATCTTGCGCAGGTCGTTGTCGAAGTCGCGCTGGAACTCCTCGAGCAGCGGGGCGAGGGCCGTCCGCGGCCGGGCACCGAGCTCGCGCTCGAGCTCGCGATTGCGCTTGATCAGCGCCTCGAGCTGGGTCTCGAGCTGGGCCTCGCGCGCGCGGTTGCCCTCGCTGCCGGCGTCGAGGGGCGACGTCGCGGCGAGGGCCGCCGTGGCGGCGGCGAGGCGCTCGCGGAGGTCCTGGAGCTCCGCGGTCCGACGCGCGTCGTCGGCCGGGGCGAGGGCCGGCTGGGCGCGGGCGAGCCTCAGCTCGTCCTCGGCCGCGCGCAGGCGATCCTGCAGCCGCTCGTGGCCGCGGACCATCGTGAGCGCATCGGTGCCGAGCAGCCAGCCGGCGACGCCGGCGGCGAGCGCCGCGACCCCGACGATCTGGGGCTGCACCCCGCCGAGCGCCGCGCCCAATCCACCGAGGCCGAGCAGGGCCGGGATCCACGGGGGCATGCGGAGGGTTTCGCTCGAATCGGCCACGTGGGGCCGATCATATACGTGCCCGGTGGCGCAATGACAAATCGCGGTCGCGGCACTGGATCGTCCAGGCGCCGGGCCCCGCCCTCGGCCGTCAGAGCAGCTCGAGCTGTGTGGCGTCGGGTTGCAGCTCGACCGCTGCGCCCGCCTCGGTCAACACGCGCGCGCCGCTGGTCACCCACGCCGCGTCGCCGCGCAACAGCACGTTGGGCTCGCCGCACGCCCGCCAGAAGGCGAGCAGCTCGTCGGTGCGGAACCTGCCGGGGCACGTCACGTCGACCAGCTCGATCTTTTCGCCAGCCGCCTGGCGCGCGCGCCACTGCTCGGCCTCGCGGCGGATCGGCTGGGGTGCGTCGACCATGACGAGCGCCGCGATCTCCCGGCGGCGCAGGCCGGCGCCGTCGAGCGCGTCGTGGGGCCACAACAGGATCGGCGACTCCGGATCGTGGCCCTCGATGTGGGGCGCGAACCTCGGGTGGGCGGCGACGCGGATCTTCGAGTGGCAGGCCCGCGCGATCTGGATCGCCCCCGTCGCGGTCGCGACGAGCACCAGGACCTCGCCGCCGAGCGCCGCGAGCATCTCGAGCCCCTCGACCCGCAGCGTCGGCGGCCCTGATGGCAGCGCCCACTCGGGTTGGGCGCGCAGCAGCAACCAGTCGCACTCGACGGGGCGCGCGCCCGGCCCGAGCCCCCAGGTGTAGAGGCACACCACGCCGCCGGTGCGGTGGCGCATCCGCAGCGACGCGCCACCCATCGGCAGGCCCGAGGGCACCGCGTCGAGCTGCAGGCGGCCGATGCCGAACTCGCGGTCGTACTCGACGAGCACGGCGCGGGCGAGCGACGTGCGCTGCGGCGGCGAGATGTTCGCCAGCGCCAGCGCGTAGATCAGATCGCGGTGGCCGACCCACGGGCCGGGCATCAGTCGCGGCTGCGCGCCGATGTGCGACAGGAAGCACGTGCGGCCCGGCTGCGAGTCGTCGATGCTGAGCCGCTCGCGCGCGAGCATCCGCTGCACCGCGCCGAGCTCGTCGGCGCGCGCGGCCGGGGTCTGCTTCTTGCTGCGGCTCATGACGGATCCTCCGCGGCGCCGCGCCGATCCGGGGCGCCGCGCCGATCCGCGCTGCGGCGTGCTCGGGCGTCGCGGAAGAAGGACTGCAGCACCGCGGCGCACGGCTCGGCGAGGACCCCGGGGACCACGGCGAGCCGGTGGTTGAGCCGCGCGTCGTCGCAGATGCAGTACAGCGATCGGACCGCCCCGGCCTTGGGGTCGGCGGCCCCGTAGACCAGCCGCGCGACGCGGGCGTTGACGATCGCGCCGGCGCACATCGGGCACGGCTCGAGCGTCACGTACAGTGTGGCGCCATCGACCCGCCAGCGCGCCGCGCCGCGGCAGGCGTCGCGCAGCGCGACGATCTCGGCGTGGCCCACCGGGTCGTCGTCGATCTCGCGGCGGTTGCGACCGACGCCGACGATGCGTCCGTCCTGGACCACGAGAGCGCCGACAGGGACGTCGCCCGCGGCCGCCGCCTGCTCGGCGATCGCGAGGGCATGCCGCATGAACACCTCGTCCTCGGCGCGAGCCTCGAGGGACGGGACGTCGCGTGCGCGTGGGCTCGCCATCAGCGACGTCCAGCTTGGCCGGTTCGGCGTCGCGCTGCAATCGTCGCGGGCTTCGTCCACGGTGCGGCCCACGGCGGCGACGCCCAGCGCTCGGCGAGGAACTCGACGAACAGCCGGACCTTGGCCGACAGGTGTCGATTGTGCGGATACACCGCCCAGATCGTCCCGGACTCGGACGTGTCGGGGAGCACGCGCTCGAGCGAGCCGTCGGCCAGCGACGCGTTGACGATGAAGTCGGGCAGGCGCGCGATGCCCTGGCCCGCCTTGGCCATCTCGCGCAGCGCCTCGCCGTTGTTCGCGGTGACGCGGCCCTCGCCCGTCACCGTCACCTCGTGCCCGCCCTCGGTGAACCGCCACGATTGCCCGGTGGGGCTGTACGTGTACTGCAGGCACGCGTGCTGGCGCAGCTCGGCGGCCCGCGTCGGCCGGCCGTGCGCGTCGAGATAGGCCGGGCTCGCGACGAGCACCATGCACGACGACGCCAGCTTGCGCGCGATCATGCTGGAGTCGGACAGCGCGCCGATGCGGATCGCCAGGTCGAAGCCCTCGCCGAGGAGATCGACGCGCCGATCGGACAGATCCATCTCGACGTGGAGGTCGGGGTGGCGCTCGAGGAACCGTGCGATCTCCGGCGTGACGTGCTCGACCCCGAAGCTCATCGGCAAGGCCACCCGCAGGGTCCCGCGCGGCGAGGTCTGCAACGACGTGACCGTGCCCTCGGCCTCGGTGAGCTCGTCGAGGATTCGCCGACAGCGGTCGTAGAACCCGCTGCCCACGTCGGTGAGCGTCAGCTTGCGGGTGGTGCGGTTGAGCAGCCGCGCCCCGAGGCGATCCTCCAGCGCGCCGAGCTGGCGGCTCACGAACGACTTCGACACGCCGAGGCTCGCGGCCGCGGCCGTGAACCCGCCGTCGGCGACGACGCGGACGAAGACCTCGAGCTGGGCGAGTTCGTTCATCGTGGCCATGGTGTGCTCCTTCAATCGGTGCGGACGACGTCGTGGATCCTGCCCACGTCCATCTGGAAGCGGCCGGGCGAGTGCGGCGAGATGATGTCGACGAAGCGGTGGTTCCAGCGGATGTCGTGGAACTCGTAGAGGTGCCGGGCGTGGACGGTCTGGGCGAACGTGCCGTCGATGCCGGTGAGGGTGACGATGAACATCACCTCGTCGGCCGCGAGCGAGGCCTCGTCCTCGCCCCACAGCGGGCTCTGCTCGTCGATCTCGTGCAGCACCAACCAGCTCATGCTGAACAGCGGCGACGAGGTCCGATCGAGCTTCAGCTCGTGGAGGCGGCGCAGCCGGTGGCCCTCGGCGGTGACCTCGCTCTTCAGCATGGTGACGCGGATCGAGGCCTCGACCAGGTCGTTGCCGCGGTCGTTCGCGAGGCGGAACTGCAGCGTCGGCCGGCCGTTGCGGAGGTTCACCGTCATGAGGCGGCTGAAGGTCACGCGCGCGCTGGGCCGCGAGAACTTGGCGAACACCAGGCCGGTGGCCAGCGCGGTGTACATGATGCCGAACAGCGCCTCGAAGGTGACGAGCATGTTGGCGTACAGGCTCTTGGGCGCGACGGCCCCGTAGCCGATGGTCGCGAAGGTCTGCACGCTGAAGTAGAACGCCTGCGCGAAATCGAGGCGCTCGGCCCCGGAGAAGCCGGTGGGGTCGAGGCGGAACGCCGCCGCGAACGCGAGGTTGATGACGAGATAGGCGGCCGCGAGGAATCCGATGAGCCAGCGCCAGCGCCGGCGCATCAGGTCGTAGTAGAGGTCGGACAGGGGCCGCCGCGTCACGCCGATGCGCACGGTGTTGGTCGGGTCGCGGCGGATCGGCTCGGACATGCGCGCGGGCATGGTGTCCCAGCCTCCCATGGGCGCACAAGCGATGGCGCCGCGCGTGGGCGACCGCCCCGCGAGCGCTCGCGCGTTCGATCCAACCCGTTCGGGCAGGCGCGGGATACCATGGTGGTGGCGCCGTTCCCCCCGGTCGCCCACCACCGCCCATGCGTCGCCGTCATGCGTCCCCTCCGTGCCGTGCGAGCGCGACCCGCTCGGGCTTGTTCGCGCTGCTCGTCGCCGCCCCCGGGTGCAAGGGCGACGGTGCGGCGGATGAGGCGACGACGTCCGGCACGGACGCGACGACCACCGCCGGCGCGACGACGACGGGCGAGGCCGATACCACCGGTGGAGATCCGGGCGCGCCTCCGCCGACGCCGACGCTCATGGCCCCTGCCGATGGCGCCGAGGACGTCGCGACCGATGCCGAGCTGTGCTGGAGTCTCGTCGACGATCCCGACGGCGATCCGGTGCGCTACCGCGTCTACGTCGACGGGATCGAGCTGACGGCGGGCCGGCTGTCGGACGAGGGCTACGACGGGCCGTGCCTGCCGCGGCTGTTCAACTTCGAGCAGCGCTACGAGTGGCAGGTCCGGGCGTTCCACCCCGACTTCCCCGAGAGCGAGTCGGAGGCGAGCGAGGCCTGGTCGTTCACGACGATGACCGATGGCTTCACGCACACCGTGTTCGAGGATCCGTTCGACGACGACCTCGGCTGGGAGGTCGGCGGCGATGCGGCCACCGGCGCGTGGACCCGGGGCGATCCGGAGGCGACGACGGACTTCGCCGAGGTGGCCCAGCCGGGCCTCTGCTTCGGCGGGACGAGCTGCTACTTCACCGGCCACAACCCCGACGGCATCGTCGACGCGGCCGACGTCTCGGGTGGCAGCACGACCCTCACATCGCCGCCGTTCGACCTGACCGGCAACGAGACCGCGAGCGTCGAGCTGACGCGGTTCTTCTACAAGAGCGAGGCCGAGGCCGGCACGCTGCTCCGCGTCGAGCTGCTGACGCCGGACGCCGACGAGCCTGACGGCTTCTTCCACCACACCCTCGAGCAGCTCGAGTCCCCGGCCGAGGTCACCGGCGCGAACACGTGGTCGCCGGTCGAGTATGCGGCGTGTGGCCTGCCGATGGTCGCGGGCACGCGGCTGCGGATCACCGCGACGGATCTCGGCACCGGCATCGTCGAGGGCGCCATCGACTCGGTGAAGGTGCGCGGCCACAACGGCGACGGTCTGTGCGACGGCGGAGCGGGCTCGGTGTGCGATCCCAACGCCGGTGCGGGCGCGTGCGCCGATGGGCTGCTGTGCTGCTCGCAGGGGGCGGTCAACGCGGGCGTGTACCGCTGCGCGCCCGCCGAGGCCGGGATCGACTACGACAGCCCCCCGCCGACCCCGGACCACCCGGGCAACGGCGCGGTCGGCTGCGCCGGACCGGACCTCTTCGTCGACGAGTCCGAGCTGATGCCCGAGATCGACACGATCAACGTCGCTCAGGACAGCTGCGAGCTCATCGAGATGTGCGTCAACGGGACCGGCCTGCGCACGGTGCTGCGGTTCAACACGTTCACGCCGAACATCGGCTCGCGCGACATGGCCATGGGCGTGCCGTCGAACCACCCCGATCTGTTCCACTACAGCGACTGCCACGACCACTATCACTTCGATCACTACGCGGGGTACGAGCTGCTCGACGGGAGCGGGGTCGTCGCGACCGGACACAAGCAGGCGTTCTGCCTGATCGACCTCGAGCCGTGGGCGTGGGCCGACGATCCCGGCCAGTTCGACTGCGGCAACCAAGGCATCAGCCGCGGGTACGCCGATGTCTACGGCGCGTACCTGCCCTGCCAGTGGATCGACGTGACCGACGTGCCGGCCGGGACCTACACGCTGCGGATCGCCCTCAACAACCCGCCGCCGGGGACCTCGGTGCCGGTGATCAACGAGGCGGACTACGGCAACAACGTGGCCGAAGTCGAGGTCGAGATCCCGTAGCGAGGGCCACGACGACGACCGCCGATGAAGCGGGCGCGCCCTGCGGCCCTGGGGATCCTCGGGGTGTCCCCGATGCGCCGGCGCAGGGCGGGATGCGGTCTGTTCCTTCGTTTTCGGGGTCCTGCGTGGCCTTGGCGCGCTGTCACCGTCCCGACACACACGCGACATTTGTCAGCCACAGGCGCCCTGCACAGTGGGCCCACGACCATGAGTCACCACGTGCGAGTCAACCCACAGATGCCGCGGATGGAGCCGCAGCTGTGGATCAGTGCGGTCGGTGCCCTCGCGCTGGCTGCGGTCGCGATCCTCGTCGCGCTGATCTAGCTGCCCGGCGCTCGTCCTGTTCAGCCCCCGCGGCCCTCGCCGCGGATGCGGGCCAACACCAGCCTCGCCGTCGTCGAGATGCCGTCGGGATCGAGCGCCGCTTCGAGTTTGCGCAGCTCGAGCGCGAGGGCGGCGGCCTCGATGCGGCCGGCCTCGTCGAGGTCGTGCCACGCCGGCGCCTCGCGGATCGATCCATCGGGGGCGACGCTGCGGAACGCAGACGCGGTGGCTTCGACGAGATCGCGGTGTTCGTCGGCGGTCATGCGAGCTCCTGGGCGACGTCGATGCCGTGCGCGCCGAGGCACGCCGCGAGCAGTTTGCGTGCGCGGGTGAAGTTCTGCAGGAACGTGTTCGGGCGCATGCCGAGCTCGTCCGCGAGATCGGCGTCGGCGCGCCATGGCCCCTCGAGCCGCGCGGCGAGGGCCGCCGCGGGCTTGTCGGGGAGTCGATCGCGACACCGCGCGATGATCTCCCGCAGGCGCGGGTCGGGGATCTCCGGCTCGACCGCGCCCTCGGCCTCGCGCTCGAGTCGACGCACGATCGCGGGATCGATCCGACGCCGCCGGGTCTCGCCGATGGCGAGGTTGCGGGCGACGCGGATCGACAACCGCAGCAGCGCGTTGGGTCGGCCGTCGGGCACGACCTCGGGCGCCACCTGCCAGATGCGCAGCAGGCACTCCTGCACCACGGCCTCGACGTCGACGACACCGGCGAACGATCCGAGGCTCTGGCGCAGGCGGGTCTCGGCGCCGGCGACGAAGCGCCCGAAGGCGGTCGCGTCGCCGGCGACGATGGCGGGCAGGTGGTCGTCGAGGTCGATCATGGGCGCAGGAGCAGCAGCAGGCCGGCGGTGGCGATGGCGAGGGTGAGCGTGCCCTGTGGCGCGCCGGGGCACACCAGCTTGGCGCGCATGCCCGGCACGAGCCGGGTGTTGCGCGTCGAGCGGGTCGGATCGACGACGACGGTGACGAGCGTTCCGTCGTCGAAGCGCAGCTCGATCGTCGGCGGCAACGTCCAGTCGACGCCGCCGTCCGGCGCGTGGCTGGGGATCGTGAACTCGAGCACGAGCGTGCCGTCGGCGAGCCGCGTCACGTCGGCGTGCACGTCGAGCACCGCACCCACGGTGCCGGCCTGCGTGCGCCGCTCGCTCTCCCCGAGCCCGCCGCGATCGGACCCCGCACCTTCGTCGTCGTCCATCGCGCGCCCGCGCGCGGCCGGCGGAGCTCCCATCGGTGCGCTCGCCGATGCGGGCCGTGGCGGGGCGCTCGGCGCCGGCGCGGGTCGACGGACCGATCTGGCGACGATGGGGCTCTCCATCTTCTTCGCCTTCGCCTCCTCGCGGACCGGTGGCCCGGCGAGCATGACCCCGGCGAGCTGATCCACCCCGCCGCCGCTCGCGGCCCGCAGGCCGACACCGGTGGCGGACATGCCGTGGGGCAGGGCGTGCGGCATCACCTCGTGTCGCGTCGGTGCGCCGGTGTCGACCGAGACCACGCCGTCGACGGCGATCCACGACGTCAGCCGCGTGGCGATGCCGAACGACAGGCCGGTCTGCTCGATCTGCGGGTCGAGGCCGCGCTCGCCCGCGGCGATCCGGAGCTCGAGATCCTCGACGCGCTCGCGGCCGAAGCGGGTGACGATCGCGGGGTTGCCCTCGGCGGCGGCCGTGGGCGGCAACGACAGCCGCTGCTCCCACGCCCCGCTCGACGTGCGGCCGCGGACCCGCAGCGCGCCGCCCTCGGGGCGCACGCGCACGGCAATCGTCGCGGGGTGCTCGGCCATGAGATCGGGCAGGTGCATCGGCGCGTGCTCGAGCAGCGCATCGCCGTCGAGCGTGACGTCGACGACCAGGGGCGCGTGGGTGTGGACGCACAGCTTGGCGATCGCGCGCTCGGGATCCTCGTCGATCCCGATCACGATCTCGCAGCCCCGCCCGGCGCGGGCCGCCGGTGCGGTCAACGATCGATTCACCGCCGAGCCGACGCCGACGGTGTGGACCCGACAGCCCGCCGGCAGCGCGCCGTGGATCTCCGCGACGATCTCGGACTCGAAGCCGATCTGTCCGTCGGTCACCAGCACGATCTGCCGCTGGGCCTCGGGGCGCAGCGTGGCGAGGGCGGCCCGGATGCCGGTGCGCATCTCGGTGCCGCCGCCGGCGTGCAGCGAGCCCACCCACTGCTTGGCGGCGGTGCGCTGCGCCGCGGTGGCTGCGACCGGCCCGGTCTGCCACGCCCGCGCGGCGGTCGAGAACTCGATCAGCTCGAGGCGGTCGCGCTCGTCGAGCTGGTCGACCAGGGCGCACGTCAGTCGCTGCGCCTGCTCGAGCGGGGCGCCCGACATCGAACCGCTGGTGTCGAGCAGCACGACGAGGTCGCGCGGCACGTGGGGTTGGTTCGTCGCGCCGGAAGGCGGCACGATCGTCAGCAGCGCGAACGCGTCGGCGGCCAGCCCGTGGCCCTGGGCCGGTCGTGCGCGGTGGATCGCGGTCGCCGCGTGGGCGCCCGCGACCCGCCAACGCACCACGACGTCGCGATCCAGCGCGGCGTTGGCCTCGGCGAGGGCGACGCGGGTGCGCGCGTCGCCGCCCTCGATGCGGACGCCGTGCGACGGGCACTCGACGCCGTGCTGCACGTCGTCGATCGTCAGCTCGAGCGCGGCGGTCACCGCCAGGGGATCGAGGGTCGTGTGCGTGGTGATGCGGTCGGCGTCGGCGATGCGACCGGGCGCGCCGAGGTAGCGCGGCGCGACGACGGTGGGGAAGCGCCACTCCCAGGTTCCGCGACGCTCCGCGCTCCACACGAGCGGCTGATCGATCTGGAGCTCGAGCTCGATCGTCGCGCCGGGCGGGAGGTTGCCGATCTCCTGCGTGAAGACGCTCGTGCGATCCTGCTCGAGCAGCGCCGCGGTGTGGCCGTCCATCACGGCTTTCACGAAGCGCTCGCGGGCGTCGCTGCGGCGCGCCACCTCGCCGCGGATCTCGCGATCGCCGATGCGGAAGCGATAGCCGCTCACCGCCCCGTCGGCGGGCAGCGGCACCTGGTACGTCACCGCGAGCGGCTCGGCGTGGGGGTTGGTGAAGCGCTGCGTCAGCACCACCGCGGCCAGCCCGCCCCCGGCGCGCACGCACAGCGCGGTGCTGCGCAGCGGGAGCACGCGGCCGTCGGTGGCGACGAGGATGGCGCCATGGTGGTTGGCGCCATGGTGGTTGGCGCCATGGTGGTTGGCGCCATGGTGGTTGGCGCCATGGTGGTTCACGGCGTCGGCGGTCGGGGACGGGGACATGGGGGCGTGGGCAATCATGGCGGACCTCTCGCCGCGCGGGGTGGTGCGTCGCGGCGGGCGACCAACGCGGGATGGCCCCGGTTTCGTGACAGGGAATTTTCTCGTGGGGTGGCCGGGCCCGGCCCGTCGGTTTTTTGCCCTGGGGCCGGGGTTTTGGCAGCGTGGGCGGATGCCGGGCACCCCACGAGGCCGACGCGTCGCGCTGGCCGTGCTGCTGTGCGCCGGGTGCCACCCGCTGGCGCCGCTGCTGCTGCCCAAGGCCAACTCGGGGATCGAGGTCGCGGCGGTGCCGACCGGCGACGGCGCGCAGTACGTCTCGGTGACCAGCGACGACGCGATGGCGGCGACGAGCCTGCGCACGCGCTGGAAGAAGGCCGCGGGTCACGCCTGCGACGGCGACTACCTGGTGCTGTCCGAGAGCGCGTCGCAGCGGACGACCGCGGGGCGCACCTCCGGCAACACCCACGAGGGCTTCGTCCGCTGCGTCTCGCCCGAGGGCACGCTGCGCGACGAGGACAAGCCCGCGACCGACAACGGTCGCACCGGCGGGCTCACCCGCGCGAACTCGCCGTGATGTCGGGGCGCGGCGCGACGTTGCATCCGAGCGCGATGCATCGCAGCCTTGTCGTCATGCCCTGGCGAGGGATCGTGGTCGCGTCGTGTCTGCTGGCGATCGGGTGCGATCGCGATCACGGATCGACGCCGGCACCTCCACCCGATGCGCCCGCGGTCGCGGCGGTCACGACGGCGACACCCGCGGCGCCGCCCTCACCCCCGGCGCCGCCCGAGGTCCCCGGCGGCGGGCCCGATCCGCTGACGCTCGATCCTTCCTACTCGACGTCCAAGGGCAGCCCCAACGAGGGGAGCCTCGAGGGCGGCGTGCCGCTGCCGCTGTCGGGGCCGGGCTATCGCTTCACCCCGCGCAAGAAGCCCGAGCGTCGCCACGGCACCGTCGAGCTCGTCGCCGCGCTGGTCCGCGCCGCGACCCACGTCGACGCGCACCACCCGAAATCGGATCCGCCCGCCATCCTCACCCTCGGCGACATCGGCATGCCACAGGGCGGCGAGATCGCGGGCCACGGATCACACCGGGCCGGCCGCGACGCCGACGTGATGTTCTATCTGCAGCGCGAGGACGGCACGCCGTTCGAGGGCAAGGCGATCCCCCTCGATCCCGAGGGCCGCGGCACGGACTACGGCGACCTGGCCGATCCGAGCGATGACATCCCGGTGCGGATCGATCTACCGCGCACGTGGGCGTTCGTCGCGGCGCTGCTCGCCGACGACACCGTGCAGATCCAGCAGATCTATGTCGTCGAGCACGTGCGCGCCATGCTGCTCGCGCAGGGCGAGCAGGCGAAGGCCGATCCGGCGATCCTGGCCCGCTTCGGCGACGTCACGTGCCAGCCGCGGTTCCCCCACGACGACCACATGCACATCCGGGTGTTCTGCACCGCCGAGGACATCGCCGGCGGCTGCAACGACGTCGCCCCGATCTTCCCCTGGCAGCGCGCGCTGCTGAAGTCGCAGGGGGCCGCTCCGGTTGCGCCGCCCAAGCGCAAGACCGCCAAGCCCAAGCTCACCTCCGTCGAGGAGGCCCGCGAGAAGGCCGGGCCGATGGACGCGGCGGTGACCGAGTTCCTCGATCGGCGGCGCGCATGGGCCAAGCCGCCGCACCCCGGCCGACGGTGGTGCAAGTAGCGTCACGCCAGGACGCGGACGTCGGGCAGCCACACGCCACCGGACAGCTCCGTGATCCGACGCTGGCGCTCGCTGGCCGCCGTGCCGGCCGGCACCACGATGACGCGGGGTGGATCGAGTTCGCCGCGCTCGCGCAGGTACGCGTACGCGGGTGAGCGCAGGCGGAGGTTGTCGTCGATCCGCGTCGCGAGGCGGCGCGAGAGGTCGGGGCGCACGAGGCCCTGCAGCTCGATGCGGCAGAGCAGCCCGCGCGGGCGGCCCTGCGAGGCGCCCGCGCCCCGCAGCGAGAGCTCGCCGAACTCCGTGTCCGACAGGCCGTCGCCCATCCGCGCCGACGACGGCGAGGCTCCGACGTGCACGCCGAGGCTCTGGGGATCCGCGCCGATCTCGGCGGCGACGAGCGCCGGATCCTCGCGGGCGAGGGCCTGGCGCACCGACGCCGTCAACCACGCGCCGGCGACGGTGCAGCCCTCGAGCGCGACGTCGGCGGGTGGTGTCGACAGCCGGACCACGCGCGTGCGCGGGAACGGGGCCGCGGCCGTCGGTGGATCGAAGCCGACGACGCGGACGTGCTGCTCGGTCCGCAGGCGCAGCATGCCGAGCGCCGAGGAGACCACCACCTCGTAGCGGTGGCCGAGGAAGGCGGCCTCGGGGAGGATCGTCTGCTCGGCGTACACGCGACGGCCGTCGTCCTCGGGGTTGGTGTAGGGCAGCAACTCGATCAGCTGCGATCCGACGGCGAGCGTGGTCGAGTCGTCGGGCGCGTGCAGCGTGGGCAGGCCGCAGCGCAGGCCACGGAGGAACCATCCGACGCCGAGCACCGGCGTGTCGGTGCGCGCCGCGTGGGAGAGATCGTGCTCGCACAGCACGGCGCGTAGCGATGGGAGCTGACGACGCAGCGTGATCCGCTGCGATCGCTCGAGCCACCGCGTCACCAGCACGCTCGGCGCCACGAGCAGGTCGGGATCGAAGCTGCGCAGGCGCTCGAGCACGCGGGCGCCGTCGTCGATCCGATCGAGCACGAACAGCTCGCCTCCCAGCGCGCGCAGGTCATCCCGCAGGGTGCGCTCCGCCAGCGGATCGTGCCCGTGCGCGTAGAGCAGCGCGGTGCGTTGCGGCGGGGCCTCGCCGAGCCGCGCGCGCCATACACCGAGCACCGCCTCGCGCTCGCCCGGCGCCCCGGTGAGCTCCATCGCCGCCGGGTCGGCGTCGTCGATGACGCCGAAGCCGAGGTGGTTCTCGACCTCGCGCTCGTGCCGATCGCGATCGAAGATCGGGAGGCTGGCGCGGAAGTCGTCGAGCGAGGTGATCGTGGGCAGGCCAAAGCGCTGACCGACGCGCGTCGATCCGAGCTGGTCGAGCAGCAGGCGCAGGATCCGTTCGCGGGCGCCCGACACCTTCGTCCTCGCCCCTAGCGGCCGAGCTCGCGGCGGAGCTGAGCGGCGACCTCGGCGGCCGACTCGCGGCGGTGCTCGATCTCCGGGGCGCGCAGCTCCGGCGAGACCGCCGCGATCGCGGCGCAGAAGCGATCGAGGTGGGCGAGCGCCTGCAGCTTGCCGCCGACCTGCAGCAGCGCCCGCGCCAGGCCGTAGTGGGCCTCGGACCAGTCGGGGCAGGTGCGCAGGACGTGGCGGTAGGCCGAGATCGCGGCCTCGGTGTCCCCGCACTGCAGCGTCAGCTCGGCGAGGTTGCACTGCGCCTCGGGCTGATCGGGATCGCAGCGCAGCGCCTGCTCGAAGTGCTCGCGCGCCGCGTCGACGTCGCCGAGCTCGGCGTGCAGACCTCCGAGGTTCGTCCACGCGGCGGACAGCGTCGGGTCGAGGCCCAGCGCGGTCTCGTAGGCGCGGCGCGCCGCCGCCAGCCCGGCGATGTCGCTCGGGGCGCTGTCGCGCTCGGCCTCGAGCTCGCAGCCGCGGCGGAACCAATCATGCGCGGTCGTGGGTTCGTCGGGCTCGGCGGTGGACACCGGCAGCGTCAGCACGCTGGCCGCCTGCTCGCGCAGGGTCGACACCGTGAAGTCGAGCACGACCTGGCCGCTGTCGGCCTCGAAGCGGTGATCGCCTTCGTCGACGACGACGCGGTCGTGATCGCAGCGGATGCGCAGCGCCGAGAGCGAGGTGTCGACGCCGGGGAGGTTCGCGCGCAGCGTCGCGAGTGAGCGCCGGATCTTCCGCAGGCTCGCGCCCTCGTCGACCAAGGCCTTGGCGACCTTGACCGCGATGAGATCGCGGAAGCTGTACAGCGTGCGGCCGCCGTCGCGCAGCGAGGGGACGATGAACCCCGTCTGCGACCAGTAGCGCAGGCGGTGCTCGGGGACCGCGAAGAGCCGCGCGACCTCGCGGATGCCATAGCCGGCCGCGTCGTCGCGTCGGGTCGGGGCGTCGAGCGTCATGGGGCGCAGGGTAACAGCGTCGGATGTCATGGACACGCCCTCGAGGTCCTATCGGGAGTTGCGCGGCCATGCGACCGCATCGCCGTCGACGAGCAGGGCCATCGCCTCGCTGCGGATCGAGGTGTCGACGCTCAGCTCGATGGCGTCCACCGGCAGTCGGGCGAGGCGCGCGAGGTGCGGCAGGGCGAGCGCGGTGAGACGCGCGCGGACGATCTCGTGCTCGCGCATGAGCTCCGTGAGTCGCTCCGCGGTGGCGGTGTCGATCGGCTCGCGGACCCGCTCGACGCAGCGCGTGAGATCGATGGTCATCATCACCGTGGCGTAGACGCGACCGTTGCCGGCCTCGACCGCGATGGCCTCGCTGCCCTCGACGACGAGCTCGCCGTGGGCGAACAAGAGATCGATCGCGCCGGGGCTCAGTCGCTCGCGGACCTCGCGGTGGATGAGCGCGATGCGATCGACCTTCGCCCAGCGCGGCGCGACGAGACCCGTGGGGTGCGACGCCACGGGGCCACGGATCGGCGCGCCGGAGCGCGCGTGCACAGGGGAGGTCTTGCGCGTCGCCAAGTGTAGGCGAGTATCCTACTGACGGTCGGAGGCGATCTCAAGAAACCGGCCGGCGCGGCGGAACCGCGATCTCGACGGGCTATGCTCGCGGCCCATGGACGTCCTGTTCGTCTGCGATCCGCCCGAGACGTTCTCCCCCGCCGCCGACTCGACCCTCGTGATGATCGACGAGGCAGTGCGCCGGGGGCATCGTCCCTACTGCGCGCTGCTCGAGGACCTCGCGCTGCGGGTGGATCAAGCCTGGGTCCGCGCCGACGCGCTGCGGATCGAGCGAACCGCGGCGGGGCTCGTCGCGCACCGCGAACGCGCCGGCGCGTGGCGATCGATGGCCGAGTTCGGCGCGGTCATCATGCGCAAGGATCCGCCGTTCGATCAGGGCTACCTGACCGCGACATGGATCCTCGATCGCGCGCAGTCGCCCGTCTTCAACGCTCCCGCGGGCCTGCGCGACTTCAACGAGAAGCTGAGCCTGGCGCAGTTCCCGGATCTCGCGCCCAAGACCTACGTGGCGCGCGAATCCACCGAAATCCGGCGGATCCTGGCCGAGCTCGGGGGCCGCATGATCCTGAAGCCGGTCTTCGGGTACGGCGGCCGCGAGGTCCTGCTCGCGCGACACGACGACCCGAACCTCGGCAGCTTGATCGAGCTGGCGACCGCCGAGGGGACGCGCTGGACCATCGCGCAGGAGTACCTGCCGGATGCGACCCGCGGCGACAAGCGCATCCTCATGGTCGACGGCGAGCCGATCGGCGCGGTGCTGCGCGTCGGCGTGCCGGGCGAGGTGCGCAACAACTTCCACGCCGGCGGCAAGCCGGCCGTCTCGGAGCTCGACGACGCGGATCGGAGGATCTGCGCGCGCGTGGGCCCCGTCCTGCGCGAGCGGGGCCAGTTCTTCGTCGGCCTCGATGTCATCGGTGGTCGACTGACGGAAATCAACGTGACCAGCCCGACAGGGATGCAAGAGATCAACCGCCTGGGTGGGCTCGAGGACGACGCCACCATGCAGGCCCGCTTCTGGCAGGGCCTCGAACGAAAGCTTGGCGCGCGGGCCCGAACGTGACACTCTGACGCCGAGCCCACACGCGAATGGCCGACGCAACGAGTTCGATTCAACAGCTGCTGCGCCAGGAACTGCCGCGACTCTACGCGTTCGCCTATCACATGTGCTGCAGCCGTGACGAGGCGCTGGTCTCCGTCAAGCAGCTCGTGGCGGACGTGCGTGCCCAGGGCGAGGCGAAGTTCCTCGGCGCGGACAAGCCCTCCGACGCCCTGCTGGGGCTCATGGCGCGCTCGCTCGAGGAGTCGCTCGGGCGCAAGTCCGAGTACACCTTCGAGGGGCTCGACGAGATCCTGCGCAGCGACATCACCCGGCCGATCGACCTCACGGGCGGTCCGCTCGGCGGCGATCCGGTCAAGCTCCACACCATGCTGTGGGAGCTGAAGCGCACCTGCCTGACCGCGACGCTGTCGTGCCTGCCGCCCGGCGTGCGCGTGTCGTTCGTGCTCACCGATCTGCTCGGCTACGGTCCGGTCGAGGCCGCCGATCTCCTGGGCATCAAGGAGAGCGCGTACCGGGTCCGCCTCACGCGCGCGCGCAAGCGCGTCGAGGACTACCTGACGCCGCGGTGCACCCACGTCGATGGGCAGAACCCGTGCACGTGCACCGGTCGCCTGCTCATCGCGATCGAGGCCAACTTCGTGAAGGCGCCGCCGCACCGGCAGGACATCCCGCACGAGCCCCACGACGCCGACGGTCCGCGCCGCGACATGGGCAGCCTGTATCGCAGCCTCCCGGTCGTGCAGCTCCTCGACGCCGATCTCGCCGCGCTGATCCCCTGACGTCGCGGCTTCGGGGGGACGGAGCGCCGTCCCCCGACGGCGTCGCGTCACTTCGGCGGGACGACGAACACTGGGCACGTCGCGTGGCTCGACAGCTCGCTGCCGGCGCTCGCGAGCAGCAGCCGCTCGAAGCCCGAGAGCCGCCGCGAGCCGGTGACGATCGCCGTCGCGTCGCAGGCCCGCGCGTGCTCGGCGAGCTGCACCACGATCGCGCCGAGCTTGGCGACGCGCGTGGCCGCAGCGAGCCCGTTCGCCTCGGCCCACTGCGCGAGCTTCGTCTCGGCCTCGGCGATCGTCTCGGCGCGGAGCTTCGCGAGCGTGGCCTCGGGCAGGTACTGCGCGCTGTGGTGGTCGGGCGACGGGGCCACGTGCACCAGCTCGACCGTTCGCGAGAACCGAGCCGCGAAGTCGCGGGCGAACTCGGCGGCCGCGAGCGCGTCGTCGTCGAGGCTGCACGCGAGCAGCACCGGGCCCTTGCCGGCCGTCGCCAGGCTGAAGTCGGGCGGCACGACCGCGACCGGCGTCGGCAGGGTCCGCAGGAGGCGACGCGCGACGCGGCCGAGGCGGATGAGCGGGTGGCCGTCGCGCGGGGCGTTGCGCCCGACGACGATGCCATCGCAGCGGCGGTAGGCGGCGGCCGCCGCGAGGGTCTCCTCGGCGGTGCGGCCCTCGATGACCTCGAGCACGCTGAAGTTCGCGGTCGCGTCCGCGGACGCGACCTTCGCCCGCGCGGTGGTCAGCGCGCTGGTCTCGAGCTCGGTGAGGTGGTGGTAGCGCAGGGCGGCGTTGAGGTGGGCCTCCTCGAGCACGTGCACGCCGACGAGCTGATCACCGCCCTGGTCGGACAGCCACTTGCCGAAGGCAATCGCGCCGTCGCTGCGCGGGCCGAGATCGAGACCCACGATCCATTTCTTCGCTGCGGTGGCCATTGCGTTCGCTCCACGGCGGCGTTGTGCCGCACGCCGCCATGGTCGGGCGCGCGGCCGCGGGTGTCAACGCTGCAACTCAGCGCAGGGGGGTCGTGAGGCGACCGAGCTCGAAGCCCACGGTGCCGACCCGCGTGCGCGAGCCCGGGACCAGCGCCGACACGCCCTCGGGCGTGCCGGTGAACACCAGATCGCCGGGCTCGAGGGTCATGCACGCGGCGATGTACGCGAGCACGTACGGGATGTCGAAGATCATCACCGAGATGGGCGCGTCCTGGCGGAGCTCGTCGTCGATGAAGCCCTGCACGCGCACGTCCGGGGGCAGCGGCGTGCCCGGCGGATGCATGCGGATGAGCGGCCCGACCGGCGCGAAGCCGTCGAAGCCCTTGGCGCGGGTCCATTGCTTGTCGAGCTTCTGCAGGTCGCGGCACGAGATGTCGTTGCCCAGCGCGTAGCCGGCGACGTGATCCAGCGCCTGATCGCGGTGGAACGCCCGCCCCGTGCGGCCGATGACGACGACGATCTCGGCCTCCATGTCGATGCGCTCGAAGCCGCGGGGCAGGGGCAGCGACTCGCCGGCGGCGAGCAGCGCCGAGGCCGGCTTGGTGAAGAGCAGCGGCTCGGTCGGGATGTCGTTGCCCATCTCCTTGGCGTGCGCGGCGTAGTTGCGGCCGACGCACACGATCTTGCCCGGGCGCAGCGGCGGACGCAGGGTGAGCTCACCGAGCGGCGCACGCACGCCGCCGGGCTTGGGCGGCAGGGTCGTCGCGAGAATGTAGGCGTCGCCGTGGTGATCGCCGCCCGTCGACGGCAACGCCAGCGCGAACGGATCCGCGATCTCGGTGGCGACGTCGCCCGCGTCGGGCGCGGCGCCATCGGTCTCGACTCGCACCGTCCGCACCGACGCCTCGCCGGGCAGCGACACGCGCCCGACCCAGACCACACTCGTCATGACCCGACTCCCGACGTCCGTGGCATGCGCCCGAATCGTAGTGCCGGGCGGCGCAAAGATCCACGGCTGCGTGCGGTCCGCGACGCGGGCGAGGTGGATCGCTATACTCTGCGCGCGTGGAGCATGGGGCACCCGTACCGCTGGTCGTCGACGCTGCGGATCGCGTCGGCGCCGTGCTCCGTGCGGTGCTCCCGGCGTACACGCGCCGCCGCGGTGTGGTCGTGCTCGTCCACGGTCGTGGACCCTCGACACCATGGAACCCGAGCGACCGGTCGATCGCGGGTGTGGTCGAGACGGCCGTCGATCTCGGGATCGCGACGCGGTGGACCGCGCTCGGCCGCGGTCCGACGGCCCTGGGCGCGCTCGGGCGCATCGCCGGGCCCGACAGCGACCGGCGCACGCTCGCGGTGCGCCTCGGACCCACCGCCTGCGAGCTCCCACGGGCGTGGGTCGGCCGGCACGCGGTCGTACTGGCGCCGGCCGTGCTCGACGCAGACGGTGGCGACGGACCGTTCGCCGCGGCGCTCGCCGCGATCGCCGTGGCGGCCCACGCCCACACCGATGGGCGCGTCGCCGATCCGATCGAGGTCGGCGCCGCGATCGTGGCGCAGGTCTTCGCCGGGTTCACCTGGGTCCTCGATGCCGAGCGGGCCGTGCTTCGATCGCGCCGATCGACGGCAGCGCCGCGGGCCTTCGATGTGTCGCGCGTCGCCGTGCACGGCGCGACGGGCCTCGACGACGCCGAGGTCGGGCGTCGCGCGCGCTTGATCGACGCGTGGGCGCAACGCCGCGCGACGACGTCACCCGGCGATCCGGGCCTCGAGCTCGTCGGGGCGAAGGCGGCCGATCCATGGCTGCGCGGCGCCGGTGTGGCGCTCGGCGCCGATGGGACGCCGTGGTCGACGCGGCCGCGCGCCCGCGAGGCGAGACGTCCGTGAGCCGGCTGCTCCGCCGCACGCTGTACGCGATCGTGGCCGGCGCGGTGCTCTACGCCGCGGGGATGATCTACTTCGACGCGCGCACCATCGCCGCCGAGCTCGCCGACTTCCCGTGGTGGCGTTTCGGCGCCGCGCTGGCGCTGTCGTCGGTGAACTATCTGCTGCGCTTCGCCAAGTGGGAGCTGTCGCTCGGCTGGCTGGGCGTACGCCGCGACGCGCCGCGGCTCACCCTCGGCCGTTCGCTCGTCATCTATCTCGCGGGGCTCAGCATGTCGATCTCGCCGGGCAAGCTCGGCGAGGTGCTGCGCTCGGCGCTGCTCAAGGCCAGCGACGACGTCGCCTTCAGTCGCACGGCGCCGATCGTCGTCGCCGATCGCTTGACCGATCTCGTCGCGCTCGTCGTGCTCAGCCTGCTCGGCGTGTCGCGCTTCGGCGAGTACCTGCCCATCGTCGTCGTCACCGCGGTGCTGGTCGTCGCGGGCGTCGTCGTGCTCGGGACCCCGGCGATCCTGCGCCCGCTGCTGCGCCGCATGGGCTCGCTGCCGGTCGTCGGGCGGTTCGCGGCCAAGGCCGAGCTGCTCGTCGACAGCGCGGCGGTCGTGCTGAAGATCGGCCCGCTGCTCGTGCTCAGCGCGCTGTCGATCGTCGGGTGGGGCCTCGAGTGCGTCGGCTTCTGGCTGGTGCTCGGCGGCTTCGCCGGCGCCGAGGCCTCGCTGACGCTGGCCGCGTTCCTGTGGGCGACCGGCACCCTGGTCGGCGCGCTGAGCTTCCTGCCCGGCGGGCTGTTCGCGGCCGAGGGCAGTCTCGCGGTCGCCACCGTTCGCCTGGTCGCGGGTGCGACCGCCCCGATGGCCCTGGCCGCCACGATCCTCGGCCGCACCGCGACGCTGTGGTACGGCGAGCTGGTCGGCGCCGTCGCCCTCGCGATCTTCTTGCGCAACCCCGAGGTGCGGGCGCGTGCCTTTGCGGCGACGCCCGAAAGTCCGCGCCCACCGGGCGGTGGACAGCCCGGCGCCGGGTGAGGCAGCCTCGCCCCAACGTCCATGAAGTACACCATCGAGGACACCTTCGACGTCTCGGTCGCCCGCTACTGGGAGGCGTTCTTCGACGACGCCTACGGCGCGGCGCTGTGGCCCGCGCTCGACATCAAGTGCGAGCGGATCAAGTTCGAGCGCATCGGCGAGGGCGACGCCCTCGAGATCCACCGCGAGCAGAAGCTGATCCCGAACCGCGAGGTGCCGGCGCTCATGCAGAAGTTCGTCAAGGGCGGCTTCAGCTACGTCGAGCGAAACCACTACAAGGCGCGTGACAGCGCGATGCGGACCGTGACCACGCCGGGCTTCATGGCGGACAAGATCACCACCGTGGGTCTGTACCGCGTCGAGGCCCTGGGCCCGACGCGCTGCAAGCGGATCTGGGAGGGCGAGGTCGACGTCTCGATCCCGCTGCTCGGCGGCAAGGTCGAGAAGATGCTGGTGGACGAGGTCCGCGAGAGCTACCGCAAGGCGACCGAGTTCACCCGCCGCTGGCACGCCGAGCACCCGGCCTGACGCCGAGCGCGGCCCACGCCACCCCCCGAGCCTGGCCTGTGGGGGCCCAGCAGGGGGCGTTCGCGCCGACCTCGTAATCAAGGGGACGCTCGCGCAACCTGGAGATCGAGGCCCGCCTCGGCTCCCGATGCAACGCCAGCCCACCGACCCCGCCCTCGTCGTCGCGCTGCCCCGGGCCACCCCCGGCAGCGCCGCGAACGGCGACGGCGCGCCGCGGCTGGACGCGTTGGTCGCCGCCGCCCGCCGGGGCGATCTCGACGCGTGGTCGCGGCTGTACCTCGAGACGTTCGACGCCGTCCTCAAGCACGTCTGCTTCCTGACCGGTGACGCCGCGCTCGCGGAGGATCTCGCGCAGGACGCCTACGCGCGGGCGATGACCAACATCGGCCAGTACGACGGTCGCGCGTCGTTCGTGTCGTGGCTCCGTGGCATCGCGCTCAACGTGGTGCGCATGCACTGGCGACGCTCGCGAACCACCGACCGCGTGCACGATCGGCTCCGCACGCTCGCCGACGTGACGCACGGTGGGGTCACCCAGGGCCCCGATCGCGCGCACCAACAGGATCAGCGGATGCGGCTGCTCTACGAGCTGCTCGCGACGCTGCCGGAGAACCTCCGCGAGGCCTTCGTGCTGCGCGAGGTGGAGGGCATGCCCGCGTCCGAGGCCGCGGCCCAGCTCGGCATCACGGAGGGCAACCTGGCGGTGCGCGCCTCTCGAGCGCGCGCCCGCATCCGCCAAGAGCTCGAGCGACTCGGGTGGACGGAGGCGTCGTCGTGACCGACATGAACTCCTACGGCTCTGGGCACGATCCGATCGACGCGCTCGTCGGGGACGCCCGCGCATCGCTCTCGCGGGCGCGCGCCGCGGTGCCGCCGGATTTCGCGGCCGTCCTCGCGCGGGCCGAGGCCCTGTCGGGTCGCGAGTCGGGCCCGATCGCAGTCGCGCCGGTGGATGACGGTGCGGACGACGACGTGGTCGTCGACATCCGCACGCGGCCGCGCAGCGGCACCACCGACGGGCTCGATGGCCTGGTCGCGGATGCCCGCGCTGCGGTCGAGCGCATGGCCGAGGGCGCGCGCATGCGGGCGATCCCGCCGATGCCGCGGGTCCGTCCGCGCCGCACGGTCCGCGTGGTCGCAGCCGGCGTGTTCGGCTTGATGGCCGCCGCCGCGGCGGTGACGTTCACGATCGTGCAGGTGTCGTCGCCGGCCCGCGTCGAGGCGACGACGCCGCTCGATCAGGCGTTCCGTACCGCCGCTGACGCGGTGACCGAGGGGGAGTTCGAGGCGGCGACCCCCGAGCCCGCGACGCCGCGGCCGGTCGCGCGTGCTGCGGTGGTCCCGGTGCCCGACGTCCCTGTCGTCGAGCTCGCGCCGCCGACGATCGCGACGCCTGGGCCCGCGGCCGAGCGGCCGGCGGTGCGGCCCGTCGATCCCGATCGACTGCGCACGCTGAGCGACGAGGCCCGCCGGTTGTGGCGCGCCGGGGATCGCACCGGCGCCGAGGCGAAGTTCCTCGAGGTGACGCGGGCGGGCGGTCGCACGCCCCTCGCCGAGCTCGCGTGGGGCGACCTGTTCGCGCTCGCGCGGCAGATGGGCGACGACGGTCGGCTCGCCAAGCGGTGGCGCGGCTACGTGGCCAAGTTCCCGCGCGGCCGCTACGCTGACGATGCGCGTGCCGGACTGTGCCGCAGCTCGAAGACGCCCGGCGCGTGCTGGGCGGCGTATCTGCGGGACTTCCCGCAGGGCTCGTACCGCGCCGAGGCCCGCCTCGCCGACCCGGATGGCCGCTGAGATGACACGTACCTTCGGTTGGGTGCTGCTCGGGGCCGCCCTCGGCGGCTGCGGCGTGCAGCCCTACGTCGTGATGAAGGCGTCGACGACCGACGGCGCGACCGAGGCCACCGACGGGGACACCGAGGACGGCGACGACAGCTCGAGCGACGACGCAGGGGGGACCGACGACGGCTCGGAGAGCTCGACCGCCGGGGGGAGTTCCTCCGAGGGCTCGACCGGCGACGCCTCCTCGGAGTCCGGGACGACCGCGTGCCTGACGGACGACTGCGACGATCCCGACGACTCCGACGATTCCGACAGCGATCCGAGCAGTGGAGGTGGGGGGGATGACACCAGCGGCAGCAGCGGGGGCTGAGGCGCGGGATTTCGACGTTGGCGTGTAATCGAGCCGGGTGGCGGGCATCTCGGGGTCCGAGGCTCGCGGCCGGGCACCATCGGGGCGCTCGGTAGCGGCGGGCAAGGACCACCACCATGACGATCTCCTCGACACTCCCCCGTTGGCTCGGTCTCGCTGCGTTGCTCGGTCTGGGCTTGCCCGGGTGCGAGGTGATCGGCGGCGACGGCAGCAGCAATCGCGATGGCGGCGTCGATGACGAGGACTCGGACGACGACGAGGCGACCGGCGGAGACGACGACGAGGACTCGGACGAGGACTCGGACGAGGACGACGAGGCGACCGGCGGAGACGATGACGAGGACTCGGACGACGGGGCCACCGGCGGAGACGATGACGAGGACTCGGACGACGGGGCGACCGGCGGCGCCGAGGACGACGGGGCGACCGGGGGCGGCGACGACGATGACGCGGACGGCGACGACGCGGACGGCGACGACGCGGACGGCGACGACGCGGACGGCGACGACGCGGGGACCGGTGACGACGCGGACGGTGACGACGCGGACGGCTGAGCTCCGCCGCGGCCGCGGTGCGAGCCTTGCGAGACCGAGGGATCCGCGGCAGCCTGCCCCGGGTCCCTCTTCGCGTTTGCAGTCCCCCGGATGAACGCGCTCCTCCTCGCAGCGACGCTCGCCCAGGCCGGCGCACTCGCACCCGCCGCCGCGCCGACCCCCGTGACGGCGCCGCGCGAGCGCGTCGAAGTGCTGCGGCTGCGGATCGCCGGCGTCGACGCCGGCGCCTTCGCCCGCGAGCTCTCGTTGCGGCTGCCCGAGATCCCGGTCGTCTCGCACGGCGCCCCGCTCGAGGCGACGGGCTTCCTGGTGTTCGTCGATCTGCAGCCGTCGGCCAAGCCGCAGTCGTTCACGCTGACCCTCGTCGCGAGCGACGGCCGGGCGTACGACCGCGCGATCGATGCCGACCCGAGCTCGTCCCCCGACGACGTCGTGCGGCTGCTCGCCGGCAACGTCGCGAACCTGGTCTCCGCGATCGAGGCCGGCACGGAGCAGGCCGATCGCCGCGACGTGCCGATCCCCGCGCCGGCGGTCGTACCCACCGGCTGTCCCGCGTGCCCCGAGCTGCCGCCGGCGCGCGTCGACGTCGTGCAGCCGGTGTCCGCGGCACGCCCGAGCACGCCGCCGCGTTTCGAGCTCGGCGTCGGCGCGGTCGTCACCTCGGCGACGGGCCTCGGCGCGCCGAGGGACGCGGATCGCTTCGTCGGTGCCGGTGGCAACGTCGGCGTGTGGCTGCGTCACCGATCGGGCCTGCTGGTCGGCGCCGAGCTGCGCGTCCTGGGCCGCCGCCTGCCCCTGGACACGTCCTTGGTGCGGACACGCGTCGGGCTCGCGTTGGGCTACGCGTGGCGTCGCGGAGCGTTCGAGCTCGCGACGGCCGCGGCCGTCGGGGTGGAGCCGTGGTGGGTGCGCGCGGGCGGTCGCGCGAGCGATCTCGGTGACACCTCGGGCCGCGCGGCGCCGCGTCGCCCGCTGCTTGGCGGCGGCGTGTCGATCGTGCCCGCGCACCGCTTCTCCGCCGGCGGCGTCGACCTCCGGCTGGGGCCGCGCCTCGAGCTGTCGACGAGCTCTGCGGTCGGCGACGGTGGCCGTGTCGCGCAGCTGCTCGTCGACGAGGCCGGGGAGCTCCGCACCGTCGGACGACTCGGCGGTTGGGAGCTCGCGCTCGGCCTCGACGTCGTGATCTGGATCCCCGTACGCACGAAGGCCGACCGCGCCCCACGGGCGAAGTCGGCCTCCGGTGGATCGACGACCTCAGCTCGCTGACTTCGCGTCGGCCTCTTCGGCGGGCAGCGGCGCCTCGATCTCGCCGAGCACGCGCCGCAGCAGCCCCTCGACGAGCAGCGCGCGCTCGCCCGAGTCATAGCGTCCGTCCTGGTAGCGCGCCTGCACGTCGTCGAACTTCTCGTGGGCGTCGCGGATGACCTTCTTGAGCGGCTTGACCCGGCGCATGACCTCCTTCTGGTTGGACCAGAAGAACGAGATCAGCGTGGCCGCGGTGAAGCCGGTGAGGATCATGCCGAGCGGGCCGCCGATGAGGTACTTGAGGCCGACGCGCAGCGCGACGACACCCGCGGCCCCGAGGGCGAGCTCCTTGACGCCGCTCTTCTTCATGCGGCCCCAGGCCATCGGGAGCAGCTCACCCGAGGCGATCACCAGCGCCACGAACTCGGCCCGCTTGGCCCCGTGGTCGTAGGTTTCCTTGATGACCTGCTGCATGAACGCGTCGAACGTCTCGTAGACGTCGGCGGGGTACGCGGTGTGGGATTTCTGCGAGTCGGCCATCGCGCCTCAGGATAGCACCGCCTACCCGGCGGGCTGACGGGCTGTTCCCGGGCGCGCGTGTGCGGGCGGCTGCACGGGGCGCTATCCTGGTGCGGCGAGGCGATCCACCACGCGCGCCCTGCTCCCATCGATCGCCCTGGCCGCGCTCGGCCCCGCGCCCGAGGTCGAGCTGAGGTGGCAGGCGCCGCCCGAGTGTCCGAGCGCGGAGCTCGTGCGGGGGCGGATCCGCGGCCTGTCGACGCGGGGAGGCGGCGGCCTCGCGGCCGACGTCGTGGTGACGTCGCGGGCGGACGGCCAGGGGTACGCCGCGGCCCTCGTGTTCGAACGCGACGGGGTCCGCTCGACGCGGGAGCTGGTCGGGGAGGCGTGCGACGTGCTCGCGGACGCGGTGGCGGTCGTCGTCGCGATCGAGGGCGATGGCGCGGCCAACGTGGCATCCGACGCTGCGGTGCCGGAGCCGGCCGAGCCCGCGGCGACGGTGCCCGCGGCGCCGCCCGACGCCACCGCGCCGACCCCCGCGCCCGGGCCCGCCTCCGACGGGGCGCCGCGCGGCGCCGATCGAGGGGAGTCGCGCCGCGCACGGCCGCGGGTCGCGGTGCGTGCCGCGGGTGGTGTCGAGGGGCGCGGCGCCCCGGGGCTGACCGGCGTGCTCGCGCTGGGCACCGGGATCCGTTGGTCGCGTTGGCACCTCGACCTCGAGCTGGCCCACGCGTTCGCGCGGACGCGACGGCTGCCCGCGCCGAGCGACGACGTCGGGGCGCGGGTCGGCCTGTGGTCGGCGTCGCTCGGCGGCGCGTTCGTGCCGACGCGCGGCCGCGTCGGGGTGCCGCTGTCGCTGCGCCTCGAGCTCGGCGACGCCGTCGCGTCGGGCTTCGGCGACGCGTCGTCGCGCCGCGCCCACGCGCTGTGGCTCGCGACGCGACTCGGCGTCGGCCTGCGGATCGACCTCGGCCAGCGCGTGACCCTCGGGCTCGACCCCTCGATGGCGATCGCGTGGGTCCGGCCGCGCTTCGCGGCGCGCACCCCGAATGGCGAGCAGACCGTGGCCCAGGCGGCGTGGATCGGCTGGCGCGTGGTCGCCGGCGTCGAGGTGCACTTTCCGTGACGAAAGCGGCGCCCGGCGGGCAGTGGGCGGCGGTGGGGACGTCCGCCGGAGCTCCCGGATCGAGCGAGCCCACCACGTTCGCCGCGATCTGGACCCGGTACTTCGACATGGTGCGCCGAACCCTCGCCTGCCTGGGTGTCCCCGCGACGACGCTCGACGACGCCGTCCAGGAGGTGTTCCTGGTCGTGCACCGGCGCCTCGCGACGACGGCCGGCGCGGTGGCCGAGGACGCCGCGGCGAGCCAGAAGCAGTGGATCTACGGCATCGCGCGGCGGGTCGCGTGGCGCCACCATCGGACGCTCACGCGCGAGCGTCGTCGCCTCGAGCTGGTCGAGCCGCCGAGCTCCGCGCGGCTCCCCGACAGCCTCGTCGAGCGCTCCGAGGCGATCGCGTTCATGACCGACTTCCTCGAGGCCCTCGATCCCGACCAGCGCGAGGTCTTCGTCCTCGCCGAGATCGAGAGCTTCACCGCGCGCGAGATCGCAGAAGTGATGGCGAGCAGCCCGAACACCGTCGCGTCGCGCCTGCGGCTGGCGCGGGCGAAGTTCGAGGCCGCGCTGCAGCGGCACCGCGCCAAGCTCTCGCGGGAGGAGCGGCGATGAGCTCGCCCGAGGGCCGCGAGATGATCGATCGGTTCCGTCGCGACCTCCGCGACGACGATCACCGGGATGCGCTGTGGGAGCAGATGCAGCGGCGCATCGCCGCGGAGGCGCCGTCGCGCCGGGGCCCGCTCGTGATCGCGACCGCGATCCTCGTCGCGGCCGCGGCCGCCCTCGTGCTGTGGATGCGGCCGGAGCCGCGCGCGCACGCCGTCGCGGACCCCGGCGAGCAGGCCGTCGATCGCGTCGCGGGAGCCCCCGACGCCGCTCTGCGCGTGGCCGCGCCGGTGCCCGCCGAGCTGCCGAGCCCGCCGCGGGTCGCCGCGCCGATCCCCGCTCCGCCCCCGCCGCTGCAGCGGCCGATCGCGGCCCCCGCGGTGCCCGCCCCCGGCACATCCGGCGACGATCCCTTCGCCCGCGAGGTCACGCTGATCCGCAGCGCCCGCGAGGCCGCCCTGCGCGGCGACTGGGACGCCGTCGCGACGCTCCTCGATCGCCACGCACAGGCGTTCCCGACCGGCGCGCTGCGGCGCGAGCGGATGACCCTCGCGATCGATCGCCTGTGCGCGCGGGGCGAGCTCGATCGCGCCGTCGTGCACGCGCGCCGGCTGCTCGAGGCCTTCCCGGGCGATGCGACCGCGCAGCGGCGGGCGTCCACGCCGTGCCCAGCCGATTCGGTGACGAAACCAACCCCGAGCGGGCAGTGACACGCGCCATGACCAAGTACGTCCGTGATCTCCGTTCGCTCGCGCTCGTCGCCGTCGCCGCCGCGGCGTGCGGGACCAAGTACGTCGCCGACCTCGACACCGAGGCGCAGCAGGGCTCGGGCGACGGCGAGGGCGGGAGCACGGACGCGACCGAGGGCCACACCGGCGCGCAGTCGACCACCGCCGCGCCGACGACCGAGGGCGGCGAGTCCACGGGCGCGGCCGGCGAGTGCGAGCCGCAGGCGTCGTGCTACTCGGGCGGCGACGTCGCGACCACGTACTTCACGATCTTCCGCGAGCCGACGTTCGCTTCGGACGACGTCACCGACGCGTGCACGCTCGCGACCAGCATCTACGACTCGTTCGGTGACTTCTGGCGGCTGTCGTTCACGTGCGATGGCGCGAGCGTGGAGTTCACCGGCCCGCTGCCCGAGGCGACGGCGGCCCGCATCGTCGTCGACGGCGAGTACCAGGTCCGCCTCGTCGTGGCGGATGCGTACACCGAGGTCGTGACGATCACCGCGGCGGACGGCACGGTCGAGGTCCTGGCGCAGAGCGGCGCCTCGCTCGAGGACTTCGGGGCCCCCTCGGCCTACGGCGACTTCACGATCACCGCGCTCGACGACGTGTGCGAGCCGACCTGCGTCCCGGCCGAGACCTGCTGGGGCCAGGATCAGCAGCGCCTCGTGTTCGGTCTCGGCGAGGACGAGGTCGAGGTCTGGGACCACAGCCGCGGGGAGCTCGGCGACTACGCGATCGCGGTGGGCCAGGCCACGGGCGTCGAGCAGGTCCACCCCGGCATCCCGGCCTGCGAGATCGAGAACCTCCCAGTCTACAACTTCATCATCGCCAACGTCGCCGCGCCGTAGCGCCGCGCGCCCGTGCTAGAACCGCCCGCGATGTCGCGGGCCCAGTGGTTCTTCGTCTCTGTCTTCGCGGTCGCGTGTCGGCCGTCGACCCCGTCCACGCCGCCCGAGCCGCCGGTGTCGCCCGAGCCGCCCGCCTTGTGGGTCGCCGACGGCCCGTGGCAGGCGATCGGCGGTACCGAGTATCCCGGCAAGCAGGACGACGTGGTCTTCGTCTCGCCGAAGGTCGGCTTCTACGGCAACGGCAGCGGCGCCGTGCTGCGCACCGACGACGGCGGCGACACCTGGCGCGAGCTGTGGAAGCAGCCGGGCACGTACGTGCGCGCGCTCGGCTTCCTCGACGAGCGCCGCGGCTTCCTCGGCAACCTCGGCCCCGACTACTTCCCCGGCGTGACCGACGACGCGATGCTCTATCGCACCGACGACGGCGGCGAGCACTGGACCAAGGTCGCGCTGCCCGACACCGAGGGTGCCCGCGGCGTGTGTGCGATCGACGTGCTGTCGGTCGACTTCATCAACGCCGGCGTCCGCGACCACAAGGAGATCGTGCACGTCGGTGGCCGCGTCGGTGGCCCCGCGTCGCTGTTCCGCAGCGACGACGGCGGTGACACGTGGAAGCGCCTCGCGCTGCCGCCCGAAGCCGCGATGATCCTCGACGTGCACTTCGTCGACGTGAACACGGGCTTCGTCTTCGCCGGCAGCGATTCCAACGTCGAGGCGTCGAACGCGGTGATCCTGAAGACCACGGACAGCGGACGCTCGTGGCGCGTCGCGTATCGATCGACGCGGCCGTTCGAGCTGACGTGGAAGGCGTCCTTCCCCACGCGCGACGTCGGCTACGCGACGCTGCAGAGCTACAACCCGGAGCCCGCGCTCGCGCAGCGCTACGTGCTGAAGACCACCGACGGCGGTGACTCGTGGCAGGAGCTGCCGCTCGTCGTCGATCCGAAGGCCCAGACCTTCGGCGTCGGCTTCGTCGACGAGCGCCATGGATGGATCGGCGGCGTGCCCCATGGCTTCGAGACCCGGGACGGCGGGGCGACGTGGACGGCGGTCCCGGAGCTCGGCGTCGCGACCAACAAGATCCGCATCGTGCCCGACGGTGACGCGCGGGCGGTGTTCGGCATCGGCAAGGATCTGCGCCGCCTGCGACTGCATCGCTGACGGCCCCGCGAGCGGTCCCCCGAGCGCGACTCGGGCTGCGCAAACGCGGCGCGGGTTTGACACCCCGCGCGCGCGCTTCCACAATCCTCGGCGACGATGAGCCCGCGGTCCGAGTTCCCCTCCTCCGGCCGCGCGTGGGGCTCGATCCCGCTGTTGCTCCTGTTGGCGTGTCGACCCGAGGCCGCGACCAAGCCGCCGGCTACGGACGCGCCCGTGGGCGACGCGACCGATCCGACGCTCGCGGACCCCCGCGAGGGCAGCGGCGAGGCCGACGGGCCGGTGCCGGAGCCCGACGCGCCGGTGGCCGAGATACGGCCTCGGCCCGCGGCGACCAAGGTCGAGGGGCGCGACGCGGCGCTGGCGGCGGTCGTGCGGGGCAACCCCGAGGGCGCCATCGAGGCGCTGCGCGGGCTGCTGAAGGCGAAGCCCGCCGACCTCGAGGTCCGCGTCGCCCTGGCCCGGGCGCTCGCGACCACTGGGGCGAACGACGATGCGCGCGCGGTGCTCGAGGATCCGAAGGGCAAGCCGCTCGACGTCGACGTGGTCCAGTTGCGGCTGTCGCTGCTGCGGGCGCGTGGCGATCTCGCCGGCGCGCAGAAGCTGTTGGACGAGGCGACGAAGCGCCACCCGGACGCGCTGGCGCTGAAGGGCGAGCTCATCGCGCTGCGCGTCGACACCGGGCACCGCGAGGATCCGAAGACCCGCGCGCTCATCGACGCGATGTACGACGCCTACGACGCCGGCAAGGCCAAGACCACCGCCGAGCTGCTCGCGGTGGCGATCGCGGCCCAGTCGCGCGGCGGCAAGGGCGGGTACCACGACGCCAACATGGTGCTCGAGGCCGCCGAGGTGCAGGAGCCGGTCGAGGCGGGCACGTGGATCGGCGATCGCGTGCGATTGCTGCGCGGCTCGGTGTTCCTCGAGAAGTACGCCGGCGACGAGGCCGCGACGACGTTCGAGATGCTGCTCGCCCGCGACCCGTGGCACGTCGAGGCACTGGTCGGCATGGCGATGGTCAACGTCGAGAACCTACGCTTCGCCGCGGCGTCGCGCGCCGCGACCGAGGCGCTGATGGTCGATCCGCACCACGCCGACGCGCACGCGGTGCTCGCCCGCATCGCGCTCATCGAGGGCCGCCACGACGAGGTCGCGGCGCACACCCGCGGTGATGCGCTGGCGCGCAACCCCGGGCACGTGCGCTCGCTGGCGGTGGTCGCCGCCGAGGCGATCGCGTCGGGGCGGCCCAAGGACTACGCCGCCGCCCGCGATCGCGTGCTCGCCGACAATCCCACCGGCGGGGCCTTCTTCCGCGATCTGTCGGAGATCCTCGGCTTCCTGCACCTGTATCCCGAGGCCGACGACGTGCTGCGCGAGGGCGTCGCGCTGGCGCCGAACGATCCGTACGTGCAGAGCGCGTGGGGTCTCAACCTGCTGCGCCTGGGCGACGAGACCACCGGGCGCGCCGCGCTCGAGAAGGCGTGGAAGGGCGATCCGTTCAACGAGCGCACGCGCAACGTCCTCGACCTCTACGAGAACAGCCTCGACAAGGACTACACCGTCGAGACCAAGGGCGACCTGACGATCCGGCTGCCGACCGAGGATCGGGCGTTCGTGCAGCCGGTGCTGATGGCGTCCGCCGAGCGGTCGCGTCGCGCGCTCGACGGCTTCTACAAGACCCAGGCGGGCAAGCTGCGGCTCGAGTTCTTCGACGCGCCCGACGAGTTCTCGGTGCGCACCGTCGGCGTGCCGAGCCTCGGCGCGGTCGCGGTGTGCTTCGGTCCGGTCATCACGTTCATCGGGCCGTACAGCGGCCGCGTGAACCTCGATCTGGTGATGCGTCACGAGCTCGCGCACGTCTACGCGATCCGCCGCAGCAAGGGCCGCGTGCCGCGGTGGTTCACCGAGGGGCTGTCGGAGTGGGAGTCCGAGCAGGCGGATCCCGCGTGGGCCCGCGAGAGCGCGTCGCTGCTCACCGAGGCGCGCAAGCGGGGCAAGCTCCGCAAGCTGTCGGAGCTCGAGCTGGCGTTCATCCGCGCCGAGAGCCCGATGATGATGGAGGCGGCCTACGCGACGGCGGCCTACGCGATCCGCTACCTCGCGGCGACCTACGGCCGCGACAAGCTCATCGCGATCCTCGACGGCTACGGCCAGGGCAAGCACACCGACGAGCTGTTCACCGCGCACCTCGGCAAGTCGCTCGCGACCGTCGAGGGCGACTTCGAGGCGTGGTTCACCGCGCAGCTCGCCGCGAAGGTGCGGGGCTGGGCCCCGGGCGGCAAGCCCGACGAGCCGCGCATGAAGCTGTGGGTCGCGGCCGGCGAGCAGGTCGAGAAGGGCGAGCACGCCGAGGCGATCCGCACGCTCGAGGCCCTCGTCGCGAAGAAGGGCGACGGCTTCCTGCCGCGCATGGCGCTGGCGCAGGTGATCATGCAGGGCAACAGCCCCGCGGCGGCCAAGCGTCACCTCGAGGCGGCGCGGACGTTCGCGACCGAATCGATCGAGCCGCTGGTGAAGCTCGCGGAGCTCGCCCGCAAGGCCGGCGATCTGGCCGAGGAGAAGCGCGTGCTGCGGGCCGCGCTGGCGATCGACGCGGATTCCCTGGATCCCGCGGCGCGGTTCCTGATGCTCTCGCTGGTCAGCGACGACGCGGACGGTGCGGCGCTGGGGACGTCGCGGGTGTTGGCGTTGGCGCCGTTGCACCCGATCGCGCTGGCGGCCCAGGCGATCGTGCTCGCGAAGGCCGGGAAGACGGCGGAGGCGAAGGCCCACGTCGCGCGGGCAGATCAGGCGCTCGCGAAGGCCGAGGGCAGGGGGCCGGCGGACACGTCGGTGGTGCTGGTGCTGGCGCACCAGGCGGTGGGCGATCGCGCGGGGGCGGACGCGATCGCGAAGACGCTGGGGAAGGCGGACCTGCCCGCGGCGGCGAAGAAGCGGATCGGGGTGTGAGCCGCGACGGGGCTCAGCTGCACTCGCCGAACACGGCGGGGTCGTCGTAGTCGACATCGCCGCCGGCACACTGGTCCTCGAGGTCGCTGCCCAGGACGTAGATCTTCGCGGGCGCGCCCTCGGAGTAGACGAGGCCGCAGCCGCCCTGGCCGTACTCCTTCTCGGGATCGCAGGGCTGGCACTTCTTCTGGGCGCCGCAGACGAAGGTGTCGTCGCAGAAGAACGACTTGCAGAACTGATCGCGGATGTGTTGATCCGGCTCGAGATCGTTGTCGTCGAGGAAGATCGCGGGGATGACCGGTTGGTCGGCGTCAGGGTCGATGCAGAAGTCGTCGACGAGCTCGAGACCCGAGTCGCACGAGCCACCCGACGGCGGACGGCAGCCGGCCTTTCCGAGGTTCTCGTCAGAGCAGCCCAGCATCTTGCAGGCCATCTCGTCGCTCTTCTCGCGCAGGCCGTTCATCGTGCCGGCTTGCATCGGGTCGCAGTTCCTCGAGCGGTCGAAGTCCGCGACGCAGATCTTGTCGACCTTCGTCGTGTCGAGCTCCCCGGTGTTCTCCTCGTCGAACTTGCAGACCGGGACGTACCGCTCGTCCCCCGTCGGCGAGCAATCGTCTGCGTTGCCGCAGCGCTCCACGTCGTCGTTCGGCTTCAGGATCACGCTGCAGCCGACCGCAGAGCCGAGCACGGAGGCGAGCACCGCGAGGTGGGCAGCTGGCACCGCGGAGCGGCAGGCAAGGCGGAGGGCGGACGCGGGGCGGGGCGAGTTCGAGGCGGTCATGCGGGCTCGTGGGGGGCTCGGGAGGCCAGGGCCGAGTCGGAGGGCTGCGAGCTTAGGGCGGGGCCGGAAGCGGCGCAAGCGGGCAGCTGGACCTCGAATCGCGTGCCGTCGGGGCCGGTCTGTGCGACCCGCACGGAGCCGCCGTGGTCGGCGACGATCTGCTGGACCATGGGCAGGCCCAGGCCCGTGCCGCGCGCCTTGCGGGTGTAGAAGGCCTCGAAGATGCGATCGAGCTTGTCCGCCGGCAGCGCGATGCCACCGCCGTTGTCGCTGACAACCACCCGCACGACCCCGTCCTTACACTGCACGGCGACACCGATGCGCGGCGTGCCCGTGCGCGCGGACGCGGGGCCCTCGCCGAGCGCCGCCTCCTTGGCGTTGCGCAGCAGGTTGAGCAGGGCCTGACGCAGCTGGTTGGCGTCGCCCAGGACCATCACCGGCACCTCGGGGAGATCGACGTCGATCTCGACCTGCTCCTGCTCGAGCTCGGGGGCGGTGAACTCGAGCCAGCCGCGCAGCTCGGCGCCGAGGTCGATCGGCACCAGCTCGGGCTTGGGCCGCCGGGCGAAGTGCAGGTAGCTCTCGGTGATGTTGGTCAGGCGATCGACCTCGCCGATGATCTTCGCGAGCAACCGCCGACCCTCGCTGTCCTCGGGCAGCTCGTCCTCGAGCAGCTCGACGTTGAGCGCCACCGCCGACAGCGGGTTGCGGATCTCGTGGGTGATCTGCGCCGCGAGCTGGCCCGCCGCCGCGAGGCGCTCGCCGCGGAGCAGCCGCCGCTCGCGCTCCTCGAGCGCCTCGGCCATGAGGTTGAACTCGGCGGCGAGCTGGCCGACCTCGTCGCCGCGACCCGCGTGATCCGGCAGCACGCGCTGCGACCAGTCTCCGCCGCCGAGGCGCCGCACGCCCGAGGCGAGGCGCCGCAGCGGCCGCAGCGTCAGGAACACCCCGATGGTGGCGAGCAGGCCGACGACGAACGTCGCGACGGCGAGGCCCAGCGTCCACTGCTCGGCGCGCTCGCGGGCGTCCTGGACCTCGCCGCGCAGCTCCTCGATCGCGCGGCCGCTCTGGGCGCCCAACGCCTCGAAGAGCTGCTCGACCTGTCGCTGGGTGCGGATGTCGTCGAGCACCGCCTCGAGGTCGCCGGGCGCTGCGACCAGGGACTCGAGCTGCGTGAGCGATTCCTGGATCCGCGTCAGCTCGGCGAGCTCGTCGGCGCCGCCGAAGCGCTCGGGCTCGCGCAGCGCGGCCTCGATCGGCTCGCGGGCGTCGAGCACCATCGCGGCGCGGGTCTGCAGCGCGACCTCCAGCGTGGAGCGTAGCCCGGCGTCGATCGGCTGGGCGAACTCCGTGCGCTGGTGGGTGCGGACCTGCTCGCCGATGCGCACCGCCTGCACGTGGGCCTCCGCGAGCCGCTTGTCGAACACCGAGTACACCTCGACCAATCGATCGAACCCCGCCTGCATGTCGCGGAGCTGGCGCAGCGTGACGAACCCCCACGAGAACGTCGCGACGAGCACGCCGAGCACGAGCGCCGCGATGCGGACCGCGAGGCTGTCGCGCATGCGCAGGGCGCCGCGGCGCTCGGCCGTCGGACCCGGGCCGCCGCGCTCGGGCACGAGCGGGGCATCCGGTCCGTCGCCCTCGTCGGCCTCACCTGCGTCGGCCTCGCCTGCGGTGGTGTCTGCCATCAGCGGCCGTATGCGGGCATCCCCGTGGGGGGACGCTACCACGCGCGTGGTGGACCCGCCCCCGTTGCTACCAGAGCGCGTGGACCGGGCGCCAACTGCCCGGGCGACTTTTCACCGGGCGCAGCGCGTGCGAGTGTTAACCTCGCACCGCCGATGCCTCGCCGCCTCTCCTCGTCGACTCTGACCACACTCCTGGCGGCCACCATCGCCTGGCCCTCCTCCGCGGCCGCGCACGTCCGCGTCGCGCCGGGTCTGCCGGCGGCGCTGGCGACGAGTCAGCTCGAGGAATCGGCGTCGCTGCTCGGGCTCGAGTCCGACGACGCCGCGGCAGGCGCGGCGCTGACCAAGGCCCTGCGCAAGGCGGCGGCCAAGCGCGGCCTGGGCGGCGGCCCCGAGATGAGCCTCGTCGAGATGCGCCTGACGATGGGCTGCGAGACCAACAGCGAGGCCTGCCTCGCCGAGGGCGGCAAGGCCATCGAGGTCCGCCAGCTCATCTACGGCGAGCTGCGCAAGAGCAGCGGCGGCTACAAGGTCCAGCTCTACCTCCTCGACGTCGGCAGCGCCGGCATCGCGTCGAACACCACGGTGCCGCTGTCCGCCGCCGATCTGTCGCCCGACAAGATCGACGCGACCGCGGCCAAGGTGATCCAGAGCCTCCTGCCCAAGGAGACCGACGACGAGCCGCTCCCGGCGACGACCGACACGCCGGTCGTCCCCGAGACGCAGCCCGAGACCACCCCCGAGCCCGACAAGCCGCCGCGGCAGAAGAAGTACGAGTGGGGCCGCGAGAAGCCCGCGCCGCGCTGGAAGAAGATCGGTCTCGGCGTCACGGCCGGGGTCGGCGGCGCGGCGTTGATCGCCGGCGTCGTCATGGCGGCGCTGCTCCGGACCAAGCTGCGCGACGACCTGTTCGAAGCGGTGGACAAGAGCCAAGACGACGACGGTGATGGGGTCCTGGATGCCGCCGACATGGACGATCCAGACACCGAGAAGAACGAGGCGAACGTCGCCAACAACATCTACCGCAGCGATTCCGATCTCTGCGAGACCGCGCGCTTCAAGCCCAACCCCAACGCTCCCACGGCAGAGGAGCGCAACGCCGTCCGGAACGCCGCCGTCACGGGGGTCTGCAACCGCGCGGATGGCATCGAGAAGGCGCAGTTCGCCGCGTTCGGTGCCGGCGCCGTGCTCGGCGTCGCCGCGATCGCGTTCACCGTGCTGTTGTTCGTGCACAAGCGCAAGGGCAGCGAAGGCGCCGCCGCGCTGCTGCGCCACGACTTCAAGCTGAGCGCGGCTCCGACGTTCCGGGGCGGCGCGCAGATGGGGATCGGCTTCCGCTTCTAGCGGGAGCCCGCGTCAGCCGTCGCTCTCCTTCTCGTCGCCATCGCTCTCCTTCTCGTCGTCGGCCTCGTCGCCCTTGTCGTCGTTGCCGTCGGGCACATCGGCGTCGCCGAGCTCGCCCGCGGGCACCGCGAACTTCGCGTTGTCCATGTTGTCCTCCATGAACGACACGGTCACGCGCACGTAGGTGTCGTCCTTGGGCTGGTCGGGCTTCGGCGCGGAGATCTTCTCGGTCGTGTACAGCCGCCAGATGCTCGCGCCGCCGAGCTGCAACTTGGAGAGCGTGTCGCTCAGCAGGTCGACCTCGTGGGCGAAGGGCCCGCGCAGCACGAACTGACAGCGCACCGTCCGACAGGTCACGCCGTCGACCGAGACGCGCGGCTCCTCGGGGGTGCCCTCGAACGCGGCGTCCCGCGCCTTCGCGACGGCCTGGTTCACCAGCGTCTGGTGCGGACGGGCCCACGCGCTCTTGACCGGCTCGTCGCCGAACGCCACCTCGGCGAACTTGAGGTACGTCGCCTCGACCTCGCCGGGCGGACGCGCCTCGAAGCCGGGCTTCTTCGCCGGCTTCTTCGGCTTCTTCGGCTTGGCCGCGGGCTTCTCTGCGCCCTGGTCCTTCGCCGAGACCTTGGCGCCGCCGGGCGGCACGTTGACGAGCCAGTGCACGCCGACCGCCGCGGTCGCGAGGATCGGCGCGAGCAGCAGCCGCGCGGCGCGTCGCCAACCGGTGCCGTCGCCGGGCGGTCGCCCCTGGCCGCCGGACTCGGTCGTGGGCGCGTCGGGGGCCGACGCGTCGTCGCGGTTCGGGCCCTCGACGGGGGCTGCGGTGGCGGCCGCGGCCGGGGCGGTGGCGAGTGGTTTCGCGTCGGTCGTCACGATGATTCGTCCGCGGTCGCGGGGCCCGGAGTCGGCACGCGGACGCGCCACGAGCCCTCCTGGAACACCATGTGGAGGATGTGCTGGGTGCCGTCGGCGGCCGTGAGCGCCACCTGGGCCTGCTGGTCGTCGCCGCCGACGAGCTCGGCCTTGGCGATCTGCAGGCTGTAGGGCACGTCGACGATCTGGAGCATCTCGTACATCTCGATGCTGCGCCGACCTCCGACCTGATCGCTGGCCCGCGTCGCGGCCCGCTCGAGTCGCGCCGCGGCCTCGACGTCGATGAGGCCGACGAGCGCCTTGGCGTCGCCGCCGAGCACCACGTCGGCGAAGTGACGGGCGGCGATGACCGGCGCGGCCTCCTTCTCGTCGCCGCAGCCCCCCGTGGCGAGCACGATCGCGAGCACGAGCGGGGCGATGGCCGAGCGCATCACGGTGTCAGTCCCCGTCGTCGCGGACCTTGTGCATGCCGAGGCGCTTGAGCAGCTCGCGGAGGTAGTACCGCGTGATGCCGGCCTCGGCCGCCGCGCGGCTGAGGTTGCCGTCGGTGCGCTCGAGCAGCCGACCGAAGTACTCGCGCTCGAAGTTGTCGACCATCTGCTGCTTGGCGTCCTTGAACGGCGCGGCGAACATCGCGTCGTCGTAGGCGCCGTTGGCGGTGCTGCGCTGCTCGGTGGCCGCGTGCTGGGCCGCGACCGCGCGGGGATCCTCGCGGCGGCCGAGGTGCAGATCCGACGGCTCGATGATCCCGCCGCGGCACAGGTGCGCCGCGCGTTGGATGATGTTCTTCAGCTGGCGGACGTTGCCGGGGAACGGCTCGGCGACCAGCGCGTCGCGGGCCGCGTCCGACATCCGCGGCTTGGCGGCGCCCTGGTACAGCCGCACGAAGTCCTCGAGGAACCGATCGGCGAGCATGATGACGTCGCCGCCGCGCTCGCGCAGCGGCGGCAGATCGACGGCCATGACCGAGAGGCGGAAGTAGAGGTCCTCGCGGAAGAGGCCCTGGCCGACCATCATGCGGAGGTCGCGGTGGGTCGCCGCGACGACGCGGACGTCGACCTTGCGCACCTGGCTCTCGCCGACGCGCTGGACCTCGCGGCGATCGAGCACGCGCAGCAGCTTGGGCTGCAGCTCGAGCGGGAGCTCGCCGATCTCGTCGAGGAAGAGCGTGCCGCCCGAGGCCTCCTCGAAGCAGCCCGGGCGATCCGAGACCGCGCCGGTGAACGAGCCCTTCTTGTGGCCGAGGATCGACGCCTCGGCGAGCTCGCGCGGCATCGACCCGCAGTCGAGCACGACGAACGGCCCCTGGGCGCGGTTCGACTCGTCGTGCAGCGCGCGGGCGACGAGCTCCTTGCCGGTGCCCGTCTCGCCGCCGATGAGCACGCTCATCTCGGTGGGGGCGACGCGCTCGAGCACGGCGAAGACCTCGCGCATGGCGGGGCTCTTGCCGTACATCGCCCCGAAGTGGTCCTCGTCCGAGATCGGGACCTGGACCTCGTCGGCCGACAGGAGCTGGAACTCGGTCTTGCCGACCTTGACGTCGTTGCCCGGCTCGATCCACGCGCTCTTGACCCGCGTGTTGTTGACGAAGGTGCCGTTGGTGCTGTCGAGGTCGTGGATGATGACGCCCGAGTCGCCGATGACGAGCTCGGCGTGGGTGCCACTGACCGAGGTGTCGGTCAGCACCAGGTCGTTGACCGCGCTGCGGCCGATGGTCACCCGTGAGCGCGCGACGGTGATCTGCGCGCCACGATCGGGGCCGTCCTTGACCCGGAGCATGACCCGCCGCAGCTGCTTGTGGGTGTGCTGCGCGGCGAAGAACGTCGTCGTCATGCCCGTTTCGGCGGGCTCTCGGCGTTGGGTCGTCAAAGTCGCCTTCGGAGGCCCCAAGCTTGCCCGAAAGCGCCGAAGGACGCCACCCGCGGCGCCGCGACGGGCACGCGGGAGCTGCTACGCTCGTGGAGATCGTGCTGTCACGCCGATGGATCGCGCTCGTGTCCCCGCTGCTGGTCGCCTGTGCACAGACCAGCGGGCCGCCGCCCGAGGGCAGCGCCGCGGCGCCCGACGCCGTCGCGCGCGCGGGCACCGGCGTCGGGGCCCGCGCGGCGCCGCCGGTCGAGGAACCGCCGAGCTCCGTGCCCGACGCCGACGCGACCCCGGCCGCTCGGTCACCGCGTTCGATCCCGAAGTCGCGCGTGCGCGTGCTCGCGACGGACGCGCGCTCGGGCCTCGTCGACTTCGCCCGGGGCCTGCCCGACGATGCGCTCGCGTGGGTCGGGCCCCTGGCCGGCAACGGTGGGCGCGACGTGCTCGTCTACGTGCCGCCGCACCCCGATCCCGCGCGCGACTTCCAGCTCGTCGTCCACTTCCACGGCACGCACAGCGAGCGCGTGCAGGCGCAGCAGCCCGGGATGGCGAAGAAGGAGTGGGTCGGCTGGGATCGCGTGGCGCAGACCGTCGCGGCGATCGACGAGCTGCAGGCCAAGGGCGAGCACAACGTCGTGCTCGTGTATCCGCTGTCGGCCGGCAAGCGCCCCGAGCCCGGTCACGTTGGGTGGTTCAACAAGGAGTACGACCGCATGTGGATGCGCTCGTCGCCGCCCGAGGTCGAGGAGTCCTTCGACGCGCTGCACGACGGCGTCGTCGCGGTGCTCGGCCGCGAGTTCGGCATCGACGCGGCGGCCGTGCGACCCCGTGCGATCGCCGAGGGCCACAGCGCCGGCGGCATCGCGCTGCGCAGCGTCGCCGAGAGCGGCACGGAGCGCGTCGGCGAGTACCTCTTCCTCGACGCGAGCTTCCGCGGCTGGGCCGACGGGTGCTACCGGGCCGCGCAGGCCCACGCGAAGACGCCGGCGGACGCGGCGTTGGTGTCGGTGGTGATCACCGAGGGCGGCATCGCGGATCCGTATGGTCGCTCCGATCCGTGGTGTCGCACGGGCCCGGACGACGTCGCGGCGTGGGAGCGTCATCGCGGCGCGTGTCAGGCCTCGGGGAAGCGGCCGCGCGGGGTGACCAAGAGCTGCGCGGCGCTCGAGGAGGACGCGCGGCAGTGGCCGGTGCAGGCGCCGTGGTGCACCGCGATGCTCGACGGGTTCCGCGGGGTCGACGGCGTGTATCTGCTGCGGACGAAGGTGCCGCACGGCAAGCAGCCGCGGCACTTCGTGGGCGGGCTCGAGCTACCGCCGGATCGCTCATCCGCAACTCAGGCCGGTTGGGGCCAGAGGCAGCGGTAGAAGTCCCCCTGCGCCGAGTTGAACGTGTAGCACTCCATGCCGCTGGGGCACGCGATCTCTGGCCCGCACGAGAGGGCGCAGCTCCCGGACAGCGTGCAGACCGGCGTTGCCTCGCCGTCCGCCGGCGGTGGGCAGCCCTCGCCGCACGGCAACAGGCACACGGCGGCGTCGGGGCCGTCGATCACGTTGGCCGTGAAGCACGTGCCCGGGCCGCAGTCGCCGTCGTCCGTGCAGTCGCCGTAGTACGGATCCTCGACGACGCCGCCGTCGCTCGAGGAGGCGCCGGTCTCCTGCACGTCGGTGGTGCCGGTCTCCGCGGCGCCAGTTGGATCGCCGGTCGGATCGCCGGTCGGATCGCCGGTCGGATCGCCGGTCGGATCTGGGTCACCGGTGGTGCCGCCCGTGGTCTCACCGACGACGGGCCCGGTGCTCTCGTCGTCGGGCGCGCTGTCCCCCGTCGATGGTGCCGGCGCGTCACTCCCCGCGGTGTTGCTCGCGGAGGCCGTCGCGCCCGCGGTGTCCGTGCCCTCGCCCGACTCGGACGACGCCGAGCCGACCGACGCGCTGGCGCTCGCGGTGCCCGAGACGCCGCCGCTCTCGAAGGCGCACGCCGAAGCCACGCAGAACGACAGCGACAGCATCCATCGGGCGTCCATCCCAGGACGATACCGATGCGCCGAGCGATCGGCAACGCGCTCGCCTACGTCGAACTGCGGACGCGCGGGCCGACGTCAGTTCGGGAGGTCGTCCTTGACCACGCGCAGGTGTGAGGGCTTCGCGCGGTTGGCCTTCGGCTTGCGGGTGGGTGTGCGCGTCGTACCACCGCCGGTGCCACTCGCACCGCGCCGCCACGGCTGCGCGGTCGCGAGCCAGGCGCCCGCGATGGCGACGAGCCACGGGATCAGCAGGGGCCACGGGGCGCCGCGGAGCAGGGGGGCGAGCACGAGCGTGGGCACCAGGATCAACACGAGCGTGCTCGCCTTCACCGGCATCACGCCCATCAGCGCGAGCATCCGCTTGCGGAAGACCAGGCCGAAGGCGGTGAGCGTCGCGACGTCCATCCCGGTCGAGCCGCAGTGCACCACCGGCGGGAGCAGCGGGGACAGCAGCGCGTGCACGAGGTACCCCGCGGTGCCGCAGCCGATGACGAGCAGCAGGTACTTGCGCGTGCCCCAGAACTCCTCGAGCGACGAGCCGAAGAACCACTGCACGAACAGCGTGCCGATGAGGAAGCCCACCGAGTCCGCGGGGAACACGAAGTTCGCCGTGAAGGGCTGCCAGATCCCCGCGCCGGAGAGCAGCGCGCCCGGGTGCAGGCGCAGCGCGTCGCCGAGGGGCTGGTCGCCGACGATGCCCGTTGCGGCGGCGGTGATCAGGAAGATCGCGAGGGCGCCGCGATGGAACTTGGGCAACCCGCTGAAGAACCCCGCCACGACCCCCGCAGTCTAGCAGCATGGCGCCGGGGTACCCGCCCGCGCCGCGCAGGGCCCGGACGGCGGCCGGCGTGGCCCGCTTCCCATCCCGGTTTCGGGGCCGGCCGTGGCCCGGGTTCGCCGGTTTCTTGCCCGGAGCGGGCACTCGTTCCAATGCTCGGGGCATGTCGCTCAACCGTCGCCGCCACCGCCTGTTCGTGACCCGGCATACCGAGTATCACCTCCGCGCGGACGAGTGCGTCGGGGTCCGCGACCGCGAGACAGGCGCCTGGTACCGCGATCACGCGGCCCTGCGCCTGCACGCGCTCAAGCTCCCCCCGACCGGCCACGATCACGTGTGGCTCGGCCAGCGGATCCAGTTCTGGAGCAGCAACACCGACGTGGTCACCTCGCCGGTGGTCGCGGTGGGTCGACCGCCCCGCGAGTGCCTCGACAACTACGTGAGCCTCGCGCGCGCCGGGTCGATCAGCTGTTGAAGACCCTGACGCGCGCGCGCAGCCTCCGCCCCTAGCGCGCCGGCTCGACCTTGGTGTCGGGCTTGGCGGTGTCGGTCTTGGCGTCGGGCTTGGCGGTGTCGGTCTTGGCGTCGGCCTTCGCGTCCGTCTTCGCGTCGGCCTTCGCGTCCGTCTTCGAGTCTGGGCCGGCCTTGCTGTCCGCCGTGCCCGCCGCCGTGGTGTCGGGTGCCTTGGCGTCGGGTGCCTTGGCGTCGGCCGCCTTGGTGTCGGCGGGGTTGCCCTCGCCGTCGTAGCAGCACAGCACGCCGGCGTTGCGATCGGCCGAGATGGCCGCGCAGCCCTCGACCGTGCCGCGGGAGATCTTGGTCTTGCCCTTCCACACGCCGTCACGGCACTTGCCGAAGCCGCAGTCGTTGCCGCAGCACACCGGCTCGGCGCCGACGCCCGACTGCATGCACGGGAGGACCTCGTCCTTCTTGATGATCGGGCACGGGTCGAGCTGATCGTTGATCGAGTGGCTCACCGCGGCGTTGAAGCGGCCGGGGCCCGCGTTGTCGCAGTCCTTCACCGTGGTGTGACCGGTGAGATCCGCGCCGCTGCCGTCCTTGCCGCAGACGTGCCAGCCCGCGGCGCAGACGTCGGCCACGGAGTTGCAGAGCTCGCCGTCGTCGCCACAGGCCTTGCCCGTCGGCTTGTCGCGCAGGCTCTTGGTCGACTTCCAGTTGCCGACGCAGCCGGCGATGCGCGGGTGCTTGTCGAGCTCGGCGAAGCCCTCGCGCTGACCGTCGGCGCAGCCGGCGATCTTGGGGTCGACCTTCTTGCTCTCGGCGTACTTGTAGTCGGCGGGGCCCGGGCGATCGCCGTCGAAGTAGTCGCCGCCGTAGGGGCCGGAGCCGCAGGTGCAGCCGCCCATCCAGAGCGCTGCGACAATCGAGAGCGAGGACACGAGCACGCGTCGCGGGAGACCAAACATGCGGCGAAGGATAGGCAAGCCGCGCGCGGAGCACCAGGGCCCAAGCGCCGCCCCGCACGATCTGCCGGGACCCCCGGAAACCCCCCGAGGCGGGCCCGAGGCGGCCTGCGGCGCCCCGGTCGCCGAGGGATCAGTCGTCGTCGTCGTCGGCCGCGGGCTGGGCCGCGAGCTCGGCCTCGAGCTTGCGCATGGCGTCGACCTGCGGCTTGGTCACCACGTACGAGACCCCGACGCTGATGAAGTACAGCGCGGTCATCGGGATGCCCATCAGCCAGATCGTGATCGGATCCGGGGGGGTCAGCACCGCCGACGCGATCGTGATGATGAGCAGCGCGACCTTCCAGTGCCGCAGCAGCGTCACGTACGTGATGACGCCCGCCTTCGACAGGAAGAACACCGCCAGCGGCATCTCGAACATGATGCCGAAGCCGAACAGCATCTTCATGACGTAGCTGGCGTAGTCCGCGTAGGTGTACGCGGTCTTCACCACCACGTCGCCGAGGCCGACGTTCTTCTGCTGCCCGTAGGTCAGGAAGAACTCGGTCGCGATCGGCAGCACGACGTAGTAGCAGAACGCCGCGCCGGCCACGAACATCACCGCGCTCGTGGCCACGAACGGCACGACCAGGCGCTTCTCCTGGCTGTAGAGGCCCGGCGCGATGAACATCCACAGCTGGTAGAAGACCACCGGCGCGGCCAGGAACAGGCCCGAGAACAGCGCGATCCAGATGTCGGTGAGGATGACGTCGAGCGCGGCGAGGTTGAGCAGCGTCGGCTCGCCCTCCATGCCGGCGGCGTCCCACGCCTCGCCGAAGGGGATCCACATGAACGCGGTGATGTGATCGATCGCCGCGTAGCAGATCACCGCGCCGAGCAGCAGCGCTCCGAACGCCCGGCCGATGCGCTTGCGCAGCTCGGCCAGGTGATCGAAGAACGACATCGGCTGGTCGCCCTCGGGCCCTTCGGCCAGGCCATCGGCTCCGTTGTTCGTTGAGTTCGGTTCGGCCACGTGTGGATCTCGCGGGGGCGTCAGGCGGCGCCCTGACCGATGTCGGGTCGATCGGGGCGGGACGCGGCGACCGTGCCCTGGGGCCCGGGGACCGTGGGGACGATGGGCTCGGCGTGGGCGGCGTGGGCGGCCTGGGCCACGGCGGCGGCCGGTGCGGCGGGCTCGGTCGACGCCGCGGGCTCGGCCGACGCCGCGGGCTCGGCCGCCGCGGCCAGGCTGGGCGCGGCCTCGCCGGTCGGTGCGGTGGGCTCGGGTTCGCCCACGGCCGCCGTCGCGGCGCCGGGGAGGGTCGAGGCCGCCGCGAGCTCCTCGCGCTTGGACTCCTCGGCCGCCTTCACGGTCTTCAGCAGCTTGTTCTGCGCCTTCTGCATCTCCATGCGGGCCTTCATCAGCTCGCGGCGCGCCGCGGCCTCGGCCTTCTTGAAGTCGGAGACGCCGCCGCGCAGGGCCCCGCGGATGTCCTGCATCTCCTCCTCGTTCATGATGGCGTCGCGGAACTCGTCGGCCGTGTTGCGCAACGACGCCCAGAACTTCGCCGCACTGCGGAGGATCTTCGGCAGCTCGCGTGGGGAGAACAGCATCAACGCGACGACGCCGATGATGATGAACTCCGTCGGTCCGATGCCGAACACGGCCCCACGATAGCAAGCGTTTCGCGCCGCGGCGACCCGCGATCGGCGTCGGCGGGTGGCGAGCCAGCGATCCGGGGCCCCAAGCGGGGTGGGACGGGGCAGAATCGACCGATCGGGGCGCCCCCGGGGGCGAAGGCCTCGGGAGCACCGCCGCTCCGCCCGCGGCGCCGCGCGTCCGCGCGGCCCGCGGGGGCACGGGGCCCCGACCGCCGGGAAGGCGGCGGTGACGATCGACCCGCCGGGGAATTGGTGATAGCTGCGTTGCACCTTGCGCTTCGATCTCCACCGCCACCTCGAAGGTTCTCACTCGCCGCAGGCGCTCGCGGCCGTCGCCGAGAACTTCGGGATCCTCCACCCGGTGTTCTTCGACCCCGAGCACCGGCGCTTCCGACCCGCGGCGGAGCTGCGCGAGACGATGGTCATGCCCGGACCCAGCGACGACGCGCAGGTGTTCTACGCGTGCATCCAGCGCGCGCGCCTCGCCTACGTCAGCGAGGTCGCGATCGGCGAGCTCGCTCGGCGCGCGTTCCTCGAGGCGGCGCGCGAGTGCGACGGCTTCGAGATGCGCATCAGTCTGTTCTCGATGACGCGCACGCTGCTCGAGAACCAGAAGGTGGCGTGGCGCGAGGTCGATCCGGCGGACTTCGCCGAGCGGGCGCGCACCCTGCTGCTCGGCATCGTCGCGGCGCGCGACGTCGCGGCCCGCGAGACCGGCAAGCCGATGCTGATCCGCGTCGGGTTCTCGCGGACCTTCGAGAGCGAGCCGCACTACCGCGCGATGGCGACCGTGCTCGGCGAGCACCGCGACGCGGTGTGCGGCCTCGACGTGCTCGGCATCGTGCCCGGTCCCGACCGCGAGCCGATGCCCGCCGCGCTGCGCGACATCCTCGACGGCCTGCGCCATCACATCGCGGATCTCACCGTCCACGCGGGCGAGTTCGAGGACTTCCGCTCGGTGATGCGCACGCTCGAGCTCAAGCCGCAGGCGATCGGCCACGGCGTGCGGGCGGTGCACAGCGATGAGACGCTGGCGAAGCTCGCGAGCGACGGCATCACGCTCGAGGTGTGCCCGTGCAGCAACCGGATGCTGATCCCGACCTCGCTGAAGGCGCTCGAGCAGCACCGCGGCTGCGCGCCCCTGGTGGCGCTGCAGCGGGCGAACGTCCACTGCGTGCTCGGCAGCGACGACCCCGCGACGCTGGGCACCAACTTCGCCGACGAGTGGACGCGCGCTGGGGAGGCCGGCGCGAACCTCGAGCTGCTCGAGCAGGACGTCGCCCGGCGCTGGCAGCAGATCGCGCCGGCGCCCCGCAAGAAGCGGTAGCCTGGGTCGGGCATGGCCGTCGATCCGCTGCCGATCGTCCGCTGGCTCCACCTGATGGCCGCCGCGACGTGGACCGGCGGTCTCGTCACGCTGGCGGCGTTGGTCGTCGTGCTGCATCGCGCGGGCGCCGAGCGGGCGCTGCTGCAGGCCGCGGCGCGCGGCTTCGCGGCGGTGTCGTGGACCGCGATGGCGATCGCGATCCCGACCGGCCTGCTGCAGGTGTCGCTGATGGGCCTGCCGTGGAGCTACGGCCGCCTCCACCTCAAGCTCGCGATGGTCGTGCTCACGGTGCTCCTCGCCGGGGGCCACCAGCTCACCGCGCGGCGCAGCTCGCCGCGCGCCCGCGGGATGATCCAGGCCGCGATCCTGCTCGCGAGCCTCGGGGTGTTCGCCGCCGCGGTCGCGCTATGAGCGGCCTTGGGCGTCCTCCTCGAGGAACCAGCCGCCGCCGCGGGTGCGCCCCTGTTGCCAGCATCGCAGCCGCCCGCCGTCGAAGTCGGCCGTGTGCAGCAGCTCGTACGAGTCCGGCACGCGCCCACCGTACCCGCGGTAGGTGACGAGCCGAACGCCGGGCGCGAGCGACGAGAGGGCGCGCTCGATGCGATCGATGTCCGCCTGGGCGCGGCTCGGCCCGACGTCCACCGTGTCGTCGAGTCGGGAGCCGCGGGGATAGAAGCCCTCGGAGAACGGGTTGTAGAGGTAGAGCGCGTCGTGCTCGTCGAGGCGCACGGCGTCGAGATCTCCGACGACGAACGTCGCCTGCGCCGCGACACCGAGCGACCGCGCCAACGAGCGCGCGGCGTCGACGAGGTGGGCGCGCCGCTCGATGCCCACGACGCGCAGCTCGCCGAGCGCCGCGGCGATCGTGGCGAACTTCCCCGCGCCCGCGCCGACGTCGAGCAGCCGGGTCGCGCCGTGGTCGGTGAGCCAGCCCGCCGCCGTCGTCGCGACCGCGACCGGCGTCCAGTACTCGGCCGAGCGCGCGCGGAGCTCCGGCGGCAGCAGGGCGTCGAGCTCGGCGTCGGTGACGGGGCGACGCGCCCGCAGGGCCGCCGCGATCCGGCGCGCGTCGTCGTGGGGTCGATGCGGCGGCAAGACTCGGCTCCTCGCGTGGGTGGCCGCGGCAGTGTCGTTCCGCGGCGCCCCGGGCCGCAAGACATCGCCGCAGGGATCGCGCAAGATCGCTGCGATGCCCGACGGACCCCTGCGCGTGCTCGTCGTCGGAGCGACCGGCTACATCGGGTGCCACGTCGTGCGCGAGCTGGTCGGCCGCGGTCACCGCGTGGTCTGTCTCGTGCGGCGGCGCGCCGGGGTCGGCGGGCGGATGGACGAAGCGGCGAGCCAGGCGGCGCTCGCGGGCGCCGAGCTGCGCTTCGGCGACGTCACCGATCCGGCGTCACTGCGATCGATCGGCGGCGACGACGATCCGCTCGACGCGGTGGTCTCGTGCCTCGCGACGCGCACCGGCGGCGTGCGGGACGCGTGGCGCATCGAGCACCAGGCCAACCTCGACGTGCTCGACGTGGCCCGGCGCGGCGGCGCCCGGCACTTCGTGCTGCTGTCGGCGATCTGTGTGCAGCGCCCGCGGCTGGCCTTCCAGTTCGCCAAGCTCGCGTTCGAGGAGGCGTTGGTGGCCTCGGGCATCGACTACTCGATCGTGCGGCCGACGGCCTTCTTCAAGTCGCTGTCGGGGCAGGTGCAGGCGGTGCAGCGGGGCAAGCCGTTCGTCGTGTTCGGCGACGGAGAGCTCACCGCGTGCAAGCCGATCGCCGAGGCTGACCTCGCGCGCTTCGTCGCCGACTGCCTCGACGATCCGACGCGCCGCAACGCGATCCTCCCGGTCGGGGGCCCGGGCGCGCCGGTCACCCCGCGCGCGCAGGGCGAGCTGTTGTTCGAGCTGTGCGGCCGCGCGCCGCGGTTCCGCCACGTCCCGGTGCGCATGATGGACGCGATCATCGCGACCTTGGGCGCGCTGTCCCGCGTGATCCCACCGCTGCGCGACAAGGCCGAGTTCGCCCGCATCGGTCGCTACTACGCGACCGAGTCCATGCTCGTGTGGGACGCGGCGGCCGAGCGCTACGACGCCGAGGCGACCCCGTCGTTCGGCGATCGAACGCTGCGCGAGTTCTATGCCCGGGTGCTGCGCGACGGGCTCGTCGGGCAAGAGCTCGGCGACCACGCGATGTTCTGACGCCTGTCGCTGGCACAGGCCTGGCCGGCGGTGGCACGTGCCATCGCCGCGCGTGATGACAGCCATCATCCCTATCGCCTTCTCGGCGAGATCGCGGGTGCTAGGTTGGGGATGGAGGCGGTTGCGGGCCGGATTCGGTGGTGGTCACCGAGGCGCCGCGACGGCCGAGGATATGGATTCGTCATGGGAATCATCGCGCTTCGAAATGTGGATCGTCGGCTGTCTCTGGGGCTCTTCGTCGCGGCCTGCGCCGCCTGGCCGGCGCAGGCGGACGCCGGCGAGGCCTTGGCCACCCGCGGGTTCGAGGTGCTCACGTACAACGTGCAGTTCCGGCCGCTCATCACCGACTTCGACCTCTGCTGGGATCCCGACGCGCAGGAGAACGACTTCATCTGCAGCGAGTCGGACGCCGGCGGCAACGCCGAGATCTACGGCATGGACGACGAGGCGCGCGTGAAGGAGATCTCGGCGCGCATCGTCGATGCCGACCCCGCCGTGGTGGTGCTGCAGGAGGTGTGGCGCGACGTGGCGTTCGACGCGTTCCTCGGCCAACTCGGCGAGGCGTATCCGTACTACTCCGAGACCCCGGATTCGTATCTGTTCGACGGTGATCCCAACGGCAGCGGGATGATGGTGTTCTCCCGCTACGCCATGATGCCACTGGGCCCGCTGCCCGATGGCGTCCTGTGCTGGCAGGAGGGGCCGGGCGGCTGCGAGATCGCGTCGCTCGAGTTCGCCGACCAGAGCCTCTTCTACGAGAAGGTGACCCGCAAGAGCCTGTCGTACGTGATGCTGGACAACCCCGACACCGGGCGCCCGCTGCACGTGTTCTTCACCCACCTGCAATCGACCGGCGCCGAGGCCGACATCCGCAAGTCCCAGGTGGGCGAGTCGATCGAGTTCATCACGTCGATGACCGGCGACGGCGACGACGTGATGGTGCTCGGCGATCTCAACATCCGCGCGCCGCTGGCGATCCCCGCGGACGGCGCGGGCGAGCTGGCGAACGGGCAGGTGGCGCAGGAGTACCGCGATCGCATCGTCGAGGACTTCGGCGGCATCGGCCTGAACGACGCGTGGGCGCGGCAGTCGCCCGAGGATCCGGGCTTCACCTCCGATCCCACGGACAACACCTCGATGCGCGGCGGCCCGCGGCTGCGCCAGCGCATCGACTACGCGCTCGTGTCCCCGGGCGGCGGCAAGGACCGCGGGCTGTGTCCGATGCACGCGGTGGTCGAGCGCGACCGCTTCCGTGCCGACGTGAGCGACGGTGAGTTCGAGGTGCTCCGCGACCTCTCCGATCACTTCGCCGTGAGCCTGCGCGTCGGCGTCGAGGCCGATCGCTGCAGCCCGTCGTCCGCACCGTCGCTGGGCACGGAGCCGGCCGAGACCGCCGGCGCGATCCCGGCGGCGGGCAACGTCGAGTGGTTCCGGTTCGACACCGGCGGCACGTACTCGATGGGCGCGGTGCCGGAGGTCGGGGGATCGCCGACGCTGCGGATCACCGCCTACGCCGCGACCGATCTGTCGACGCCGCTGGTCCCCATCGAGGACGCGGGGGACGGCGGGGCCAAGCGCCCGCTGGTGTTCGACGCCACGGGGCCGTTCTACGTCCGCGTCGAGTCCAGCGACCCGCTGTGGCTCGGGGCGTACACGCTCCACAGCCGCGCCCACCGCGGTGCGTCGTTCGACGACGCGATCGTGCTCGGGCCGTTCGAGCCGCTGACCTCGCTCGAGATGACCCCACAGTCGTCCGATCCGCTCGATCGGGTGCACGTGCGGCTGCACCAGCGCGCGCTGGACACCGGCCGCCCGCAGCGGCTGTCGTTCATCAAGCTCGTCGACGCACCCGGTATGGTGCGGACCTCGGTGTTCGACGCCGATCGCCAGCCGATCGCCGGTCTGCAGGACCTCGGCGATCTCGCGGTGACGGTCGATCCGGCGGATTCGCCGATCTCCGGCGAGGCGCAGGATCTCTTCTATACGATCGATCGCGAGGCCTGCATCGGCGCCGGGTGCGAGGACCTGCCGTTCGTCACCTGGTGGGACACCGACTACCGGCAGATCGACTTCGAGGAGCTGGTCGTGCTCGACCAGGCCACGCTGCCGCTGCTCGGTGACGACCGCGTGACCGTGATGATGACGGTCGACGGCGGGGACGAGCTCGAGATCTTCCACGGCAAGCTCGACCGATTCGCGGCGACCAACATCAACGCTCGCCGCCCGGTGGGCTTCGTCGAGTCGGTGAACCTCCGCGTCTACGAGGGGGATCCGCTCTTCGACGACGACTTCTCCGGCGGCGCGCTGGGGTTCGAGGACTCCCTGCTCGGCGAGCGGCAGACCGAGGACTTCTGGAGCACGACGCCGGAGGCCCACTATCAGCTGACGTGGCACACCAGCCGCTAGCGCGCGGCAGGGCGGGCCGGCGTCACCGCGGGAGATTGACCTCTTGTTCGCGCTGCCAGGTGCCGTCACGGCACCACAGCGCGGAGCTGTGGCCGCCCGGCTCGCCCCACGACTCGACGCACCAGCCGTCGCCGGATCGGCACGCGTCACCGACCTTCGGCATCGGCGTGCAGCGGCCGGCGTCGGTGCGCTGCATCGCGGCCGGCGGCGTCGCTTCGGGCGGCGTTGCTTCGGGCGGCGTTGCTTCGGGCGGCGTCGCAGCGGGAGGGGCCGCGGAGGCGGGGCTCGTCGCGGGATCGGGGCCGTTGCGCGTGCACCCGCCGCCGAAGAGCAACCCGATCCCGATCCCGATCCCGATCCATCCCAGCGCGCGCATCCGTGCAGTGTACCCGCGACATGCGGCGGGGTACGATGTGATGATGCCGATCCGCGCGATCTCCCCGCTGCTGCCGGAGTTCCGCCACGCCCAGACGCCCGCCAACCCCGGGCCAGCCCCCGCGTACTACGAGTGGTGGTACTTCGAGGTCGAGTTCAACGACGACTCGGGCCGGCCGTTCCGCGCCATCACGAGCTTCCACTACCCGCACGCCCTCGACGCGCGGCGGGTCCTCGCCCACGAACACTACGAGGACTACGCGGCGCGCTACACCACGCACCCCGGGCACTACGCGGGCATCGCCAGCTATGTCGTCGACGTGGAGAAGACCGAGAACGTCGCGCTGCTCATCTCGCGCTTCCGCGTGCAGGACATCGGCACCCGCGTGACGGTCTCGCGGCCGGGCGATCCCAAGGTCGCGCTGCGCTTCGGCAACTCGTCGTTCCTCGAGAACGACGACGGGACGTTCACGCTGACGGTGCGGCAGCGGGGCAAGCACCCGGTGTCGCTGACGCGCACGCGCGACCTCGACCTCGAGCTGACCGCCCGCTTCACCCAGAACACGCCGGGCTTCCAGCCGCCCGACGCGGTGCTGCTCGACCAGAGCGGGGTGCAGCACCACTGGGCGTGCGTGATGCCGAACCCGGTGGTCCGCGTCGACGGCGTGCGGGTGCTGCGGCGTCGCCTGAACGGGAGCTGGAGCAGCCTCTGCAAGGCGAGCGCGGGCGTGGGGACGATCGGCGGCTACCACGATCACCAGTGGGGCGGCGACGTGTTCTGGGCGCAGGTCGGGCGCTGGAGCTGGGGTCGGGTGCCGCTGTCACGGCAGAGCGCGTCGCGGAAGATCCTCTACTTCGACATCGATGGCATCGGCGGCGGCGGGTATCCCGTGTCGCATCCCGATCCCATCCTGGTCGAGATCCCGAGCGGTGCGACGGCCCCGCGCGCGCTCGACGAGGCTGCTGGGCTCGCCCCGTTCAGCCTCATCGGCCCGGTCGACAGCATGAACTTCGGCGACGGCTGCAAGTTCGGGATCCAGGGGCAGGACGTGCCCTACCACCGCACCGCGAAGATCCAGGGCAGGGACGGCGCCGGCGTCCTGCACCAGCTCACGATCACGCACGAGCGCAAGCACAACGTCGACACGTGGCCGTTCTACCTGCGCTTCGCGCCGCCGGTGAAGGTCGCGGGGTTGACGGCGAAGGTGGCGACGATCAGCGAGATCATGCAGGCGACGCGGCTGCGGCTGCCCAAGACCCACAAGGTGCTGGCGCGCTCGGAGCTGATCACGGTGACCGAGAGCTGAAGCCGCGGCCCGGGCGCGGGCGCGGTGGCTCCGCCCGATCGCGCCGAAGACTTGCACGATCCCACCACCGTGGACGCGCGTGGCACATCTCGGCTTGCGCCCGGCGTGTCCACGCCCTTCACTGACGCCGTGGATCCACTGCGTGCGCTGAGCCGGTCGATCGCCCACCACGTGGCGCTGGACCATCGCCGGACCTGGGACGATCGGGCGCTCGGCCTGACGCTCGGCTCCTCCAGTCACGTCCAGCAGATGCGGCGCGACGTCTACGAGCCGGTCTTCGCCCTGGTCGTCCAGGGGGAGAAGCAGATCGCGCTCGGCGACCAGGAATTCACCTGCCGCGCGGGGACGTTCATGATCGTGTCGGTCGACCTCCCGATCGCGTTCCGGGTCTCGCGCGCGACGGCGGAGCAGCCGTACATGGCGCTCGCGATGACGCTGGAGCCCGCCGCCATCGCGACGCTCCTGTTGAAGTCGGGCAGCGGCGACGATCGGGCCGTCCCGGCTGGGTCGGTGGGGATGGGCATGAGCGACGCGCCGGCCGAGCTCCTCGATGCGGTCGTGCGGCTCATCCGACTGCTCGATCGTCCGCAGGACGTGGCGGTGCTCGGTCCCTTGATCAAGAAGGAGATCCTGTGGCGCCTGCTGTGCGGCGAGCAGGGTGGGCAGCTCCGGCAGATCGGGGTCGCGAGCAGCCGCCTCGCGCGGATCGGCCGCACGATGCGATGGATGCGGGAGCACTACCGCGAGGCCGTCGCGATCGACGACCTCGCGCACCGCAGCGCCATGAGCGTCACGTCGTTCCACCGCAACTTCCGCGAGGTGGCACGCATGACGCCGCTGCAGTACCTCAAGCAGATCCGATTGCAGGAGGCGCGCACGCGGCTGCTCGCGAGCGCCGACGACGTCGCGGCCGTGGGATATGCCGTCGGATACGAGAGCCCGTCGCAGTTCAGTCGCGAGTACAAGCGGGTGTACGGCGCACCGCCGGGCCGTGACGCCCGGCTGCTGCGCGCCGCTCATGTGTCGAAGTAGCGCCCCTGCTCGAGATCCTGCAGGAGCCCGGGTTGGGTCGGCCGCCAGCCCAGGCGCGCCTGGGTCAGCGCGCTCGAGGCCGGGCCGTCCATCGCGAGCACGCGCCCGATGAAGCCCAGGTTCTCCGCCGCCGCCTCCGCGGTCGTCGAGACGACCGGGACGCCGAGCCGATGGCCGATGCGCTCGGCGATCGCCCGCACCGGGATGCCCTCGTCGGCGACGCCATGGAACCTCGCGGTCGCCGTGCCCTGCTCGAGCGCGAGCCGGAACAGCCGCGCCGCGTCGAGTCGATGCACCGCCGGCCAGCGGTTCGTCCCGTCGCCGATGACGGTGGCGACGCCAAGCTCGCGGGCGCGCGCGATGAGCATCGGTACGAAGCCATGGTCGCCGTCGCCGTGGACCGAGGGCGGCAGGCGGACGACCATCGCCCGCACGCCGAGCGCCGCGGCGGCGACCGCGGCGGACTCCGAGCGGCGCGGGGAGCTGCTGGCCGCCGCGTCGTCCTCGGTTCCGGCGCGGCCAGGCGGCAGACCGAGCGTGCCGGAGGTGACGACGAGCGGCTTGTTCGAGCCCGCGAGCGTCTGCGCCATGGCCTCGATCGCGATCGCGTCGAGCTCCGCGCTCGCCGCATACCGCGAGAAGTCGTGGACGAACGCGGTGTGGATCACGCCGTCGGCCGCTGCCGCGCCGCGCTGGAGACTCGCGAGATCCTCGAGCGATCCCCGGTGCACGGCGGCTCCCGCAGCCGCGAGCGACGCCGCGCCGGCCTCCGAGCGGGCGAGGCCGAGCACCTGGTGACCTGCCTCGAGGAGGTCGTGGACGATTGCCGATCCGATGAATCCGGTCGCGCCGGTGACGAAGACTCGCATGGGTCGGAGGCTACTCGGGCGGGGTGGAATCGCCGTAGGTCGGAAGTGCCGAGTTCTTGCACGATCGTGCCGATGCAGCAGATGCAATTCTGTTGCATCATGCGCGGTCGGTCGGGATATTCTGTCTGGCGATGTCCAACTCGACGGCCCACCACCCCACGCGCCCGGTCTGGGCGCAGCGGGTCTCCAGCATGGTTCCCGCCCGCACCTCGAGCGTGCACGACTTCATGGTCCTGGCGTTCCTCGCCGACGGGAGCGCCACGGTCGAGCAGCGCGAGCGCGTCGACATCCGGGCCGGCGACATCTACCTGGTCCCTGCCGGCGCGCAGCACCGGGTCATCGCTGCCCGCGGCGCAGCGGCGTGGGGCGTCGGCTTCTACCCGGCCTGCTTCGCGGCGACGGAGCTCGCGTCGCTGCTCGCGCCGTTCGATGGCGCGGCGCGTGGCGCCTGCACGGTCGTGCCGATCCCCGGCGCGCGACAGGCCCACCTCGCCGAGCTGTGCGCGGAGCTCCACCGCGAGACCGTGGGCGGCGGCGCGTCGGCCCACGCCGCGTTCGTGCAGCGCAGCTTGCTGGGCCTCATCCTCGCGGAGGTCGGGCGCGCGGGCTCGAGCACGTCAGCCGCCGCGGCGCACGTGGGGTTCGTCGGCGACGCGCTGCGCTACCTCGAGCGCCACTGCCTCGGCCCCGTCACGCTCGCCGACGTCGCGCGCTCCGTCGACCGCTCGCCGTCGCACGTATCGACGGTGGTGCGCCGCGCGACCGGCAAGTCGGTGGGCGCGTGGATCCTCGCTGGCCGCCTCGCCGAGGCCCGCAATCGCCTGCTCCACACCGACGAGCGCGTCGAGGTCATCGCCGAGCGGGTCGGCTACGCGGACCCCACCCACTTCATCCGGTTGTTCCGCCGGGAGCACGGCTGTACGCCGGCGGCGTGGCGCATCCGCGAGCGAGCGTCGCTGCAGCCCGCGGCTCACAGCAGCCCGAGCGCGGCGAGCTCGGCGGTCAGCTCGTAGTTGAGCATGCCGGCGGCATGCGCCCCGGAGGCGGCGGCCAGGACGGCGCCCTGGGCCCGCGTCGTGAGATCGCCGGCTGCGTAGACGCCGGGGATCGACGTCTCGCGCGACATCGGGTCGACGCGGACGTAGCCCCCCTCGTCGCGCGCGAGGTCGAGGGCGGCGACGACGTCCACGTGACGCTGCGGCGGGTGGGCGAAGAGCGCCTCGACGGGCACGAACCGGCCGCCGTCGAGCTCGACGCCCGCGAGGGTCTGCCCGCGCCGTCGCAGGCGCAGGATGGGTCCCGCCTCGATCCGAACCCCTGCGGCCTCGAGCTGCGGGCGGATCTCGGCCGGGACCTCGAACGCGCCGCCGGTGAACAGCGTGACGTCCCGCGTCCAGCTGCGCAGCATCACGGCGAAGTGGAGCATCGCGGCGTCGTGCGCGACGAAGCCCCACGGCCGCTCCTTCACCTCCCAGCCGTGGCAGTACGGGCACTGGAAGATCGCGTGGCCCCAGAGCTCCGCGAAGCCCTCGATCGGCAGCGGCTCGTCGATCATGCCCGTGCACAGCACGACGCGACGCGCTTCGATGACCTCGCTCGCCGTGCGCAGGGCAAACGCGCCGCGCGTGCCAGAGATCGACGCGATGCGATCGACGCGGGTCTCGACGTTCGGGTATGCGGCGAGCTGCTCGTGCGCGATGCGGCGGAAGTCGTCGGGGGGGATCCCGTCGCGCGTGACGAAGTTGTGCAGGTGCACCGCCGCCGCGTTCCGCCGCGGACCGCCGTCGACGACGAGCACCGACTTGCGCGCGCGGCCGAGGGCGAGCGCGGTGGACAGGCCGGCCGGGCCGCCGCCGAGGATCACGATGTCGTGGGGCATGGTGCGCTTCGCCGTGCGCTCGGTATGCTGCCCGTCGCGGTCGTTCGTCATGCGTCTTTCGTACCGCGCGGCACCGGGGCGCAACAGGGTGGGGAGCGCGGTCGGATCGGCGGATCCCTCGGTCGGGCCGCGCGCTCGACCGGCTCGGGCTCACGCCCCGCTAGCCAGCCCGCGTGCCACCGCGAGCAGCTCGTCGAGGACCGCGTCGATCTCCTCGGTCGTGTGCGCAGGATCGACGAGCACCCAGCGCACCACCTCGCGCCCGTCGACCACCGCGTGGCCGATCTGCGCGACGTTGCGCTCCCACAGCGCGCGGCAGAGCTCGCGGCTCGACGTGCCGAGCACCTCGAAGCAGACGTTGATCGAGGCCGGCGGCCGACACAGCCGCAGGCCGGGGTGCGACTCGACGCGCGCCGCGAGGTGGGCCGCGAGCGTGAACAGGCGATCGATGCGCGCGGCCATGCCGTCGTCGCCGTGGTGCTTCCACGCGAGCCAGAGCTTGAGCGCGTCGTTGTGCCGCGCGCACTGCAGCGAGCCGCGGCCGGGATCCAGCAGCGCGTCGTCCTGGAACAGGTAGCTGGCGGGCTCGTCGAACGCCTGCGCGCACAGCCCCGGCCGCCGCGTGAGCAGGGCCGAGCAGGTGAGCGGCACCGTGAGCAGCTTGTGCGCGTCCCAGGTGAGGGAGTCGGCGCGCCCGCAGCCCTCGAGCAGCCCGCGGTGCCGCGGGGACACGAGCACCGAGCCGCCGTACGCCGCGTCCACGTGCAGCCAGACCCCGGTGCGCTCGGCCACGTCGGCGATCGCGGGCAACGGATCGAACGCGCCCTGCACCGTCGTGCCGGCGGTGGCGACGATCATCACGGGCACGCCGCCCGTGGCCCGATCCTCGTCGATCATCGGGCCCAGGCACTCGGCCCGCATGCGCCCTGCGGCGTCGGCGGGCACCGATCGCACGGCGCCGCGTCCGAGCCCGGCGAGGCCGGCCGCCTTCGCCACCGAGTAGTGCGCGGCGGCCGAGGCGTAGATCACGGCGCGAGCGCCCGGCAGGCCGCGCTCGCGGCTCTCGGGCAGCGCATGGTTGCGCGCGAGGATCATCGCCGCGAAGTTCGACAGCGAGCCACCCGGGGCGATCATCCCGTCACCGTCGGGCATGCCGGCGAACTCGCCCATGCGCCGCAGTACGGCGCGCTCCACCAGCACCTGCACGCCGCTGGCCTTGAACGTGTGCATCGGTGAGTTGGCGAGCACCGCCCCGAGCTCGCCGAGGATGGCCACGCCATCGCGCCCACCGAACAGCTGGTTGAAGAAGCGGCGGCTGGTGGTGCTCGGGGTCGCGGCCAGTACCTGCTGCAGGAGCGCGAACGCCTCGGACCACGGCAGCGCGCCGCCATCGATCGCGATCGGCAGCGTCGCCAGGAGCTCGTCGGGGGATCGGTGCGGCCGCATCGGCTCGGCCGCGTCGCGCCGCAGGTGCTCGCCCACGAGCTCGGCCGCGAGGCCAGGCAGCGCGTCGTCGGGCAGCGCGAAACCAGGAGGATGCGCGGGGGTCTGGGTCACGGGCCCGCACGCTACCGGTTAATCCCGCGTCGCGTGAGCGTGGTGCGGCGCCGCGGATCACCGCCCCGGGCTCGACGGGCCCCAACGCTGGCGCACGATCACCGCGCGAGGCGGCGCGCCGTCGGGGGCCGCGAGCAACCACGCCTCTTCGGCGTCGACCCACAGCGGTCGTCGCCAGCGGACCCCGCTGGGGGCAGACAGGGAGGTGAGCTCGCCGCTGTCGAGGTCCAAGACGTACGCGGTGTCGGAATCCAAGGTCAGCACCCGTCCGTCGTCGGCGACCATGCCCCACGCGCCGCGGGCCGAGGCGTCGGGGACCGCGCCGTGGGATGCGATCGACCCGCCGACGAGATCGGCGGACCACAGTCGCGCGTCGGTGAACCCCCGTTCGTCCTCGTCCGCCTCGACCCAGATCGCGCGACCGCGGGCGCGGTCGAGGGTGAGCTCGGCGATCGTGCGGTCGCTGCGGTGCCAGGTCGTGATGTCGCCGTCGACGACGCGACCGAGGGTGTGTCCGTCGACGCCGCGCACGATCGTCACGTCACCGGCGACGCGCGGGTGCACCCAACCCGAGGCGCGGACGCGGGACTCGGCGCCTTCTTGCCGCAGACCCTCCGCGTCGCCGTCGACCCAGGCGCCCGAGCCTCCGACGGCGAGTCCTTGCACGGTGTCGCCCAGGGTGAGCGCGACGGACGTCTCGCCCGCGGCATCGATCACGATCAGCTCGTCCTGCGCGACGCCCGTGCGGTGCATCGCCACCGCGATGCCACCCTCGCCGATGGCGACGCGGGTACTGCACGCGTCGTCCGCCTGCATGCGGTGCCGGAGGGCGAACACCGGCGCGCCGCCCAGCGGAGTCACGGTCTGCGTCCAGCTCGTCTCCGAGCCATCGTCCTCGATGCGCATCGACACCAGGTGCGGCGCACCGCCGACGCGGCGGACGGGCTCGTGGCCGACGACGAGGGTGGTGCCCGCGCTCGACGGTGCAACCGCCTGGCAGCCGTCCCCACAGCCGGTCCACTCGGTCTGCATCGCGGCGAGGAGTCCGGGCGGGGCGAGCATGGCACCGCACCGAGTCGATGCGTCGATGCGTCGCCACGTCGGCGCGGTGTCGCCAGCGAGCGGTGATCCGTCGTCGACGGCCTCGGGCGCTTCGCACGCGACGATCGTGAGCAGCACCGCGGCGACGATGCTGCGCGTCATCAGAACGCACCCTCCATCGCGGTGATGTCGAGCTCCTGCATGCCCGCGTCGAGGGGGGCCAGGCGCCGTGCGACCGGCGGGCCCTCCCACGTGTGGGCGACGTAGCTCGGGGCCCCGCCGGCGAGGATCGCCGGGTGGGCGAGCATGTCCTGGGCGAAGTCCTGTCGCCAGAGGTGCACGCCGCCCTCGTCGAAGGTGAGCACCGACACGAGCACCTGCCAATCGGCGGAGGACGTCACGACGAGCTCGCCGCCGTCGCCGATCGTCAGGCCGAACGCGTCGAAGCGTCGGGCGTCGGGCCACGCGCCGACGAGCTCGACCGTGCGACCGCGGGGGAACCGGAGCAGGCGCGCTCCGAACTGCTCGTCGACGCGGTCGATGGCGTAGTACGCGTCGTCGTGCGCGTTGTAGGCCATCGCGAGGACAGCACCGGGCTGGAGCTCCCCGAGGAAGTACTCGTGCGAGGTGAGCCCAGACGCGACGTCGAGCGTGCGGAGCAACGCGCGGCCCTGCGGGTCGCGCTCGTACACCGCGAGTTCCTGGCGTCGCATCGAGAACGCCGCGACCGAGGGTCCCTGTTGCGGACTCGAGGGGTCGCTCGGCGCCGACGGAGCGAGGTGGACGAAGTCGTCGTGGCGCATGAGGGCGGACACGCGGCCCTCCGTGTCGAGCAACGCACCGATCGCGACGTCGCGGTCGACCGCCCCGGCGCCCGCGCCATCGCTGGCGAAGACCGGTCGCACCATCGGGTCGCGCAGGGCCGCGACGACGCCCCAGTCGATCGAGCCCATCGCATCGACCGTCCCGAGCGTGGCCGACATGCCGTAGGCCGGGCTCCACTCGCCGTCGTCGTGGGGGATCGCGGTGAACCACCCGGCGTCGGGCGAGCCGCACGCGGTGCAGGGGAAATCGAACGGATCGTCGCTGAAGTCGATGATGGGCATCCGGACGACGTCGATCGTCGGGCACGGCAGCGGCACCGGATCGGTCGCGATCTCCTCGACCTGGATCCGCGTGAGGTGCTGGCGGCGGATCTGCGCGTACGCATCGCCGGAGGGCACCAGTCCGGCGCCGCCGCCGAGGGGCCCGTAGTTGCGAACCCACGACCACACCAGTCCGGTGAACACGGGGGTGGAGGCCCCGTCCACGACGGGAGCCAGCGATTTCAGGTCTTCCCAGTACGCCCAGCCCCAGCGCAGGGGCTTGGTCGCCTTGGGCGAGGCCGTCGGCGCGAGCGGGGCGTGCAGCGTGTCGAGGTGTCCGGCCACCGTCCACGGCGAGGGCGTGACGGTGGCGCCGGTGTCGAGGTCGACCAACGTCATCGACTTCCATCCCGTATCCGGCGAGCCGACCGGGTCGCGCCCGCACTCGGCATAGACTGCGCAGTCGGCCGCGTCCATGCTGTCGGGACACTCGCACCGCAGCACGCGCGTGAAGCCCAAGGTGGAACTGGCGCCCCCGACGACGGGCTCCGCGACGATCACGTTGCCGTACGAGACCCCGCACTCGCCATCGACCGGGTATCCGCCGCAGATCGCCTCGCGCTCGAAGGTGCACGGCACCCGTCGCCCGTCGGGGCGCGTGTCTTCGAAGCGCTCCGAGCTCGACCAGAGCCGGGTGATCGGGTGCGGGTCGCAGACATCGCCGGGGAAGTTCTCGCGCAGGAAGTCGTCCGTCGGCGCGGCGGATGGCGGCGCCCCGCCGGTGCGCGCCTCATAGGCCTCGAGCTCGGCGAAACGGTTGGCGTTCTGCTGGTCGTCGTTACGGACCTCCGGGCAGTTGTCGCAGCGGTCGCCGTATCCGTCGCCATCCGTGTCGCGTTGGTTGGGGTTGAACGTGCCGTCGCAGTTGTCGCAGGCATTCCCGACGCCGTCGCCGTCGTCGTCCGGCAGCCCGCACTCGCCCGCCCAACCCGAGCTCGGCGACCACGCGGTCTCGCGGATGAAGTCGGCGTTGTCGGGTTCGTTCGTCGCCGCCCAGATCGAGCTGCGACCCCACCAGTGGCTCGCGATCAGCGAGGAGACGCCGCAGACCAACGGCGTCGCGGCCTTCGTGAACAGCGGGCCGCCGGAATCGCCTGGCAGCACGCCGTGGTACGCCTCGAGGAAGAAGTCGGCCTCGCAGGTGTCCGAGGTGCACGACACCTCCTCTTCGTACGCCTGTCGGCGAGAGGCCACACCCGCGTCGTCATCCACGCGGCCCCAGCCCGAGAAGCGGCTGTCGAAGCCCGAGGGGCACGACTCACTGGACCCCCAGGGGTGCACGGGCTGCACGTTCCAGAACCCGGCCCCGACGCCAACGGGCACGCGCTCGGAGAGCTCGAGCATCGCGACGTCGTCACCGGGCGCGCCGGGCGTGACGGGCCCCGTGCTCCGGAGCCAGCCGCGCGTGGCGGTCACTGATTGCGTCGCGTGCTGCGACTCGTCGAGACCGATGCCCACGGTGATGGTCCCCGCGGCGGCCGCGGCCCAGCGGGTCCCGTAGGGGCTGGTCGTGTACGTACCGCCCCAGAGCCCGGGCTTGTCGATCCCGAAGCCGCTGGTGCCCGTCAGGCAGTGGTTCGCGGTCAGCACCCGCGTCGGTGTGATCAGCGTCCCAGTGCACAGCCCGACGCCCGAGCTGAGCCGTACGGAGGCGTTCGCGGTCGGCACGTCGACGTCGTCCCAGCCCTGACGGATGCGCATCGACGTCTCCGGATCATCCTGCGCACTGCCGTCGTCGCAGGCGGGGACCAGCGCGAGCGCGGCGAGCATGGTGAGGGGGCGCGTGTCGTAGCGGCGAACGGCGGTCGGTGGCGAGGCGTGCGTGGGCATCGTCGAGGGAGTCCTTGCTCGGTGGTCGTCGATCGCGGCGAGCTGCTGCGTTCGACCTCCGAGAGACACGCTGGTGCGCGCGTCGTCTCGCGAAGAACGACGGTGAATTTCCCGTGCTCGAACTCACCGGCGTCCGACGGCCGGCCGGACGGTCGCCCCAGGCCGTCGTCGCGGCGCCACGCCGCGCCGATCCCTCTGCTATCCTCCTGCACCCATGGACGACGACGCCGCGCTGCTGCTCGCCTGGCGCCAGGGCGACGCGACCGCAGGGCGTACGCTCGTCGCGCGGCACTTCGCGGCGGTCTATCGCTTCTTCGCCAACAAGCTGGGCGCCGATGTCGACGATCTCGTGCAGCAGACGTTCCTCGCGATCGTCGAGGGGCGCGACCGCATGCGCGACTCGGGCTTCCGGCCCTATCTCTTCGGCACCGCGCGCAACCGGCTGATGCGGCACTTCCGCGACCGCGGCGCGGTCGAGGAGGAATGCAGCGTCGATCAGCTCGAGGCGGCGCAGGTCAGCGTGGCCGAGGGGCTGGCGCAGCGGCACGAGCAGCGGCTCTTGCTGCGCGCGCTGCGGCGGCTGCCGATCGACCTGCAGATCGCGGTCGAGCTCGCGTACTGGGAGGGGCTCACCGATCGCGAGGTCGCCGAGATCCTCGAGATGCCCGCCGGAACGCTCAAGAGCCGGCTGCGCAAGGCCCGGTCGCTCCTGGCCGAGTCGATGGCGTCGCTCGCCGAGTCGCGAGCCCTGCTCGAGTCGACGACCGCGGGCCTCGACGGCTGGGTCGC
>LNFM01001904.1_pt1 | contig 82414 bp, 84 predicted proteins | sample 596031 | NCBI WGS metagenome assembly LNFM01 (sample SAMN04254537, study PRJNA301005) | activated carbon metagenome | isolation source: dual media filters at the Ann Arbor, Michigan drinking water treatment plant | place: USA: Ann Arbor | reverse complement strand
ACCCGACGTTCTTGCATTCGCTCGAACGTCGACCTCTCCCCGCACGCGGGGAGAGGTGAAGGAAGCATCACCTCACAAACTTCGCCACCAGCTCGACATGATGCGAATAGCGGAACTGGTCGACCGGCGTCACCGACACCAGTTGATAGCCGCCATCGATCAATGTGCGGGCGTCGCGCGCGAAGGTCGTGGCGTCGCAGGATACCGCGACCACCACCGGCACCTTGCTCAAGGCCAATTCGCGCGCCGTCGATTCGGCGCCCTGGCGCGGCGGATCGAACACCACGGCGTCGTAGTTCTTCAACTCGATGGCCATCAAGGGACTGCGGAACAGATCGCGCGTCTGCGTCTCGACCGCTTTGAGCCCCGACGTCATCGCCACCGCACGCTCCAGCGAGCGGATGGCGGCGTTCTCGGTATCGATGGCGGTCACGCGCGCGGTCTCGGCGAGCCGCAGCGCAAACGTGCCGACGCCGCAAAACAGGTCGGCGACGCGCTTGATCTTCTTGCTGTCGCCGATATGGCCGGTGACCAGCCGCGCCAGCGCCGCTTCGCCTTCGCCGGTCGCTTGCAGGAACGCGCTTGGCGGCAGCGGAACCGAGGCGCGGCCGACTTTCAACATCGGCTGCTCACGTTGCAGCACCAGTTCGCCGGAGCGCGTGACGCGGGCAAAGCGGTATTCGTCGGCGATGCGCGCCATCGCAGCGGTCTGCTTGGTCGACAACGGTCCGGCGCCGCGCATGTCGACATCGAGGCCGCTGTCGGTGGCGGTGAAGTGAATGTCGAGCGGCTTGTTGGCGGCCGGCTTCACCAACTCGGCAATGGCCCAGGCGGCGGGAATAACCTTCTTCAGGCCGGGCTCGAGGATCGGACATTCGTCGATGCCGATGATCTGATGCGTGCGTTGCGCGGTGTAGCCGACTTCGAGAATGTCGCCATTCCTATTCCCTTGCCCGCGCTTGGCGTGCAACGTGGCGCGGCGGCGGCCTCGGCCATGCGCGTCGATAATCGGCTCGACCGGCGCGATCAGCCCGGCGTGTTCGAGCGCCTCGACCACCAGATTGCGCTTCCACAACAAGTATTCGGCAAGCGACCAGTGCTGCATGGCGCAGCCGCCGCAGACGCCAAAATGCTTGCATATCGGAACGGCGCGCTCATGCGAGGCCTGCTCCACGCGCAGCAAATGGCGGCGGTCGGGATGGCCGCCCACGGGCTCCACCGTCACGGTTTCGCCGGGCAGCGCAAACGGCACATAGACCGGGCCGGTGCTGCTGTCGGCAATGCCGTCGCCGCGATGGCCGATGCGGGCGATCTTCAATTGTTCGGTCATGGCACGGCTTACCTGCTTCTCCCTCCGCCTGAAAGGGGGAGGGTTGGGGAGGGGTCAAAAGACAAATTTGGCGAAGACCGGCGCGCTATCGCTCGCCGGCCCCCTTTCAGGAGGGGGTAAAGAAGAAAGATCAGCCGTGCATCTGCCCCGGCGCGGCCGGCATATAGCCGCGCAGCGTCAAAAGGTTAAAGCGCCACACCAGCAGCAGCGCATAGACGCCAAGGCCGACGGTAAAGCCGATCCAGACGCCGACCGCCTCCAGGCGCGCCGGAAAGGCGAGCGTGTAGGACGTGGCGAAGCCGATCACCCAGAAGCTCACCGCGGCGAAGATCATCGGAATGCGCGTATCGTTGAGCCCGCGCAGGGCGCCGGCGGCGACCGACTGCACGCCGTCGACGATGAAGAACGTCGCGCCAAAGGCGAGCAGGGTCGCGGCCAAAGCCGCGGTGGCGCCGGCCTCGGCCGCCTCGCTGCCGAGAAACAGCAACGGGATGACGTGGCGGAAGATGACGATGAGCACGACCATGACGCTCATGAAAATCGCGGCAAGGCCGATGGCGGAGAGACCGGCGCGGCGCGTGCCGGCGGCGTCGCGCCGTCCGACCGCATGGCCGACGCGTACCGTCGCCGCCATCGATATGCCGAACGGCACCATGAACAGGATCGACGCCGTTTGCAGCGCGATCTGGTGCGCGGCCAGTGCCGTGGTGCCGATCCATCCCATCAGGATCGCGGCGGTGGCGAACAGGCCGTATTCGAGCAGGAACGCGCCGGCAATCGGCGTGCCGACGACAAACAGTTTGCCCATCAGGGGCCAGTCCATGCGCCAGAACCGGCCGAGCACCTGGAATTTCTTGAACGGCCGTTGCGCATAGCAGACGGCAAAGCCGGCTATGCATATGCCGAGATTGACGATGGTCGTGGCGACGCCGGCACCGAGCAGGTCGAGTTCGGGCAGGCCGAACGCGCCATAGATCAGCGCATAAGCGAGCAGCGCGTTGATCGGGATGGCGGCCAACGTGATCCATAAAGCCGGCTCCGGTCTGTTGACCGCGCCCATGAAGCCGCGCAAGGCGACGAACCACCAGCCCGGCACCAGGCACCAGCCAAGGCCCATCAGGTAACGGCCGGCAAGTTGCGCAATGTCGCCGTTCTGGCCGAGCGCCAGCAAAATCGTTTCGCCCTGGTATTGCAGCGCCGTCATCGGCACGCCGAGCAGCACGGCGGCCCACAGGCCGACGCGCAAGGCGCGCCGCACCATGCGCGGCTCGCGCGCGCCATAGGCCTGCGCCGCCAAAGGTGACACCGCCGAGACGATGCCCATGCCGACCATAAAGGCGCCGAACAGCACGGTCTGCGCCAACGCCGCCGCGGCGATGGCGGTGTCGCCGAGATGGCCGACCAGCATCAGGTCGGTGGTCATCATCGCCACCTGGCCGAGCTGCGTCAGCGCGATCGGCAAAGCGAGCTTGACCGTGGCGTTGATCTCGGCGCGCCATAGGCCTTCGCGCGCCGGTGCCAGCGCCCCGGCGGCAAACTGCTGGGTTGGTGTCGTCATGGCGGCGACCTTAGCACGCGATGTGGCGGGAGCATGACGGCTTCGATCAAAGCTTATTATGCGGCGGATCGGCGCGGTTGATGATTGGTCTATTGGCGCGACGCGCCGAGTAAAAATTCAACATTGCCGTCGCCGCCGCTGATCGGCGAGGGAATAATGCCATCGACGCGCCAGCCGAGCGAAGCGACGAAAGCTGATATGTCGTCGCAGACCGCGGTGTGCACGGCGGCGTCGCGGACGATGCCGCGTTTGACAACCGCGCGGCCGGCTTCGAATTGCGGCTTGATCAATGCAATGAGTTGCGCCGGTCTGCGCGCGAGCGCGAGGGCCGGCGGCAGAACCAGTCTGAGCGAGATGAAGCTTACGTCGATGACGACGAGATCGGGCGACGGCTGGAAGTGAGCCGGGGCGATGGTGCGGATATCGGTCTGTTCCAGCGACACGACCTCCGGCCGCGCGCGCACCGTGTCGTGCAATTGGCTGCTGCCGACATCGACGGCATAGACCTTGTGTGCGCCGCGTTCGAGCAGTACTTGCGTGAAGCCGCCGGTCGATGCTCCGACATCGAGGCAGATGCGATCTTCCGCTGAGATGCCGAAATGGTCGAGCGCCGCCGCGAGCTTGACGCCGCCGCGCGACACGTATGGATGCGCCGCGCTCGCCTTGATCTCGGCGTCGGCCGCTATCATCGCGGAAGGCTTGCCGACAATTTCGCCGTCGGCATACACGAGCCCGGCTTCAATCGCCGCCTGTGCCTTGGCGCGGCTGTCGAACAGCCCGCGCTCGACGAGAAGTTGGTCGATGCGGATTTTGCCGGTCACTGTGATCCTATCTCCGTTCGTCCCCGCGAAAGCGGGGACCCAGAGCGGCAAATTCAGCTTGTTTCTTTCTGGATTCCCGCTTTCGCGGGAATGAACGGAGTGTAGCGACGGCCGCAGTTGCCAGAAATATTACGCCAGCTTCACGGTTTCCGCCGCGTGGTCCTTGCCAAGCGCCTCGAACACTTTGACGACAATGCCGCGCGCATCCAGACCGGCGTTCGCATACATGGCATTCGGCGTGTCCTGATCGATGAACACATCGGGCAGCACCATGCAGCGCACCTTCAGGCCGGCATCGAGCACGCCGTTCTCGGCGAGCGTCTGCAAGACATAAGAGCCGAAGCCGCCGACCGACCCTTCTTCGATGGTGACCAGCACTTCGTGGTTGCGCGCCAGCCGCAACACCAGCTCGGTATCAAGTGGCTTGGCGAAGCGCGCATCGGCCACTGTGGTCGACAGGCCAAGCGCCTTCAACTCGTCCGCCGCCTTGAGAGCCTCGCCGAGCCGCGTGCCGTAGGACAACAGCGCGACCTTGTGGCCTTCGCGGACAATGCGGCCCTTGCCGACTTCGAGCGCGACGCCTTCGTCCGGCATCGCCACGCCGGTGCCTTCGCCGCGCGGATAGCGCAGGGCGGAAGGGCGGTCGTCGATGGCGACCTGCGTCGCCACCATGTTGACCAGTTCGGCCTCGTCGGAGGCTGCCATCAGCACGAAGCCGGGCAGGCAGCCGAGATAAGCGACGTCGAAAGCGCCCGCATGGGTCGGGCCGTCGGCGCCGACGAGGCCTGCGCGGTCGATGGCGAAACGCACCGGCAATTTCTGGATGGCGACGTCGTGCACGACCTGGTCGTAGCCGCGTTGCAGGAAGGTCGAATAAATGGCGCAGAACGGCTTGAAGCCTTCGGTGGCGAGGCCCGCCGCGAACGTCACCGCATGCTGCTCGGCAATGCCGACATCGAAAGTGCGCGCCGGAAACTCTTTCTCGAATTGATCGAGCCCGGTGCCGGACGGCATCGCCGCGGTAATGGCGACGATCTTGTCGTCCTTGCGCGCTTCCTTGATGAGGCTGTCGCCGAATACCTTGGTGTATTGCGGCGCGCCGCCTTTGGATTTCGCCTGCGTGCCGGTGGCGACATCGAACTTGACGACGCCGTGATATTTGTCGGCGGAGGTTTCCGCCGGCGCGTAGCCTTTGCCCTTCTGCGTGACGACATGCACCAGGATCGGCCCGATCTCGGCGTCGCGCACGTTGCGCAGGATCGGCAGCAGGTGATCGAGATTGTGGCCGTCGATCGGCCCGCAATAATAGAAGCCCATCTCCTCGAACAGCGTGCCGCCCATGACATAGCCGCGCGCATGCTCGACGGCGCGGGTGATGGCGCGGTCCCATGATTTCGGCAGATGCTTGGTCAGCTGCTTGCCGACGTCGCGGATTTTCAAATAGGTCGCACCGGAGCCGAGGCGGGCGAGATAGGCCGACATGGCGCCGACCGGCGGGGCGATTGACATGTCGTTGTCGTTGAGAATGACGATGAGGCGCTCGTTGCGCGCGCCAGCATTGTTCATGGCCTCATAGGCCATGCCGGCTGACATCGCGCCGTCGCCGATCACGGCGATGACGTTGTTCTTGCTGCCATTGAGGTCGCGCGCCACCGCCATGCCGAGCGCGGCGGAAATCGAGGTCGAGGAATGCGCGGCGCCGAACGGGTCGTATTCGCTCTCGGCGCGCTTGGTGAAGCCGGACAGTCCGCCGCCCTGTCTTAAGGTCCGAATGCGGTCGCGGCGGCCGGTCAGGATCTTGTGCGGGTAGGCCTGGTGGCCAACGTCCCATACGAGCCGGTCGGCTGGCGTCTCGAAAACCGCGTGCAGCGCCACCGTCAGTTCGACGACACCGAGACCAGCACCTAAATGCCCGCCGGTCTTGGCGACGGCATCAATCATTTCATGGCGCAGTTCATCGGCGAGCTGTTTGAGCTGCTCGGCCGAGAAATTGCGCAGGTCGGCCGGAATATGGACGCGGTCGAGCAGCGGGGTCTTGGTCGCCTCGGACAAAATGGAACTCCGGTCGTCAAATTTGCCCGGCTGGCTGCACCGGTCCGGGCTTTAAAAAGGCTTACACCAGTTGGGCGGTGCCCGGCAATTCGCCGCCCGGGCCGTAACCCGGCGTCAATTGACGTCGAGCGGCGTGGTTCCCGAGGGCTTGCCGGAGGCGTCGAGGGTGATCTTTTCCACCCGCGCTTCGGCCTGCTTGAGCAGCTCCTCGCAACGCTTTTTCAGTGCTTCGCCGCGCTCGTAGATCGCCACCGATTCCTCGAGCGGCACCTTGCCTTCCTCCAGCCGCTTGACGATCGTTTCCAGCTCGGCAATCGCCGTTTCGAAGGTCAGCTTCTTGATGTCGGCGTTCTCGGCCATGGTTTCGATCCGGCAGCTTTGTCGCGAAAGGGCGATGGTGTCCCGCTCTGGATGGCGAATATAGGCCGATCCGTCAACCACGGCGACGGGCCTTCGACCAGCGCCAGTTCAAGTAGGCCAGAACCAGCCCGCGCGGCAAAAGCCGCGGCAAAAGCGTGGCGATGCGGTTCGGCCCGCCGGGGACGACAATGCGGTGGCCGGTCATGAAGCCTTCATAGCCCTCGCGCGCGACGCGGGAGGCCGAGCGCGCCAGCACCTGCGGCAAATAATCGTCCGGCATGCCGGCGCGGTCGTTGAATTCGGTCGGCACCGGGCCGGGGCAGAGCGCGCAGATCTTGACGCCCTCAGCCTTCAACTCCTCGTGCAACGCTTCCGTCAGCGACACCACATAGGCCTTGCTGGCGTGATAGACCGCCATGCCGGGGCCGGGCATGAAGCCGGCGATCGAGGCGACGTTGAGAATGCCGCCTTTGTGCCGCGTGACGCTGGGAATGAAGCGCAGGGTCAGGTCGGTCAGCGCCCGGTTGTTGAGGTCGACAATGGCGAGTTGTTGGCCGCGGTCGAGTTGCGCCACGTCGCCCAGCAGGCCGAAACCGGCATTATTGACGAGGATCGATACCTCCAGCCCGGCCTCCTGCAACGCGGTGGCGAGCCTTTCGACGCCTTCCGCCGTCTCGAGATCGGCAGCGATGACGCGCGGCCGGGCGTGGCCTTTCGCGGCGAGGGCGTCGGCCAGCGCATTCAGCTCCGGCGCGCGCCGCGCCGTTAGCACCAGTTCATGACCGTGGTTCATGAATTCGTGGGCAAGGGCTGCGCCGATTCCAGAGGAAGCGCCGGTGATCAGGCAGATCGGTTGCAAGGTGGAACTTTGGGGCGACATGTAATAATGAATGCGCGACCGGGCGACATATTGCAATGACGAGGACATAAAGCGTGACGGCTCTTCAGGACAAAATCGTTTTGGTCACCGGCGCCGGCGGCGCCATTGGCGGCGCCATCGCCGCGGCGGTCAAAGCGCAAGGCGGCATCGTCATCGCCTCGGATCTCAAACCCGGCGCGGGCATCAATGAGACACTCGACGTCACCTCGGAGCAGGACTGGCAACGCCTGACGGCGAGCATCGCCGCGACGCATGGCCGCCTCGATGGCCTGGTCAATGCCGCCGGCATCGCCGTCGTCGGCAGCATCGAGAAGACCGACTTTGCCACCTGGCGGCGTGTGCTGTCGGTCAATCTCGACGGCACGTTTCTCGGCTGCAAATACGCATTTCCGCTGCTGCGCAAGAAGGGCGGCGCGATCGTCAATCTGTCGTCGGTGCTGGGTTTGGTCGGCTCGTCGAACCTGACCGCCTATACGGCGTCGAAGGGCGGCGTGTCGCTCTTGAGCAAATCGGTGGCGCTCAACGGCGCGCGCTACAAACCGGCGGTGCGCTGCAACGCCGTGTGCCCGGCTTTCATCGCTGGCGCCATGGTCGATGACATCGCCGGCGGCTCCGGCAAGCGCGATCCGCAAGTGGTGCATCAGAAGCTTGCCAACGACATTCCGCTTGGCCGGCTCGGCGCGCCGGACGAGGTCGCTTCGCTCTGTGCTTATCTGTTGTCGGATGCGGCCTCGTTCATCACCGGCGCCGATTTACCGATCGATGGCGGATTGACGGCTCGTTAAAAAGCTACCCCCGCATCAGCGCCGTGACATGCGCGGCGGCCGAACGCGCAAGGCCTTGCAGATCGTAGCCGCCTTCGAGGATGGAGACGATGCGGCCTTGTGCGCTGTCATTGGCGACGTCCATCAGCCGCTGTGTCACCCAGGTATAATCGGCTTCGACCAGATTGAGATTGGCGAGCGGGTCGCGCGTATGCGCATCGAAGCCGGCCGAGATGATGAGAATGTCCGGGCGAAAGTCGCGCAGCCGCGGCAGGATCACTGTTTCGAAGGCATCGCGGAATTGCGCGCCGCCGTCGCCGGCGCGCAAAGGCGCGTTGACGATGGTGTCGTGCTCGCCGCGCTCGCCGATGGCGCCGGTGCCGGGATAAAGCGGCATCTCATGCGTCGATGAATAGAGTACGCTCTTGTCGAACCAGAAAATGTCCTGCGAGCCGTTGCCGTGATGCACGTCGAAATCGACGATGGCCGCGCGCTCGACGCCGTAACGCTTCTGCGCGTAGCGCGCCGCGATCGCCGCGTTGTTGAAGAAGCAGAACCCCATCGGCTTCGCTGTTTCAGCGTGATGGCCGGGCGGCCGGGTGGCAACAAAGGCGTTCGACGCCTTCTGGTTCATCACCTCGTCGACGGCGAGACAGGCGCCGCCTGCGCCGCGCAGCGCCGCCTCGAAACTGCCGGGCGACATCGACGTATCGGCGTCGATACGCACCATGCCTTCGGACGGCGAGGCGTTGCGGATCTCCTGAAAATATTCGAGCGGATGCACCAGAGTGATCAACTCCTCGGTCGCCATCGGCGCCTGCTCGCGCACCAGAATCTGGAATCGCTCGTCCTCGAGCGCCTGCTCGACCGCGCGCATGCGATCGGGACGTTCCGGATGCCCGGGCGGGGTTACGTGGTCGATACAGGCGGGGTGCGAGATGAGGAGTGTGGACATACTTGTTATGTAATGCGGAGGGCCGGGCGTTGCAAATGTGGTTCCGCTATTTCAGCGCCTTGAAGCTCACGCCCGGCGGCGGCGGGATGGTGTCCGGCACGAAGAAGTCCACCTGCAAGGGCTGGCTCGGGTTGACCCGGTACTGGTCGAAATCGGTGATGCCCTCGCTCGCCAAAAACGTGTCGTCGATGATGAAGTTGCCGGTAAACGTCTTCGGCTTCTGGAAGATGCGCCAAGCGGCTTCCGCCAAAATGTCCGGCGTGCGCGACATGTTCATCAGCGCATCGCCGCCGAGCAGGTTGCGCACCGCCGCGGTGGCTATTGTTGTGCGCGGCCACAGCGCATTGACCGCGATCTTGCCGCGCTGCTCGCCGGCAAGGCCGAGCACGACGAGGCTCATGCCGAATTTGGCCATAGCGTAAGCCGTCGCCGGCGCGAACCATTTCTCCTGCATGTCGAGCGGCGGCGACAGCATCAGAATATGTGGATTCGCCGATTTCAACAAATGCGGCAGCGCATATTTCGACACCATGAAGGTGCCGCGCGCATTGACGCCATTCATCAGGTCATAGCGTTTCATGTCGGTCGCTGCGACCTGCGTTAGTTGGATAGCGCTCGCATTATTGACAACAATATCGAGCCCGCCGAAATGCGCGGCGGTCTTGTCGAGCGCTTCCTTCACCGATGCTTCATCGCGGACATCGACGGCAAGCGCCAAAGCCTTGCCGCCGGCTTTTTCGATCTCGGCGGCGGCTGTGTGGATGGTGCCTTCAAGCTTCGGATGCGGGTCGACCGTTTTCGCGGCGATGGCGACATTGGCGCCGTCGCGCGCCGCCTTCAGCGCAATGGCGAGCCCGATGCCGCGCGAACCGCCGGTGATGAACAGGGTCTTGCCCTTGAGCGACATGGCACGTTTCTCCCAATCTTTAACGTTATGTTTAGGAAAGCGCTGCTTCCGCGTCGGTGATGCTCTGCGCGCCTTCGGTGACGCTGCGTTCAAGCCCGGAGGCCTGCACCGCGATATTCTCGGCAAAGAAACGCGCCAATGCCACGCGGCCCGGCGCATCGCCGGCCTCGCGCAAGGCGGCGAGCGCCTGATCGGCCAGCATGCAGCCGCCTGCGGCATTGCCGAACAGCCGCAAATAGGGTGTGGCACCGGCCAATGTCGTGTCGGATGTTTTCTGTGACAACAGCCATTGCGTCGCGCGCTCCAGGCTATCGACGGCTTCGTTCAGCCGCGCCGCCGTCTCGCCGAAGGCCGGCGTGTTGCTGGCCTGCACTGCCTTCACGGTCTCGCGCAGTTCGTTGAGATAGAGCCGCACCGTGTTGCCGCCTTCGAGCGGCACCTTGCGCGTCACCAGATCGATGGCCTGGATGCCGTTGGTGCCTTCATAGATCGCGGCGATGCGGGCGTCGCGATAATGCTGAGCCGCGCCGGTTTCCTCGATGAAGCCCATGCCGCCATGCACCTGCACGCCGAGCGAGGCGACCTCGATGCCGATATCGGTGGAGAAGGCCTTGGCGACTGGCGTCAGCAGCGAGGCGCGCTCATTGGCGGTTTTGCGCGCGGCGTCGGTCTGGCTGCGAATGGAGCGGTCGAGCTGCACGCCGGTGGCGTAACAGATTGCGCGCGCCGCGCCGGTCATCGCCCGCATGGTGAGTAACATGCGCTTGACGTCCGGATAATCGATGATGGTTCGGCCCATTTGTTTGCGGTCGCGCGCATAGCTCATGGCCTGTTGCAGCGCACGCTCGGCAATCGCCACGCCTTGCAGGCCGACGGCGAGCCGCGCCCGGTTCATCATCGTGAACATGCACAGCATGCCCTTGTGCTCTTCGCCGATGAGGAAACCGGTGGCGCCACCTTTGTCGCCATAGACCATGGTGCAGGTCGGCGAGGCGTGAATGCCCATCTTGTGCTCGACCGAATGCGCGCGCACATCGTTGCGCGTGCCGTCTTCGAGAATCTTCGGCACCAGGAACAGCGAGATGCCCTTGGTGCCGGCCGGCGCATCTGGCAGCCGCGCCAGCACGAAGTGAATGATGTTGTCGGTGAGATCGTGCTCGCCATAGGTGATGAAGATCTTCGAACCGGTGATCCTGTAGGTGCCGTCGCTCGCGCGCTCGGCCTTGGTGCGCAGTGCGCCGACATCGGAGCCGGCCTGCGGCTCCGTCAACTGCATCGTGCCCATCCAGACGCCGCTGATCAGCTTCTCGAGATATTTCAGCTTGAGGTTGTCGGAGCCGTAAGCGTGCAGCGCATCGACCGCGGCCATGGTCAGCACCGGGCCGATGCCGAAAGCCATCGACGCCGCGTTCCACATTTCGACGCAGCCGGCATTGAGCGCATGCGGCAATTCCTGGCCGCCAAAATCGGCCGGCGAAGCAAGCCCGTTCCAGCCGGCGGCGGCCCAGGCGGTGTAGGCGTCTTTCCAGCCGGGCGGGGTGGTGACGTTGCCGTTCTTGAACGGCGTGCCGAAGGTGTCGCCGATGCGGTTGAGCGGCGCGATCACGTCGGTAGCGAATTTGCCGGCTTCCTCGAGCACCGAATCGACGGTCGCTTCGTCGAGGTCGCCGTAAATGCCGTCGGCGATCGCCGCGCGCATCCCGGCGGCATGCTTGAGGGCAAAGGCGATATCGGCAACCGGGGCGCGGTATGTCATGGGCGGCAATCTAGCCGGGCCGGCAAACCGGCGAAAGGCCTCAAGATCAGCGGGTTAAACCTGAGCGAACGGGCGGTTGATCGGGCCGGGCACCGCCGCTATGGTCCGCGCGACCGTGGCCGGCGCTGCTTCGCCGCGGTCTTCTCGTCGCTGTTGGGGCGTAGCCAAGCGGTAAGGCAGCGGATTTTGATTCCGCCATTCGGAGGTTCGATCCCTCCCGCCCCAGCCAGAGATACGCTTACGCTTCCAGGCTCTTAGGCGTTTTTCGCGACGGCGCGTTGGCGTCATTCTGAAATTCATCCCGGCGCTCATTCTGAAATTCTGTTCGCGCCTTGTCCGCCAGGACGTGCGCGTGCCGCTTCCGCGTCGCCGCGAGCGCGCGCTTGAGCATGCGATCCTTCGCATGCTTGATGTCGGAGGCCGTCATCGTCGGCCTGCCGGTGGCGGGCTATATGATGATGCGCGTGATCGCGAAAGCCGAGCAGGTCGTCGAGAAGGTCGACGAGATCAGCATGTCGCATCTCCGATACCTTGCCCGCCCCGTCGCGGGCTGCCCCTGCGGCGGGGTTTTTCGTTGTTAACCGTTCGGCCGGGCGGCTTCCTAAAGGCCTTGCGCGGCTGATACATTCCGCCGGCATGTGGGGCGGGTTTCTTCAGCGTCTGGTCCGCGAGGATAGCGTCTTCGAGCGCGAGCACGGGGCGGTAGAGCTCGTCGAGGGCGAGCTAGATCGCCTCGGCATTGCGCGCTATGCTGTTGCATTCGATCCAGCCCATCTTCAATCTCTTCCCGACGCCAATCCGCCCTTCAGCTCTGTCTCCGGGCGCCGCAATGTCGTGGCGCGCATCCCTGGAACGGGCGGCGGCCGATCGATCCTCTTCAACGTGCACCTCGATGTCGTGCCAGCCGGTGCGGACGGATGGGATTTGCACCCGTTCTCCGGCGCGATCGTCGATGGCAAGCTTTTCGGCCGCGGCGCTTACGATGATAAGGCGGGCGTCGCCATCGTGCTGGCCATCCTCGATCGCGTGCGGCAGGCGCCGTTGCGGGGCGATTTGATCGCTCATTTCGCGTTGGAGGACGAGACGACCGGCAACGGCAGCCTGTTGTGTCTCGATGCCGGCCATGTCGCGGACGGCGCGATCATTGTTGACGGCACGCGTGGCGAGCGCGGGATCAATCAGCACGCCGGCAACCTCAAATTTGCGCTGCACATGCGCGGCAAGCCGGCATCGGTCAGCGTCTCTCACATGGGAGAGAACGCAGCTGAAAAGCTAATGCAGGCCGTGTTCGATCTGCGCACCGCGATCTTCGTGCTGAACGAAGGCCGCACATCTCCTTGGACGATTTATCCCAGCCCGAACCAGTTCTCGACGGTCGGTTTCCGCTGCGATGAGGCAACGCTGACAGTGCCGGCGCAGGCGAGCGCGGTCTGTTACGCGACCTTCACACCGCCACATGATGTGGCGTTGATGCGATCGCTGATCGAGACGGTGGCGGGTGAGGCGACGGTGGAATGGCTGTTTTCAGCCGAGCCGGTGCGGTCGGAATCTGCCGGGATCGAGGCCGCGATTTCGCGCGGGGCGGGTCGGGATGTGCCATTCGGTCCATCGACCGGAACCTCCGACATGCGGCATTTCGTGCGGAGAGGGATTCCGTGCGTCTTGTTCGGGCCGGGAATTGGCTATAATCCTCACCGCGCCAATGAGTTTTTCCAACTGGATAGCCTTGATCCGATGATCGAAACATTGCATCGGGCCGCAATAGAGTGGTGTTCCTGATGGCCAAGACGCTCGAGCAGCTTACCGCCGATACCGATACCTACTATTTCTCCTCACTTCAGACCGGGATCGACAATCGCTGCCGCGACCGAATGATCGCGCGCGTCCTCCACTACATCAAGCCGGGATCGAGTATTCTTGAACTGGGTTTCATGGATGGGCAGTGGACCGATCATTTCCTGCGGATGAACTGCAAGGTGACGGCGGTCGAAGGTTCGTCGCGCAACGTCGAGTACGGTCGCAAGAAATACGCCGGCAATACTGCCGTCTCGCTGATCCATGACACCTTCGAGAACTACGAGCCAAAAGAGAAATTCGACTGGGTGCACATGGGCGGGGTGCTGAAGCATCTCGACGACCCGATGCTGCTGCTCAAGCGCTCGCGCGGATGGCTGAAGCCGGGCGGCGGGCTCATGGCGACCACGCCGAATCCGAAGTCATTGCATCGCCGCATCGGCGTCGCGATGGGCCTCCTGAAGAACATCGATGCGTTGAGCGAGACGGACGTGGCGGTCGGCAACCTTCGCCATTACGACACCGCAGAGTTCAAGGCGTTGCTGGAAGAGGGTGGCTACAAGGTCGAGGAGATCTCAACGTCGATCCTTAAACCCGTATCGAGCGACAAGATGTCTGACTGGCCGGATAATCTGATCGACGCGCTCGATAAGGTGGTTGAGGAAATACCGGAGTTCGGCTGGTACATCTACGCGATCGGACGGCCCTGATGCCGCACGCGGTCATTGCCGGCGGCGGCATTGTTGCCGTCGCCATACTGTCGGCAGACGCGTATTATCTCGGTTATGCGGGCTGAAATCGCCGATATGCCATTGTCCGTCTAGGCCCGAAAACTGGTCGATTTCAGAAACCCCGTTGAAATATAAGGCCGACTCGCCAGATTTTGATTCCGCCATTCGGAGGTTCGATCCCTCCCGCCCCAGCCAGCCATTAAGCAATCATCCGCCGCGCCATGGTCCGCGACGAAGTTGCACATCGCCGACTGATCGCAAGGCCGTATCATGCGCCCTCGCGCCTCACAGATTCGCCAAGGACAGTCAGCACCTCATGGAAAATTTTCTCGCTCCCTATCGCCCGGTCTTTCTCAGCATCTTCCGCATCATGGCCGGATTGATGATTCTTCAGTTCGGTACCGCGAAGATTCTCGGATTTCCCGCCGTGCCGAATTTCGCCAATGTCACCGTCGGGCAGTGGCCGAGCTGGTATGCCGGCGTGCTCGAATTGACCTTCGGCGTGCTTCTGACCATCGGACTGTTCTCGCGGATTTCGGCTTTCGTCCTGTCCGGCCTGATGGCGTTTGCCTACTTCATCGGGCATGCGCCGCGCGGCCTGTTCTCGCCGCTGGCCAACAACGGCACGCTGCCGATCCTGTTCTGCTTTGCGTTCCTGTATCTCGCCGCGGCCGGCGCCGGCCCGTGGAGCGCGGACGCTGCGCTGCGCAGCAAGCATTAAAGAGCGTATCGAGCGAAGTGGGTACCGGTTCGCGTTAAGAAAACGCGTCAAAAAAGCCTGCGCTGCCGGCTCTCGCCGGCAGTTCACGGCTGCGGCGACATAGGCTAGAGTGCGGCGCATCCTTCGCGGCCCGTGCCGGGCTCATGGCTATGGCAATCTGCCGAGGCCCTTACTGACGGAACAGAAATATGAACGGAAATCTCGTTGCCGCCCTCTCACCGGGCTTCTCCTCGTCGGCCTTGGGCAAGATCGCCATCATTCTTACCGGCACGCTGCTGCTGACGATTTCGGCCAAGGTGCAGGTGCCGTTCTGGCCGGTGCCGATGACCATGCAGACGTTCGTCGTACTGGTGATCGCAATGGCCTGCGGCCCGGTGATCGGTGGAAGCGTCGTACTGGCTTATCTGGCGGAAGGCGCGCTGGGCCTGCCGGTGTTTGCCGGCACGCCGGAGCGCGGCATCGGCCTTGCTTACATGATGGGGCCGACCGGCGGCTACCTGCTCGGCATGCTGGTGGCGGCCGTTGCCTGCGGCCAACTCGCCGCTCGGGGATGGGACCGTTCGGTATGGATGACCATGCTGGCCATGCTGATCGGGACGGTCATCATCATGGCGTTCGGCTATGCCTGGCTGGCGGTCTCGATCGGGCCGTACAAGGCCTGGGCCTTTGGTGTCGTGCCGTTTCTGTTGTCGGGCGTCGTGAAAATTGTGCTGGGCGCGCTGGTTCTGCCGGCCGGCTGGGCGCTGCTCGGCCGCGGCAAGGCCTGATCGAAAGGTTTACGGGATTAGCCAATACGACAACGAACGCGGCATCGCCGCGTTCGTTGAATAGAGTGCACCGCGGGTTGGTTTACACGGCGTTGCGTTCGTTGCGGCCCCACAGACCGAGGCCGATCAGCGCTACCGTCACCACGCCGATGGCGGCGAGCGTATACATCGGCACATAGAAAGTTGTGTAGACCTCCCAACCGGCGAGGCGCAGCGCGGCGGAGACTTCGGTATAAATGCCGACGAGATGCCCGCCGAGTGTGCCGGTGATTCCGAGCAGAGCGCTGCCGAGGATGGCCAGTCCGGCCATTACCCATCGCATCACGCCTTCCCACACGGCTTCGCCCTGGATCCACCGCGTTGCTAACAGCAGCGCCCAATACGCGACGGTCCACGACGCCAGCAGTACGTGATTGCGGCCGAGCGGCGTCGATGAGATCGTTTCCCACGGCCAGACCATGAGGCCGACCGCGAAGGCGGCAATGCCTGAGAGCAGGCCGATGGTCAGCAGCGGCACAAGCGCCCGGTCGATGGCCTTGGCGAGCGCGCCGTCCGAGGCGACCCGCCACAGGATAGCCAAGGTGGCCGTCATCCACAGCGCAATCGGGAAGTGAACAAGGACTGCATGATAGGCGGCCATGGTCAGACTCCTTGCTTGCGGCTGAGCAGCAGGTTGAGGGCGATGCCAAATCCGGCAATGAGAAGAACGCCGGCCAGCATTGTGAACAGCCATTGGCGGCGAATGGCGTCGGCGAACTCCGCCTCGACGCCGTAATGCGCAAGCTGTGCCTCGGTATGACGGTATTTCACCGGCACACCTTTTTTGATGCTCTCGGCGCCAGCATGCTTGGCGCTGTTGAGCGATCCCCAACTTACTTGGCCGGGATAGAACAGCGTGACCGCGTGCCATGCTTGATTCCACGCCGGCTCGTTGCCATCGAAGCGATCTGCGACGAGATTGGCTTCGCGACCCAAGCCCAAAGTGACCGGCAACGACACATTATGCCAGCGGCTGCCGAGCGCGTTGCGATGGACGGAGAAGGCGACGTTGTAGACTCGCTTGTCGACCATGATCTTGTCGTCGGCGGGCTTGCCGGTATCCATGGCGCGTTTGAGCGTCACATCCCAGTAGCCGTCCTTCCAGCGCGCCTGCCCGACAACCGTAATATCGGCATGCGATCCGTCGGGCTTCCGTAACAGACGGCGCGGAATGGTATCGCCTTCCTTCCAGGCATAGGCCGCATCGAACGGGACCGCGGTGTCCTCGGTGAGGAAGTAGACATTGTCAAAGCCGAGCTTGCGCTGAATCAGATCGTCCCATTTCAACGCTCTTTGTTCTTTGTTCTTTTGCGCGTCGAACATGACTTTCGGCTGCTTCTTCTCGGCGTCCCAGTTGTCGGTGAAGGCGCCCTTGCCGGCGTCGCCGTAGCGAGCATCGAACACGACCTGGTCGTCAGAATAGCCGATCGGGCTGCCGCGATGCGCTCGCCAATGCCACAGGTCGAGGAAATAGCCGCCCTTTCGCAGTGCTGCCAACTCGTCCTCGGGCACGACAGACGCCCAGTTGTTGATGTCTTTGCGTGTCGCCGGCAGGTGCTTGCCGACTTCAGTCTGGCCGCGTTTCTGGCCGAGATAAGGATGTGCTTTGACTTCCGCCGCTGTCGCTTCGTTGGTGAAGAAGCGCATGCGGTCGCCGACTGTGATGTAACCGCCGTATCGGGCGAACTCAGGCACGCTGCCGTCGTCGACCAACATGGTGACGCGGTCCTCGTAAATCCCGTCTGGTTGCGGTCCCGGGACACTGGCGCCGTGGCGCACCCATTTGCCGCCCTCGAACCTTAACATGTCGTGATAGATCGAAGGCTCTTTGGCCGGCCAGCGATAGCGGAAGAAGATATCGCGGCCGTTATAGGCGGCCTTGACCTGTAACGGCATGGTCAATTCATTCGGGATATAGATGTTTCGGCTGATGTCGTTCTTGACGACTCCGGTGCCGTGGCTCAGCCACGAAAGGCCAAGGACGCCGAGAAAAAGTGCGAGCGCGATGGTGATGTAAAGGCCGTTTCGGCGCATGGCGTTCCTCATTCGTTCGAAGTGAGACCCGAATTGAAATCTTTCTAAAGCGGGCTTCGGAACGCGGCATTGACATGAGTCATACCGCCCAGCGCCTGCTCGCTGATGCGTGAAACGTCAATTTGGATCTAATCCTGAACCCACCCAGTGCCTCTGCGGCCCAATGGCCGAGGGAGCGGAACGCGCGGCGAGAAAATTGGAGGGGTTTGGCTCGATTTTGCATATAATCTGCTTACGTTCCCGCCAATGAGGACCTTCATGCCCAATCCCCCGCTCGACGACTACATCGCCGCGGCCTCCGCCGCCCTCGATCTGCCGGTGGAGGCGGCCTGGATGCCGTCGATCAAGGCCAATCTCGAGGTGTCGCTGCGGCTGGCCAATCTGGTCTCGGAATTTCCGCTGCCGGACGAGGCCGAGCCGGCGCCGGTTTTCAAGGCCTGACCATGAGTAACGATTACACATGGTCGACCGGCTCGGAGATTGCGCAGGCGATCGCCACGGACAAGACCACCGCGCTTGCCGTCACCGAGGCGGCGCTTTCCGTCATCGTCGCGCGTAACCCGACGCTGAACGCCTTTACCGCCGTCGCCGCCGAGCGGGCGCGCGCCAAGGCCAAGGCGGTCGATGCGTCGCCCGACAAGGCCAAATTGCCGCTCGCCGGCGTGCCCTTCGCGGTCAAGAACCTGTTCGACGTTGCCGGCATTCCGACCGTCGCCGGCTCGAAGATCAACCGTGCCCATCCCCCCGCCAAACGCGACGCCGGACTGATCGAGCGCATGGAGAAGGCCGGCGCCGTTCTGGTCGGCGCGCTCAACATGGGCGAATACGCCTACGATTTCACCGGCGAGAACCTCCATGACGGGCCGTCGCGCAATCCGCACGATATCTCGCGCATGACTGGCGGCTCGTCCGGTGGATCGGGCGCGGCGGTCGGCGGCGGCATGGTGCCGATCGCGCTCGGCTCCGACACCAACGGCTCCATTCGCGTGCCGTCGTCTTTGTGCGGCATCTTCGGCCTCAAGCCGACTTATGGACGGCTGACGCGGGCGCGCTCGTTTCCTTTCGTAGCCAGTCTCGATCATCTCGGACCGTTCGCGCGCTCGGTTCGCGATCTCGCGCTCAGTTACGACGTCATGCAAGGACCTGATGCCGACGACGCCGGCTGCGCCGACCGTCAGAAGGAATCGACCGCGCCGTTTCTCGATCGCGGCCTCGATGGTTTGCGCATCGCGGTCACCGGCGGATATTTCCGCAAAGGCGCGTCGGGCGAAGCGCTGACCGCGCTCGACGGCGTCGCCAAGGCGCTGAACGCGCGTGAGATCGAAATTCCGGAAGCGGCGCGCGCCCGCGCCGCGGCCTATGTCATCACCACCACCGAAGGCGCGGCCTTGCATCTCGACCGGCTGCGCAAGCAGGCGGCCGATTTCGATCCGGCGGTGCGCGACCGCCTGATTGCCGGCGCCATGATGCCAGCGACTCTTGTTGTGAAGGCGCAGATCTTCCGCCGCTGGTACCGCGACCAGGTGCTGGCTCTGTTCAAGGACTGCGACGTCATCCTCGCCCCGGCAACGCCGGTGACTGCGCCGAAAATCGGCCAGCAGACGTTTACGCTCGACGGCGTCGAACTGCCTGTCCGCGCGAACCTCGGCATTTACACGCAGCCGATTTCCTTCATCGGCCTGCCGGTGGTGGCGGTGCCGGTGGCGCTCAAGCCGCTGCCGATCGGCGTGCAGATCATCGCCGCGCCGTGGCGCGAAGATCTGGCCTTGCGTGTCGCCGCCGCGCTGGAGCAAATGGGCGCTGTGTCGGCGCCGCGACCGAATCTTTAAGGGGAAAACGACAATGGAAATCGACCTGCCGGAGGTCGTGGCCGAGGTGCGCAAGGCCTTCGACACCTACGAAGACGCCTTGGTCAACAACAAGGTCGACACGCTCAATGCGTTGTTCCGCGACGATCCGCGCACCATCCGCTATGGCGTCAACGAGGTTCTCTACGGCTATGACGCGATCAAGTCGTTTCGCGTCGCCCGTTCGCCCGTCGGTCTCGGCCGGACTATTTCGCAGACGGTGATCACCACTTATGGCCGCGACTTCGCCACCGCTTCGACGCTGTACGAGCGGCCATCGGCGGCCGGTAAGGTCGGGCGGCAGATGCAGACCTGGGTGAAATTCCCGGAAGGCTGGCGCGTCGTCGCGGCCCATGTCAGTCTGATGGACCCGCCGAAATAATTTGGCGCGCAAAAAAACGCCGCGGCCTAAAAAGCCGCGGCGCTCTTGTTTCACGAAACCTCAGTCGATCGAAACACCGCTCGCCTTGATCGGCGCCGCCCATTTCTCGATTTCGCTTTTCACGAAACCGCCGAGATATTCCGGCGTCGCGCGGTTGTCCGCGACGATGGACGCGCCAAGTCCTTGTAGGCGGTCGCGCACGGCCGGTGTATGCATCGCCGCCAGCGCCGCGTCGTTGAGCTTCTTCACAATGTCGGCCGGCGTGCCCTTCGGCGCGAAGATGGCGTTCCAGGTATAGGCCTGCACATCGAGCCCCTGTTCGGCCGCTGTCGGCAGGTTCGGCAGCACCGGCGAACGGGCCGATGTCATGATGGCCAGCGCCTTGACCGCGCCGCCGTCGATCTGCGGCTTGGCGGTGGTGACGATCTCGCACAGGAACTGGATTTGTCCGCTGTGCAGATCCTGCATCGCCGGACCCGTGCCTTTGTAGGGGACGTGGGTGATCTTGGTGCCCATTGCGGTATCGAGCACGACGCAGCCGAGATGCGTGGCGGAGCCGGCGCCTGCTGAGCCATAGCTCATCTTGCCGGCATTGGCCTTGGCGTAGGCGAGAAATTCCTTGAAGTCCTTGACCGGCAAATCCTTGTTGACGGTGAGCACGATCGGCACTTCGGCCACCAGCGCCACCGGTGTGAAATCGGTGACCGAGTTGTAGAGCGGCTTCTTGTACAGTGTCTGGCCCTGCGCGTGGGTGCCGACGGTGCCGAGCAGGATGGTGTAGCCGTCCGGCTTGGCGTCGGCAGCGCGCTTGGAGCCGGTCATGCCGCCGGCGCCGCCGACGTTTTCGACGACGACCGTCTGCTTGAGGATCTCGCCCATGGTTTGCGCCAGGATGCGGCCGAGCACGTCGGTTGGGCCGCCGGCGGCAAATGGGATGATCATGGTGATGGGTTTGTCGGGAAACGTCTGCGCCCCGGCGGAGCCGGTCAGCGCGAGCAGGCCGGCAAATGCGGTCGCCAGAATAGTCTTTTTCATCAAGTCCTCCCTAAGGTTGGGGAGAACCTGACTCTGCCGGCAAATCCGGTCAAGCCGATAAAATCGGCAGGCCGGCGAAGCCGGTTAGCCGACCTCGACGATTTCTTCGGGGAATCTGTGCAGACGTTCGCCGGGGCCGTTGTCGCCGATCAGATAATTGTCGCACAGCCAGTTGCTGTAGCCGGCGTGGATATAGGTCGGGTGCACGACGATGTTCATGTTCTTTTCGATGGTCATCGGCTCGTCGCTGCGCACCAGCGGGCGCTCGACCATGTCGTAGCCCTGGCCATGGCAATAGAGGCGCGATTCCATCGGCCGCCCATTCTTGCGCATAAAGGCGTTGAAGCCGTCCCACACCGCCTTGCTCGGCGTGCCGGGCTTCAACAGGTCGAGCGTCACCTGACGCGACTCGATGCAGAAGGCGAGTTCGTCCTTCATCGCTTGCGGCACCTTGCCGCCGACGACACACGAACGGCCCAGTTCGGTGTACATGCCGCCCGGGCCGTTATCCTCGACCAGCAGCACGAACTGGTCGCCCTTTTCGATGAGGCGGTTCTGCATGTGGCGGTTGCCGAAGCGCGACGGCTTGCCGAGCGGCATCGACGCGCAGAGATAGATGCCCATCTCGCTGCCGTGACACAGGCTGTAGGCCTGCGCGACGGCGGCGACTTCGACATCGCGCATGCCGGGCTTGGCGGCGGCGAAGGCGGCGCGCATGGCGCCGTCCTGCATCGCCGCGGTGCGCTTGATCAATTCCATTTCTTCCGGGCTCTTGAACACCTTGATGCGGTCGACCAGATCGGACGCATCGACGTGCCGCGCCTTGGAGAATTTGCGCCGCACATAGGTGCTCATCGCCGCGGACATCTGATAGGCGCCGACAAAGCCGATTGTGCCTTCGCCGTAAGGCTCCAGCGCCTTGCAGGCCAGTTCCGGATCGTAAGGCTCGGTGTAATAAGCGCAGGCGTAGCTCGGCGTCGTCAGCACCTGCTTGACGCCGCGCCAGATGCCGTCCTCGCCCGACGGCTTCTCGGCGCCGCCGAACGGGCCCTGACAGACGACGGTCATCTCGTCGTCGCGCGGAAATATAACCGTGTTCGGATAGCCGTTGGTCGCCGGAATGTCAGTGAACCAGCGCACATAGCCGCCCATATGGTCGTTGTTGTTCTGCATGACGAGAACGTCAATTTTCTCGCGCGCCATCATCTCGCGCGTGGCCTTCCAGCGGCGCTCCAGCTCGGCGGTGGAGATCGGCGCGTTGAGGCGCTCGGAAAAGGTCATGCTCTAGACTCCCCAGGATGCCGGTCTGCGCACGATATTGATCATGCTTTTCGGCTCGCCGCTCAAGAATTTGGCCATGTTGGCTTCGATTGTCGGCATCGCCCGGTCTTCGTAGCCTTCCGAATAGCCGCCGAGATGCGGGAAGATCGTGACGTTTCTGGTCTTCCACAGCGGATTGTCGGGCGGCAGCGGCTCCTGCGAGAATACGTCGAGCCCGGCGCCGGCGATCTGGCCGCTTTCCAAAGCCGCGATCAACGCCTGCTCATCGACCACACCGCCACGCGCGACATTGACGAGATAGGCCGAAGGCTTCATCGCTTCGAAAACCTTGGCGCCGACGATGTTGCGGGTTTCCGCGCTCATCGGAATAAGCGCGATGAGAAAATCGAGTTCGGGCGCGACCGCGGCCAGATCGTCGCGCTTGACCATGCGGTCGAAGCCTTGCGTCGGCCGCGGCGTGCCGGTGATGCCGATGGTCGTCATGCCGAACGCCTTGCACAGCGGCGCCAGATATTCGGCGATCAGGCCGACGCCAAGAATGCCGACCGTCTTGCCAGCGAGCAGTTGCGCCGGCCGTCGATCCCAGGTGCTCTTGTCCTGCGCGCGCACCGAACGCGGCATGTCGCGCGCCAGCGACAGCATGAAGGCAATGGTCGCTTCCGACACCGGCGCGCCGTGAATGCCGCGAATATTGGTGACCAGAACGTCCTTGCCGAGCGAGGGCAGGTCGACGATGTTATCGACGCCGGTGCCGAGCGCCTGGATCCATTTCAGCTTCGGCGCGTCGCGCACCACATGGTCGGCCATCGGCGGCGAGAAGCACAGCAGCACATCGGTGCCGGCGATATAAGGGCCGACATCGTTATGATGGCTGACGACATTGATGGTGAGTTGCGGAAAACGGTCGAGCAGCATCGTCTTGTAGCGCGCCTGCATCGCTTCCTGGACTTCGCTGAGGAGCAGAACGTTCGTCATGGCGCGGGTATATAGCGTGCTCCCGAAAAGTGGAAACCGGTTTTCGGATAAGATCACGCGCGAATATAAAGCGCGTGTACGAGGACGAGGCTAAATTTTGATCGGGAACGATGACCCGCATGGTGGGTCTTGTGGCGGGCTTGCGCCGAATGCGATAGGATCGGCGCGCGGCGACGAACGGATTTGAGGATTGCGACAATGTCAGACATGCCGATCGATCTTGCCCAGGTGGACTGGTTCTATGTTTTGGTTCTGGCCGTTCTGGCGTTTGTCGCCAGCGGCATCGGCAACCTGATTGGCTTTGCCAGCCGTGGCAGTTCGGCCATTCTGTCGGCGATCCTGTTCGCGGCGTTTTTTATTGCCTGGACCTATTACCCGCACGGACTGCCGCTGCCGACGCGGCTGGCCGGGCCGACTGTCCCGGCCGCGGTGCCCGCGCCCGCGGTGGCTCCCGCGCCGGAGGCTCCGGTGCGGCCGCGCAACCCGGTGCGCGACATCACCCCACCGCGGCAATAGGCGCTGCGCCACCCGCTGGCAGGGGTGTTCTGGACCTTTCGCAGTTGCGAAAGACCATGTAGAAATCCTATGGAAATATCGGACCCGGGGTTTAGGTAGGAATTACATGAAGAAGGTCTATCCCGACGCCGCCGCAGCGCTTGCCGGCGTCCTCAAGGACGGAATGTTGATCGCCTGTGGTGGTTTCGGCCTCTGTGGCGTTCCCGAAGTGCTGCTGATGGCGATCCGCGACAGCGGCGTCAAAAACCTCACTTTCGTGTCGAACAATGCGGGCGTCGATGGCGCCGGCATCGGCCTGTTGCTGGAAACCAAGCAGGTCAAGAAAATGATCTCGTCCTATGTCGGCGAGAATAAGCTGTTCGCCCAGCAGTACCTGTCCGGCGAACTGGAAATCGAATTCAACCCGCAAGGCACTCTGGCCGAGCGGCTGCGCGCGGGAGGGGCCGGCATTCCGGCGTTCTATACCCGCACCGGCGCCGGCACCGACATCGCCAAGGGCAAAGACGAGCGCGAGTTCGACGGCGAGAAATACATCATGGAGCGCGGCATCGTCGCCGACCTGTCGCTGGTGCATGCCTGGAAGGGCGATACCGAGGGCAATCTCGTCTATCGCAAGACCGCGCGGAATTTCAATCCGATGGTGGCGACCGCGTCGAAGTTCACCGTGGCGCAGGTCGAGCATCTGGTCGAGCCGGGCCAGATCGATCCCGACCACATCATCACCGCCGGCGTTTTCGTCAAGCGCATCGTCCATGTGCCGAACGTCAAGAAGCACATCGAGCAACGCACCGTGCGCAAGCGCGTCATGGCATAACCTTAAAACCGTATCTGAAGGACGTATCCCTCATGGCCTGGACCCGCGATCAAATGGCCGAACGCGCCGCCAAGGAGCTGCGCGACGGTTTCTACGTCAATCTCGGCATCGGCATTCCGACTTTGGTGTCGAACTACATTCCCGACGGCATGAGCGTGCAGCTGCAAAGCGAGAACGGCATGCTCGGCTTCGGCCCGTTCCCTTACGAGGGCGACGAGGACCCGGACCTGATCAATGCTGGCAAGCAGACCGTTACCGAATTGCCGACCACCAGTTATTTCTCCTCGGCGGAATCGTTTGGCATGATCCGCGGCGGCCATATCGACATTGCGCTGCTCGGCGCCATGCAGGTGGCGGAAAACGGCGATCTCGCCAACTGGATGATCCCCGGCAAGATGGTCAAGGGCATGGGCGGCGCCATGGATCTTGTCGCCGGCGTGAAGAAGGTGGTCGTGATCATGGAGCACGTCGCTAAGAACAAGGACGGCAGCATCTCGCCGAAGCTGTTGCACAAGTGCGACCTGCCGCTGACCGGGGCAGGGGTCGTCGACATGGTGATTACCGACATGGGCGTCTTCACCATCGACCGCAAAGGCTCGGGCATGACCCTGATCGAACTGGCGCCCGACGTGACGCTCGACGAGATCACCAAGAGCACGGAAGCGAAGTTTGCGGTCGATGCGAAGCTGAAGCATTAGCCACCTGGTGCCCGCTTGGGCGGGCATCATTTGCGGCGGGAACAAATCCCCGGCCCTGTTCTTATTGGGGTATGACCCCAAAGGAGCGGCTGCATCTCGAGCTTGACTTGTTGCAGGGCCGCTTGCCGGACTGGATGTCGCGCAATCTCGACCGCGTCCGCCGGCCGGGCGCCGTGTGGGTCCGCGTGCCGCTCTCGCTCGTGCTGATCGCCGGAGGCTTTCTCGGCTTTCTGCCGATCCTCGGGTTCTGGATGGTGCCGCTTGGCCTGGCGCTGCTGGCGCTCGACCTGCCGTTTCTGCGCGGGCCACTGGCGAAATTTCTCGGCTGGGTCAACCGCAAGCTGGCGTCGCGCTAGACCTGCCGGGGCTTCGCCAGTTCGCTCTTTTCCCGCGGTACATAATCGCCGCCGCCGAGTTTGCCGACGAGCTTGCCGTCGCGCACGACGAATTTGCCGCGCACCATGGTCGCCACCGGCCAGCCTTTGACCTCGATGCCTTCATAGGGCGTGTAGTCCGAGCCGCCGTGCATCAATGTTTGCGAGATCGTTTCCTGGCGCTTCGGGTCCCACAGCGCGATGTCGGCATCCGAGCCGACCGCGATGGTGCCCTTCTTCGGATAAAGCCCGTAAGTCTTGGCGTGGTTGGTCGCGGAGAGCGCGACGAATTCATTCAGGCTCAGCCGCCCTTTGCTGACGCCCTCGGAAAACAAAATCGGCAGCCGCGTCTCGACGCCGGGAATGCCGTTCGGCACCCAGCGGAAACTGGTGCGGCCCTTCGGCGTCAACTTCCCTTGCGGATCGTCATAGCGAAACGGACAGTGGTCGGACGAGAACAGCGAGAAGATGCCCTGCTGCAAGCCCTCCCAGCACGCCACCTGACTCTCTTTGTCGCGCGGCGGCGGCGAGCAGACATATTTCGCGCCTTCCATGTTGAGGCCGTCCATGTCGCTCTCGGTCAGCATCAGATATTGCGGGCAGGTCTCGCCGTAGATCTTAAGGCCCCGCGAACGCGCGCGCGCGATTTCGTCCATCGCCTCGCGGTTCGAGACATGCACGATCATGATCGGCACGTCGATCAGCTCGGCCAGCGAAATGGCGCGGTGCGTTGCCTCGCGTTCGACCGCGACCGGCCGCGACGTGCCGTGATATTTGGTCTCCGTCTTGCCGGCCTGCTCGAGCCGGTCGGTGAGGAAGCGGATGGCGTCGTAGTTCTCGGCATGCACCATCACCATGGCGCCGGTCTCGCGCGCCACACTCATGACCTTCAACATTTCCATGTCGGACAGCGCCAGGCCCTCATAGGTCATGAACACCTTGAACGAGGTGTAGCCGTCATGGACGAGGGCAGGGAGTTCCTGGCCGAGCACGGTGTCGCTGGCGTCGGCAATGATGAGATGAAACGACACGTCGATGTAGCACTGGCCGTCGGCCTTCTTGTGATAGTCCTTGACCACTTCGCGCAGGGACTCGCCCTTCTGCTGCATGGCGAAAGGCAGCACCATGGTATTGCCGCCGAACGCCGCCGACCGTGTCGCCGAGGCAAAATCGTCGGCCATGACAATGCCGGGGCCGGACGGCTGCGCGATATGCACATGGCTGTCGATGCCGCCGGGCAAAACCAAGAGTCCGGTGGCATCGACGATCTCGGCAGCCTCGCCCAGATCGCTGCCCAGCGCCGTGATTTTCCCGTCCCTGATGCCGACATCGCAGGCGAAGGTATCGGACGCGGTCGCCACCGTGCCGCCGCGGATAATGGTATCGAAACGCATGCAATCTCCCGTTCTCAAACCCACTATTTCAGACTTTTGCTGTGGTTGCGATATGGTCGCCCGCATTGCACTTGAGCGGACGATGCGGGGACCGGCTATGGACGATATCGAAACATTGCGGACGCGGGTCGAGGCGCTGGAGATGAGCCGGGCCCATCAGGAGCGCGCCATCGAGGACCTTAGCGAGGCCTTGGCCGCCCAGTGGAAACAACTCGAGGCGCTCAACCGGCAGGTGGTGCGGCTTGCTGATCAGGTGCAGGAGGCGCAGGCGTCAGCCGGGGGCGGCGAGGTGCCGGACCCGCCGCCGCCGCATTATTGATGGCGGCGCCGTGCCAGTTTCGCGCAAGGCAGCGTCGCACCGAAAGCAGCGCCCGCCCCATTTTCATTTCCCGCCAGAGGCGCTAGACGAAAACCAACACGGGGGAACGCCATGCTGTCTGAAGCCGATCGTAAAAAGTGCGCCGATATTCTGGAAAATGCCCAGAAGGAGCACAAGCAAGCCACGCCCTTCTCGCAGACCTTCCCGGCCATCACGATCGAGGACTCCTATGCGATCTCGGCCGAGGTCGCGCGCCGCAAGATTGCCGCCGGCGCCAAGCTGATTGGCCACAAGGTCGGCCTGACCTCCAAGGCGATGCAGCGCTCCTCGATGATCGATGAGCCGGATTACGGTTACATCCTCGACGACCAGATGATCGGCGACGGCGCCAAGGTGCTGCACGCCAATTTCTGCAAGCCGCGCGTCGAGGTCGAACTGGCCTTTATCATGGGCAAGAGACTGGAAGGGCCGGGCGTGGGCCTCGCCGACGTGCTGCGCGCCACTGAATATGTCATCCCGGCGATCGAGATCGTCGATGCGCGCATCGCCGATCCGCGCAAGATCGTGGACACTGTCGCCGATAACGGCGCCGCCGCCGGCATCGCGCTTGGCGGCCGTCCGGTCGGGCCGATGGATGTCGACCTGCGCTGGGTCGGCGGCATCATGTACAAGAATTCCGAAATCGAGGAGACCGGGCTCGCTGCCGGCGTGCTCGGCCATCCGGCGCTCGGCGTTGCCTGGCTCGCCAACAAGATCGGCCCGCTCGGCCATGCGCTTGAGCCGGGGCACATCGTGCTGGCGGGCTCGTTCACCCGCGTTGTGTTCGCGCAAAAGGGCGATACCATCCACGCCGACTACGGGCCGCTCGGCGGCATTGCCATCCAGTTTATTTAGCCATCCAGCGCCAATCAAAAAAATCGAGAGGATGAAACAATGCCGGAATTCAGGCGCAACGCATTCAAGGCTGGCGTCAAGGCCAAGAAACTCCAGATCGGCTTCTGGCAGTCGCTGTGCAGCAATATCGGCGCCGAGATCTGCTCCGATTCCGGATTTGACTGGTTGTTGCTCGACACCGAGCACTCGCCGAACGAAATTCCCGACCTGCTGTCGCAGTTGCAGGCGATCGAGCTTGGCACCGCGACCGCGATTGTCCGTCCGGCCTGGAATGATGCCGTTATCATCAAGCGCTGCCTCGACATCGGCGCGCAGACGTTGCTCATTCCTTATGTGCAGAATGTCGAGGAGGCCAAAGCCGCCGTCGCCGCGACGCGTTATCCGCCGCAGGGCATTCGCGGCGTCTCGGTCGCCGCGCGCGCCTCGCGCTATGGCCGCGTGCCCGGTTACCTGACCAAGGCCAACGATGAAATCTGCGTCCTGGTGCAAGTCGAGACCGGCCAGGCGCTGGCGCAGATCGAAGCCATCGCCAAGGTTGACGGTGTCGATGGCGTCTTCATCGGTCCGTCCGATCTGGCCGCCTCGCTCGGCCATGTCGGCAATCCGCAGCACGCCGACGTGCAGGCGGCGATGAAGAACGCGGTCGAGCGGCTGACCGCGATCGGTGTGCCGGCCGGCATCCTCACCGGCAACGAGGACGAGGCGCGCCGCTATATCGACTGGGGCTATCTGTTCGTCGCCGTCGGGTCCGATGTCGGCCTTTTGGCGAAGAATGCCGACGCACTGGCCAAAAAGTTCAAATCGGCCTGAACGCCCACAGGCGGACTGCTGCAAATTTTGTCATGAGGCCCGTAATGCCCGAACTCTAGGCATCGTGGGCTGCATTCGGCTATTTTCATCTGACGATCTATATGAAATAACAGCCCCTTAGACGCCAGCCGGCAACCGTCACGTTGCTGAGAACAAGCGCTAAGGGGAACGCTGGGTGATGAGTGCGGAAATTATCCTCGAAACCGAGGATCTTGCCAAGGAATTCGCCGGATTTGCCGCCGTCGGCGGGGTCGACCTACGGGTCGCGCGCGGCAGCATTCATGCCTTGATCGGGCCGAACGGCGCCGGCAAGACCACCTGCTTCAATCTGCTGACCAAGTTTTTAAGCCCGACGCGCGGCCGCATCGTCTTCAAGGGCCGGGACATTACCGGGTTGCAGCCGGCCGATGTGGCGCGGCTCGGCCTGGTGCGCTCGTTTCAGATTTCCGCCGTTTTCCCGCACATGACGGTGCTGGAGAACGTCCGCATCGCGTTGCAGCGGCTGCGCGGCAATTCGATGGACTTCTGGCGCTCGCGCGGCGTGCTCGAGCAGTACAACGACAAAGCGATGGAACTGATCGCCGATGTCGGCCTGTCCGAGTTTATCAACTGGAACGCGGTCGAGCTGCCGTATGGCCGCAAGCGCGCGCTCGAAATCGCCACCACGCTGGCGCTCGATCCGGAGATGCTGCTGCTCGACGAGCCGACCGCCGGCATGGGCCACGAGGACATCGACCGCATATCGCAATTGATCAAGCGCGTCGCCGCCAACCGCACCGTGCTGATGGTCGAGCACAATCTTTCCGTGGTCGCCGATCTGTCGGACACGATCACCGTGCTGACACGCGGGCGCGTGCTCGCCGAGGGCAACTACGAAACGGTGTCGAACAATCCCGAAGTGCGCGAAGCTTATATGGGTGTCGGACATGCTTGACGTCACGGCCCCGCTGCTCGCGGTCAAGGACCTGCAAGCCTGGTACGGCGAGTCGCACATCCTGCACGGCGTCAGTTTCGACGTGCGCGAAGGCGAGGTGGTGACGCTGCTCGGCCGCAACGGCGCCGGCAAGACCACGACCATGAAGTCGATCATGGGCATCGTCGGGCAGCGCACCGGCTCGGTGCGGTTCGAAGGCAATGAATTGATCGGCAGGATGTCCAATCAGATCGCGCGCGCCGGCATCGCGCTGTGCCCGGAAGAGCGCGGCATCTTCGCCAGCCTCGATGTCGAGGAAAACCTGCTGCTGCCGCCGGTGATCCGGCCGGGCGGGCTGTCGCTCGAGCAGATTTTCGAGCTGTTTCCCAACCTGAAGGAACGCCTCGGCTCCAGCCAGGGCACCAAATTGTCCGGCGGCGAGCAGCAGATGCTGGCGATCGGCCGCATCCTGCGCACCGGCGCGCGGCTGCTATTGCTCGATGAGCCGACCGAAGGTCTGGCGCCCGTCATCATCCAGCAGATCGGCAAGACGATCCGTTCGCTCAAGCAGCAGGGCTTCACCATTCTTCTGGTCGAACAGAATTTCCGCTTCGCCTCGACCGTCGCGGATCGCTACTACGTCATGGAGCACGGACGTATCATTGACCAGTTCTCGAATTCGGAACTGGATGCCAATGTTGAGAAACTGCACGACTATCTCGGTGTCTAGAACGAACGCTTAACAACAAACCGGAGGAATACATCCATGAAAAAATCACTCGGTCTGGCGGCACTGACCGCCATCCTGCTCTGCGGCGCGGCGAACGCGCAGCAGGTCAACGTCAAGATCGGCGTCCTCAGCGACATGTCGAGCCTCTATGCCGACATCGGCGGTCCCGGCTCGGTCGTCGCCGCCAAGCTCGCCATCGACGAATTCACCAAGGCCAATCCGAACGTCAAGGTCGAGATGGTCTCGGGCGATCACCAGAACAAGCCGGATGTCGGTTCGAACATCGCCAACCAGTGGCTTGACGTCGACAAGGTCGATATGATCGTCGACGTGCCGAACTCGGGCGTCGCCCTCGCGGTCAGCCAGATCGCCGCCACCAAGAACAAGGTGTTCGTCGTGTCGGGCGCCGCGTCGTCGGATCTCTCGGGTTCGAAGTGCAATGCCAACACCGTGCATTGGACCTACGACACCTGGATGTTGTCGAACGGCACCGCCAAGGCGATGGTCAAGACCGGCGGCGATAGCTGGTTCTTCCTCACCGCCGATTACGCTTTCGGCCATGCGCTCGAGCGCGATGCCGGCGCGGTCGTCGAAAAGAACGGCGGCAAGGTGCTGGGCAAGGTTCGCGTGCCCCTCAACACCAACGACTTCTCGTCCTTCCTGCTGCAGGCGCAGTCGTCGAAGGCCAAGGTCATCGGCCTCGCCAATGCCGGCGGCGACACCATCAACTCGATCAAGCAGTCGGCCGAATTCGGCATCGTCAAGGGCGGCCAGAAACTCGCCGGTCTTCTGGTGTTCGCGTCGGACGTCAACGCGCTCGGTCTGCCGACCGCGCAAGGTCTGTCGCTGACCGAGACCTGGTACTGGGACCAGAACGACGCCAACCGCGCCTGGACCAAGCGCTGGCAGGCTGAACGCAACGCGGCCGGCAAGTTCCCGACCATGATCCATGCCGGCGTCTATTCCGGCGTGCTGCATTATCTGAAGGCGCGCGCCGCTCTCGGCGGCAACCCGGAAGGCAAGGCCGTCGTTGAGAAGATGAAGGCGACACCGACCGAGGACGTGCTGTTCGGCAAGGGCACCATCCGCGCCGACGGCCGCAAGATTCACCCGGCCTATCTGTTCGAAGTGAAGGCGCCGGCTGAATCCAAGCACCCCGGCGATTTCTACAATCTCAAGGCGACGATCCCGGCCGACGAAGCATTCCGTCCGGTCGCGGAAGGCCAGTGCTCGCTGGCCAAGAGCTAAGACAGTCGAAACCAGAGGAGCGGGCCTTCGCGGGTCCGCTCCTCGCTTCGGTACCCCCGCATGTTTGAAATCTTCGGCATTCCCTCGGGCGCATTGTTCGGCCAGCTTTTGATCGGGCTGATCAACGGCTCGTTCTATGCGTTGCTCTCTCTCGGCCTCGCCGTCATTTTCGGCATGCTCAACATCATCAATTTCAGCCACGGCGCGCAGTACATGATGGGCGCCTTCACCGCCTATCTGATGCTGAAATATACCGGGCTCGGCTACTGGCCGGCGCTGATCCTGGCGCCGCTGATCGTCGGCTTAACCGGCGTTCTGATCGAACGGCTGTTCCTGCAATGGCTGTACAAGCTCGACCATCTCTACGGCCTGCTCTTGACCTTCGGCCTGGCGCTGATCATCGAAGGCGTCGCCCGCAACCAGCTCGGCTCGGCCGGCCTGCCTTATGTCGTGCCGGACGCGCTGCGCGGCGGGCAGAACCTCGGCTTCATGTTCCTGCCGAATTATCGCGCCTGGGTGATCGTCGTCTCGCTCGCGGTCTGCATCTCGACCTGGTTCGTCATCGAGCGCACGCGGCTTGGCGCCTATTTGCGCGCCGCCACGGAAAACCCGACGCTCGTGCGCGCCTTCGGCATCAATGTGCCGGTGATGATCACGCTGACTTACGGCTTCGGCGTCGCGCTCGCCGCCTTTGCCGGCGTGATGGCGGCGCCGATCTATAACGTCTCGCCGCAAATGGGTTCGGAACTCATCATCGTCGTCTTCGCCGTGGTGGTGATCGGCGGCATGGGCTCGATTCTCGGCGCCATTGTCACCGGCTTCGGCCTCGGCATCGTCGAGGGCCTGACCAAGGTGTTCTTTCCCGAAGCCTCTGCCACGGTGATCTTCGTCATCATGGCCATTGTCCTGCTGGTCCGCCCGGCCGGCCTGTTCGGCCGGAGAGCCTGATGGAAAACCGTATTGCACCGCCGACCGCCGCCGCGACGTCCAATCCTTCGACGGCAAAGCCATCGTCCTTTATCCGCGTCCATGCCGAGACCATCGCTTTCACGGTGATGACCGCCGGTCTCATTGTCGCGCCGTTCTTCACCTATCCGCTGTTCCTGATGCAGGCGATGTGTTTTGCGCTGTTCGCCTGCGCCTTCAATCTGCTGATCGGCTATGTCGGCCTGCTGTCGTTCGGCCATGCGCTGTATTTCGGCTGGGCCAGCTATCTCGCCGCCCACTCCGCCAAGGTCTGGGGCCTGACGCCGGAACTCGCCATCCTCACCGGCACCGCGACCGCCGCCATTCTCGGCCTCATCGCCGGCTCGCTCGCCATCCGCCGGCAAGGCATCTACTTCGCCATGATCACGCTGGCGCTGGCGCAGATGATGTTCTTCTTCGCACTTCAGGCGGAATTCACCGGCGGCGAAGACGGCATCCAGGCGGTGCCGCGCGGTTATCTGTTCGGGCTGATCGACCTGAACAAAGAGTGGAACATGTACATCGTCGTGCTGACGATCTTCCTCGCCGGCTTCCTGCTGATCTACCGCATCATCCATTCGCCGTTCGGCGAGGTGCTGAAAGCCATCCGCGAGAACGAACCGCGCGCCATTTCGCTGGGCTACAAGACCGACCGCTACAAGCTGATCGCCTTCGTGCTGTCGGCGGCGCTGGCGGGGCTTGCCGGTTCAACCAAGGCGATCGTGCTGCAACTGGCCTCGCTCACCGATGTCAACTGGCCGATGTCCGGCGAGGTCGTGCTGATGACTTTGGTCGGCGGTCTCGGCACCATTTTCGGGCCGGTGGTCGGCGCCTTCGTCATCCTGCTGATGCAGTACAAGCTCGCGGTGGCCGGCGAATGGGTGCTGGTCATCCAGGGCGTCATCTTCGTGTCCTGCGTGCTCTTGTTCCGCCGCGGCATCGTCGGCGAGATTGCCGCCCGGTTTAAGGGCTGAAGCGGCAGGGCGAGAGCGGAAATCAGGGTGGGGCGGCCGTCAAAACCCCATAATCGGCGCGCGCGATCCGCCTATGCTCTTTGAATCGCTGGCGAATCAGCTTATCGTTGCGTTGTTATCCACAGCTGTGCGCTGTCGTCATTGTACGATTGTTCGTCGTTGCCGTTCACGCAACGATCAGGGGGTAGACGAATCGGCGCTCGACCACCGGGCTACCCCCATGCAGGCTCTGCCCAGCAGACCACGTCTCGATGCGATCGCGCTGAAATGGCACGATCTGGCGCAGCGTCGTCTCGACCATTACACTGAGCTTTACCGCAGCGGCCGTTGGCGGCGCTACTACACGCAGGAACGCTTTGCCATCCGCATGCTCGACGTCATCAATGCCGCAAAGCAGTGGCGCAGGCTGGCCGGTCTGCCGCCGGCCGAGTTGCAGGCGCAGGCGCAGTCGCAGTCCGAAGCGCAGCTAGCAGCGCCATCGCCGCGTCCCGACGACTCCATGCGCCCCGCGGCATGACACCTGCCTGTAGCAAGTCTCTCCGCAGCATGCCTTTCCTTTCTATGTTGGTCCGTTGCTTCGTTGCTGTGGCTTTGGGCGGCACGGCGGCGCCGCCGTCTTATGCCCAATCGGACAAGCAGGGTGTCACCTTGCTCATGCGCGATTGCGGGCGCTGCCACGCCGTGGGCCTGAGCGGAGCCAGCCCGCGCCCCGATGCGCCGGCGTTCCGCACCCTGGGTGCCCGCTATCCGATCGAGGCGCTGGAAGAAACGTTGGGCGAGGGCATCATGTCCGGCCACCCTGACATGCCGGAATTCCAGTATGATGCCGAAGAAGTCGGTGCCATCATTGATTACCTGAACGCCATCCAGAAGCCCTGAGGCGCCGCGCGCCCCTTTCCGCAGAGTACCCCCATGAGCAGTGTCCTTTTTTCGCCGGTCGATCTGGCGGGCCTTAAGCTTGCCAACCGCCTCGTCGTGTCGCCGATGTGCCAGTATTCCGCCGATGACGGCTGCGCCAATGACTGGCACCTGATGCATCTCGGCATGCTGGCCAATTCCGGCGCGGCGATGGTGGTTGTCGAAGCCACCCATGTCGAGCGCCACGGCCGCATTACCCATGGCTGTCTGGGCCTTTACTCCGACGACAACGAAGCGGCGCTGGCGCGCGTCATCAACAGCGCGCGCCGCGCCGGCACCGCCAAATTCGGCATCCAGATCGCGCATGCCGGCCGCAAGGCGTCGTCGCAAAAGCCATGGGACGGCGGGCTCGGCCTGACCGAGGGGCAGGACCCGTGGCAGACCATTGCCGCATCGCCGCTGCCCTGGGGTGAGACCAAATGGCATACGCCGCGCGAGGCGACCGAAGCCGATCTGACCCGCGTCCGCGATGCCTTCGTCAATTCGGTCAAGCGTGCGCTACGCATCGGCTTCGACGAAATCGAATTGCACATGGCGCACGGCTATCTGCTGCACGGCTTCATGTCGCCTTTGTCGAACAAGCGCACCGACCAATATGGCGGCTCGCTGGAAAACCGGCTGCGCTTTCCGTTGTCGGTGGCGAAAGCGGTGCGGGCCGCGGTGCCGAAGGGCGTACCGCTTGGCGCGCGCATCACCGGCAGCGACTGGCGCGAAGGCGGCTTGACGCCGGACGACGCCGTGGCGATCGCCAAGGCGCTCAAGGCCGAGGGCCTCGATTTCCTCTGCGTCTCGTCCGGCGGCGCACAGTACGAAATCCGCACGCCGCAAGAGCAAGGCTATAACGTGCCAATCGCCGCGCGCATCAAAAAGGAAGCCGGTATCGCTGTGCGCGCTGTCGGCGCCATTCTCGATCCGGCTTTCGCCGAGGATGTCGTGGCGTCGGGCAAGGCCGATCTTGTAGCCGCCGCGCGCATCTTCCTCGACAATCCGCATTGGGGCTGGCACGCCGCCCGGGCGCTCGGCGCCGATGTGCCGCGCCCGGTGCAATATGCCCGCGTCGGCCCTGCGCTGTGGGCGGCGGCGAAGCCGAAGGCGTGAGAACTACCGTCACCCTGAGGTGCGAGCGCGTCGCGCGAGCCTCGAAGGGTGACAGCCCGGACCGTGTGGCCGTCTATCCTTCGAGGGCTTCGCTGCGCGAAGCCACCTCAGGATGACGGAGTAAGACAATGGACACCTTCGTCTTCCTTGCCGTCCTGTTCGCTGCCTTCTGCCATGCCGGCTGGAATGCGCTGATCAAGGTCGGCCTCGATCCTTTATCGACCACGACCTTGATCGCCATCGGCTCGGCGCTGGTCGCCGCGCCGTTTCTGCCTTTCGTCGGATTGCCGGCGCCCGCCGCCTGGCCGTGGCTCGCCGCCTCGGCGATCATCCACCTGTTTTATTTCGCCGCGCTGATCGAGGCCTATCGCACAGGCGATCTCGGCCAAGTCTACCCGATCGCGCGCGGCTCGGCGCCGCTGATGACGGCGGCGGCGACAACCTTCATCGTCGGCGAGCGTCTCAGCGTGACCGGTTGGACCGGTATCGTCGTCCTGGTCGCCGGCGTGTTCCTGTTGTCTGCGCGTGGCGGCAGCGCTCTGTTACGCGTCGACCGCCGCGCCGTCGGCTTTGCACTGCTGACCGCGTTGACCATCTGCGCCTATTCGGTGGTCGACGGCATCGGCGCGCGGCTCGCCGGCGACCCGAACGCCTATTCGCTCGCGCTGTTCGTGCTCAACGCGGCGGCGCTGGTGCCCTATGCGCTCTACCGCAACGGCTGCGATGTTATTCCGGCGATGCGCCTGTATTGGCGGCGCGGCTTTGCCGGCGGCGCGTTGCAGCTCATATCCTACGGCACGGTGCTGTGGGCGATGACCTTGGCGCCGATCGCCATCGTCGCGGCCTTGCGCGAAACCAGCGTGCTGTTCGGCGCGGCAATCGCCGTGATCGTGCTCAAGGAGCCGTTGCGCGCCACACGCATTGTCGCCGCGCTGTTGATCCTGTGCGGCTTGGTCTTGATCCGGGTGCAATAGTCTCAATGATAGCCATAGGCGCGGGCCAGCCTGTCCGGATCGGCGCCGAAAAAGTAGCGCAGCCGCAGCGACCACATCAGCAATACGGTGCGCAGCGCGCCATTGTTGCGCCAGCGCTTGTCCGAAGTAGTGACGCGCGCGGTCAGGCAAAGCGGCTGGCCGAAGCGCTTGAGACGAGCCGACAGCGCAATGTCTTCCATCAAAGCGATCGGCGGGAAGCCGCCGGCCTTGTCGAACGCATCGCGTTTCACGAGCCGGTCAGCCGCGACCGCATGTTCATGCTTAAGGCGACGAGCCATAACGCGCCGCCGTCGAATTGAACGTCGAAGCGGCCCCAGGCCAGCCTGAATTGCGCGAGGCCATCCAGCACCAGCCGCTCGGCATCGGCGGGCAATTGCGTGTCGGCATGCAGGAACAACAGCACGTCGCCGCGCGCAACGGCCGCGCCGGCATTCATCTGCACGGCGCGTCCGCGCGGCGCGCTGACGACCTTGTCGGCGAAGGGCCGGGCCAGTTCGATTGTGTCATCGGCGCTGCCGCCATCGGCGACAATCACCTCGACTCCGCGCGCGCGAAAACCCTGCAATGCCGCCAGCGCCGCCGCGATGCCTTCGGCCTCGTTCAGCACCGGCATGATAATTGACAAAGTCATCGCGGTTGCGCTTGCGCGATCGTATAATCCGGCCCGTCGGCGATGCGCATGTAATAGGACAGGTAAGCCGGCGAACCCGGAGGCCAGCGTTCGGTAAAGCGGGCGATGAAGGCCTCGCTGTCATACTCGACCGCCAGCGCGTCGATATGAACGCCGTCGCGCACGACGCCATAGAGCGGCGCATGCGGCGAGGGTGTGGTGGCAATGCGGGTGATGACGCCGGCGTGGTTGCCGGCGAAATTCGGCATGCCCGCCGCGCCATTGTTGATGATGGTCAGCCGGCCGCCGGGCAGGGCAAAGTCGCGCAGCGCTGCCGCGCAGGTATGCGTCGAGGCGAAGACATCGACGTTGGACCGCGCCCGCACATCGGCGAGCCAGTTCTGCCGCTTCGGATTGTCCAGTTCGTCATGCGCGAAGCGCCAGCCGGCCAGCGCCGCGGCGTCGCCATGCACGATGCCGACGCTTAAAGGCCCAACCTGTGCGACAAGATGCATCGGTAGCGCGCCAAGCCGCGCCCGCGCCGCGGACGGCGTTACCTTCTGCAACAGCGCCAGTATGTCATTCGAGCGCGCCACCACATCTTGCGCTACGCTGTCCGGATAGGCGCAGCCGCAACCGGCGCCGACATCGCTGGGGCGGGCGATTTCGGTTTCGACATTGCCGCGCATGGCGCGATACGGCGCAATGCCGTTGTCGATGGCGGCAAACCAGCGCGGCTCGGCGTCGAACCAGTGGAAGTCGCCGTTGAAGACGATCTCCGGCAGGGAGGTTTCGCGCGCCGTCATCTCCTTGATGGCGGCCAGAGCCGCCGCGTTTCCGTAGAGCCCGCCGACGACGTACAAGGTCTCGGCGGCAAAATCCGCCGCGCGCGCGAATACGTCCGGCGCATAAGTATAGTCGAGCGGGCAGACGCGCCCGGCGTCCTGCGTCAATGCCGCCGCGAGGGTCACTCCGCCGCTTCCTTCAAGGCGCCGCCGCAGCTCGAGCCCTGGCCGGCGGTGCAGCCATAACAATGGCCGGACACCCGGATCGGATTATCGCGCAAATCCGCGTCAAGCAGGTCGGACAGGTGCACGCGCTTGTTGGCGCCATAGGGCATCGGCAGATTGAGCATCTGGTTGAAATCGCAGTCGAACACATAGCCCTTGTAATCGACTGAAATCAGCGATCGGCACATCACGCCGGCGAGATTGGCGTCGAGATGCGCGTCCTGCAATAGATTAAGGTAGCTGTCGAACTCGCCCCTGGTCACCAGCGCCGAGCCGAAACGCTGGATCGGCATGTTGGCGAGCACATAAAGTTTGTTGAAGACGATGCCGAATTGTTCGCCGAGCACGCGCTTGTAGTCGGCCTCCAGCCCGGCCTGTCCCGGCGGCAGCGATGCGCCCAGCGGATTGTAGACGAGGTTCAAGATCAATGCCGGGTCTCGGCCATAACCGAGCGCATTGAGCGCCTGCAGGCCGTGGATCGAGGCATCGAACACGCCCTTGCCGCGCTGCGCTTCGACATTGTCGAGCGAATAGCACGGCATCGACGCCACCACCTCGACGCCGTTGTCGCTGAGAAACGCCGCGAGGTCTTCCTGGCCCGGCTGCTCCAATATCGTCAGGTTGCAGCGGTCCATTACCTTGACGCCGAGGGCGCGCGCCCCTCGCACCAGCCGGCGGAAATTGGCGTTCAGCTCCGGCGCGCCGCCGGTAATATCGAGCGTCGTTATGCCGCGCCGTTCGATGAAGTCGAGCGCCAGTTCGGCAACGTCGGACGCCATCTCCTCAGTGCGGTTCGGCCCGGCATTCACATGGCAATGGAAGCAGGTCTGGTTGCAGCGATAGCCGACATTGATCTGGAGGGTATCGAGCGGGCCGCGCCGCAGCGCCGGAAACGGAATCTTGTCGAGCAGTGGCAGAGTGTCGCGCATGGTCGGCCTCGCATTGTGCGACGAACTTGCCACGAACCTGCCGTTCGCGTCACCCCGCCGGCACGGCGGCACGGACACATGGCTGTGAGTGAATCGTGACGTCTATCGCGTCGCTGCTGTCGCCACCGGCAAGTCGAAGCCGATGCGGCCGAAGCCCGGCAGTTTTACCGCCGGATGGCGCAGATCGAGCCCGGCGACCAGCCCGAGCAGATTGACCTCGACGCCTTCGACCCAGCCGGCTTTCAGCGCCGCGAGGCCATAGAGGTTCAGCTCGACGCCGGTGCCGCTGTCGGTATAGCCGGCATAAAAACCGTCACGGAAGTCGCGGCCGACTGCGTTCGGCGGCAGTGTCGTGCGCAATTCCGGCACCGCGCGCAACACCGCGGCGGTGAACGAGTTGCTGTTCGGCCCCGGCCAGATGCGATAGTCGCCGGCATTGCGATAGGTGTAGTCGCGCACGGCCGCCTCGATCTTGGGGATCATCGCCTCGGCTTGCGCGCCGGACACATCGGCGATCACCTCCGGCATGTTGCCGTACCAGCGGCCGTCGGCCGGCCAGCCATTGGTACGCACCGGCGTGCCCCAACCGACGACGTCGAAGCGGGTCCAGGTTCTGGCATTGGCGCGCTTGAGCACCACCCAGCTGTGCACCGAGAAGATGCCCTTCCAGGCACCGGTGGTGCCGGAATAGATGACGAGGCGCGCCGGCGCATAGTCGGCCGCCTTCGGCAGCGTGCCGGTCGAGGACCAATCGGCGGTGCGCCACGAGCGCCCGTCCGAGCTCATCCAGTAGAGCGCTGCGCGGGCGATCAAAGGGGCGAGAAAAAGCGCGAAGATGATGAGCATGAGGGTGCGGCGTCGCGGGCGGGGGAATGGCATGGACATGACATTTAGGAACGGTTCGGGGCGTAAACGTGGCGGCAACATTACCCTTTGGTCATGGCCCACGCAGTCGCGGCAGACCGCAGTGAACTCCCTATCCCCTTGGGGGAGAGGGTCGGGGTGAGGGGGCAAGTGACTTCCTCGATAGTCTATAACCCCTTACCCGGATCGCTTCGCGATCCGACCTCTCCCCATGGGAGAGGTGAAGATTCAATCCGTCCTGTTCCCGCTCACCCGCAATCGCGGAAAGCGCTCCGCGCCGCCCTTTGCCAGATCGCCGCTCACCGGCCTGTCCCACTCCATGCCGACAACGGCGCCGCCTGTCGCGTCGATGATGCGGTTATTGACGATCGTCGCCGAGCCGGCGCCCTCGGCCACCGACACGCCGATGCCGATCCCGGTCATGCGCACGAGGTTATTGGTGATGGTGCAGGCGTGCAAATACTTGCCGCTGCCGACCTCGATGCCCATGGTCCGCGTATTCTCGATCGTGTTGCCGGTAACCAGAGTATCGGCCTCGACGCCGATGCCGAGGCCGGACGAATCCGGCCCGCCCTGCGGCCGTTTGTTGACGATGTTGCGGATGATGTTGTTGCGCACCACGGCGCCGCGGCCGCCGACGTCGAAATTGGTGACGGCGATGCCGAGCGCCGCGCCATCCACCAGATTGTCGGCGATGGTCGCATTGATGAAATCGAATTCGGAATAGATTGCGACTTCGCCGAGCGCGAAGCATTGATTGCCGATGATCTGGACATGCGAGGCGGCATTGCCGCGCACCGCGGTAAAGGCGGCGCGGCGGATAATGTTGCCGCGCACGGTGACGCCTTCGGCGCGAAACACGTTCACCGCATTGCCGTTCTGCCCGTCGCCGCCGCCGCGCGCCTCGGTGTCCTCGATGATATTATCGGCAACGACGCTGCCGTCATGACGCTTGGCGCTCTGCCAGACGCGGATGCCGCCATTGCCGGATTTCGAGATCGTGTTGCCGCGAATATCGAGCGCGGTATTGTCGAGTGCGTACAGCGCGTTGTCGGCGGAATTCGCAATGGTGTTGCCAGTCACCGCGCCACCGCATTTGAACAGGCTTATAGCGTTGCCGTTGGCGTTTGCCACGGTGCAGTCGGCGATGCGCAGGCCGCGCGCGCCGTTAATCGCGATCAGGCCGCTGTTGCGGCCGAGCGCGATGCCGTTGCCGTCGAGCGTCAGCCCGCTGAGCGCGATGCTTTCCGAATCCTGTGCCGAAAGCAAGGAAGGCCCGCGCGTCAACGCAATCTTCGCGCCGCGCGCGCCTTGCAGGCGCGAACCGGCGCGCAAGGTCAGGGGGCCGCTGCGATACGTGCCCGCCGGAAGCCACAAGGGTCTGTCGGCCTGCGCGGCAGCGTCGATGGCGCGCTGCAGGCTTTGCGTCTGGTCGCCGCCGGCGTTCGGGCGCAGGCCGAACTGCGCGGCGTCGAGGCCTTGCGGCTTTTGCGTCTGCGCGCGCGCCGGCTGCGCGAACAAAGTCGCCAGCGATCCGAGCAGAAAATGGCGGCGGTAGAGCGGCATGGCGACATTCTTGCCGGCAGAGAGATTAAGTCCGGTTAACGGCTAACGGCGAATTGCGGCGGCCATTTCGACCAGCACGCGGCTGCCGATCTGGAACAAGTCGTCGGCAGTAAATGTCATACTCCGCTCATTCCCGCGTAAGCGGGAATCCAGCCTTTCTGGCCCCCCGCCTGCGCGGGGGTGAGCGGAAGAGGTCGGCCGTGCGTGCCTCCTGACCAAAGGCACATGCACGAACGCCGCCAGTCTTGGGCCGCCGGTCTCGCTGGCGCGCCAGCAAACGTAGTTGCACAGATAGCGACCGGCATCGCGCGACAGCTTCACCGGCACGCCGGCCGCGCGCGCCGCCGCGAGCAGGCGGCGTTGCGGCGCCGGCATCATGCGATCGAGCGGACCCCCGGGCGCGATTGTTCCCCGCCGCAGCACCGCGCCGGAGACATCCGGCAGCAAAGCCAGTGCATTGCGCGCCCGCGTCTCGATGCGGATGTATTTCGTGCGCGCCGCCAGCCCGAACATCAGCAGCGCGTCGGGCCTGTGGCGTGCGATCAAAGCGGGCAGGTCGCGGTCGACCGCGGCGTAGCTCGTTTCGAACACATGCCCGGCAATCCGCACATCGGCCAAAGCCGGCCGCCGCAGTTTCACCAGCCGCTCGACCAGCCGGATCGTCGGGTTATAGGGCGCGCCGGGGAAGGGCCCGAAGCCGGTGACAAGGATGGTGGAAACGGGCGGCATAGCTCGTTCACACTCCCAACAACGCCGCGATCTCCTCGACCGCCAAGGTCGGCGCCAGTTTGCCCGCCGCCACCGCGCTCTCGGCCTGCTTCACCTTGGCGCGCACCGCGGGATCGCTGCGCAGCCGCGCGGTCAGCCGTTCCTCAAGCATGGTCCACATCCATTTGACCTGCTGTGTGCGCCTGATCTCGGCGAGTTCGCCGGATGCGGTCATCTTGCCCTTGTGCTCGGTTACCTTGGCCCACAGGCCGTCAATGCCGTTGCCGGTGAGCGCCGAGAAGGTGACCACCGGCGGCGACCAGGTCGGCGTGCGCGGGCTGAGGATATGCAACGCCGAGCGGAAATCGGCGGCGGCGATATTGGCGCGGGCGATGTTGTCGCCGTCGGCCTTGTTGATGGCGATCATGTCGGCGAGTTCGACGATGCCTTTCTTGATGCCCTGCAATTCGTCGCCGCTACCTGCGACCATCAGCACCAGAAAGAAATCGGTCATGTCGGCGACCGCGGTTTCCGACTGGCCGACGCCGACGGTCTCGACGATGACGACGTCGTAGCCGGCCGCCTCGCACAAAAGCATGGTCTCGCGCGTTTTGGCGGCGACGCCGCCGAGCGTGCCGGAAGAGGGCGAGGGGCGGATGAAGGCATTCGGATCGACGGCGAGGCGCGCCATCCGCGTCTTGTCGCCGAGGATGGAGCCGCCGGTGCGGCTCGACGACGGGTCGACCGCCAGCACCGCGACTTTGTGGCCCTGCGCGGTCAGACTTGAGCCGAGCGCATCGATGGTGGTGGATTTGCCGGCGCCGGGCGCGCCGGTAATGCCGAGGCGCATTGCCTTGCCGGTCAGCGGCAGCAGCTCCTGCACCAAGAGATGCGCAGTCTTGCGGTGGTCGGCGCGCTTGCTCTCGATCAGCGTGATGGCGCGGGCCAGAGCGGCGCGGTCGCCAGCGCGGATGGCGGCTGCGAGGTCGTGGGCGAGAGCGGATGGATCGGGCGGGCGCGCGGACATTCCCCTTGAGTAGCCGAAGGCAGGCGCGCCGTCACGTCCCGGGCTGGTCGAGACCGGGGATGATGCCGGATTTTGGCCTGAAGCTGCGCCAGATCATGGCCGCCCAGATCAGGACGGTGGCGACGCCGAGGCAGGCGGCGATCGGCCGTTCGAAAAAGCCCAGCAGCGAGCCGTCGGCCTTGATCATCGAGGTCATGAAGTTCTGCTCGAGCATTTCGCCGAGGACGAGACCGAGAATGGCCGGCGCGATCGGGAAGCCGTGTTCTTCCATCAGCCAGCCGATGACGCCCAGCACCAGCATGACGATAATGCCGTAGGGCGAGTTGGTCATGGCGTAAGCGCCGACCACGCAGAACATCAGGATGATGGGCAGCAGCATATTGCGCGGCACGCGCAGGATCTGCTTGCTGGCTTTGATCGCGGCCCAGCCCAGCGGCAGCATCAAAAGATTGGCGAGAATGAAGATCAGGAACACCGCATAGATGAATTGCGGGTTTTGTAGAAACACCGTCGGCCCTGGGTTCATGCCCTTCATGTACAGGACGCCGATGACGATGGCGGTAATCGAGTCACCGGGAATGCCGAACACCAGGGCCGGGATCCAGGCGGCGCCGAGCGCCGAATTATTGGCCGACGTGGCATCGACAATGCCCTCGACATGGCCGGTGCCGAATTTTTCCGGCGTTTTGGAAAAGCGCTTCGACACTGCGAACGAAATCCAGGCGGCGATGTCGGCGCCGGCGCCGGGCAGCGCGCCGATGACGACGCCGATGGTCGAACCGCGCAGGAAGTTGAACCAGTATTTTTTGAACACGGCATAGATGCCGGTGAAGATATTGCCGATTTTCTGCGCGATAACCGCGCCCTGGTGATCGACGGTGACCGCGCCGCGCAGCAGCTCCGACAAAGCGAACATGCCGATCATCGCCGGGATGAAGCTGATGCCCTGCAGCAGTTCGACGCTGCCGAAGGTGAAGCGCGGGAAGCCGGCGGCCGGATCGATGCCGATGGTGTTGATCGACAGGCCGAACAGCAGCGCGGTGATGCCCTTGAGCGGATGCTCGCTGGACATGAACACCGCGCAGGTCAGGCCGAGCAGCGCCAGCCAGAAATATTCAAACGAGGAAAAATTGATGGCGGCTTCCGCCAGCGCCGGCGCCGCAAGAATGAGAATGGCGACGCCGATCAGCCCGCCCAGCACCGAGAACACCAGGTTGACGCCCATGTTGAGGTCGAGCTCGCCCTTTTTCGACATGGCGTAGCTCTCATCGGTATAGGCGGCGGAGGCGGGCGTTCCCGGAATGCGCAGCATGGCCGCCGGAATATCGCCGGCGAAGATCGCCATCGTGGTCGCGGCGACGATGGCCCCTAACGCCGGCACCGGGTCCATGAAGAAAGTGATCGGCACCAGGAGCGCGGTCGCCATGGTCGCGGTCAGGCCCGGCATCGCGCCGACGAACATGCCGAAAGCCGAGGCGGCAACGATGACCCCCACCACTTTGAGGTCGAAGATCAGGCTGGCGGCGAGAATTATAGCGTCCATCGGCCCTCAAAGAATGGTGTTGAGCCAGCCGCGCGGCAGCGGCACGCGCAGCAGGGTGGCGAAGAACCAGTGGATGGTCAGCGTCGCGATGACGGCGACAATGACGGCGCTGAGCGGGCGGACGCGAAACCATAGAAACAGGCCGAGCAGGAAAAACACGCCGAGCGGAATGAAGCCGACGGTTTCCGACACGACGATGTACAGCAGCAGCATCGCCAGCATCAGCGCGAAGCTGCCGAGCCGCCAGCGGTCGCTCGTCCACGGCGCCCATGCGACCCAGGCGCTGCCGGGCGCGCGCGTGGCAAGACCGCGCCATATCAGCAAGCCGCCGCACATGATCAGGCCGCTGGCGAGAATGCGCGGGAACAACGCCGGGCCGTATTTCTGGCCCGGAAATTCCGGCAGGCTTGCCGCCAGCGCGATCATCACCGCGGCCAGCAGTATCAGGACAAGCCCGCAGATCGCGTCATTGGCGCGCATGGTGCGGCTCCGTTCCTTGCAAAAAAGGTCCGGCGGGACTGGCCCGCCGGATATCAGGATCGCAAGACCGCGCCGATCAGGCCTTGGCCAGGCCGGCGGCCTTCATGGCGGTGCCCATCTGGGCGTCGCTCTTGTCCATGAAGGCGGCGTAGCCGGCAGCGTCCGCCCACACCGTGCCGAAGCCGCGCGAGCTCATGAAGTCCTTGTACTCTTTCGAGTCGTAGATCTTCTTGAGCGAAGCGGTGAGCTTGGTCGCCATTTCCGCCGGCAGACCCTTGGGCCCGACGAAGCCACGCCAGGCGCCGGTTGTGAAGTCGATGCCCATGGCTTCCTTCAAGGTCGGAATGTCCTTGAAGGCGGCGGCGCGTTCCGGCGCCATCAGCGCCAGGCTGCGCGCCTTGCCGGCGTCGATCATGGCGCGGGCTTCCGGCACCGAGCAGGTGGTGAGATCGATGCCGCCGGCGGCGAGATCCTGCATCGCCGGAGCCGCGCCGTTCGATGGCACCCAGGCGACGTGATTGGCCGGAAGTTTCATCGCTTGCAGCCAGCCGACAAGCGCCAGATGCCAGATGCCGCCCTGGCCGGTGCCGGAGGCTTTGAACTTGCCGACGGGGGCCGCCTTGATGGCGTCGGCCAGTTCCTTGACGGTCTTGTAGGGCGAGTCCGACTTGACCTGGATGCCCGGCGGATCTTCGTTCATCAGCGCCAGCGGCGTGTAGTCCTTCGGCGTCAGTGCGGTCAGGCCCTGCCAATGCATCATCGCGATTTCAACGGTGATGATGCCGAGCGTATAGCCGTCGGGCTGCGCCGTGGCGATCGCCGAGTGGCCGACGACGCCGGAACCGCCGGTGCGGTTGACGACGTTGATCGGCTGGCCGAGATCCTTTTCCAACAGCGCCGCGACGATGCGCGCGGTCGCGTCGGTGCCGCCGCCGGCGCCCCAGGGACAGATCATCTGGATCGGCCGGCTCGGATAGTTCGCCTGTGCGAAGGACGGCTTCAAGCCCAGGCCAAGGCCCGCGCCCGCCGCCGCGGTCGATGCAACGAAACTACGTCGTGTGAGTTTGGTCATGCTGATCCTCCCTATGTGTCCCGGCGTGCCGGAGAGCCCGGCGTAGCGGGGCTGCCGCCGGTAGACCCGACGTCATATTATGATGTGATGTTAGGGCGGGTTTGCGGGGTTGGCAACCAGCGCCGGGCGCTTATTCCGCCGCCTGCTTGCCGTGGCCGAGCCGCGTATGCAGCGTCTTCAGCAGTTTCTCGGCCGCCTCCGCAATGACGGTGCCGGGCGGGAAGATCGCCTCGCAGCCGGATTTCATCAGCGCCTCGTAATCCTGCGGCGGCACCACGCCGCCGACCACGATCATGATGTCGTCGCGGCCTTGTGAGGCCAGTTGCTTCTTCAACTCCGGCACCAGCGACAGATGCGCGGCCGCGAGCGACGACACGCCGAGAATATGCACGTCATTCTCCACCGCTTGGCGCGCGGCTTCTTCCGGCGTCGCAAACAACGGCCCGATATCGACGTCGAAACCGAGATCGGCAAAGGCCGACGCGATCACCTTCTGCCCGCGGTCGTGGCCGTCCTGGCCGATTTTGGCGACCAGTAGGCGCGGGCGCCGCCCTTCGGCGGCCTCGAAGGCTTCGACGGCAACGCGCACTCTATCGACGGCTGGGGTCATGCCGACCTCCCGCTTGTAAACACCGGTAATCGATTTGATCGAAGCCACATGGCGGCCATAGACTTTCTCCAGCGCCATCGAGATTTCACCGACGGTTGCCTTGGCGCGCGCCGCATCGACCGCCAGCGCCAGCAGATTGCCGTTGCCGCTTGCCGCGCGGGTCAGCGCGTCGAGCGCTTCCTTGAGCGCTGCCGGATCGCGCTCGGCGCGCAGCCGCGCCAATTTGTCGAGCTGCATCTGCCGCACCGCGGTGTTGTCGATCTTCAAGACGTCGATCGGTGCTTCATCGGTCGGCTGATACTTGTTGACGCCGATCACCGACTGGACGCCGGCATCGATGCGCGCCTGGGTCTTGGCCGAAGCCTCCTCGATGCGCAATTTCGGAATGCCGGCCTCGATCGCTTTGGTCATGCCGCCGAGCGCCTCGACTTCCTCGATATGCGCCCACGCCTTGGCGGCGAGATCGTAAGTCAGCCTCTCGACGTAATACGAGCCGCCCCACGGATCGACGATGCGGGTGGCGTTGGCTTCCTGCTGCAACACGATCTGCGTGTTGCGGGCGATGCGCGCCGAGAAATCCGTCGGCAGCGCCAAGGCTTCGTCGAGCGCATTGGTGTGCAGCGACTGGGTCTGGCCTTGCGTCGCTGCCATTGCCTCGATCATGGTGCGCGGCACGTTGTTGAAGACGTCCTGCGCGGCGAGCGACCAGCCCGAAGTCTGGCAATGCGTGCGCAGCGACAAGGAGCGCGCATCGGATGGATTGAACGGCTTGATGAGTTTCGCCCAGATCATGCGCGCGGCGCGCAATTTGGCGATCTCCATGAAGTAATTCATGCCGATCGCCCAGAAGAACGACAGGCGCGGCGCGAACTGGTCGATGGTCAGTCCGGCCTTCAGTCCGGTGCGGACATATTCGACGCCATCGGCCAAAGTATAGGCGAGCTCGAGGTCCTGCGTCGCGCCGGCTTCCTGCATGTGATAGCCGGAGATTGAGATCGAATTGAACTTCGGCATTTCGGCCGACGTATAGGCGAAGATGTCGGAGATGATGCGCAAGGACGCGGCCGGCGGATAGATATAGGTGTTGCGCACCATGAATTCTTTGAGGATGTCGTTCTGGATCGTGCCCGACAGTTTATCGTGCGGCACGCCCTGTTCCTCGGCGGCGACGATATAAAGCGCCAGCACCGGCAGCACCGCGCCGTTCATGGTCATCGACACGCTCATCTTGTCGAGCGGAATGCCGGAAAACAATGTGCGCATGTCGTAGATCGAATCGATCGCCACGCCGGCCATGCCGACATCGCCGGACACGCGCGGATGATCCGAGTCATAGCCGCGATGGGTGGCGAGATCGAAGGCGATGGACAGGCCCTTCTGGCCGGCGGCGAGATTGCGCCGGTAGAAGGCGTTTGAGTCTTCCGCCGTCGAGAAGCCGGCATATTGCCGGATGGTCCAAGGCTGCGCCGCGTACATTGCCGGATAGGGGCCGCGCAAATAGGGCGCTTTGCCGGGATAAGTGTCGAGGAAGTCGAGACCGGCCAGATCGGCTTCGCCATACACCGGCTTCACCGGGATCGATTCCGGCGTCATCCACAGCGGGGCCGCGTCGCTGGTTTGGACCGGCGTGTCGGCGAAATCGACCGAGGCGAAATTTGGAACCTGGCTCATGGTTTCACCAGACTATCATGCGTTGCCTGCAAGGTCGAAAGCACATCGGCCCCCGTAAAGACGAAGGTTTTGACGCCCGCCTCATTGAGCGCGGCTTCCAGGTCGCCCGGCCGGCCGGCCATGTGAACAATGGCGCCGGCCTCGCGCAGCGCCTTGGCGGCGTCAGCCGCCTGTTCGGGATAAATCGCGTCCGAGCCGCACAGACAGGCAAGCCGCGCGCCCGAGGCCTTGAACGCCGCGACCATCGCCGCCTGATCCGTAAAGCCGTCATTGCCGAGCGCCTCGATGCCGCCGGCCTCATAGAAGCTCTTGGCGAACATGGCGCGCGGCGTGAAGTCGGCAAGTCTGCCGAGCGTCGCCAGAAACACCTTCGGCCGTGCGCCGGTGTTGGCCAGTATTGCGTCGGACCTGTCGCGCAAAGTCTCAAAGGGTTCGGAGAGGCGCATGGCCGGCAATGCGTCGAACGACACCGCCGGCGCGAACGGCGCGAACGGCGCCACGGTCACGCGCGGCACATCGAGCACGTCGACGCTGGCTTCGCCGAGATTGGGGTAGTCGCTGGTGCCGGTGAGCGCTTCCTTGCGGTGGGCAATGGCGGCTTGCCGCGCCGCGCGCGTGGCTGCGACCTTGCCCTGCAATAGATTTTGTTCAAGCGCGGCGGGCGCGCCGCCGGCTTTCTCGATGTCCTGAAACAGGCGCCAGGCCGAGTGCGACAGTTCGCCGGTCAAGGCCTCGATGCCGCCGGCGCCGGCGGCCGGATCGGCAACGCGATAGAGATTGGATTCTTCCAGCAGCACCAGTTGCTGATTGCGCGCGGCGCGGCGCGCGAACCGGTCGGGCAGGCCGCGCGCGATGGTGAACGGCAAAGCGGTAATCGCGTCGGCGCCACCCAGTCCGGCGGCGGTGATGGCGATCGTCGTGCGCAGCATGTTCACGTAAGGGTCCCGCGCCGTCATCATGCGCCAGGCGGTTTCCGCCGCGACGAAAGCCGGCTGTGGCGTCAGCCCGCACGCCTGTTCGACGCGCGCCCATAGTTTCCGCAGAGCGCGAAATTTGGCGATGGTGAGGAATTCGTCGGCGTCGGCGGCGAGCTTGAAATAGATCGCCTGCCGCGCATCATCGAGCGCGATGCCGGCATCGGTCAGCGTGCGCAGATAAGTCACTGCGCTGGCAATGACGAAGGCGAGTTCCTGCGCTTCCGAGCCGCCGGCGGCATGAACGGCGCGGCCGTCCGCGACCATGAACGGACCTTTGAAGCCTTGCCCGGCGAGTCCGCTCACCACGGTGCCGATCAGCGAAGCACTCTGCGTCCATGGCTGCGGCAAGGCGCCGTTGCGCAGGCCCGCGCCGAGCGGATCGAGACCGAAGCGCACCGTGATCGCGGCCTTGTCGATGCCGCTCTTTTCCAGAACGGCAGCGAGATTGAAAACGGCTTCGCGGTGTTGCGTGCTCGTGTCCATGTCGATGGCGATGCCGGCATCGAGCAAGACGCCGTCGAGCACCAGCTTCAGCGTGGCTGCGGAGCCGTCGAGGCCGAAGCCGTAGGCGCCGATGCCGCCGCCCAGAACCACGCTGAGGCCCGTCGCGCCGTTCTCGAGGTCCTCCAGTGCCTGCTTGTTGGCGGCCTTGGGATCGGGATGATCGACGCGCTGCATCACTGTCCAGGGAGCGCCCGCCTTGCGGCCCGCGACAGGCTCGGCGCCGGCGGCGCGTGGATAGAGCGGCTGGACCTTGAGCCCGTCATAGGTCTGGCTGACCAGCCGCTTTTCGAACGAGGCGCCTTTCAGGGCTGCATCGACCAGTTTTCGCCATTCGGCGGCATCGGTGGCGGGAAATTCGGCGGCGAGGACGAGGGGGTCATTCATGGGGCTAAATTGCCATAGATGGTGGCGTCTCGCCATTGCGATAAAGCAATTTGCCTGCCCGGTCAGCGCATTGGAGGTAAGCGCGCGATGCCGGCCGCATCGACTTTGGCCGACGCCTCGCTCAGTCTCTGGCCGGCGATGACGCGTTCGCCGGCGATTTCGGCCAGCGGCAACAGCACGAAAGCGCGCTCGAACAGGCGCGGATGCGGCAGGATCAAGCCAGGCTCGTCCAGGGTCAGGTCGTCATAGGCGATAATGTCGATGTCGCAGGTGCGCGGCCCCCAGCGCTTCTCATGTGCCCGGTCGCGGCCGAGCTTCAGTTCGACCTCCTGCGCATACGCCAGAAGGTCGCGCGGCGGCAAAGTCGTCTCGATGGCGATGCACAGGTTGATGAACGGCGGCTGATCTTTGAAGCCCCAGGGCGGCGTCGCATAGTCGGACGATCGGGCGGTCAGCCTCAGGCCGGGACGGTCGCAAAGGAGTTGTACAGCGCGGTCGAGAATGGCCCGGCTGTTGCCGACATTGCCGCCCAGCGCCAGATAAGCCTGCGCCACCGAAGCGGACGTCATGGTTTCGATTTGGCGCGGCCGCGCACCACCGTGACGCCGACATCGCTGAAGGTGGCGGCGATCGGTGCATGCGGCTTGTGGATGGTCACCGCGACCGTGCGCACGCGCGGGAACGCAGCCAGCACCGCATCGGCAACGCTGCCGGCGGCGGCTTCGATCAGCTTGAACCGGCGCGACCCGAATGCCTCGCTGGCGCAGGTGGCGACCTGGTCATAGGACACGGTGTCGCTGACCTTGTCCGAGCGCGCCGCGTCGGACAGGTCGATCTCGAGGTCGAGATCGAGCGTGAAGGTCTGCCCGACCTTGGCTTCGTGCGGCATCACGCCGTGATAGGCGTGCATCGACAGGCCGCGAATGAAAATTCGATCGCTCATTTTGCGTCTTCTTTGGCCGCGGCCTGGATGGCCGATGTCACCCGCAGCGCCTGCACGGTCGCGGCCACATCATGCACGCGAACGATGGAAGCGCCACTGGCGGCGGCGATCAAGTGGCTGGCGATGGAACCGCCGATGCGTTCGGTCGGCGGCGAGGGGGTCACGGAATTGATGAAGCGCTTGCGCGACGCCCCGACCAGCAGCGGCAGGCCGAACTTTTTGAACGCCGCCAGCCTTGCCAGGCACACAATGCTTTGTTCCGGCGTCTTGCCGAAGCCGATGCCGGGATCGAGCACGATCATGTCCCGCGCGATGCCGGCCTGCGCGGCGATTTCCAATGTTCGGGCGAAGAAGGCGATGACGTCGGCGACGATATCGATACTTTCGTCCACATCGGTGCGGTTGTGCATGGCGATCACCGACACGCCGCGTTTGGCCGCAAGCGTCGCCATGTCCGGGTCGTGCTGAAGCCCCCAGACGTCGTTGACGATGGTGGCGCCCTGATCGAGCGCGAAGGCGGCGACGCTCGCCTTGATGGTGTCGATGGACAGCGGCAGGCCGAGCGCGGCGACCTGCGCCAGCACCGGCTTGAGCCGCGCCACTTCGTCATCGGCGGAGACCGGTTTGGCGCCGCCATAAGGACGGCTGGATTCCGCGCCGATATCGAGAATATCGGCGCCTTGCTCAGCCATTTCCTGGGCATGGGCGAGGGCGCGCCCGGCATCGAAAAACTGGCCGCCGTCGGAAAACGAATCCGGCGTCACGTTGAGAATGCCCATGACCAGAGGCCGCCCGCGCTTGAGCAGCGCGGCGAGCGTTTCCGGCGCTGATTTCGGCCTTTCCGCCGTGTGTGAGGCTGATGGAATGACTGTCATGGCCGGTCGCTTTGCGCGGTCGGCGGCGGGGTGTCAAGACGAGCGATCTGTCATTCTGGGACGGCGCGTTTGCGCCGGACCCGGAATCCAGAAACGCGTCGTGTTTGGCTGGATTTCCGGGTTCGCGCACCATCGTGCGTCGAATACGCGCGTCAGCGCACTTGCGTGCACGCCCCGCAATGACGAGGTGGAAAATTCGGAACTAGTACGAAATCTTGATCGGCAATTTCTTGGCGTGCTCGATCCAGCGCTCGACGACCTTTTCCGAGGGCAGGAACCGCACCAGCTTGCGCTTGCGGTTGGCCTCAGCCATCGCCTTGGCGAGGTTGGCCGGGTTGCGGTACTTCAGTTCCTTCACCGTATCGACGCCGGCGTGGTGCAGCAGTTCGGAGTATTCCTTGCTGACGCCACGAACGCGCATGCGGTCGGCATGGTTGGCCCAGCACAGCCATTGCTTTTCGTCGATCTTGGTCTTCTCGGCCATTTCCTTGCGGCCCTTCACGGTGCGCGCGGCTTCGAGAAGCTTGTCCGTCGTCCGGATACCCACCGACTTCAGGGTCTTGGCTGCTTCGCCATCGATCCCTCCAATATCGGTGATGGGATAGGACATACGGGGTCTCCTGCCTTCTCAAAATATCGGAAATTAATGCGGTTTGGGCGTAATTGGACGGTTAGACGAACTGGCTGAGGCCCGGAATGGAGCCGACAATTTCGCCGATCGTGTCTTCGCCGGCCTTTTCGCGGGCATAGGCGATGACTTCCTTGGTCACGCCCTGGACCTGGCCCATGCTGAGGCCCGCACCCATCATCCTGGTGCCGGCGCCCATCAGGCCGCCCATGGCGAACATTCCGCCGCTCTCGCTCGCCTGCGCAGCGATGAGGGCTTCCGCGCCGGGAAGCTTGTCGATCAGAGCCTGGACCTTGTCGGGCGGACCTTCCTTTTTCAGGAAGTCGAGAATAATGCCGACGGATTTCTCGGCGGCGGCCTGATCGATTCCGACATTGGCAACGAGACGCTCAATTAATTCGTTCATGATCCCCTCACGGTCCCGCACTGATGGCAGGTTGCAAAACATATTGAACGCGACCGGCGGGGATGACAAGCATGAAGCGCGATCACGTTTCGATACCGTTTCCGTCGGTTAGCTTTGCACATGAAAACTTGTAGGTGGGAAACGACGCGGTCGCTGTGATCAACATCACATCTTTCGCCCCTCTCGCCGGTGCGGTTCCTATAGATAGAATAGCCGATTGGAAAGTACTACGTTTGGTATTTGTGAGATGGAGCGGCGGACTTCGGTCGATGTTGCTTAAAACTCTCTGAATGTAGCGTTTCAGGGCCATTTTTGTTGTCTCATCGCGTCTTTTCATGCGCTTTGCGCATTGCTAGCTTGGAATTGGAATTGAAAGGAACATGACGTCATGAACACACTCGACGCAATCCTCGCCCGCATCGACCGGGACATCGACCAAAGCGTCGAGCGGCTGTTCGCGTTACTGCGCATCGCCTCGATATCGACAGACCCGGCGTTTGCCGACCAGTGCCGCGCCGCGGCCGAGCATGTAGCGGCCGATCTCACCGAGATCGGCTTTGAAGCGACCGTGCGGCCGACCAAAGGCCACCCCGTTGTCGTCGCCAAGTCGAATGGCGCGACCGCCAAGGGCGCGACCGGCCCGCGGGTACTGTTCTACGGCCATTATGACGTGCAGCCGGTCGATCCGCTCAATCTCTGGAAGACGCCGCCGTTCGAGCCGCGCATAGAGATGCTGCCAGACGGCCGCAAAATCATCGTCGCGCGCGGCGCCTGCGACGACAAGGGACAGGCCATGACTTTTATTGAGGCCTGCCGGGCCTACAAGGCGGTCACCGGCTCGCTGCCGTTGTCGATCACGACCATGATCGAGGGCGAGGAGGAGTGCGGCTCGAAAAGCCTGTTCGATTTCGTGAAGGATAATGCCGAGGAGTTCAAGCTCGACCTCGCTCTGGTCTGCGACACGGCGATGTGGGACGCCCACACGCCGGCGGTGACCACCTCGCTGCGCGGGCTGGTCTACGAGGACGTCAAAATCACCTGCGCCGACCGCGATCTGCACTCCGGCGTTTTCGGCGGCGCGGCGCAGAACCCGATCCGCCTGCTGGCCAGGATCTTGGGCGCGATGTGGGACGATAACGGGCGCGTCACCATCCCCGGATTCTATGATGGTGTTCATGACCTGCCGGACGATATCAAGGCGGACCTCAAGGGGCTTGGTCTAACGTCGGAGAAGTTCCTCGGGCCGATCGGCTTGAAGATTCCCTCCGGCGAAAAGGACCGCATGCTGATCGAACTGGTGACGACGCGGCCGACCGCCGAGATCAACGGCATCATCGGCGGCTATACCGGCGAGGGCGCCAAGACCGTCATCCCGGGCGAAGCGTCCGCCAAGGTGTCGTTCCGCCTGGTCGGCGACCAGGACCCGGAGAAAATCCGCGACAATTTCCGCAAGTTCGTCAAGGACCGGCTGCCGTCCGATTGCAGCGTCGAATTCGGCAATTTTGGTCTCGCCGCGGCGCTGCAACTGTCGTTCGATAATCCGGCGCTTAACAAGGCGCGTACCGTTCTGGGCGAGGAGTGGGGCAGGAAGGCTGTGGCGGTCGGTGCCGGCGGCTCGATTCCCATTGTCGCCGATTTCAAGAACGTGCTCGGCATGGATTCGCTCTTGGTCGGCTTTGCGCTCGACGACGACCGGGTGCATTCGCCGAACGAAAAGTTTGACCTGACCTGCTATCACAAGGGCATCCGCTCATGGGCGCGCATCCTGCATGCGCTGGCGGAGAAGTAAGTCGCGCGCTCAGGCGTTCATCGTCAGCAACTGCGTAAAGCCGGCGCGGTCGCCGAACAGCGCGCGCTTTTCGCGCGCGGTGAGCAGCAGCAGCGCCTCGTCCATGTTGGCGGCCTCGGCCATCCTGGCCTTGGCGACGACAAGATCGGCATCGACGTCGCCGCGCTTGCGGGGTGGCGGTGGATCGAGCGCGCCGAGATGCGCCGCACCGAGGGCAATGTTGCTGCGAAACAGCTCGCCCACTTTGGCATCGTCGCCCGGCAATGTGCCGGACAGTTCATTGGCGCGGCGCAGGATGGTCGGCGGATCGCGCTCTTCCGGCACGACCAGCAGGCGCATCTTGCGTAATGCCATGCCAATGTCGGATCGCGCGGTGATCGCCGCCAGCGGCATTGCCAGCAGCAGCCCGACAATGACCGGCGTCATCCACAAAAACAGCGACAGCGACACCGCGAAGGCAGCAGCCCCCAGCAGAATGCCGACAAAGGTCAGCCTGCCATAGCTGCGCAGCAATTCCGAGAACGGCAGGCTGCCGTCGTCGCGGCGCTGCACCTGCCAGCCGGCATCGCTGCCGAGCAGGGCCGTGGTCACCGCATGCGACTGAAACAGCATCATCACCGGCGCAATCAGGGCCGACAATACGACTTCGATCAGGATGCTGAAGAACGCCGCGATGGCGCCGCCGAAGCCGCGCCGCTCCTTGCTGTGAAAGAGCAAGGCGATCCAGGCCAGCAGCTTGGGCGCAATCAGGATGCCCATGGTCGCGGCGAAGACCCACGCCGCGCGAATTGGATCTTCCGCCGGCCATTGCGGGAACAAGGAGAAACCTTTCGGGAAATACTCTGGCCGGATGAATTGGGCCTGCAATGAAATCAGGATACCGGTAACGAGGAAGATCAGCCACAAAGGCGCGGTGATGTAGGAGCCGATGCCGGTCATGAAATGCAGCCGTGACATCCAGTGCAGGCCGCGCGCCGGCAGCACTTTGAGATGTTGCAGGTTGCCCTGGCACCAGCGCCGGTCGCGCGCCGCGAACTCGGTCATCGAGGGCGGGGTCTCTTCGTAACCGCCGAGAAGGTCAGGGGCCATGACGATGGCCCAGCCGGCGCGCCGCATCAAAGCCGCCTCGACGAAGTCGTGACTCATGATGTGGCCGCCGAACGGCTTGCGGCCCTTTAGAGTTGGCAGGCTGGCATGGGCGGCGAAGGCTTTGACGCGGATCGCGGCGTTATGGCCCCAGTAATTGCTTTCCGGCCCGAACCACCAGGCGATGCCGCGCGCCAGCATCGGGCCGTACAAGCGGCCGGCGAATTGCTGCAAACGGCCGAACAGGCTTCTGGCATTGACGATGATCGGCAAGGTCTGGATCAATCCGACATGCGCATTGCGTTCGACCGCCGATGTGATGCGCACGATGATGTCGCCAGTCATCAGACTGTCGGCGTCGAGAATGACCATGCTTTCATAGTGGCCGCCGAAGCGCTCGACCCATTCGCCGATATTGCCGGCCTTGCGCGCCGTGTTCTCGCGGCGGTGCCGGTAGAAAATCTGCTTGCTTTGAGTCCGCTCCAGCAGAGCAAGGAATTGCGCTTCCTCGTGGATCCAGATGTCCGGGTCGGTGGTGTCGCTTAGAACATAGAAATCGAAATGATCGAGACGGCCGCTCTCGGCGACCGACTCGTAAGTGGCCTGCAACCGTGCAAACAGCCGGCTGGGCGTTTCGTTGTAAGTCGGCACGAGCAGGGCGTGGCGGGCGCGCAGCTCCGGCAACGGACCATGGGTCTCAATGTCGAGCGCGCCGTCCTTGCCAACGACCGTCAGCACAAAGCCGATGATCGCGCTGATGAAGGAAAAGACCACCCAGGCGAACAGCACGACAAAAAGCACCAGAACCAGAGCTTCCAGGAAGGTCAGGCCCGACACTGACAGCACCAGATACATCTGGTCGGCGCCGAATATGGTGCCCGCCGCCGTTCCGAGAAATACGAGCAGGCGCCGAAACAAAAGACCCATCGGTCTCACTGCGACAGGCGGGGCGTTGCCACCGCGCGTCCGCAAATCCTGCACCGGCATGGCAAGCGGAGCAGCGGCCGGAAGAAAAGCGGCCGGGGCCGGATCGGCAACACGGGAGAAGGCCGCGGGCTTTGTTACGGCGTCCATCGATAGACCCAGACCTCGCTGAGCGGTTCGTCGCCTTGCATCAGTTGCGCGCGCAGTTCGACCGCCGCGTTTTTTTCGGGATTGAGATTGAAGCTAAGGCGCCAGCCGCCCGTTTCCAGGTTGGGCTGCGACACCACATTCTCGATCTTGCCGAAATTGGCGCTGACGAGGCCGCGCACCGTGTCCGGTTTGATGCCTTTGAGATTGTCGCCGGTGATGTCGAGGACGAAGAGGCGGTTGGTATCCCCGGCAGCACCGGAGCGCGTCGTCTTGAATTCGGCCAAAGGCAACTTCTCGCCGGTGCCCCAGTGCAGCCGGTACGTGAAAGCATACTCGCCCTTGCCCTTGAGCGGGTCCTTCGGCCGCCAGTAGGCGACAATGTTATCGTGCACTTCGTTGTTGGTCGGGATTTCGACCAGACGCACTTCGCCATTGCCCCAGTCGCCGATCGGTTCGACGCGCAGGCTCGGCCGTTTTTCGAAATGCGATTCGAGATCCTGATAATAATAAAATTCGCGCTTGCGCTGAATGAGGCCGAAGCTGCGCGGGTTGCTGTCGTAAAAACTCGAGATCTGAAGATCGCGCGGATTGGTCAGCACGCGCCACAAATTTTCGCCGTGGCCGTTGCGGATGGCCAGACCGTCGGAATCATGAACCGCCGGCCTGAAGTCGTCGATATCGTTGCGGTCGTTGGCGTCGAAGAAGAACATGCTGGTCATCGGCGCGATGCCGGGCTCGGCTATTTCGGCGCGCGGATATAGCGTCATTTCAACATCGTGGACCGTGGTAGCGCCAGGGCGGATGGTGAACCGGTAGGCCGCCGCGGCACTTTTGCTGTCCAGAATGGCGTGGACGACAATCGAATTGGCACGCATATCCGGTGTTTCGATCCAGAACGTCTTGAACACCGGAAATTCCTCGCCCTTCGGATCGGCCGTGTTGATGGCCAGCCCGCGCGCCGACAGGCCGTAATTCTGGCCCTTGGCGACGGCGCGGAAATAGCTGGCGCCGAGGAAGACGGTGACTTCGTCGAAATAATCCGGCCGGTTCATTGGCGCGTGAATGCGAAAGCCGGCAAAGCCGAGGTCGGCATCCGGCGGCGGCGGCGTCAACCCCTCAAAGGTGAACAGGCCCGGCGAATATTTGACCGATGTGGCCCGGCCCTTGGCCACGGTAAAAATATCGACCCGGTTGGAGAAGAAAAAGCCGCGGTGAAACAACTGGATCTGGAACGGCAGCTTTTCGTCGCGCCACAGCGCTCTGTCGGGTATGAAACGGATCTTCCTGTACTTGTCGTAGTCGAGGTCCTTGAGATTGTCCGGCAGCGCCGTGTTCGGCGCCTGGTATGGCTTTTGCGCCAGATCGCGCGCTATTTGGCGCACCGACGCTGGATCGAAGGCTGAATCCGTCGGCTTTGCCGGAGCGGCCCATGCGCTGCCGGAAAAAGAGGCGGCAATGGGCACTGCTGCCGAACTCGATAAAAATTGACGCCGGTTCAAGGGTAACTCCACGGGGGCGCACGTCCCGAACGGGCCCTGTTGCACTGCACGGGCGTTAATGCCGGGCGGTGCCTAGAGTTCCATTGAACTAAAAGACCTACTTCTTCAGCCGATAGCCGGTCTTGAAAATCCACCAAATGGTGACGAGGCAGCCGCTGAGGAAAAACAGCGTCATGCCAAGGCTGATCCACGGGCTGACATCGGCGACTTCAAAGAAGCTCCAACGGAAACCGGAGACCAGATAGACGACCGGGTTGAATAACGTCACCGTCTGCCAGACCGGCGGCAGCACATGGATGGAATAAAAGGTGCCGCCGAGGAACGTCAAAGGCGTCAGAATCAAAAGCGGAATGATCTGCAATTGTTCGAAGCCGTCGGCCCAGATGCCGATGATGAAGCCGAACAGGCTGAAGGTGATCGCGGTCAGCACCAGAAAGCCCAGCATCCAGAACGGATGGGCGATGTGCAGCGGCACGAACAGCCAGGACGTCGCCAGAATGATCAGGCCGAGAATGATCGACTTGGTCGCCGCAGCGCCAACATAGCCGCAGGCGATCTCGAACGACGATACCGGCGCCGACAGCAATTCGTAAATCGTGCCGGTGAAGCGCGGGAAATAGATGCCGAACGAGGCGTTCATCGTGCTTTGCGTCAGCAGCATCAGCATGATCAGACCGGGCACGATGAAGGCGCCGTAGGCGACGCCCTCGATTTCGGTGATGCGCGAGCCGATTGCCGCGCCGAACACGACGAAGTACAGCGACGTCGAAATCACCGGCGAGACGATGCTCTGCCAGATGGTGCGCAAGGTGCGCGCCATCTCGAATTTGTAGATCGCCAAAATAGCGTGGGTGTTGATCGCGTGCGTGCTCATGGCGCGGCCCCCGCGCCGGCGGCGGGACGGTCGGTCACCAGGCCGATGAAAATGTCCTCCAGCGAACTCTGCGTCGTCTGCAAATCGCGAAAGCGGATATTGAGGCGGGCAAGGTCGCTCAACAGCGCGGTAACGCCGGTGCGTTCGGCCGCGGTGTCGTAGGTGAAGACCAGTTCGTTGCCCGCGTCCGCCAGCGCCAGATTGTGCACGGCAAGCTCGGCGGGCACGGCGTCGAGCGGTCTTTGCAGATGCAGCGTCAATTGCTTCTTGCCGAGCTTGCGCATCAGCTCGGCCTTGTTCTCGACCAGGATGATCTCGCCCTTGCTGATGACGCCGATGCGGTCGGCCATGTCCTCGGCTTCTTCGATGTAATGCGTCGTCAGGATGATGGTGACGCCGGAAGCGCGCAGATCGCGCACCACCTGCCACATGTCCTTGCGCAGTTCGACATCGACGCCGGCGGTCGGTTCGTCGAGGAACAGCACCTGCGGCTCGTGCGACAGCGCCTTGGCGATCAGCACGCGCCGCTTCATACCGCCGGACAAGGTCATGATCTTGTTGGTGCGCTTGTCCCACAATGACAGGTCGCGCAGAATCTTTTCGATATGCGCCGGGTTTTTCGGCTTGCCGAACAGGCCGCGGCTGAAACTCACCGTGTCCCACACCGTCTCGAAAGCGTCGGTGGTCAGTTCCTGCGGCACCAGCCCGATCAGCGAACGCGCCGCGCGATAGTCCGAAACGATATCATGGCCATCGACCGTCACCGTGCCGGTGGAGGGATTGACGATGCCGCAGATGACGCCGATCAACGTCGTCTTGCCGGCGCCGTTGGGGCCGAGCAAGGCGAAGATTTCGCCGCGCTGGATGTCGAGATCGATCGACTTCAGCGCCTGGAAACCGGATGCATAAGTCTTCGACAGACCGCTGATTGAAATCATCGATGGCATGAATGAGTTCGCGCAAAGGGGGGAGGGCAGGGCTGCTTCGTGTCGCATATAAGCGGCGGTGCGCGGCCGCGCCAGCCCCGCCCAGCTTTATGCGGTGAGCGACGTGAGATCGGACAGAGTCCGCTCCGGCGCGAAATCGAGATATTCGTCCGGCATCTTGCTGCGGTTAACCCAAAGCGCATGGAAACCGACCGAAACGGCAGCCATCACATCCCACCGGTTCGATGACACAAATGTCACGTCCCCCGGCTTGCAAGTGTAATGCTTGGTGACCAAAGCATAGACCTCCGGCCGCGGCTTGAACATTTTCAACACGTCAACCGAGAGCACGCCATCGAGATCGCCACCAATGCCGGCATTGTCGACCGCGCCCTGCAGCATCTTCGGCGAACCATTCGACAAGATGCCGGTCCTATGTCCGGCGGCTTTCAGGCTTTTCAGCGCCGCGCGCGCGTCGGGGAAAGCGTCGAGCTTGAAATAGGCGTCGAGCAGGCCGGCCTTGAGCGATTTTGGCACCGAGGGCACGCGCGCCAGCGCGTAGTCGAGGGCGCGTTCGGTCAAGGTCCAGAATTCCACATAGTGGCCGGCGAGCGTCAGCGTCCAGGTATATTCAAGCTGCTTGGTGCGCCAGATGTCGGACATGCGGTCGGCATCCGGGCCGGCCTCGGCGCGGAAGCGCCCGATCGCCGCGTGCACGTCGAACAAAGTGCCGTAGGCGTCGAAGACAAAAATCGATGACATTTGTTTCCCCCGGAAATTGTTTCCCCCCGGAAGTGTAACGTTAAGCTAATATTTTCGCACGGCAAGGACCTGCTCGGCGGCGGCGATGCCGGTGAGATAGGCGCCGTGCGCGGTCGAGAAATCGTGCGTCGAGCAGGCCTCGCCGGCGAAGAACAGCCGCTCGTCGACGGGCCGCGCCAGCATGCCGCGCTCGTAAGCCGCGCCCGGCACGGCATAGGAGTACGACCCGCGCGCAAACGGGTCCTTGCCCCAGGGGTGGATCAGCGACGGTGTGAGGCGCTTCGCGATGCCGCTGCCGAGATGCTTGCCGAGTTCCTCGACCGCGAAATGGAAGAACGCCCGCTCGCCGCCCGATTCGAGATCGCGCGCGCATTGCCCGGCATAGAAGCACTCGATCAGCGGCCGGCCGAACGGCCGCATGTGATAGGTGCCGGTACCGCTTTTATCGGTGCTGCCGAACAGGCGGCCGCCGGGCTCGAATTCTTCCGCGCCGTCGAGATGCAGAAACAATTTGTCGGCCAGTCCCAGCGGCAGGCGCGCCGCGGCGCGCGTCTTCTCCGGCAAGGTCGGCGCGAAGAAATCGGCGCGCTCGGCCAGCACGTTGGTCGGCAGTGTCACGATGACCTTGTCGGCGAAGATGTCGCCTTTCGCGGTGACGATTTTCACCCGCAAGCCGCTGTGATCGATGCGCGTCACCGCACTGTCGAACGCCACCGGCACGTCGTCGCCATGCGCGGCAATCGCGGTGCCGTAGCCTTCCTTGACGCGCCAGTTGATCTCGGTGTCGTCGTACAGTTCGAAATCGAGCGCCGACATGTTTTGCAACTCGGTGCCGCTGATATAGGTGCCGACCGCGACGATGAGATTATTCCAGCGGTTGCCGGGCTCGAGTACGCTGGCTGCCGGCATGTCCTTGCCTTTGGCGACGGCCGCGCTCAGCCGCTCGAAGAATTCGCCCATGGCCTTGTTGAACGCGGCCTGCTCGCCGGGCGCGAATACGCCGGGCAGCGACGGCCGCGACCATGGCGGCGCGGTCCGGTCGATGGTGCGGCCTTGCGCCTCGACAATCGGCACCCACGGATTGCGGTCGGCCGAATGCAGCCAGCCGCAGCCGAGGTCGAGCGGAAAACTGTTCGCATCGTCGCAGGTCCAGGCGCGGCCGCCGAGCCGCGAACGCGCCTCGATAATGAGGCACGCCACGCCGGCGTCATGCAGCCGCCGTCCGGCGGCAATGCCGGCGGCGCCGCCGCCGATGATGGCAACTTCGGTTTCGCTCATGCGGGCGCTTTACAAGAATTGGCGGTGAAAGGAAACGTGCTGGCGCGGCTGCCGAAAATCCGTAATGGATAGGCCATCAACGCCGCGCCCTTTGCCAGGTTCGATTGCAGGAAACCTAGTCCATGACATCCGCGAACGCTTCGACTTTCGCCTATGTGGGAAGTTCGGACAGCCAGGACGTGACGGTCTTCAACCTGCTGGCCGACGGCGTCCTGTCGCCGGTCGAAACGGTGAAGGTGCCCGGTCCGGCGACGCCCGGCGGTTCGTTGCCGATGGCCATCAGCCCGGACAAGAAGTGGCTGTTCGTCTGCCTGCGCAATGAGCCGTTTTCGCTGGTCACCTTCGATATCGATTCCGAGACCGGCCGCCTTACGTTTGTCGGCAGCGGCGCCATTCCGGACTCGATGTGTTACATCACGACCGACCGCGGCGGCCGCTTCATCCTCGGCGCGTCCTATGGCGGCAGCAAGATTACGCTCAACGCGCTCAAAGCCAATGGCGTCATCGGCGACACCGTGCAAGTCGTTGCGACGAAGCCGAACGCGCATTGCGTTGTCATCGACCCCAGCAATAAATTTGTACTCAATACCAGCCTTGGCGGCGATGTCGTGCATCAGCATGTCTTCGATGCCAGCACCGGCACATTGTCGCCGAACAATCCGCCGACCATTTCCGTCGCGGCGAAAGGCGGGCCGCGCCATCTGGCGTTTTCGCCCGACCGGCGCTTTGTCTATCTACTCAACGAACTCGACGGCGCGATCTATGTGTTGCCTTACAACGGCCCGGCGGGAACGCTGGCCAAGGAAATTCAAGTTGCCAGCGTTCTTCCGCCGCGCTTTGCCGGCAAGCCCTGGGCCGGCGACATTCACCTGACGCCCAATGGCCGTTTTCTTTACGCCTCCGAGCGCACCAGCAGCACTTTGGCCGGCTTTGCTGTCGATACCGCCAGCGGCGCGCTGACGCCAATTGCCTCCTGGGCGACGGAGAAACAGCCGCGCGGATTTGCCATCGACGCTTCCGGAAAGTTTTTGCTCGCCGCCGGCCAGCTGTCGGACAGCGTCACGGCCTATGCGATCGGCCAGACCAGCGGCGCGCTCGATAAATTGAACGAATATCCGGTCGGCAAGAATCCGAACTGGATCGAGATCGTCACGCTTTAGTTCACGGCGGCGGTTGTGTGAGAAGCTCCGGGGTCGGGCTGCCGCGCAGGTCGTAAACGCGCGCGAACACCACGCCTTCGCGTTCGATCTCGGCGATGATCGGGGCTTTGAGATATTCGCAGTAATAAGCGCCCACCGCCATGGCGAAGTCGGCCTGCTTCTCGTTGAAGGTGGTCTCGAAGTCCGGCCCCAGCACTTGCTGCGCCGCCAACTGCGGGCCGCATATAGCGACGATCCAGCGCCGACCGCGCGGCGGTGTTTCGGCGCTGTTCTTCAGCCGCATCTTCAGTTCGTCGGCGGCCTGCTTGAACGCCACGCCCCAGTAGTCGAGCATGAAATTGTGCTGCGCCTGGCGGATGCCGCCGGCGAAGGCATTGAAGCTGACATATTGCAACGGATGCAGCCGCACCATTTCGATCAACGGCATGCTGATGCCGGCGGCGAACACGGCGCAGATGGCGGCGATCTGCGGCCAGCCATGAAAGCGCGCGCGGGCAAACAGCCAGCCGAACGCCAGTCCGCCCGCGGCGGCGAAAGGCGGTACGACGAAAACGAAATGCCGGAGGCCGTTATAGAAAGCCGGGTGCGAAATGATGGCGAGCACGATCGGCAGCAGAACCGAAAACGCCAGCGCCAGCAGAGCGGCGCGCCGGTTGAGCGCGGTGCGGCCGCGTACTAGAATAACGATGATGCCGGCAAGCCCGATTACTCCGAACGCCAGCATGACGATCGGCAGCTTGAGCGCGAACAGATGCGGCAAATAGGTCACCGGCATTTCCGGCACCCAGATCAGTTTGCCTTCGAACAGTTCCTTCCACGGCTTCTCGAAGAACTTGTCGAAATACTCCGCCGCATCGAGCGGATTGAGCGGCGAGACGATCGACCACGGCCACAATAGCCCCATGATCAGGTAGCCGAGCGGCAACGCCGGCAGCGTGCGCGCAATGAATGTCACGGCGCGTTGCGCGGTTTCTTTCCAAGCCGCGTGTTGTGTTTCGGTGCCGACGATGAGCATCAAGGCCGCGAGCGCATAGGGCGCGGCGACCGCGGCGAGAATGCGTGAGCCGAAAGCCAGGCCCAGGCCGACGCCGAGCAGCGCCACGGTCCGCACCGACGGCCGCGGATATTCGTCGAGCGCGCGCACAATGCCGAGCAGCAGCACGGCCATCGCCGTGGCGAACGGCGCGTCCTTGGCGTTGATGAACATGTGGCCGTAGAACAGCGGGCAGGCGGCCAACAGGATCAGTCCGGCGCAGCCGGCGACCGGCCCGCCGAGCCTGCGGCCGAGCCGCCATGTCACGAACAGTCCGACCAGGCCGATCGCCGCGCCAACGAGGCGACGGGTCTCGAACAGATCGAACGGCAGAACCTTGGCGGCCAGCGCCGCCGCCATGTCGAAGCCGCCGCCGTATTTGTAGAGATTGACGAACGACAGCGCGCGCGCGTCGGCAAAGCCCGAGCCGTACAGCTTGAGCAGCAGGTCGCCATATTGCGAATGAGTGAAGTCGTCCCAGCCGAGGCCGTAATCGCGGAAGGTGACGGCGGCGAAAATCGCGACCGTCAACAGAACAACGATGGCCAGAATGTCGGCCACGCGGTCGGCAAAAGTGTCAGCCGACCGCGCGCCGGGCCTCAAGATCCGAACTCTTACTTGGTCGCGGCAGCGAACTGGGCTTCGACGTATTCCCAGTTCACCAGATGATCGAGGAAGGCTTTGAGATAATCCGGACGGCGATTGCGGTAGTCGATGTAGTAGGAGTGTTCCCACACGTCGCAGCCGAGGATCGGCGTCGCACCGTTGACCAGCGGGTTCTCGCCGTTCGGGGTCTTCGAGATGGCGAGCTTGCCGTTCTTGACTTCGATCCAGGCCCAGCCGGAGCCGAACTGGCCGACGCCGGCCGCGGCGAAGTCCGTCTTCATCTTTTCCAGGCCGCCGAGGTCTGAATCGATCGCGGCCTTCAGCTTGCCGGGGATTTTGTCGCCGCCGCCATTCGGCTTCATCCACTGCCAGAAGTGCAGGTGGTTGTAGTGCTGGCCGGCATTATTGAAGAGCGGGGCATTCTTGCCATGCGAGCCCTTGACGATTTCTTCAAGGGACTTGCCTTCAAGGCCGGAGCCGGCAAGGAGCTTGTTGCCGTTGTCGACATAGGCCTTGTGATGCTTGTCGTGATGATATTCGAGCGTTTCGCGCGACATATAGGGCGCCAGCGCGTCGTAGGAATAGGGCAGTTCGGGCAACGTAAAAGACATCAGTTCCTCCTTAGGTCGACGAAAGACATTTTGTGCTGAATAGCCGGTCTCGGTGAACCCGGCATGACCCATGCGTGTTCCATTGTTATAGCGTTTTCGAGCGAAGTGGCTACCGGCCTTCGCCGGCCATAGCCGGCTTCGGCCGGCGACGGCCGGTTCGCGTGAAGAAAACGGGTCAAAACAAGAAACCAGAGCCCGTTCGGGTTCGATTTCATCGAAGCCGAAAGAGTCCGGGTAATGAGGCGCCGGGAGCAACTTCCGTGGACTTTGACATCGGGAAAACTGGCGTTTTAGGCGCCAAAGGCGGGACGGGCAGCGTTAATGATGTTTGAAAGCATTATTTGGTATTTTAACTTTAACAGTTGCCGGCTTGGCGGGAAAAAGCGAGAATTGCCTGTTATTTAGAATGGGTTACGTCTGGCGCCGGCAACGATTAGGCCGCCCCGTAGCAAAGGACCGAAACAAACATGCCGATTTTGTTGTATTGCGTAGGCGGGCTCGCGGTTGCGGTTGGCGCCGCGATGATCGCCGTCGGCATCCCGAACAATGAGTTCGGCATCGGCAATACTCTGATTGTGGCCGGGACGACGGCAATCGCCGGCGGCCTTGTAGTCGGCGCGCTCGGCGTGGCCGTGGCGCAGTTGCAGCGCGTTGTTGAGGCTTTGGCGACCCGTGCGCCGGTCCGGTCAAGCCGGCCGTTCGACACGTTCGATCCCGCCGCTGCCGTTGCCGCCGGTGCCGCCGCGCGGCCGGCGCAGCCTCTGGCGCGGGTTCCGTTCCCGCCCAAAACCAAACCTGAATTCCGTCCGGAGCCTCCGGCCGAGATCGGCCAGCGCGATGTGTTTCCGCAGCCTTCGCCGCGTGAGGCACTGGCGCGTGAAACGTCGCAGCGTGAGCCTTTGCCACGCGAGTCGCACAGTGAAACGGCCCAGGATTTTGACGCGCCGGCCTTTTCCGCGCCTACCTTGTCCAACCCCGATGAGCCGCCGGTCACCGCTGCCGACGAGGCCTACCTGTCGCCGCTGCACCCGGTCGCGCCGCCGCCTTTTGCCGACCGCGAGACCCCGCCGCCCGCGCCGCGTAAGGCCAGCACCTATTTCGACGCGATGTGGCCGGCCGAGCCCAAGCCGGCCGAGCCAGCAGCGCCGGAGCCGAGAGTTTCGGAGTTTCAATGGTCCGACGTGCGACGCAGCGAGCCCAGCCCCGTTGACGCAAATCCAGCGGACGAGCCGCTGCGTGCCACCGATGACAACGAGCCCGTGGCCGAGAACGATCTGCATGCGCAGGAGGACGACATTGACGACAGCGAGGCGCCGCGCAACGTCGCCATCCTGAAGTCCGGCGTCGTCGATGGCATGGGCTACACCTTGTACGTCGATGGCTCGATCGAAGCCGAATTGCCGCAAGGAACGTTGCGCTTTGCCTCGATCAACGAACTGCGCAGCCACCTGGAAAAGACGTCCTAAAAACCAATAAAAAGGGCGGGCGCCGCCGCGCGGCGCTCTCAATAGCCTCGTGTATTCAATAGCATCACAGCAGAGAGTATAGTCTAGCCGGGAATATGCCCGCGTTCGACTTGCGGTACTTTAAGTCTGATAGTACTGTTTAAATATAAGAATCTTATCAGCAATAAATTGCGACATCGGTCCGCCCCAGGACGTCACTGACCTTTTCAATGGTCTGACCCTTTAGGGGCGCGCCGGGACCGGTGGGCGGTAATAGGCAGGGGACGGGCTCGATGAACGACAGCACAGCCAGCGGAAACTATATCGAACTGACGGCCGAGATCGTCTCGGCCTATGTCAGCAACAACACCGTCGCCGCTGCGGAAATCCCCAGCCTGATCAATCAGGTGCACGCCGCGCTCAGCCGCGTTTCCGGCAAGCCAGGAGAGTCCCCGGCGGAGCCCTTGAAGCCGGCGGTGTCGGTCAAGAAGTCGATCACGCCCGAGCACATTGTCTGTCTCGAGGACGGCAAGAAATTCAAGTCCCTCAAGCGGCACTTGCGCACGCAGTACAATATGACTCCCGAGCAGTACCGCGAGAAGTGGAACCTAGGCGCCGATTATCCGATGGTGGCGCCGAACTATGCCGCCGCCCGTTCGCAACTGGCCAAGCAGATGGGGCTCGGCCAGCAGCGCCGCCGCCGCGTCAAATAGGACGCATTTTCTGGATAATAGTCCTTGATTTGGATTTCCCCCTTCTGTAGGCTCGTGATCCTACAAGGAGAGGGCCATGAAATCGAGAACGAGGCGATCCCCCGCGGCCGATAAATCCATCCCAAATGTCGGACTGTTTCGCGCGCAACATCTGGCGCTGGCTGAGCGCGTCATCGTCACCGGGCATGGCGCGCAAACCGTGACCATGGACGATTCCGAAAGCCCACTGGCTTGGCTGGCGCGCCGCCGCGGCCGCGACGGGCGCGCCCTGGTGGCGCCGCATCAGTTCCTGGCCGGCGAAAGACTGCGCGCCGACTTCACGCGCGCCCATATGATGCCGCGCACCACGGCGAACTGGTCGAGCCCGATGTCATCGGGCCGGCGCGGCGAAGCCGGCGACAGCGCCGCCGACTTTACCGCTGCGACGATCGCCTCGCGTCAGCGCGTCAACCAGGCGCTCGAGGCGGTCGGGCCGGAATTTTCCGGCCTGCTGCTTGATCTGTGCTGCTTCCTCAAGGGCCTCGAGGATATCGAGCGCGAGCGAGGCTGGCCGGCCCGTTCCGCCAAGGTCGTCCTGCAACTCGGGCTGGACCGGCTGGCGCGCCATTACGGTTACATGGCGCAGGCAAAAGGGCGCTCCGATGCGCCGGCTCGTACCTGGCTGGCCGACGGCGCTGCGTTCACGGTCGAGCGGCCGGCTGGCTAGGCGGCCGCAAGCGCTGCCGCGGCCTCCGTGCGGATGCGCTCGACCATCGAGCGCAGACCGTTCGAGCGTTGCGGCGTCAGGTTTTCGCGCAGGCCGATGCGCTCAAACAATTCGAGCGCGTCGGTGGCGAGTATTCGGCGCGCCGGCTTGCCGGAATAAAGCGCGATCAGAATGGCGACCAGGCCGCGCACGATATGGGCATCGCTGTCGCCGCGAAACGTCATCACCGGCCCATCGGCGTCGCCCGGTTCGCTGCGTGTGACCAGCCAGACCTGGCTGGCGCAGCCTTGCACCTTGTTGGTCTCGGTGTGCTCGCTGTCCGGCATCGGCGGCAAGGCCTTGCCCAACTCGATGACATAGCGATAGCGGTCGTCCCACTCATCGAGCAGCGTGAAGTTCTCAACGATATCGTCGATTTCGGTCATCGGGGGATATATAGGCCGGATAACGGCGATGACCAATCAATAAGGGGCAGGGCGCGACCGGCGCCCGTGCCAGTTTGGATTCATGACCGAGGGTCAGGCTGCCGGACGGTTGTTGCGCGCTTCGCGGCGCGGCGGCAACGGAACCGGCGCGTGCCAGGCCGGCTGCAAATCGGCCGGGGTCAATGTCCCCTTCGCCGCATGCCCAACAGCACCCGTCGCGGTAACCGGCACCACCTTGACGGCGGCGGCCGTCGTCTCAGACTTGTCGGCCTTGGCCACCGTTTCCGGGACCGGCGCCTTTTCGTTGAGCTTGGTGCTGATGAATTCGTAGATCGTGCGCGCGCCCGCCTCGGCCTTGTGGCCGATCGCGGTGGCAACCTTGCCGCCGACAATGCAGGCATCCGGCTGGCGGTCGCAGAAACCGCGCGCGTCCGACATCGCAGCGCTGGCCAGCGACACCGCCTGCACCGCGTCGATCTGTGTATCCGGTGACGTGGTCTTTGCGCCGCCGCTCGGGAGCAGCACGCAAACGACGGTCAGCCAAAACCCCATTCGCAACAAGAAGAACATGACCCTACCCATTATCCCCGACGGCTTTTGCGCCGCCTTACCCAAAAACTTAGCAGACAGGATTGAAGCTGTCGTTGGCAATGAAGCGCAGTTTTTGGCCAGTATTGATGCAAGTTCGACGCAAATTTGCGTCAAATGCGACAGATTCAAATTTGAATAAAATTGTAGCGATCCCGCCGGCCTGCCCGGCGGCGGGCGTTTCGCCGCGACAGCGCATGGTTACTGCATCGGTAATAAATCAAATGCGCGCGCTGCGAATGCGCGAAATGGCAACAGATATTTCACCATGACCACCAATTGGCGGCTCGAATATGGGAGAAAACGCAGCAATCCGGCCGCGCGGCGCTTCCGCGCCGCCGCCTTTAGCTTTCGCTTAAGCGGCTCTGTCTTAGGGTGCCCGAACGAAAAAGGGGCGCGTCTTTAAAAGGCGTGAGACAGGGACCGTGAGTTTCCTCACACCAGTGTGGAACTATGTTGACGCGTTAGTGCATCCGGCAGCGCAGCAGGATGCGTTGACCGCCGCCCGCCATCGCGCGTTCATTGCGCCGCGTCTGGTCGGCAGCCTGGCGGCGCTGGCGACGTTCCCGGTCTACATTGCCTTCCGCGGCGTGCCGAGCGTGCTCGAAGTCGGCGTGTTCGGCTGGCTGGTCGCGCCGATCCTGATCGCCTATTTCCTGTCGCGCACCGGCCGTTATGAAAGTGCGCACATCCTCTCCTCGCTTTCGCTGACCGGTCTTGTGACCGTGGTCGCTCTGTTCAACGGTGGCATCGGCTCTTTCGCCGCCATCTGGCTAGTCGTCGTGCCGCTGGAAGCCGCGCTTTCGGCGTCGCGCCGCGTGGTGGCGATGGCCTCGACCATTGCGCTTGTCGCCGCCGGTCTGCTGCTGGTGTTGAGCGCGACCGAGCATCTGCCGCCGCTTGCAACTCTCGGCAATGAACACGGCGCGTTGGCTGCGCTCGGTATCGTCTCCGCCGCGCTGTACGCCACCGGCCTGGCGCTCGGCGCCGAGTCGCTTGCCCGCACCAGTTTCTGGCTGCTTTATGCCGAGGAAGACCGCTACCGCCTGCTGGCGCGCAACATGACCGACGTCATCGCGCGCCACGACCGCAATGGCGCCGTCTTGTTCGTTTCCCCGGCGGCGGAATCTTTGTTCGGCGTGCCGGCGAATGAATTGTCCGGGCACGGCATGTTCGATCGCGTGCATGTCGCCGACCGGCCGGCTTTCCTCACCGCGCTGGCCGACGCCGCCGCCAAAGGCGAAGTGCGCTCCGTTGAATTCCGCGTCCGCCATTCGGGCGATGCCGTTCATCACGCCGGCCGCTTCGTCTGGGTCGAAATGCGCTGCCGGCCGCTCGATCAGGTGGCCGACAAATCGAATGCCGCCGAGCGCGAAGTGGTCGCCGTGCTGCGCGACATCAGCGACCGCAAGATCAATGAACAGGCGATTGAAATCGCCCGTGCCGAGCAGGAGCGCGCCAGCGCCTCCAAGAGCCGTTTCCTGGCGACGATGAGCCACGAACTCCGTACGCCGCTCAACGCCATCATCGGCTTTTCCGAAATGCTCACCAATGACGAACTGCTGCTGCAACCGGCGCGCCGGCTGGAATACGCCAAACTCATCAACGAATCCGGCCATCATTTGCTGTCGGTCGTCAACGGCATTCTCGATATGTCGAAGATGGAAACCGGCAATTTCGAGATCACGCCGGAGCCCTTCGCGCCGGCGCCGGCCACCGTCAGCTGCTGCGATCTTCTCGCGCTGAAGGCGCGCGATGCCGGCGTCGAGATCAGGACGCGGATCGCGCCGGATTTGCCGGAGATCGTCGGCGACCGCCGCGCGTTCAACCAGATACTGATCAATCTCATTTCCAACGCCATCAAGTTCACGCCGCGCGGCGGCCGCATTACCGTCAGCGCGCAATGCGAAGGCGCGCGGCTGGCTGTCGCCGTCGAAGACACCGGCGTCGGCATCGGTGAAGCCGATCTGCCGCGTCTGGGCGAGGCGTTTTTCCAAGCGCGCGCGTCTTATGATCGCCGTCATGACGGGTCCGGCCTCGGCCTGTCCATCGTCAAGGGGCTGGTCAAGCTGCATGGCGGCGACATCGATATCCGCAGCCGGCTCGGCGAGGGCACCAAGGTGACGATCCGCTTGCCGCTCGATTGCGAAGGCGGGAGGCCGGCAGCCGATCCGATCAAGCTCGTCACCGACCGCGCCAGCGAGCTGGCCGCCGCTGCCAAGGTTCTGGTGAAGAAAAGTGCGTAAGCGCAAGGCTCCGGCAATCGAGATCGAAGAAAGCGCCAGCGGCATCGGCGCCGCCATCAGCCGTCACCCGCGTGAATTCGTGGCGCTGGTCATGGCGACCGCCGCGGTCGGCGCGATTTTCAGCAATGCCTTGTTCATGCAAAGCGGTCCGCACCCGGCGCCGATCTTCGCGGCGCGGCCTTTGATGACGGCAATGCCGCCTGCCGCTGCAACGCCGCCTGCCATTGCAACGCGTCCGGTTGCAGTCGAGCCCGTTCGAATTGCTAATCCGCCCGCCGCCGCGCCGGTGCGAAATCGTGTTCAGTTGATTGCCGAAATTCAGCGCGAACTGACGCGGCGCGGTTTTTATGACGGCGTCGCCGACGGCGTCTGGGGCGCGAAGACCGATGCCGGCGCGCGCGATTTCCTGCAGGCCGCCGGAATTCGCATGAACCCGGACGTCAGCGAAGAATTGCTGCGGACAATCCAAGGCTCGCCGTCGAAGGCGGTAAGTGCGGCGGCTGTTTCGGCTCCGGCGCGCAACGATCCGATTGCGGATCTTATTGCGCCCTCCAAGCGCGTGCTGGCCATTCAGCGCGCGCTCAGCGACTTCGGCTATGGCCAGATCAAGCAGACTGGTGCCTATGATCCGGAAACCCGCACGGCCATCGAGAAATTCGAGCGCGATCACAGGCTGCCGGTCACCGGGCAGATTTCCGATCGCTTCGTGCGCGAACTGGCCGCCATGACCGGCCGTCCGCTGGAGTAATAGCGGCGCGGCATCGCGCATGTTATCGATGAGCGATGCGATTGAAATCCGGAATTTGGGTGGCGGCCTATGTTCGCCGCTGCCATGTGGAAGGCGCCTTTGCCGCCATCGTCAAGCGCGGCGCCGAGGAAGCGGGCGCCATCTATATCAAGCTGAACAGGCTTGACGGCACCGGCACGCTCTATGGCCCGGCGCCACAGACGGTGTTCGACGCCGCCCAGCCGATCGATCGCATTTTCACCATCGTGCTGGGGCGGCAGGGTCCGGTGCCGGAGGCCGAGATCGACGCGCGCCTGAAGCGTGAAATCGGTTTCGATCCGGACATCTGGATTGTCGAGGTCGAGGACAGAGCCGGGCGGCATTTCCTCGACGCCTTGGTGCCGTGAGGGCGGTCAGCGCGTCGATTTAAGCCGCGCCGGCTGCTGCACGCTTGTGCGGACGTCCCGATGCGTCGCGCTTTGCGTCCGGCCATCGCGTTTGCCGTCCTGACCGTAGACTGGCTGATGCGCGGGCGCGGCGGCCGCGCCGGTATCCCGCCAGATCGTCAGCATGCGCTCGGCGGCTTCGCGCGTGAGTTCGTCGAACAGGTCGGCAAGATCGTACACGCGCTGGACCGATTGCCCGACCGCCGGGTTGAGGAACAGCAGCACCCGCTGAAGCACCGCGGCCTTCATGCCGAGCGCCTTGGCCGCCACCACGATCGGCTCGCCGGATGCATCGGCCGCGATTCGCGCGCCGAGACCGCGCGGCAGGCGCAGCGTGCGTTCGAGGAGCCGGCTGAATTCGTTGGTATTGCGCTGGAGCGCCGCGTTCTCAAGGCCTTTGATGACGTCGGCGGAAGCCGGCGCCGGCAGCCGCACCGATGTGGTCGCGGCGGCATCGAGATGAAGCAGGATCAGGCGGCGGTCTTCGCTGCTGGACGAGAAGAAAAGATCGGTCAGGCTTTCGGTAGCGGGGTCGGTATCGGTATCCTGCGCGGCTATAGCCGGGGCGGCGAAGTTCACGTCCGGCAGTGCGGCGGGCCGGGATGCGGACGCTGTCATGCCGAGCCTGGTCAGCACCGCGGCCGGGGCCCCGGCATAACCGGAAAGACTGGCGGCAACCGCGGCGCGGGTGGCGTCATCGACGGTATCGATGAGACCGAGCGCCAGTTCGACATATTGGGTGATTTCGTCGGCGCTGTGCGTCGGCTTCTGCACGTAAAGGTCGGTCAAAACGCGCAAAAGCGTGGGACGGACATCGACGCCATCGCGGCAGGCCAGATCGACCAGGCCATCGAGACGCGGATACGCGGGGGACTTCATCGGAACACCAACGCTGAAACAACAAGCCAGGTGGTCACTTTAGTCCGGTCGCGTTAGCAGAGCGTTAACCTTGCGGCCCCTTAATCGAGTGAGCCGATCCGGCGTACCGTGTGCATGGCCCCCGATAGAGTGGGGAACTTCGTTTGTAAAAAGGGTCCATGCAGTAACCAGTGCGGTTCTTTTGTGCCGGAGCGGAATAGGGGACTGTAATGGGTGAAGTCATCCAATTTCCAGAAGAAGGCAGCTATAGCCGGGGCGGCCGCTATATCGACGGTAATTCCGAATCCGCGACTGTTATCATCCTTCCCGTAGTCCGGATCGATCGCGATTCGGACGGGACCAACGGCTCGGAACCGGACACAGGCAACAGCTCGGGCCGCAAACGCCGACGCCGCCTGGCCCGCTGAATGTTGAATTCGCGGCAGCGGATGTCGATGTCGCGCATCTGGCGCCGACCTCTGCTTGGGCTTGCTGCCTTGGCACTTCTTGCCGGTTGCGAGCAGGGCGACTTTGGCGAATTGAACCGCGTTTTGGCGCGGGACGACATTCACGATTGGGTCGGCCGCGACAACAAAGCCGGAAAGCCGATCTCGCCATCGAATTTTCAATTGACCGACGATGAACGGCAATTGCGCGATCTGGCGTTTCCGCTGATCGAGCCACCACACAAGCGGCAGAAATTCGGTCAGGCCGCACGCGAATACGGGCTGATCCGCACCAGCGCAAGCGATCAGACCGCCTATGCCAATCACCTGATGACGACGCCTGTCCGCTCGCCATCCGCGCTCTACGCGACGCTCAGCGATGACGTCCGCAACGACAGTAGCCGTCTGCCGCAGTTCTTCGAAACCGCCGGGCGGGTGATCGATATGGATCAGAAGCGCCGCAAGAGCTTGGCTTACGTGACTCAACTCGGAGAACTCGAGCGTCAGGATACGATCAACCGCATTGCCGAGAATGCGCGCGTCATTGGCGAGGTGCGCACCAGCTTGACCTATCGCGCGGCGTCATATCGTTTTGCCCTTGAGCGCCTGGTAATCGCGGCGCCGTCGCCGCAAGCGGTCGATGCCGAGCGTACGCTCAATCAGTTGCAGGCGGACATTGCGCGCTATCGCAACCATCCGGCGCCGACCTGGCAACGCGAGCAGAGCCTGGCGTTCCAGCGCTGATCGGCTGAACGCCGCCGGATAAGATCTGAGGCCGTCATTGCCGGTCAGGCCGGCTAGCCTCTCAGGACGATGCCCACGAGGTCGATAACATTGCGGGCGCCGAGCTTGCGCATGATGTTCTTGCGATGAAATTCCACCGTCCGAGGACTGATGTCGAGATCGCGGGCCGCTTCTTTGCTCGAAGCGCCCTTGACGACTTGCGCCAACACCACCTGCTCTCGATGGGTTAGGTGCCGCTTTCCGGGGAATGGCTTCGAGAGAATATTGATAGCGCCATTCAACCTGCCGATCTCGCGCTTCGCTTCGACAAGTTCCGGCGTTTCAAGGAATTCCCATCGGCCGTCCCGCTTTGCGACCGAGAAATTGTGCGTCCGAGCCACATCGAGTACATCGACGGCGCGGCTTGCCTCAAGACAATAGGTGCAAAGTACGATCATTTTCCGGCCGCCAAGGGAACGAGCTAGCTCGGCCTCGTAATCGCGGAACGTTTGCCAAAGGCTGGCCTCGAACCAGAATGCATTGCCGCTGACCCGCATACCGTCAAAGCCGCGAGCGAGCGCTTCGTCAAGTTTGGCATGCCACCCCCCGGTGATCCGTTGCGGGTCAAAATCGTCGCCCCGGAGATACCATTGGTAGCCCGGGACGAATTCGATTTGACCATCCCGCAGATACTTCTCGAAATCGGGAACGGATTCGTGCAGCGCTTCGAGGGCCTTCCCTTGGTTGATCGGATCGGACACGGCCCAGATGCAGAACTCGCCGCTCGCGAGGCCGGCGCCAAAATAGTCGGCGTGCACGTCATAGAGGTCCTGCTCATTCTCGTAAAAAAGGCAGATATGCGTGCCCCAAGGCCGGTCGCCGACAGGGTGGAGACCCGTCTTGCGCAACTGATGGACATCTAAAGCGGTTCGCTCATGGCGTGACATCAGGCACTACCTCCGCGAACCGTTGTTAGATACCGTTTAGCACGAGTTATTGCCGACGTCACGATTGGATGTCGGCCTTAGCCTCGTAACCCTACGAGGTGCCGGGCCCCGTGACCGCACGAGTTTCGCCATTGGCGGCATTGCGCTAATCCGCCCGCGCGGGTTTCTCGCGGGCTTTGGTAGGGCGAAACCAGGCGAGGCGTTCCCGCACCCAGGTCCCGCGCGGCAAGGCTCCGCGGCGTCAGCCGGAATCTGCATGAGGACGCCGCGAATGTCAGGCACGAAATCCGTATTGATCGACCGCCTTCTTCCCTTCTTTTCCGGGTCCAATAGTCGCCAGCTCGGGTACACGAACAAACCGATGCTCGCCGGCATGTCAGTCGAGGCCATTGCCGCGGTGATCGAGGAGATCGAGGAGGGCGTGCTCATCGCTGACGGCAACGATCCGAGTCTGAAGCTCACCCACGCGAACCGCGCCTTCGAGACCATCACTGGTTATTCCCGCGACGAAGCCATCGGCAAGAATTGCCGTTACCTGCAAGGAGGCGACCGGCTTCAGCCGGAAGTCGCCCGAATGCGGGAGGCGATCGCCGACCTGAAGCCCATCGCTGTCACCTTGCGAAATTACCGCAAGGACGGCCGCATGTTCTGGAATGCCGTCCGTATATTCCCGGTGCCGGGTCCGGGCAAAACAATCCATGTCGTGGCGCTCCTCAGAGACGTAACCGATCTATATTTCTCCGCCGAGCGGATCGATCGCGCAGAGCATCACGATCAGCTCACCGGCAGCTTGAACCGTTACACCTTTGTCGAACGGTTTGACGCGCTGACGGCGCGCTCGGCGCAATTGCCGGTCATCGTCAAGGTCAACGTGGCGCAATTCCAGGACATCAACACGAGTTACGGATTCGATGTCGGCGACGCGCTTCTGCAACAGACGGTGCAACGGCTGCAGGCGCTTGGCCCCGATTTGATCGCGCGGATCGGTGGCGACGAGTTCGCCATTGCTTGCCTGGTGGACGGACGCGAGCAGGCCGAGGCCTGGCTGAACCGGATAGGGGTCGCGCTGGGCCAGCGATTTACCCTGCCGGGCGCCTCCATCGAGATCAGGTTCGCGACCGGCTTCGTAATCGGGCAGGCCGGCGACAAAGCCATCTCGTTGCTTCGCCGGGCGGGAACCGCACTTCATCACTCGCGGGGCACGCGGCTTCGCGAAATCCAGGAGTTTGACGCCGCCGATCAGCGCCGTTCGGTTCAGCGGCAACGCATGACCAACGAACTCCAGCAGGCGGTCGCCAACAGCGAATTCCTGTTCCACTACCAGCCCCGCGTCGATCTGCGCACCGGGACGATCGTCGGAGCCGAGGCCCTGCTGCGCTGGAATCACAGCGTGTTCGGGTTGCAGCACCCCGACCGGTTTATCGAACTCGCCGAGGACACCGGGCTGATACTCGATATCGGTCACTGGGGCCGGTGCGAGGTCGCGCGCTTCGCGGCCGAAGTGAATCGGGCCCGAAAAACGCCGCTGCATTTCTCGGTCAACGTCGCGGCAATCGAGTTAAATCACCGGGACATTGTTGCCTCGATTGAAGATGCCGTAAAGGAAAGCGGCGCAGATCCCGCATGGCTGACACTCGAACTGACCGAACGCATGCTGGCGGACGAGACACCAAAACTTATGGCGATGTTTCATCGGTTGCGTGAAATGCGGATCGGTCTGTCGGTCGACGATTTCGGCGTCGGATACTCTTCCTTTCGAAACGTCGATCGGTATCCGCTGACCGAGATCAAGATCGACAGGAGCTTGGTCGGGGAGATGCAGCAGAGTCCCGCCAAGCGTATCATCATCGCCGCCGTCATCGAGATTGGCGGGGAATTGGGTTTCGATATCGTCGCAGAGGGAATCGAGACAGAAGCTCAAAAGGACGCGCTCACGGTCATGAACTGCCCTTATGGCCAAGGCTACCTTTTCGGCGCGCCGGTCGAACCCGATGCCTTCAAGGCGCTCGTGGGAACGAGTTAGCTCCAATGCGCGTCTCGAACGGGTGCCAAGCTGGCGCGGCCGATCAGCGTTGGCTGATTAGCGCCCACCGGGCTGCGCCGGCGTCTGCACCGTGCAACGCGCATTGGCAATTGCGGCTTGCGCGGCCGGCATCAGGCCGGGCTCCGGCGCCAGCGCGCGGATGGCGATTACGCCGGTCGGCGTCGGCGATTCGACGATCAAACGGTCGGCCGCGGTGATGTCCTCATCATCCGGCATCTGGTCGCGCTGTTCGGCGGTCATCAGATCGAGTTCGATGACGCGGCGGCCGGCGGCGCGATCGTTGATCGCGTAATAGGCCACGTTATAGCGCGTATAAAACGAGATCGACGTATAGGCGAGGCTGACCGGAACGGTGAGTTTCAAGGGGCCTTGCGCAAGATCGTAACGGCAGACCGCGCTGGCAAAGGCCGGGTCCATGAAAGGCATGGCGGCGCTTTGCGGCTTCGGCACCGGCAAGGCGGTGACGGTGTTGACCGGTGCGATCGGCTCGAGCCGCGCGTAGGCATCCTGCGTCGCGGTGCGGGGCAGGATGATGATCGTGGCCAGATGCACCACGCCGCCGAGCAGCGCGCCGCCACAGAGCAAAAGCAGCCAGCGGATCATGGGCAGCCCCTGCTGGTGATGCTCGGCATCGGCAGTTCGCGGCCGGCCTTGGTCGAAACGCCGACGGCGGTGTCATAGAAACGCAGCACCAGGGCATAGCGTTCGGTGCCGCCGGTCGGCAGCCAGTTGCCAGGATTGGCGCGTGGCGCAACCACGATCTCGAAACTGCCGTCGGCGTGGCGCACGATCTCCTGGCTGGAAAATCCGTAGCGCTCGATCGAATTGGCGACCAGGTCGCCATCGGAATTATACAGCGTCAAAGTCCAGAAACGCGCCGCCGGGGTGACGCCCGACAGCACGGTCTCGCATCGGCCGTCGAGCAGTCTGCCGCTGTCGTCGGTTTGGGCGGTGAAGGACACGCCGTCGCCAAGCGCGACTGGCAGTTGGCCCGTGCGTGCAATCGTGGCGCGGGCATAAGGATCGGCATCGGCGGTGCCGGTTTTCGGCCAGGCCGTCCAACTGCCGATGGTGAGTGCGCCGAAAGCGGCGCCGCGCGTCAACGCGAAATAGGTCGCGCCGAGGCCGACGGCCGCAGCGACTGCGAGGGCAAACAGCGTTCCGATCAGCAGCCGCACGTTCCGCTCGCAAAATGGGGAGAGTTGATTCGTACCTACCAGACACTACGCCGGCCGGGGAGGGGCCGCTAATCAGTTCCGGCCGCTGCGCGGCGGGCTATCGAGGGCCGACGCCACGGCGTTGGGCTTGTTCGCGTCATCGGTCGGCGCCAAAGCCTGGTTCTTTTTGTCGGTCGAGACGGTCGGGCGCAATGGCGTCATGGCGCGGTTGGCGTCGTCCAGCATGCGTTCGACACGGACCAGGATTTCCGCGCCGCGTTTCGACAGGATCGTCGGCCGCGGCGGCGGCTGCTCGATCTGTTTGCCGCTGGCGACCTTGACCTCGGGACGCGCCGGCACGCTCACGCCGGGCAACTGCTTAATCTCGATGCCCTGATGGGCGTAAGCCATGATGGCTTGCCATGTCATCGCCGGCAGCGAACCGCCGGTCATCCGGTTTGTCGGGGTGTAGTCGTCATTGCCGAACCAGACACCGCCGGTATAGTTGCCCGTGTATCCCATGAACCAGGCGTCGCGGGATTCATTCGTGGTGCCGGTCTTGCCGGCGGCGGCAACGCCGTCGAGGCGCGCGCGGCGGGCGGTGCCGGATTCGACGACATTGGTCATCATCTTGATCATATCCGCGGCGACGCTGGCCGGCAGAGCGCGCTTCGGCTTCGGACCATCACGGTCGAAGCGCCAGACCAGATTGCCGTCGCCGGTGCGCACTTCGAGAATCGCATGCGGTTTGACGGCAATGCCGAGATTGGGGAATGTCGCATAGGCGCCGACGTGCTCCAGCATGGTGACCGCATCGGCGCCGATCGGCAGCGACGGCGTGTCCGGCAGCGGCGTGACGATGCCCATGTCGTGCGCCAGCTTGACGATGCGGTTGCGGCCGAGCCTTGGATTGCCGTCTCCGATGGCCACCGACAGGCGCACCGCGACGGTGTTGATCGAATGCGTCAGCGCCTGACTGAGCGTCATCGAGCCGCGAAAGTTGCCGCCGTAATTGCGCGGGCACCAGTTGCCGAGGCAGATCGGCGCATCGACCACGATCGAGTTCGGTTTGAAGCCGTGTTCCAGCGCGGCGGCATAGACATACGGCTTGAACGACGAGCCAGGCTGGCGCATCGCGTCGGTGGCGCGGTTGAACTGGCTGGCGCCATAATCGCGGCCGCCGACCATGGCGCGCACCGCGCCGTCATTTTCCATGATGACCGTATTGGCCTGGCTGGCGTGATATTCCTGGCCGTATTGCCGCAGTGAATTCTCCACCGCCGCGTCGGCAACCTTCTGCAGGCCGGTGTCGAGCGCGGTGCGAACAATGAACACGCGCTCGGTCATCGACTTCGGCAGCGTATCGACAAGTTGCTTCATCTGATCGAACGCCCAGTCGAGATAATAATTCGCCGCGCGTTCGTCGCGCCTATCGACAGGGGTGGCGGGGTGACGACGCGCACCGAACACCTGGCCTTCGGTCATGAATCCGGCTTCGACGAGGTTATCCAAGACGACGTTGGCCCGCGCGCGCGCCGCCGGCAGATTGACGTGCGGCGCGAACTTGGTCGGCGCCTTGAACAGGCCGGCCAGCATCGCGCCTTCGGCCAAATTCACGTCGCGCGCCGACTTGTTGAAATAATACTGCGCCGCGGCGTCGACGCCGAAGGCGCCGCCGCCCATATAGGCGCGGTCGAGGTACAGCTTCAAAATCTCGTTCTTGGTCAGCCGCGCTTCCAGCCACATGGCGAGGAACGCTTCCTTGATCTTGCGGTCCAGCGTGCGCTCGTTCGACAGAAACAGGTTCTTGGCCAATTGCTGCGACAGCGACGAGCCGCCCTGGACGACGCCGCCGGCGCGCGCATTGGTGACGACGGCGCGCAAGGTGCCGCCGATGTCGATGCCGAAATGCTCGTAGAAGCGCCGGTCTTCGGTGGCCAGCACCGCCTTGATCAGGTTGTCCGGGAACTGGTCGAGCGGGATCGAATCGTTGTGGCGGATGCCGCGCGAGCCGACCTCGTTGCCGTAGCGGTCGAGAAAGGTCACCGCCAGCTCGGATTTTTTGAGCCAGTCGCCGTCGGCGGTCAGCTGGAAGGCCGGCGTCGCCAAAGCCAGCAGCAGCACGCCGCCGGCGCAGCCCAAAGTGGCACCTTCCGAGGTCAGCTCGACCGCCCAGCGCCGCCAGCCGGCGGTGTGGAAGCGGTCCATGAAGGTGGAAAAGCGCTCGTAGCCCTCGCGCGAGCCTGAGGCCGAGCGGAACACGCTGAAATCGACCCAGGCGTCGATGGCCAGCATCGCGCGCTTGAGTTTCGGCTTCCAATCCTCGGGAAACAGGTCGCGCAAGGCGGTTTATGCCCTTATCTGGTGGCCGAATGCCCTTTAACCGGCAACCGGTGGCGAAAAACGGACGCTTCCGCCCGCGTCGCCGCCAATATAGCGGATCGGCAGGCGATTTCCCATAATTCCGTCGCGGTTCCGGCGGGTTAATGGCGGGGAAGGTGAACGGGAACTGGGGCGGAAATAGGGGGAGCCCTTGTCACGCGCTGCGGGTCAAGACGCCCGACGGCCGTTGCCGGCTACTGCCATGTGCTATACATGTATAGCAACAGGAGTTGCCCGGATGCTGGCGCTGCGATTGCCCCCCGATATCGAAAAGCGGCTTGACGCGCTCGCCAAGAAAACCGGCCGCACCAAGAGCTTCTACGCCCGCGAGGCGATTTTGCGGCAGATCGAGGATATCGAGGACGATTATCTGGCGCGCAAGCGGCTGGCGCGCGGCGGCCCGCGT
>LNFM01001725.1_pt1 | contig 82446 bp, 81 predicted proteins | sample 596031 | NCBI WGS metagenome assembly LNFM01 (sample SAMN04254537, study PRJNA301005) | activated carbon metagenome | isolation source: dual media filters at the Ann Arbor, Michigan drinking water treatment plant | place: USA: Ann Arbor | reverse complement strand
CGGCGGCCCACGAGGGCGCGCTGGCGGCCGGCGGCGTCACGGTCGCCGTGCTCGGCTGCGGGGTGGACGTGGCCTATCCTCGCCGCAACCGCGACCTGGCGCGGCGGATCTGCGCCGAGGGGGCGCTGATGTCGGAGTACTGGCCGGGCACCGCGCCCGCTCCCTGGCGCTTCCCGGCGCGCAATCGGGTCGTGGCGGGGATGGCCGGAGCGACGGCGGTGATCGAGGCCGGGCGTCGCTCGGGAGCGCTGATCACCGCCGACTTCGCGCTGGAGCTCGGCCGGGCGGTGCTCGCCGTCCCCGGCTGGCCCGGCGCACGCGAGTCGGAGGGCTGCAACGGGCTGCTGAGGGCCGGGGCGGCCCTGCTGGAGTCGGTCGAGGACGTCACGGCCGAGCTGCCGCGGGCGTCGTGGCAGGCTCCGCCGCCCGTCGTGCCCCCGCATCTCGACGGTCTGGCGCGGCGGGTGCACGATCAGCTCACGCGCGAGCCGATGGCGGCCGACCGGCTGGCGGACGAGCTCGGCGAGGAGGCCGCCACGATCGCGGCCGCGCTGGCCCTGCTGGAGGTGGAGGGTCTGGCGGTGCGGGGGGAGGGTCAGCGCTTCTGGGCGGCGCCCTCCTGCGGCGGTGCGCCGGGCTGATCCGTGAGGCGCCGGGCGATCGCGCCGCGCGCCGCGCGCGGGCGTCAGCGGGTGGGGGCCCGGCGCCTCTGACCGTTACTCGGTCGGTCGGCCCCGTAGCGGCCGAGGACCTCGTCGGCGAGCTCGGAGACGGTGCGGCGCAGGGCGACCGGCTCGAAGAGCACGGCGTCGCCCTGGTACTTGAGGAGCTCCTTCACGAGCCAGTCCTCGCTCGCGTACGGGATCTCGACGAGCACCGAACCGTCGGCGAAGCGCTCGCGGGAGTGGTGCTTCTCGAGCATCCAGCGCGCGAGGGCCGGGTTGCACCAGACCGAGGCGCTCTGGGCGACCGTCTCGCCGGGCGCCGGGTGCGCGCCCCAGGGCATGTAGGGCCCCGAGACCGCGATCTCGGGGCGGCGGTCGAAGCGCTCCTCCTGCAGGATGGCGCTCCGGATGCGGTCGAGGCGGAAGGTCCGCTGGCCGTCGGCCCGGCGGCAGAACGCGACGACGTACCAGGCGTCCTGCGTGTTGACGAGCAGGTGGGGCTCGATCATCCGCTTGGTGATCGCGCCGCGCGACTCGGTCCAGTAGTCGATCTCGAGCAGGCGGTCCTCGCGGATCGCCTGACTGACGGCCGCGGCGACGCCGGCGTTGGCGTTCTGGGCGCGTCCCAGCTCCACGGTGGGGAGGCCCTCGCTGCCCATGGCCGCCTCGACCTTGGCCCGCACCGAGCTGAGCGACCCCCCGGCCTCGGTGGGCAGGCGGTCGCCGATGAAGTCGAGCGCCCACAGCAGTGCCTTCGCCTCCAGGGGGGAGAGCCGGGCCGGCCGCGCGAAGCGGTCGCCGTAGGTCTCCTTCTGCACCGCCACCGTGTCGCCCTCGATCTGCGCGTAGAGGGCGTAGCAGCCCCCGCCGAAGTTGATGAGGTTGAGGAGGCCGATGTCGTCCTCGAGCACCTTGCGGTCGAGGTTGAGCGACGCCCGCAGCTCGGAGATGGGGATGTGGGCCTCGGCCGACTCGCCGCAGGCGGCCAGCAGACGCGTCATGAGGGCCAGCAGGCGCGCGAAGCGCTCGGCCGGCACCACGCGCTCGGGGGTCCCCTGGGTGCCACCCGCGCCGCCGGCGGGCGTCGCCGGGGCGGCCGGAGCGGGCGCGGGGGCCGCGGGGGCGAGGGGGGTCGGCGCACCACCGCCGCCCACCTGGTGGCGTTCGCCGACGAGCTCGAGCGCGGCGATGACGGCATCGCGCAGCTCGGGCGGCCCGACCACCTCGGCCTCGGCGCCCAGGCCGAGGATCCACGAGACGAGCTCGCGGCGGTTGTTGAAGGCCGTGGTGTAGACGCCTGCGCCGTCCGCGCCGATGGCCGTCGTGCCGTAACCGCCGAACATCTGCTCCACCCACCACGCGATCGTCGGCGTCAGCGCGATCGTGGCGGTGTGCTCCACGCCCTCCAGCTGCCAGGGTGCGCGGTCGCGGTAGCGCGAGAGATCGAAGTCCTGCGGTGCCGGGAAGTCGTGCTCGGCGCGGGTCTTGAAGGTGATCCTCCCCTCGATTCGCGAGAGGCGGAAGATCCGGGTGTCGTCGCGCTCGTGGGAGAAGCCGACCATGTACCAGTTGCCGGCCGAGTAGAGCAGGCTGTACGGGTCGATCTCGCGCTCGGAGCGCTCGTCGCGGCCGATCGAGTAGTACGTGAAGCGGATCGTCTTGCGCCGGCTGATCGCCGACTCGATCTTGGTGAGGTGCGCGGCGACCTCGGGTGAGTAGTCGCCCCCGAGCAGGTTGACCGACACGGTGCGCGCGGCGTGGTCGTCGAGCGGGCTCGGGCGGCCGAGCGTCAGGTGCTGCAGCGCGAGCCGCAGCGGCTCCGCGTAGGCGAACTGGCCCTCCAGCAGGTAGAGGCAGGTCTGCAGCGCCGAGAGCTCCGCCTGGTCGAAGTCGAGCTCCGGCAGGTAGTAGTTCTCGGGCGGCAGTGCATACAGGTCGCCCTGGAACGGATCGTCGCCCGGGCGCTCCACCGCCAGCCGCAGGCCCATCGCCTCGATCTCGGCGCGGTCGGCGTAGAACCGGCGCAGGAACGCCTGCTCGGTCATGCCGCCGTAGCCCTCGACCGCCTCATGGATCTCGTCGGCCGTCACCGGCCGCTGCTGCGACATCAGGAAGGCGACCAGCGAGAGCTGCCGGACCAGCTTGTCGTCGTCTCTCATGGCCATGATCGTCTGCGCACAACCCGTCGTTCGGGGCGCCCGATGATAGCCCAGCCGGCTCCGGCGGGCCGTCCGGACCGGCCCGTCGATGTCGCTCGGAGCGGGGACGGCGCGGGGACGGCGGTGCCGGTCCGGACGCCGCTCACGAGCGGCGCTCCACGGCCGCGGCCGGACGGGCGCGGGCCGCCATCAGATCGCGGTGGGCCGCTCCCGAGAGGATCAGCTCCAGGGGCACCAGGATCACGGCCGGCACGAGGGCCCACAGGAGCCCCGGCGCCAGGGCGGCGGCGGTCCCGAGGCCGGCGGCCATGCCGAGCAGGATCACTCCGAGCTCGGCGCGCGTGACCGAGTCGGGGTCGTCGGGGGTGACGCTGCCGTGGATCGCCAGGGCGGCCGCGAAGCCCGCCGCCGCGATCAGGAACCGGTCGTCCACCAGCGCCGTCAGCGCGATCGCGCTCACCACGGCGATCGACGCCCACAGCACCGCGTACCGGCGTCCGGCGCCCGCCAGCAGGACGATCGTCGTCGTCTTGGGGGGGAAGGCGCGGCTGTCGGGGACCCGGTCGAGGTAGTGGTGCATCATCAGCATCGCCACGCAGGACGCGCCGTAGGCGATCCCCGTGAGCGCCGCGCCCCCCGACAGCTCGCCGCGTTGCAGCACATAGGCCCCGGTCACGCAGCCCCAGATGCAGACGAACGCGATGGCCTCGCCCGTGAACGGGCGATACGACGCCCGCAGCGGGGGCAGGGTGTAGAAGACGGCGCCCGCCAGGCCCGCCAGTCCGTAGACCAGAAGCACCCAGCCCCAGGTCATCGCGGCGAGGATCCCCACGACCGCGGCGGCCAGTGCGGCGGCCAGGCCGATGGCCGCGAGGGCCCGCGGTCCGAGCAGGCCCGAGGCGATCACCTTGCTGCCTCCGCTGATCACCCGCGGCGACGGATCGCGGTCGGTCCCCGAGCGCCAGTCGGCGATCTCGTTCACGCAGTGGGCGACCAGCCCCTGCAGCAGCAGGCCGACCGCCAGGGCCGCGAGGTAGCCGGGCACGGAGATCTCTCCGCCGTCCCTCCACGCGAGGGCGGTTCCGAGCGTGATCGCGGTGTAGGACCACAGGAGCACCGGGATGATCCGGATCTCCAGCCACAGCCCCAGCAGCGCGCGGCGGACGCCGGCCATGGGGCATCGTATCCCGGTCGCGGGCCGCGCTGGTACCCTGCCGTCATGTCGGTCTCACAGCACGTGCACGATGTCCCGTCCGAGGACGTCCTCGCCCAGCTCGTGGGCGCGGCGACGCCGCACTTCGCCTTCCAGGTGCGCGACCGCGTCGCCCAGTACGCGGCGGCGCTGCCGCCCGACCACCCCCGTCAGGCCGAGCTCGCCGCGCACCTCGAGCGCCTCGACCGGCTCGGGTTCCAGGGAGAGGCCGGGCGGGTCAGCGCGCCGGATCTGCCTCCGCGGGCGCCGTTGTCGGTGCCCCCGGCCCACTGAGGGCGAACCGGGTCACCTGGCAGAAGGTGCGCAGGATGCGCGCGGTCGCCCCCCAGACGTCCTCCCCGGCCAACGGGTAGCGCAGCGAGAGCATCGGCGGGTCGGGCGGCAGCGCGACGTCCGCCGTCAGCAGGTCGTGGACGCGCACGTCCATGATCCGCGCGACCTCGGCGTCGCTGGGGACCGCCCGCATCTCGCCCTGGAGCACCGCGACGAACGGCCGGATGATGAAGCCCGAGCTCATGGTGCCGACGTCGTCGAGCTCGCCGACCACCCGCAGGGCGGTGCGCGGGATCCCGACCTCCTCCTCGGTCTCCCGCAGGGCGGCGTCCCGGGCCGAGCGGTCGCCCGGGTCGATCACCCCGCCCGGGAGCGAGACCTGGCCCGGATGCGAGGGCATCGCCTCGCTGCGCTTGGTCAGCAGCAGGTGGGGTTCTCCGACGTGGTCGTAGAGCACCACGAGGACCGCCGCCCGGCGGCCGGGGCCGGCGATCTCCCGGGGAGCGCGTCCGCGCAGCACGCCCTCGAGCATGCGTCCGATGTCGCCCGCCCCCGGCAGCCGGGCCGGAGGTGGGGGAGGGTTCTCGCCGGTCCGGACCACGGGGGCGAGTGTACGCCCGGGGTGCCGGGACGCCGCCGCGCCGTTCTGCAACAGTGGACCTGATGACCGCATCCACCGCAGACGACGAGGTCGTCGGACGGCTCGTCCGCCGGCTCGAGTCGGCCCGCGACGCCGCCGCGGGGCTCGCCGGCCGCCCGCCCATCGGGGTGCGGGCCGTCGAGCCCGCCGAGGGGCGCGTCAGCTACCTGGCCGCGTTCGAGGGCCCCGCGTTCCTCTGTCTCACCGGCGAGATGTCGGCCGAGGTCGACGAGCGGCGCGCCCGCGAGGCGGCGTCGGCGAGCCTGCTGTGGGAGACCGTCGAGATCCTGGTCGACTCCGCCGCTCTGCGGGAGCTGGCGCGCGCCGTCGGTCGTTTTCTGGCGCTCGGGGGCGAGCCCGCCGAGGTCGCGCGCACCCTGGAGGTGGTGGCCGCGCGGGCGCTCGAGCTGGCGGCCTGGCGCGATGACCCCGTGCGCGCGCTCGCGTCCCTGCCGGCACTCGACGAGGGCGTCGCCCTCCAGGAGCGCCTGGCCGGCGCCTTCGCGCGCTTCGTGCGGGCCTCCGAGCCGCTCGTCGCCGTGCAGGAGACGCTCACCCCCGAGGTCGTCGCCGCGCTGCGCGAGGTTGAGGAGGGTGCCGGCCGCGCCGGCGCGGCCGAGCGCCTGGCCGAGCGCCTCGCGGGCGCGATGCCCGAGTGCGAGGACGGCGCCGACCAGATGATCGCGGCCCACCTCACGCGCCTGCGCGCCCCGGGCGGGCGGGCGTGAGCGGTTACGGCACGGAGGTGTCCTTCCGCCTCGGCCCGGGGACCCTCGACGAGGCCCGCGACATCGCCCGCCGGCTGGCCGCGGCGGCCCACGGCTGCCGGCGGCACGTGCTGTTCGTGGACGCGGGGGCGGGCGAGTACGGCTGCCTGGCCGAGTGGGACAGCCACGAGGATGCCGTGGGCTTCACGCGGCGTCCTGCGACTGCCGAAGAGATCACCGTGCTGGGCGCGCGCCTCGGCAAGGAGCCGCGGATCCGCGTGTACTCGATGGAGGAGACGGCGTGAGCGATTCACCGGGACCCACGACCCTCGTCGTGATGGAGGGCGACCAGACCGGCCAGGAGCTGCTCGAGGAGGCCCTGCGGGTGATCGACCCGGAGGTGACCGGCCTGCCGCTCGTGATCGAGCGCTACGACCTGTCGCTCGAGAACCGCCGCCGCACCGCCAACCGGGTCGTGTTCGACGCGGCCGAGGCCACCAAGCACCACGGCTTCGGGCTGAAGGCGGCCACGGTGACCCCGGAGGACGCGGGCGACGTCGGCAGCCCGAACGCCCTCCTGCGCGAGGCGATCGGCGGCAAGGTGATCATCCGCACCGGCCGGCGCCTGTCGGGTGTCCGGCCCCTCGGCGGCATCCACGCGCCGATCTCGATCGTCCGGATGGCCGTCGACGACGCCTACAACGCCCGCGAGTACCGCGAGATGGAGGGCGACGACGAGATCGCCTGGCGCACCGAGCGCATCTCGCGCCGCATCTGCCGCGCCGTCGCCGAGTTCTCGTTCCAGCAGGCCCGGCGCATGCACGCCACCGTCTTCGGCGGCCCCAAGTGGACCGTCTCGCCGGTCTACGAGGGGATGTTGAAGGAGGAGCTGGACGCCGCCGCCGCGCGCCACCCCGACGTCCGCTACAAGCCGCTCCTGATCGACGCCCTCTACGCGGCGCTGATCAGCCACTCGGGCGACGCGCTCGTGGTGCCGGCGCTCAACCGCGACGGCGACTGCCTGTCGGACATGGTGCTCCAGCTCTTCGGCTCGATCGCCGGTGCCGAGTCGCAGCTGCTGGCCTTCGACGAGGACTTCCGCGCCTCAGCGGTGATGGCCGAGGCCCCCCACGGCACGGCCCCGACCCTCCAGGGCAAGAACGTCGCCAACCCGCTGGCCATGATCCTCGCCGCCGCCTCGGTGCTGCCCTACATGGGCGGTGTGCACGCGCCGGTCGTGTCGCGCGCGATCTACGAGAGCGCGCTCGAGGCCATCGGCGACGAGGTCCGCACCGCCGACCTCGGCGGCCACTGCGGCACCGACGACTTCACCGACGAGGTCATCAAGCGCGTGCGCACCAAGCTCGACGTCTGGTCGGCCCTCGGGGAGAGCGCCCTCCGCTTCTGAGCGGGAGGCGTCCGCCGCCCGCTATCGACCGCGGCGGTTCCGGGAGACGATCAGCCCGATGATCAGGGCGAAGAGCAGGATCACCACGACGAACGGTATGGCGAAGGAGGCGCTCACGCGTCCTCGTCGGTGGGGCCCTCCGCGAGGAAGGCCAGCAGGTCCTCGACCGTGAAGCGGCCGCTCTGCATCGAGGCGACCAGCCCGTAGACCGTCGCGGTGTGCGGGCGCTCGACCACGTAGGCCCGCATCGCCTCGTTGGCCTCCGACTCGATCGCGGCCGCCGCCTCGACTCCGTCGTCGGTCACCGCGACGCCGCTGCCCCGGGTGGCCGCGAGACCCGCGGACACGAGGCGCTGGCACACGACGGCGATCTCCTCGGGGTCGGCTCCGAAGCCCTCGGCGAGCGCGGTAACCGGGTGCGGGCCGGGTGCGGCGACCAGCTCCCGCAGCACCAGGTACGAGCCCGACGAGAGCCCGGCCGCGGTCACGGTCTGGTCCAGCACCCCGCCGAGCTCGGCCAGCAGCTGGAGGTCGTCCTCGTCGCGCAGCACCGGCGCCGGCCTACGGTCCGTAGCGGTGCGGCGGTGCGGGGCGGGTGACGCTGCGGGCGGCGCCGCCCCAGGTGCGACCCGTGATGCCGCGGTCGTCGAGGATCTTGAGGGCCGAGCGGACCACTCCGGCCCGGGCGCCGTGGCCCTGCGTGTTGGCCACGGTGATCTCGAAGTCGTGGTCGGCCTCCCGCCGCACCGGGCGCGCGTTGGCGCGCGCCAGCGAGACGCGGGCCTCCGAGAGCTTGCGGGCGTCGTCGAGGGTGACGAACACCTCGAAGAACGACCAGTCGGACGCCTGCTCGGCGAGCAGGTCGTCGAATGCCGCGGTGTGGCTCATGCGTGCCCTCCCTGTCGTCCTGCGCGAGATGGTCCCGCCATGACGGCGGGGCGCCGGCCGAGGGTCCCGGCCGTCGTCAGCGGATCACCCCGGCCTCGGTGAGCGCCGCCTCGACGGCCGCGGCCGATGCGGTGAAATCCTCGTCGGAGAGGGCCGGGGTACGCTCACCCGGGGCTCCGATCGACTCCGGCAGATCGACCCAGCTGACGCAGCCGCCGTGCTCGGGTCCGACCTCGAGCACTGGCGGATCGGCCAGGGTCCAGACGCGGAGGACGGCGGCCCACAGGGGGTGGATGCGCCTCCACTTGAGGCGCTCGCCGGCGTACTCGGGCGAGAGGATGTGGAGCGGGTCGATCGCCTCCAGCGCGTCCGGGTCGGCGATCGGGTGGGCCGAGTGGAGCTCGGCGTAGACCGCCAGGGGCAGGCGGTCGGGCTCGTCGCGCTGGGCGAGGGGGTCGGCGAAGCGCCGGCGCGCCTCGGCCTTCACGAGCTCCGGGCGCTGGTGGGCGTAGGTGGGGAAGAGGTGGAAGCGCGGGTGGGGCAGCTCGAACTTCTTCTCACCGATGCCGCCCTTGCGCACGATCAGCACCTGGTCGCCGGCCGCGAGGGCCGCGATCGTCACCGCCCATTCCTTGAGAGCATGCTCCGGCACCGGCCCAGATTAGCGCGGCCGCCCGGGACGGGTGTCCGGTGCCTCCGTCAGGGGCCCCTGGTACTCTGGAGCGCAGATGATCGACAGCATCCTCTCGCGCGCCGCCGACGGCGGGCGCATCACCCCGGACGAGGCGATCGCCCTCTTCCGGGACGCGCCGCTCGAGGAGCTCGGCGCCGCCGCCGACTCGGTCGTGCGTGCGCGCTACGGCGACGCGATCACCTACAACGTCAACGCGCACCTCAACCCGACCAACATCTGCGTCGTCGGGTGCGGGTTCTGCGCGTTCGCGGTCTGGACCGAGAAGGACGAGCGCGCCTACGCCTACAGCGTCGACCAGCTGGTCGACCGCGCCGCCCAGCTGTCGGAGCTCGGCATCACCGAGCTGCACATCGTCGGCGGCATGACCAAGGAGTACGACCTCCCGTACTACGAGGAGCTCTTCTCCGAGCTGAAGGCCCAGCTGCCGCACGTGTCGCTCACCGCCCTCACGGCGGTCGAGGTCGACTTCATCGCCCGCATCTCGAAGGTGGACCACGCCGAGGCGCTCCGCCGCCTGCGCGCCGCGGGGCACGACACCATGCCCGGCGGCGGCGCCGAGGTCTTCAGCCCGCGCGTGCGCAAGATCATCGCCGACCGCAAGGTGCCGGCCGAGACCTGGCTCCAGGTCCACCGCGAGGCGCACGCCCAGGGGATGCGCACCAACGCGACCCTCCTCTTCGGCCACTTCGAGACGCCCGAGGAGCAGGTCGACCACATGCGCCAGCTCCGCGAGTTGCAGGACGACACCAGCGGCTTCCAGGCCTTCATCCCGCTGCCGTTCCTGCCGGGCAACACCGACTTCGCCTACCTCCCCGGCCCGACCCGCGAGGAGAAGCTGCGCACGATCGCGGTGGCGCGCCTCTTTCTCGACAACTTCCCCCACATCAAGGGGCACTGGGTCATGCTGGGCGAGGAGATCACCTCGGAGGCCCTCTCCTACGGGCTCGACGACCTGTCGGGCACGCTCACCGAGGAGCGCATCGCGCACGCCACGACCGTGCAGACGCCGCTCGGGCTCTCGCAGGAGCGGATGCAGAACCTGATCCGCGCCGGCGGCAAGACGCCCGCCGAGCGCGGCACGCTCTACGAGCCGGTCACCCGCGAGGTCGCGGCCTAGGGCCTTCGGCGGATGCGGCGACCGCGCGCCTTGCGCCGCCGCACGGTCTGCCGGTCCTGCGCCTGGTCGGCAGTTGACGATGAGTGAACGTGACGGCTCATGGGCGCGTCGTGAGGCCCTGCTGAATGTCGTACGGCTTCGCGCGCCCCTCGGGCGCTCAATCGAGGAACTCCGTGAGTTCTCATGGGACTGCGATCGCGCGCTCGTCGTCCTCTCCACGGCGGACGCGGTCCGGGCCGCGGGCGCCTACCTCTCGGGTGCCCTCTCGGCGGGCGAACTCGAGGATTGGGCAAACGCGCTCGAGATGCGCGACGACGTGGACTTCGCTCACCCGCACGAGGCGATCCTGGCGGCCTTCGTCTTCGCCGTCGCGAACCCCGTCCTCACGGCGCCGATCACGCCGGAGGCCATCCGGGCGTGGCGAACCGGTCTTGACGCCGCGGGTCCGCCGGTCCGCCCCTGAGCCATGCCGTCTGCGCCGTGCCTCAGTTGAGGGGGCGGCGGCGGAGGCCGGCGGCGCAGAGCAGGCCCAGCAGGACGCACCAGGCGATCGTCCAGCCGACCGTGTCCCACCCGGCCGCCGGCACGATCACGGTGTTGTCGTTGATCTCGACGCGCGGAGCGGCCGGGCCGGCCTCGTTGCGCAGCTGCAGGTCGGCGATCATCGGCGAGGTCACGGTGCGCGGGGCAACGTAGTAGAGGATCCGGACGCCGACGTCCGCCGTGCCGATCAGGCCCTGGTCGGCCGCCGCCTTGAGGTTGACCGCGGCCTGCGCGACGACGTAGATCGCGCCCCCGAAGATCCCGGCGGCGACCGGACCCACGATCGAGCTCGCCGCCGCCGCCGCGAGCATCGCGATCAGCAGGCCGAGGAGCACCGCCAGCGTGTGCACCGCGAGCGGCCCGTCCAGCCCCATCCCCAGCACGAGCGAGCCGGCCTGCAGCACCACGGCCCAGGCCGCCACGACCGCCGCCAGCAGCGCGACGCGGGAGGCCACGGCCCCGGCGACCAGCTCGGGCCGCGAGGCGCCCCCGCCGCGGAGCATGCCGAAGTGGCCCGACTGCGCGTCGAGGTTGAGGGCGGCGCTGCCGAGGCCGAGCGCGAGGGACAGGCCGCCGAGCAGCAGGAGCGCCGCCGCCCCACGGCGCAGGGAGTCCTCGCGCACCGACCCCTCGTGCGTCGCGGCCACGGCGACGGCGACGACCGCGAGGGCGATGCCCGCGGCGACGCCCACCTGGATCCAGTGACGGCGGGAGAGGCGCCGCAGCTGCGCGAGCACGAGGCCGGCGAGCCGGGTCACCGGGCGACCCCGTCCACGAGCGTCATGCGCCGTCCGAGGGCGGGCCCGAGTCCACCCGGGCGCTGGGCGGCCACCAGGACGGCGGCCCCCCGGGCGCGTGCGGCGGCGATCTCACGGAGCGTGTCGGAGAGCACCCAGGGGTCGTCGAGCACCACGAGGTCCGGGTCGCCCACGATCGCGAGGGCCAGGCTGAGGCGCCGCGAGCCCTCGGCGTCGAGGCGGCTGGTGCGCCAGTAGCCGACGTAGGAGAGCCCGGCGCGCGCGAGGGCGTCGTCGGTCGCCCCGCGGCCGCCCGGGCGCAGCGCGGCGAGGGCGGCGACCGCCTCCCGCACCCGCAGCCCCGACGCGAAGCGCTCCCCCTGGGGCCCGTAGCCGATCCGCCCACGCGCGGCGGGGTCGCCGACGGGCGCGCCGAGCACCGCGGCCCGGCCCCGGTGCTCCACCAGGCCGAGAAGGCCGCGCAGCAGGCTGGTCTTGCCGGAGCCGGCGGAGCCCGACACCAGAAGGCCCTCGCCGGGCGCGAGGGTCAGCGAGACCCCCCGGACCGCCGGCTCGGGGCCTCCGTGGTACCTGACCTCGACGTCCTCGGCCTCGACGACCGTCCCGGAGCCGCTCACCCGGAGAGGATGACCTCGAGCACCTCGTCGCGGCGGCGCTCCATGTCGGCCTCCGACACGAGCGACTCGAGGTTGAGGCGCAGCAGGGGCTCGGTGTTCGACGAGCGCACGTTGAAGTGCCAGTCGTCGTACTCCACCGAGAGGCCGTCGATCTCGGTCTGGCGCCCGTCGGCGTAGCGCTCGCGGATGCGCTGGATGGCGGCCGGCGCGTCGGAGACGGTGGAGTTGATCTCGCCGGAGATGTGGTACCTGGCACGGAACTCGGCCACCAGCTCCGACAGGGGGCGGCCCGTGGTCGCGACCATCTCCATCACCAGCAGCGCCGGGATCAGCCCCGTGTCGGCGAAGGAGAAGTCCTTGAAGTAGTAGTGGCCGCTCACCTCGCCGGCGAAGATCGCGTCGATCTCGCGCATGCGCTTCTTGATGAAGGCGTGGCCGACCCGGTGCATGTCGGCGACCCCTCCGGCGGCCTCGACGGTGTCGCGCACCGCCCATGAGGCCCGCAGGTCGTAGACGACGTTCGCCGGGCCGCTGCGGGCCAGCAGGTGGCGGGCGAGCAGCGCGGTGAGGAAGTCGCCGGCCACGAAGTCGCCGGTGTCGTCGATGAAGAAGCAGCGGTCGGCGTCGCCGTCGAACGCGATGCCGAGGTCGGCCTTCTCCCTGCGGACCGCGTCGATGATGAACTCGCGGTTCTCCGGAAGGAGGGGGTTGGGCTCGTGGTTGGGGAAGCGGCCGTCGAGCTCGAGGAAGTAGGGCACGGCGTCGATGTCGAGCCGCTCGAGGACGGGGGGCATGTAGAGCCCGGCCATCCCGTTCGCGGCGTCGATGACGACGCGGAGGCCCCGGATCGCATCCGGATCGACGAACGCCATGCACGCGTCCACGAAGCGCCCGAGGAGGCCCTCCTCCACCTTCCGGCTCCCGGGTGTCGCGGCGAGCGGCGGGCCGGCCTGGGCGATGCGGCCGACCTCGCCGATGCCGGCGTCGCCCGACAGCGGCACGGCTCCGGCCGTGACCATCTTGACCCCCGTGTACTGGGGCGGATTGTGGCTGGCCGTGATGCAGGCACCCGCGTCGAAGCCCCCGTCGGCGACCGCGAAATAGAGCATCTCGGTGGCGCAGAGCCCGAGCTCGGTCACGTCGGCGCCCGCCGCGATCGCGCCGGCGGTGAAGGCCTCCGCCATCGACGGCGACGAGAGCCGGGTGTCGTGCCCCACGGCGATCCTCGTCGCCCCGGTCACGGCGATGAAGGCCGCGCCGATGGCCTCGGCACCCTCCTCGTCGAGCTCGCCGGGGTGGAGGCCCCGCACGTCGTAGGCCTTGAAGACGCTCGGGTCCATGGTCATTCGGCGAATCCCGGTAGGAGGAGTTGGTAGGTCTCGTCGAGGTGCTGGGGCATCACGCGCACGTCGCCCAGCGAGGTCATGAAGTTGGTGTCGCCCGCCCAGCGCGGCAGGACGTGCATGTGGATGTGGTCGGCGATCCCGGCGCCGGCCGCGCGGCCCTGGTTGATCCCGACGTTGAATCCCTGCGGTCTCATGCACTCCTGGAGGACGCCCTGCGATCGCTGCGCGAGCAGCATCATCTCGGTGAGGGTGGCCTCGTCCAGCGCGGACAGCGCGTCCACGTGGGCGTAGGGGACCACCATCAGGTGCCCGTTGTTGTACGGGAACAGGTTCATGATCACGAACGCGCGCGCGCCACGGTACAGGATGTAGGTGTGCGCATCGTCGTGGCGGGCGGGGAGGTCGCAGAAGACGCACTGCGGCCGCTCGAACCCGTGCTCCTTCTCCGCGGAGATGTAGGCCATCCGCCATGGCGACCACATGATCTCGGGCCCCCTCTCGGGCGGCCCGGGGGCGCCTACAGCCACCGCTTGTGCCGGAACCAGGTGAGCAGCGCGGCGGCGACTCCCAGCATCAGGACGATCGGGAAGACGAACGAGAGCACCCCGGCGCGCGCCAGCGGCAGCGTGTCGGTGTTCATCCCGTAGATGCCGGTGATCAGCGTCATCGGCAGCATGATCGCCGACAGGATCGTCAGCAGTGGTGGCCTCGAGCGCCTCGGCCACCTCCTTGTAGTTCTCCAGCAGGTCCCAGATCCGCTCGCTCTTGTCGACGATGTCGTCGAAGTAGATCTCCAGGTCCTGCGGGGCGTAGCGCTGGTTGCTGCGCTCCAGCAGCCGCAGCGTGGGCCGCTGCGGCTTCACGATCTTGCGGTAGTTGATGATCTCCTGCTTGATGTTCGAGATGTCGCGCACGAGGTCGTCGCTCTCGCCCTCGAACAGGGCGTCCTCGATCGAGTCGAGCTTGAACCCGATCTTGTCCAGGATCGGGAAGCAGTAGTCGTACATCGTGTCCACGATCTCGTAGAGCAGGTAGCCCGAGCCCTTGCTCATGTACTGCTCGCGCGCCGACTCGCTGCGCTCGCAGCGCGACCAGAGGGCGCTCAGCGGCTTGAGCGGCTCGTTGGGGAGCGTGATGACGAGGTCCTCGGCGACGAAGACGTTCAGCTCGGTCGCCTGCAGCCGGCCCGTGCGCTTGTCGAAGCGCGGGAAGTGCAGGACGATGAACAGGTAGTCCGCGTACTCGTCGATCTTGGCGCGCTGGCGCCGGCGCGAGAGCACGTCCTCGAGGTCGAGCGGGTGGAACTCGTGGTGCTCGGCCAGCCAGGCGGTCTCGATCTCCGTCGGGGCCTCGATGTTCAGCCAGGTGAGCCCGGACGACTCCAGGCGCTGGATGTCGGGCCGTACGCGCTCAGCGCCGGATGCGTTCGCGGGCCCTGCCCCGCGGCCGTGGCCCCGGCGGATCTTCGGAAGGTTCGCCATCGTCCGCCCGGGCGGTGAGGGGTGGGGTGAGCGCGCTGATCGGGGTCATCGCGGGGAGTCTGGCACACGGCGGGCGCGGTACCCACCCTGACGACCCTCACGACCGGCCGGGCACGCGGGCCCGGCACGCCGCGGCTGCTCCTCGGTGCGGTTGCCGACGCCGAGCTTGCGGTAGATGTTCGACAGGTGGAACTTCACCGTCTGCTCGGTGACGTACAGCTTGCTGGCGATGTCGAGGTTGGAGAGCCCCTCGGCGACCAGACGCAGGATCGACAGCTCGCGGTCGGTGAGGCCACCGGGGTGGCCGCCGCCGGTGCCGGCGGGGGCGGAGGAGCCGTCGCCGCCGCGTCCGCGCGGGTGGTAGACGGTGCCCTCGACCACCTGGCGGATCGTGGAGGGGAGGTCGAGCGGGTTGATCGACTTGACCACGTAGCCCGAGGCGCCCTGGTGCAGCGCCTGGTCGATGTGCTCGGAGTCCTCGAACATCGAGAGGATGATGATCTTCAGGTCCGGGTAGTCCTTGCGCAGGGCCGCCAGCGTCGTGAGGCCGTCGCCCTTGGGCATCCTCAGGTCGAGGATCACCACGTCCGGGCGCACCCGGGGGACCAGGGTCAGCATCTCCTCGCCGCTCATCGCCTCGCCCACGACCTTGATGTCGGGCGCGGTCTCGAGCGCCCGCTTGATGCCGTCGAGCATCAGCCGATGGTCATCGGCGATCGCGACGCGAAGGGGGGTTTTGGTCGGGGAGGCGGGGTTGGGCACGTGTGTGGTCGCCACAGGTTCAGCATCGGCGGCGCCGATGCGATCCTTGAGCAGTTCGCGGCACACTAACCTGTCTCCTGCCCGGTACCAACCGGGTTCGCCATCCCGGGGCCCGGTCGTCGGCCCCTGCGGTGCGGTTACGCGGTGCCGGGCACCGGTCCGTACCGCTTGATCGCGTCCACGATCTCGCGCGCGGGTCCGCCCTTGACCAGGTACTCGGTCGCCCCGCCGGCGAGGCCGGCGGCGATCTCCTGCTCCTTGTCGCCCACCGAGAGCATCAGCACCGTGACGTCCGGGTGCTGGGCCTTGAGGGCGTAGGTCGCCTCGAGGCCGTCCAAGCCCGGCATCGACACGTCCATCAGCACGACGTCGGGGTGGTAGGACTCGGCCAGGTCGAGCGCCTCGGAGCCGTCACCGGCTTCGGCGACGACGACGATGTCGGGATCGCGCTCCAGCAGGCGCCGGAGCACTCCGCGGAAACGCTCGTTGTCGTCGGCAAGGAGCACACGAACCAACGGGCCGGACCCTCCCTCGTGACCAATGGACACCGGAGCCCCGCGGGGCTCCATGCGGAAAACCCTACGCTCCGGAATGTCCCGGGTCGCCTAGACGCCTTGGTAGTTCGGAGCAACAAGAGGTATAGGCGATCTTTTTTCGCATCGCGAGCCCCTTTCGGGGGATCGGTACGATAGCCGCAATGCCCGCTGCAGCCGATTCCACAGCCTCCGACGCGGTCGCGGCGCTCGTCGCCGTCACCTCCTGCGACGCCGATCCCTCGCGCGGCGACGCCGCCGTCGCGGAGCTCGCCGAGGCGGTGCGCGCGGCCGCGCTCGCCGATCTCGTCGCCGTCTGGATCCACGATCCGCGCGAGGCGGAGGGGCGCCTGGTGGCGGCGGTCGGCCTGCCCGACGACGCCCGCGACGCCCTCGCCGCGGCCCTCGCCACCCACGGTCACGAGGACGGCGCGCGGGAGATCGGCACGGCCGCTGGCGCGCCGCTGGACGCGGCCCTCGCCGCCGTGGGAGCGCCGCGGGGGCGCGCGATACCGGTCGCACCCCTCTCGCGCGGGCTGGTGGTCGTCGCCGGCGAGGCGCCCGCGCTGACGGACGAGCTCCGCGCGCACGCGGTCACCGCGGGGGCGCTGCGCATCGGCCGCGTGCTCGACGCGGTGCGGATGCGCGACAACCTCGAGCGCGCGATGGCCCAGATCCTCGCGACCGACGAGCGGATGCTCGGCCGCATGGGCCTCGACATCCACGACGGGCCCACCCAGCAACTGTCGGTCGCGCTCCTCGAGGTGCAGCTCCTGGAGGCCGACATCGCCGACGCCGAGGATGGTGCGCTCCCGGCGCCGGAGACGCTGCGACCCGCGCTCGCGCGCATCTACGAGACCGTCGGCGGCGCCCTCCACGAGATGCGCGAGCTGATCGGCCACCTGCGCCCGGCCCAGTTCGAGGACCGCCGCCTGTGCGACATCCTCCAGGACGCCGTCACCGCCTTCGAGGTGCGCGCCGACTGCACGACCACCGCCGAGTGGGACGGCGAGTTCGCGGTGAACGGGGTCTCGATCACCCAGCGCATCACGCTCTACCGGATCCTCCAGGAGACGCTCACCAACGCCCAGCGCCACGGCCGGGCGACCCACGTCGCGGTCCGGGCGCGCGAGGACGCCACCGGCGTGACGATGGAGGTCACCGACGACGGCGCGGGCTTCGACCCGGTCGCCGTCCAGCGCCGCCGCCCGGGCATGCCCCTCGCGCGCTTCGGCCTCTACGGCATGCGCGACCGCGCCCAGATCCTCGGGGGCTCGTTCGACATCACCAGCGCCCCGGGCGAGGGCACCACCGTCCGCGTCTTCCTGCCGCGCTGGGACGGCCCGGCGCCCGAGGTCGCGGTCGATGTCGCCTGAGTTCCCCCCGGGCGCGGTGGCCGTGAAGGTGTGCGGCCTGACGACCCCCGACGACGTGCCCGCCTGCCTGCGCGCGGGCGTGTGGGGCATCGGCCTGGTGTTCGCCGCGAACAGCCCGCGGCGGGTCGACGCCGCTCAGGCGGCGCGGGTGGCCGCCGCCGTGCCAGCATCCGTGGCCCGGGTGGGCGTCTTCGTCGGCACCTCCGCCCGGGAGATGGCCGACACGGCCGCCCTGGTGGGGCTCAGCCACATCCAGGTCCACGGAGACGCCGACCCCGAGGAGGCGCGTCGCGTGAGCGGACTGCCGGTCATCCAGGGCATCCGGATGGAGGGGCCCGCAGCGCTCGGGCGCGCGCGGGCGAGCGCCGCCGACCTGGTCCTGCTGGACGCGGCCGTCGCCGGCATGCACGGCGGAACCGGGACGGCGTTCGACTGGTCGCTGCTCGAGGACGACGCGCTCGGACGGCCGTTCGCGCTGGCCGGCGGGCTGCGCCCCGACAACGTCGGCGACGCGCTCGGGCGCCTCCGCCCCGTACTGGTCGATGTGTCGAGCGGCGTCGAGGCCTCGCCGGGCCGCAAGGATCCCGAGCGGGTCGCCGCGTTCGCCGCCGCGGTCGCCGGGGCCGCGCGGGCGCACGCATGAGCGAACTGCGCACCCACGACGGCGAGCTGGCCTCCCGCTACGGCGAGTTCGGCGGGCGCTACGTGCCCGAGACGGTCATCGGCGCGCTCGACGAGCTGACCGAGGCCTACCTGCGCCACCGCGAGGACCCGGCCTTCCGCGCCGAGCTCGACGGCCTCCTCGACCGGTACGTCGGCCGGCCGACGCCGCTGTACCGTGCCAAGGGCCTCGAGGCGGCCTACGGCATCGGGCGCGTGTACCTCAAGCGCGAGGACCTCTGCCACACCGGCGCGCACAAGATCAACAACGCCCTCGGGCAGGTGCTGCTCGCCAGCAAGATGGGCAAGAAGCGGATCATCGCCGAGACCGGCGCCGGCCAGCACGGGGTGGCGACCGCCACCGCCGCGGCCCTGCTCGGGCTGGACTGCTGCGTCTACATGGGGCGGGTCGACATGGCCCGCCAGCGCCTCAACGTCATCCGCATGCGGATGCTGGGCGCCGAGGTGCGGCCCGTCGACTCGGGCATCGGGACGCTCAAGGACGCGCTCAACGAGGCCATCCGCGACTGGGTGACCAACGTGCGCGACACCCACTACGTCATCGGCACCGCGGCCGGTCCGGCGCCCTATCCCGAGATCGTCGCCGAGCTGCAGTCGGTGATCGGCGACGAGGCTCGTGAGCAGATGCTCTCCGAGGAGGGGCGGCTGCCGGGCACCGTCGTCGCCTGCATCGGCGGGGGCTCGAACGCGATCGGCATCTTCCGGGCCTTCCTCGCCGACGACGGGGTCGCCCTGGTGGGCGTGGAGGCGGGTGGCGAGGGCATCGACAGCGGCAGGCACGGCGCCTCGCTCGGGCACGGCCAGCCGGGCGTGCTGCACGGGATGTACTCGTACCTGCTCCAGACGCCCGACGGCCAGGTCACCGAGCCGCACTCCATCTCGGCCGGTCTCGACTACCCGGGCGTCGGCCCCGAGCACAGCTTCCTCCGCGACACCGGGCGGGTGCGATACGTCAGCGCCACCGACGCCGAGGCCCTGACGGCGTTCCAGGCGTGCTCGCGCGCCGAGGGCATCATCCCGGCGCTCGAGAGCTCGCACGCGCTGGCCCTGCTCGCGCGCGAGGGTGCCGAACTCGACCGCTCCGGGCCCGTGCTGGTGTGCCTGTCGGGGCGCGGCGACAAGGACGTCGACGCCGTCGGCGTCGCGCTGGGTCTCGATGACTGACGGCGGTCGCCGGATCCGGGCCGCGTTCGAGGACGCGGGGCGCCCCCTGTTCATGCCCTACGTGATGGGCGGGTACCCCGACCTCGACGCCAGCGCCGCGCACCTCGCGGCCGCCGCCCGCCACGCCGACCTGATCGAGCTCGGCATCCCCTTCTCCGACCCCCTCGCCGACGGGCCGACGATCCAGGCGGCCGGGCAGCGGGCGCTGGAGGCCGGCGCGCACCCCGAGGACGTGATCGAGATGGCCGCGGCCGTCGCCGGCGACACGCCGGTCGTGCTCATGACCTACGTCAACATCGTGCTGTCGGCCGGGCCGCGGGCCTTCATGGAGAGGGCGGCGCGCGCCGGCGTGGCCGGGGTGATCCTCCCCGACCTGCCGATCGACGAGGGCGAGGACCTGCGCGACCAGGCCCGGCGCGCCGGCATCTCCGTGATCCCCCTGGCGGCGCCCACCACCGGGGACCGGCGGCTGGCCGCCATCGGCGAACGCGCCGACGGCTTCGTCTACTGCGTCGCGGTGACCGGCGTGACCGGCGGCGAGGTGCAGGTCGACGACGAGCTGCGGGGCTTCCTCGGCCGCGCGCGGGCGCAGATCGACGCGCCGCTCGCGGTCGGCTTCGGCATCCGCACGCCCGCGCACGTGGCGGCGATCGGCGCGATCGCCGACGGCGTCATCGTCGCGAGCGAGCTGATCCGCCGGATCGGGGCGGCCGCCACGCCCGAGGCGGCCGAGGCCGAGGTCGAGGACTTCTGCGCGGCGGCCGTCGAGGCCCTGCGCGGGCTCGCGCCGGCCGCCCCCTCCGCCTGAGCGTGGTCGCCGCGGTCCACGCGGCGCCGCCCGCCACGGCGCCCATCGTCTGGGTGCAGGCCGGTCACGAGGGCCCGCGGGAGCCGGGCTACACCGCGCAGACCGGTGCCGGCTCGGGCCCGTTCGGCACGGAGGTCGGCTTCACCACGCGCCTGGCGGCCCGGGTCGTCGTGCGCCTGCGGGCGGCCGGTGTCGACGCTCGCCGCACCCCGGGCCGGGTCACGCCGCTCGGGGCCCGCGGGGCCGTGTTCATCAGCCTCCATCACGACGCCGAGGGCGGTCGCGCGGGGATCGGCCACGCCATCGCCGCAGCGGGGGAGAACTGGTACCACGGGGAGGGGTTCGGGTCGCCGAGCCCCCGTCCGTATGCCGACAGCGCCCCCCACCGCGCGGCGACGACGGTCTCGCCGGCCGTCGAGCGCCGCTCGCGCGACCTCGCCCACCGCCTGGCGGCCACCATCGGCCCCCTGCGGGCCCGCTCTCCGGGGGCGAGCGGAGCCTTCGGAGGAGTGGAGCCCCGCGACGGAAACGTGCGGATGACGCGCTTCTACGGCTTCTACCGCACGCGCGCGGCGGCCCGGGTGCTGCTGGAGGCGGGCGCCCCGGGCGTCGACGACGGCTTCCTGAGGCGCGTCGACCCGATCGCCGTCGCAGTGTCGGCTGCGATCTCCCGGCACCTGCGCGGCAGGGGGCTGCTCCGCTAGCCCATCACGACGCGGCGGCGAGCATCCAGGCGACGACCGCGCCGCGGCCGCTCCAGGCCACGGTTCGGATCCAGTTCTCGGCCACCAAGCGGCGCACCTCGCCCGAGCCCGCCGCGAGGCCGCGGTGGCGCGGCACCTGGATCACCGCCGTCGAGATCCAGATCACCGCGAGCAGGGCGAGCCCGATCAGCGCCGCGGCCACGGGCACGCCCTCGGGGCGCTCGGCCACCAGGAGCACGGCGGTCACGGCCTCGACGATCATGGGCGGGCCCACCACCCACCCGGTGCGGCGCTGGTGCTCGGCGATGCCGGTGGCGTCCAGGTGCGCGAAGAGGGGGTAGTGGACCACCTGGACGAACCAGATCAGGCCGACCATCGCCAGGGTGGCGACGGCGTTCGCGATCAGGACCGCGGTCGCCACCTCAGCATTCGCCGCTGAGCACCTGCGAGCCGACCACCGCGTAGCACTGGGTGCCGTCGGCGGTGATGCCGGTGGCGTTGGATATCACCGGGCCGACGTCGTCCTGCCCGAGCTGGACCACGTACCAGCCGCTGGCGGAGAGGCCGGCGAGGGCCGCGGTGCGTCCGTCGGAGACGCCGGAGGCATAGCCGGTCCGCTCGCCCTCGGCGAGGCCCGCCTTGCGGCCTGCGGCCAGGCCGGCGGCCCGGCCCTCCTTCAGCCCGGCCTTCTTGCCGGCCGTGTTCCCGATGCGGACGCCCTTCTTCTGACCGGCGGCGAAGCCGGTCACCTCGCCCTCGCGCTTGCCGGCCTCGAAGCCCCGGGCCTCCGCGCCCGTCAGGTCGGCGCTCGACGACCCGAGCAGCCACCCGCCGACGCCGACCGCGATCAGCAGGACGGCGGCGGCGACCGCGCCCCAGATCGCGACGTCGCGCTTCATCGACAGGGCACGGCGACGCGCGGCGTCGCCGAAGGCCTGGGTCGGCCGGTCGGCCACCACGCCCTCGCGACCGTCGGCGAAGCGCCCGAGGGCCGCCTGCCAGGGGTCGTCGGCCGCCGCGGCGGGAGCGTCTGCGCCGGCCGCGGCCGCGAGCGGGATCGCGGCGCCGGTCACGGTGGGGCGCAGGCGGCTGCTGCCGAGGGCGTGGCGGATCTCCTCGACGAGGCCGGCCGCGGTGGCCGGCCGCGCATCCGGCTCCTTGTCGAGCCCGCGCGCGAGCGCCGCATCGACCGCGAGGGGCAGGCTCGGCGCGATGGCCGAGGCGTCCGGCACCGGATCGCGCAGGTGCGCCATGAGCACCTTCTGGGGTGTCGCGCGCACGAACGGCGCCCGGCCCGTCAGCGTCTCGTAGGCGACGATCGCCAGCGCGTAGCGGTCGGATGCGGCGGTCGCCTCGTTGCCCTCGACCTGCTCGGGGGAGACGTACTCGGCCGTCCCCAGCCAGTCGCCCGGACGGGTCACGGACGGCATGTCGTCCATCCGGACCAGCCCGAAGTCGCTCAGATAGGCGGCGCCGCCCGGCTCCAAGAGGATGTTCGCGGCCTTGACGTCGCGATGGATCGTGCCGTGCGCGTGCGCGAAGTCGATCGCCGCGGCGATGTCGGAGAGCACCGAGAGGGCCTGCTCGGGGGGCAGGGGGCCCGACCGGGCGAGCCGCTCGGCCAGGCTGTCGCCCGGGATCAGCCGCATGGCGAGGAAGGTCCGCCCCTCGATCTCGCCGGCGTCGTAGACCGGCACGATCCTCGGGTGCTCGAGGCGCCCGGCGACCAGCGCCTCGCGGCGGAAGCGCTCCAACGCGCTCGGGCGCGTCAGATAGCCGGCCTCGAAGACCTTGAGCGCGACGGGGCGCTCCAGATCGAGCTGGGTGGCCCGGTAGACGATCGCCTGACCGCCGCGGCCGATCTCCGCCTCGATGCGGTAGCGGCCGCGGCCGAATTCCTCTCCGGGAACGAGTCTCACGGGTGAGGGGTTCGCGCTCCGGCCCTCCGCTCCTTGGCGGCCGGGTCCCTCAGACCTCCAGCAGCACCGCCAGAATGGTCAACAGGCCGAGCGTGATGCCGAAGGCGCCCATCGCGAGCACGATCCGGCGCTCCAGCGGGGCGAACTCCCCGCGGGCGAGCGCCCGCTCGACGACCCGGTGGCGGTGGGAGCCGTAGGCGATGAACATGATCGCCAGCACCGCGAAACCGATGCCGAGCACGACGAAGGGCCAGCGGGTGGCGGTGGTCAGCTCGGGCACGAGCGCCCCCGCCCCGAGGCTGACGGCGAGGGCCGTGAGGCCGCCGCGCCACCAGGCGAGGAAGGTGCGCTCGTTGGCGAGCAGCGTCCGACGGGTGGCGTCCCTCTCCTCGTCCATGCCGCCACGCTACCCGCCGCGCCCGACGCAGTCGACGGAATCGCCGATGACGGGCGATCCGCGCATCGGAGGGGCCGCCGACTCGACCTCCGGGGAGCAGACGGACGGGAGAACCCCGTCCTAGGTTCTGCTCCTCGTGACCCCTCCCGCCGTCAGCCTGCCCGAGATCGAGCTCCTGCCGTCCGGCGCCCCTCCGCGCCCGCGCCGTCCCGCGGGGCCCTCGCCGTGGCGGACGCCACCGGCGCCCGACATCGAGAGGATCGTCCCGGCGGCCGAGCCCGCACCGTCGCGGCCCGCCCGCGCGCCTCGGCCGGCAGCGTCGCCCCGCAGGACCAATTGGCCGTCGACCCCCAGGTCCAAATGGACCTCGGCGCCGGCGCGGACTGCGCCGCCCGTCCCGCGGCCGGCCCCGGCGCCCGCGCGTGCGGCCCCGGCACCGGCCCCGGCCCCGGCGGCCCGGCCCGTCGCCGCCCCCGTCGCCGAGCTGGAGATCCCGGACTTCCTGTCCCGGCCGCGGCGGGTGGTGCCCGCGCTCGTCCCCGTGGGCGCCCCGGCGCCCCCGGAGGACCCGGCGTCGCCGGTGCCGGCGGCGCGCCCCCGTCCGCGTCGGCGCCGGTCGCGCCCGCGGTGGGGACGCATCGCGTCGGCGGCCACCGTCGTCGCGGCCGTCGCCGCCTTCGCGGGCCTCGCGTGGTCCGAGCCTGCCGTCGTCCCCGCCGAGCGCGCCCCGGCGGGCGCGGTGAGCGCGAGCGCCGCGGCCCTGGCCGAGATACCGCCCGACTACCTCGCCCTCTACCGGCGCTTCGGCCGGGAGATGGACATCGACTGGCGGTTCCTCGCGGCGATCGGCGGACAGGAGTCGGACCACGGACGCAACCCCTGGGCCGCGCAGGTGAACGCCGCCGGGTGCGTCGGCCCGATGCAGCTGGGGGTCGGGGGCCGCTGCGGCGACTTCGTGGGGGCCTGGGGGGTGGACGGCGACGGCGACGGGCGCATCGACCCGCGCCGCCCGGCCGACGCCATCGCCACCGCCGCGCGCGGCCTGCGTCTCGGCAAGGGAGCGCCGCCGGCGGGCGGCGACTCCGAGGACTACCGGCGCGCCGCCTGCGGGTACTACGGCGCCTGCGCGGATGCCCGTGCCGACTACGCCGCCGAGGTCATGGCACGCGCCGCGCGGTACGGATTCCGGGGCTGAGCCCGGACCCGGGACCGCTCGGGCCGAGGGCCCCCGCGCCGTCCGGCGCGGCGCGGGGCGCGGGGGCCGGGGTGATCAGTAGGGCGAGTCGGGCTGGCGGTCGTTGTTGCCGCCGCCGCCCACCAGGGCCGGCTCGGGGACGGGCTCGGCCGCCGGCGGGGCCGCCTCGGCGGCGCCGCCCCAGGTCTGCACGCCCAGCTTGTGGAAGCCGCGCACGTTGTTGAGCCGGGCGTCCCGGCCGCGCTCCATCGGCAGCACCCGGCCGTCGAGCAGCGGCGTCAGGTAGGGCGCAAGGACCGCGCCCCCTCCGCCGGTGATGACGATCGCGTCCATGTCCCACTCGTCGGCCCACAGGCGGTTCGCGTCGGCCGCGATGTCGGAGGCCAGCTGGTTCATGACGTGCTCGATCAGCTTGCTGAGGTCGAAGCTCTCGCCGCGGATCTTGATGCGCCCCTCCTGCATGGCGTCGTAGAGGCGGTAGAGCTCGACGCCGACGCCGCTCTTCTCGCGGATCTTGCCCGCGATCGTCGCGAACGCCCGGCCGACGCCGGTCTCGGTGCTCTGGCTGGCGCGCTCGAGGAAGGTGCCGCGGTCGGAGACCGTCAGATCGGAGGTCTGGAAGCCGACGTCCACGACGCCGATCTTCTGCTGGAGCGTGGCCTGGTCGCCGACGCCACCGGCACCGTCGAGCACCATGTCGTAGACCGAGCCGAAGGGCTGGGGGATGACGGTGACCTCGGCGAAGTCGAGCACCTGGCGCTCGCGCCGTCCGTCGGGGCCGATCGTGGTGAGCACGTGGCGGCCGCGCAGGATCCGCGCCAGCTCGTCGGCCTTGTCGCGGTAGGTCGAGATCGGCAGGCCGGTGACGACGCCGATCGGCCGGCCGGGCTCGGCGAGGTCGGAGGCGACCGCCAGGGCGAGCACCTTGGCCGACTCGGCGATGAAGCGGTCCTGGTCGAGGGTGAACGACCGCAGGCTGCTCTGGCGCTCGGCCAGGTCGCCGGCGAAGACGGCGTGGTCGTCGAGCTCGATGTGGAGGTGGTCGCTACCGGGCCGGGCGACGGACATCGGGGCGCCGAGGCGGTCCTCGACGGCCTCGCCGATGACCGACTTGACGATCAGCGACCGCTGGCCGTCGGTCGCCTTGGTGAATCCGAATCCGAGATCGATACCGAGGATCTGCATGGGGGAGGTCTCCTGGCTGCGGGGGGTCCGAGCCTATGAGCGCCCCCCGCCGGCTGACTGCTCCCCGGAAGACCTGCGCCCCACTGGCCGATGGTGTGGTTCCTGCGGCCTGAGAACGCCTTCGTCATGCGGTTCTCGCAACTTTCACCAAGAACGCCGCGCCAAACCTCTCAAACGCGCACCTGGTCGATCAGGATGTCCTGTACGTGGTCGCGCAGATCGAGGAACAGCGGGTCGCGCGTGATCGCCGGCCCGCGGTCGGCGGGCAGGGGCACCGGCACCTCGGCGGCGACCCGCCCCGGATGCGAGGTGAGCACGTACACCCGCCCGGCCAGGTAGACGGCCTCCTCGACGTCGTGGGTCACCATCAGGATCGTGGTGCCGATGTCGCGCCAGACGCCGAGCAGGAAGTCGCGCATCACCCGCTTGGTCTGGGCGTCGAGGGCGCCGAAGGGCTCGTCGAGCAGCAGGATGTCCGGCCGCGGCGCCAGGGCCCGGGCGATCGCCACCCTCTGGCGCATCCCGCCCGAGAGCTCGCGCGGGATGCGGTCGGCCCAGGCCGCCAGCCCCATGATCGCGATCAGCTCGTCCACGCGCTCGCGGCGCTCGGCACGCGGAACGCGGGCGGTCTCGAGGCCGAAGGCGATGTTCTCGGCGACGGTCTTCCAGGGGAAGAGGCTGTATCCCTGGAACACCATGCCGCGGTCCGCGCCCGGCCCCACGACGGCCTCCCCGTCGATCTCCACCCGGCCCGCGTCGGCGGGCTCGAGTCCGCCGACCACGTTGAGCAGCGTCGACTTGCCGCACCCCGAGGCGCCCACGATGCACACCAGCTCGCCGGCGCTGACGCGCAGGTCGATGCCGTCGATCGCCGTGACGGCGGGCCGGCGGCGCGAGCCGGGGAAGGTCTTGACGAGCCCCTCGATCTCCAGCTTCTCGGGGCGGACGATGGTGAGGCTCATGCGCGGGCCCACGGGGCGGCGCGGCGGCGCAGGGCGCGCAGCGCGAGGTCGCTGACGACGCCGATGATCCCGAAGATGATCAGGATCGCGAACATCTCGTCGATCTGGCGGAAGCGCTGGGCCCGGACGATCCGGAAGGCCAGGCCCTCCTCGGCGGCCAGCAGCTCGGCGACGACCAGGATCGACCATGCCGCCGCCAGGTTGATCCGGGCGACGTCGATGATGCCGGGCAGGGAGTGGGGGAGCACCACCCGGCGCAGCACGGTGAGCCTGCCGGCACCCAGCGTGTAGGAGGCGTTGATGATCTCGCGCGGCACCGCGCGCGCCACGTCGGCCACCATCAGGAGGTTGAAGAAGACCGAGCCGAGGACGATCAGCGTGATCTTCGGCGTCTCGTCGATCCCCAGCCAGAAGAGCATGAGCGGCACCAGCGCCGTGGCGGGGATGTAGCGCATGAAGCCGGTCGGCGGCTCGAGGAACGCCTCGACCGACCGGAAGGTGCCCATGCCCAGGCCGAGGACGATCGCGATCGCCATGCTGATCGTGTACCCGATCAGGATGCGGCGGCTCGACGCCCAGAAGTCGCCCAGCAGCACCCCGTCGTCGTGGAGGCGCATCGCGCCCTGCCACGTCTCTGCCGGGCTCGGGACGATCAGGTCGCCCGACGATCCGCTCGAGATCAGCAGCCAGAGCAGGATCGGCGTGGCCAGGCCCGCGGCCATGAGCCCGATCCGCCACGCCGCCGGGATGTCGTCGCGCACGCGCAGCAACGCGTGCTGGCGGCGGCCCCGCGTGCCGCGGCGCTGGGCGCCGAGCGTGCGGCGCCACTGGATGACGGTGCGCCGCTCCCCGGGGGGAGCGGCGCCCGTCGTCGTGCCCGTGTCGTCCTTCAGGGGCGGCATCGCTCGACCCCGGGGGTCACTCGCCTCCGCTCGCGTCGGCCGCGGCCCTCGTGAACGAGTCGGAGAAGAGCCCGGTGAGATCGGCCTCCTCGCGCGTCAGCCCCGACGAGACGAGGAACGGGTTGATCTTGCGCGCCGTGTTCGGCAGCGAGGTGGGCTCGGACGAGTCGGCGAAGGCCTCGAGCGCCGCCGCGGCGTCGAGGATCTGCGTGCCCTCGGCGTAGGTCGCGTACTCGGCCGGGGTCACGCCGGCCTTCTCGGCCATGATCGCCGTCGTCTCCTCGGGGTTCGCCTCGATGTAGGCGAGCGTCTCGTACCAGGCGTCCACGATCTTCTGGACGTCGTCGGGGCGCTCGGCGACGAGGTCGCTCGAGAGGACGATGTGGTCGGAGATGCTTCCGGGGAAGTCGGCGGAGCTGAACAGCACCTTCGATCCCGGCCGCTTGAGCGCCTCGGTGGTGAACGGCGCGAAGACGCCCACGCCGTCGAACTGGCCGCCCGCGAAGCCGGCCGCCGCGGCGTCGGTGAGCACGCCGCGGAACTCGATGTCGTCCTCGCCGAGCCCGACCGACTCCAGGCCCTGCAGGAGGAGGAAGTGGTCCACCACTCCGGCCTCGGCCGCCACGGTCCTGCCCTTCAGGTCCTCGATCGTGTCGATCGACCCGTCGACGATGATCGCGTCGTTGCCCGCCGAGAAGTCGGTGTTGACCACGATTGCGGCCTTCTGGCCGGCGGCGACCCCGGCCATCGTGTCGTTGAGGGTCTGCGTGTTGCCGTCGATCTGCCCCGCCGTGAACGCGTCGATCGAGGCGATGTAGTCGGTGAAGAAGCGGAGCTCGACGTCGACGCCCGCCTCCTCGAAGAAGCCCTTCTCCTCGGCGACCGCGAGCGGGAACCAGCCCGGCCAGGCGCTGTAGCCGAGGGTGATCGTGGGTCCGGCGGCCGTGGTGCCGGCGGCGGCCTCGTCGTCGTCGCCTCCGCACGCGGACGCCCCGAGGGCCAGGGCGGCCACGAGGCCGGCGAGCAGTGGGATGCGCAGGAATCTCATGGGCGGACCTCGTGCGTCGGAGTGCGGCCGGTCGGCCGCGACCGGGCGGTGGCCCGGGCTTTCGATAACGTATTGACAGCTCCGGGCGGGCGAGTCGGCCCCAGGGTGGAAGAACGGCGCCCGCGCTTGGCCCCCGTGGCGGGGTCCGGAGCGGAGCCGCTCAGGCGGGGTCGCGCTCGCGGGCTTCGGTGCGCAGCGCGGCCAGCCGCGCACGCTCGCGCAGGAGCCCGCCGACCGCGAGGTCGGCGGAGAAGGTCGCGACCTGCTCGGGTTCGTAGCCGTCGTCCTCGAGCTGGCCGAGCGCGCCGACGGGGCGATGCCAGTTCTGGGTGGCCTCGTCGTTCGCCAGCAGCGTGAGCGCCGCGAGGCGGGGGTCGACATCCACCAGCTCGCCGGCCGCGATACCCTCGCGCACCAGCTCCTCCACGGCCCGGTTCAGCGCGCGGCGCTCCTGCCAGAAGCGGGCGAAGCGCTCCTCCTGGAGCGCGGACAGGCGCGAGATCTCGTTGATGTCGTACGGGAAGGCGCAGAGCTGCAGCACGTCGAGCCGGATGAGCCGGTAGAGGCGCAGCGCGGGCGGGCCGCCCTCGGCGTTGACGCGCGCGAGCTGGTCGAGGACCACCCGGTTCACGCTGCCGAGGATCTCCTCGAGGATCGCCTCCTTGTCGCGGAAGTAGTAGTAGACCGACGACTGGCGCAGTCCCGAGCGCCGGGCGATCTCGCTCATGGTCGTGCCCGCGACCCCGCGCTCGGCGAACAGGCGGCTGGCGACCGCCACGATCTCCTCGCGCGGCTCGCGCTCGAGCGGGCGGTCGTCGGCGCGCGGGCGTCCGGTGCGCGGCCGGGGGGGCTCCTCGTGGGTCGCGCCGGCCTCCATGGCGGCCACTCTACGCCGGGGGCTTGACGGCCGCGCTCGCGTCGCGCAGGCTAGAGGAGCAGTTTCGATGCGTCCTTGAAACTTCCCGGCAGTCCCCAGGAGCCACGTTGTCCCTCACCTCGAGTACCCATGGGGCCCGGGACCACGCCCGGGCGCAGGCCGGCCGCCGCGTCACGAGCCAGCCCACCGTCCCGGCGTCCGCGGCCGCCGACCCGCCGGCCGGGATCGCCCCGGAGCGGCTGATCTGGGAGGAGACGCTCGGCGACGGCGCCTACTGCGCCCACCGGCTCCCCCGGGGGGCCCGGCTGCGCCTCTCCGATGTGGCCGGCGACGCCTGCGCCACCCTGATGCTGCACAGCGCGCACGGGCCGGCGGAGCGCCTCAACGTCGCCGACACCGTGAAGGTGCAGTGGACGGCCTACCTGGGCCCCGGATCCCTGCTCCTGTCCGGCATGGGGCGGGTGCTGATGACGCTCGAGGAGGACACGAGCGCCCGTCACGACGCGCTCTGCGGGCCGCATCCGGCATCGCGCGCCCGCCTGCTGCTGGCCATGGCCAAGCACGGCCTCGGGCGTCGCGACCTGCCGCCCGCCCTGACGCTGTTCACCGGGGTCCGGGTCGCGTCCGACGGCGGCCTGGTCTTCGAGGGCGGGGCCGCCCCCGGCCGGCACGTCACGCTGCGCGCCGAGCAGGACGTGCTGGTGTCGCTGGTCAACGCGCCGCACCGGCTGGACGTGCGCGAGGGCCACTCCTGCAGCCCGCTCAGGGTGACCGCGTGGGAGGGTCCGCCCACCGCCCCCGACGACCCGCTGCGGTCGGCGACGCCCGAGCGCCTACGGGCGTTCGAGAACACCGAGGACCACCTCCGCGGTCTGGGCGTGCGCCCGTGAGCGCCGCGCCGCCCGGCCGGATCGTGCGCGACGAGGTGGTGCCGGCGCGGGTTCCCTGGTCGGGCGTCGTGCGGGCCGGCCAGACCCTCCGGATCATCGACCTCGGCGGCAACCAGGCCGTCGATTGCATCCTCTACCGCGCCGACGACCCGTCCGAGCGCTACAGCGCGCCCGACACGATCGCCGAGCAGGGCAACATCTTCCTCACCACCGGCTCGCGCCTGCTGTCGGACGAGGGCGCGGTGATGATGGTCATCACCGACGACACCTGCGGCCGCCACGACACCATCGGCGGCGCCTGCAGCCAGGAGTCGAACACCCTCCGCTACGGCCACCACACCAAGCAGCAGCACGCCTGCGTCGAGAACTTCCTCGTCGCGCACTCCCCGCGCGAGATGGGCCGGCGCGACATGGTCAGCAACATCAACTGGTTCATGAACGTGCCGGTGGAGGAGGACGGGACGCTCGGGATCGTGGACGGCATCTCCGCGCCGGGCCTGTACGTGGACCTGCGCGCCGAGATGGACACGCTCGTCGTGATCTCGAACTGCCCGCAGGTCAACAACCCCTGCAACGGGTTCGACCCCACGCCGGTCCGGCTGGTGGTCACCGATCCCGAGCCGGTCGCTGGTGCCTGAGTCCCCGGCCGTGCGCCGGGTGCTGGTGGCCAACCGGGGCGAGATCGCCTGCCGCATCATCCGCACGCTGCGGCGGATGGGGATCGACGCGGTGGCGGTCCACTCCGACGCCGACGCGGGCGCCCCGCACGTGCGCATGGCCGACGCGGCCCACCGCCTCGGCCCGGCGCCCGCGGCCGAGAGCTACCTGCGCGCCGACCTGCTGATCGCCGCCGCGCGCGCCCATGGGGCCGACGCGGTGCACCCCGGGTACGGCTTCCTCAGCGAGGACGCCGGCTTCGCCGACGCCGTCGAGGCCGCCGGGATGGTGTTCTGCGGGCCGACCCCCGGCCAGATCCGCGCCTTCGGGCGCAAGGACTCCGCGCGCGACCTGGCCCGCGCGGCGGGCGTGCCCCTCCTGCCGGGATCCGGGGTGCTGGAGGACGACGATGAGGCCCTGCGCGAGGCGGCGCGGATCGGCTACCCGGTGATGGTGAAGAGCACCACGGGCGGCGGGGGCATCGGAATGTCGGTGTGCACCGCCCCGGACCAGCTCGTGGACGCCCTCGCCCGGGTCGCCCGGGTGAGCGAGGCCAGCTTCGGCGGCGGCGGCGCCTTCCTGGAGCGCCACGTCGCGCGGGCGCGGCACGTGGAGGTGCAGATCCTCGGCGACGGCCGGGGCCGGGTGGTCGCGCTGGGCGACCGCGACTGCTCGCTTCAGCGCCGCCACCAGAAGGTGCTCGAGGAGGCGCCGGCGCCCGGCCTCGGCGACGGCCTGCGGGCGCGCCTCCACGCCGACGCGGTGCGGCTGGGGGAGCTCGTGGCCTACCGGTCGGCCGGGACGGTCGAGTTCCTCCTCGACGACGACACCGGCGAAGCGTTCTTCCTGGAGGTGAACACCCGTCTCCAGGTGGAGCACGGCGTCACCGAGGAGGTGCTCGGCATCGACCTGGTCGAGCAGATGATCCTCATCGCCGCCGGCGAGCCCGGCCTCACCGCCGCGCCGCCGCCGCCCACGCGCGGCCACGCGGTGGAGGCGCGCGTGTACGCCGAGGATCCGGCCCGCGGCCACCGGCCCTCGTCGGGCCTGCTGTCGCGCGTGGTGTTCCCGGAGGGCGTGCGCGTGGACGGCTGGGTGGAGGACGGCACCGAGGTGACGCCGCACTACGACCCGCTGCTGGCGAAGCTGGTGGTGCACGGCGACGACCGCGCCGGCGCCCTCGCGCGGATGTCCGAGGCGCTCGCGGGGACTGAGATCCACGGGCTGGAGACCAACCTCGGCCTGCTGCGCGCGGCGGTGGCCTCGGGGCCGTTCGCCGAGGGGCGGCCCACCACGGCGGCGCTCGCCGGCCTGGCGCCCGACGCGTCGACGGTGGAGGTGCTCGCCCCCGGGCTCGTGACGACGTTGCAGGACCACCCGGGCCGGCTCGGCCTGTGGGCCGTCGGCGTGCCGCCCTCCGGGCCGATGGACGACCGCAGCCATCGTCTCGCCAACCGCCTGGTCGGGAACCCCGAGGGCGCCGTCGCGCTGGAGATGACGCGGATCGGGCCGACGCTGCGGTTCGACCGGGACGCGCGCGTCTGCCTGGGCGGCGCGCGCATGGCGGCCGACCTCGACGGCGCGCCGGTGCCCTGGTGGACCCCGTTCGCGGTGTCCCGCGGCCGGACCCTGCGCCTCGGCGCGGTGGAGGGGCCCGGCGCCCGGGCCTATCTGGCCGTCGCCGGGGGCTTCGCCGTGCCGCCGTACCTGGGCAGCGCGTCCACCTTCACCCTCGGCGGCTTCGGCGGCCACGGTGGCAGGGCGCTGCGCACCGGCGACATCCTGCGCCTGGGGCCCGAGTCCGGTGCGTCCGACGCCGCGTCCGGGCCGGGGCCGGAGGCGATCCCCCGTCTCACCACGGAGTGGGAGGTCGAGGTCCACTACGGACCGCACGCCGCGCCCGACTTCTTCACCGAGGAGTACGTCGAGGAGTTCCTCGGCGCGTCGTGGAGCGTCCATCACAACTCGGACCGCACCGGCGTGCGGCTGCTGGGCCCGCGGCCGGGGTGGGTCCGCGCCGACGGCGGCGACGCCGGGTTGCACCCCTCCAACATCCACGACTGCGCCTACGCGGTGGGCGCGGTCGACTTCACCGGCGACATGCCGGTGGTGCTCGGCCCGGACGGGCCGAGCCTCGGGGGCTTCGTCTGCCCGGTGACCGTCGCGACCCGCGACCTCTGGAAGCTGGGCCAGCTGTCTCCGGGCGACGCCGTCCGCTTCCGGCTCGCCCCGGGCGCCCGCACGCGCCCCGGGCCCGGCGGGGTGTCGGCGGCGGTGCTGGGGCGGCGCCCGCGGGCGGCGGGCCGTCCCGAGGTGGTGGTGCGACGCAGCGGCGACGCCAACCTGCTGGTCGAGCTCGGCCCCCCCGTGCTCGACATCGGGGTGCGCCTGCGCGTCCACGCGCTCATGACCGCCCTCGAGCGCCGCGGGGTGCCGGGGGTGATCGACCTGACGCCCGGCATCCGCTCCCTGCAGGTGCACGTCGATCCGGCGCGGCTGCCGCTCGAGAGGGCCCTCGCGATCGTGCTGGAGGAGGAGGAGGGTCTCGCGGCCGGGGGCGACATCACGGTGCCCAGCCGCGTTGTCAACCTGCCGCTGTCCTGGGAGGACGACGCGGCCCTGCTGGCGGTCGAGCGCTACATGAGCTCGGTGCGCCCGGACGCCCCCTGGTGTCCCAGCAACACCGAGTTCATCCGGCGCGTCAACGGCCTCGCCAGCGTCGATGACGTCCGCGAGATCGTCTTCGGCGCGAGCTATCTGGTGCTGGGCCTCGGCGACGTCTACCTCGGCGCGCCCGTGGCCACCCCCGTGGATCCACGCCACCGCCTGGTCACCACCAAGTACAACCCGGCCCGCACCTGGACGCCGGAGAACGCCGTCGGCATCGGCGGCGCCTACATGTGCGTCTACGGGATGGAGGGGCCGGGCGGCTACCAGCTGGTCGGGCGCACGGTGCCCGTGTGGAACACGCACCGCTCGACGCCCGAGTTCCCGCCCGGCTCGCCCTGGCTGCTGCGCTTCTTCGACCGGATCCGCTTCTTCCCGGTGTCCTCGCGCGAGCTGGACGGCTGGCGCGCGGGAGTCCGCGACGGCACGCGCCGCCTCGACATCGCCGACGGCGAGTTCTCGCTGGCCGACCACGAGGACTTCCTGGCGGAGATCCAGCCGGAGACGGCCGCGTTCCGGGAGCGCCGCCAGGCGGCGTTCCACGCCGAGCGCGCGCGCTGGGAGGCCGAGCCCCCCTGGCACGATCCCGCCCCCGCGCCACCGGCGGGCGCGACCGGCGACCGCGCGGGCGAGCCGGTCACCGCCCATCTGGCGGCCAACGTGTGGCGCCTGACCGTCGGGCCGGGCGACACGGTGAGGGCGGGCGACGTGGTCGCGGTGCTGGAGGCCATGAAGATGGAGATCACGGTGACGGCGCCGCGCGACGGCCGGGTCGCGAGCGTGGCGTGCGCGCCCGGCGACCTGGTGGCGCCGGGACAGGTTCTGGTGACACTCGAGGACGACGGGGGCGGGCGATGACGATCTGGATCACCAGGGCGCCGGACGAGGGGCGGCCGCCGGAAGGAGGCCCGCTGTCGGGCGTGCGGCTGGCGGTGAAGGACAACATCGACGTCGCCGGCCTGCCCACCACGGCCGGCTGCCCCGAGTTCGCGCGCACGCCCGCCGTGGACGCCCCGGTGATCGCCCGTCTCACCGCCGCAGGCGCGGTCGTGGCCGGGAAGACCGTGATGGACCAGTTCGCCACCGGCCTCACGGGCACCCGGTCTCCGACCGGACCGGTCTCCTGCGTCGCCGATCCGCGGGTGATCGCGGGGGGCTCGAGCTCCGGCTCGGCCGTGGCGGTGGCCCGCGGCGAGGCCGACATCGCCCTCGGCACCGACACCGCGGGCTCGGGCAGGGTGCCCGCCGCGATGAACGGCGTCGTCGGCCTCAAGCCGACCCGCGGGCTGATCAGCGTCGACGGGGTGGTCCCCGCCTGCCTCAGCATCGACTGCGTCTCGATCTTCGCGCGCACCAGCGCCGACGCCCTGCTCGCCCTGTCGGTGGCCGCCGAGCGCCCGGGTCCCGCCGAGCGCGGCGCCCCGCGGGAGGCCCGCGCCGACCTCGTCCGCCTCGCGGCGCCCCGGATCGGCGTCCCGCCGGACTCCCAGCTCACGTTCGGCGACGACGAGTCGGCGGGGCTGTTCGCTGCCGCCGTCGACGGGGTCCGGGCGCTCGGCGCCGAGATCGTGGAGATGGACCTGCGCCCCTTCCGCGCGGCCGGCGACCTCCTCTACGGCGGCCCCTGGGTGGCCGAGCGCCTCGCGGCGGTCGGCGACTTCATCCGTGCCAACCCGGGGGCGACGCTCGACCCGGTGGTGCGCGCGGTGATCCTCGGCGCGGAGGGCATCGACGCGGTGGCCGCCTATCGCGGCCGCTACGCCCTCGACGCGCTGGTGCGGGAGGCCGCGCCCCAGTGGGACAGGATGGACGCGCTGATGGTCCCGTCCGTCCCGTGGGCGCCGACCATCGAGCAGGTCGCCGCCGACCCCCACGGCGTCAACGCGGCCCTCGGCACCTACACCAACTTCGTCAACCTGATGGACCTCTGCGCGCTGGCCCTGCCCGCCGGCCGCCGGTCCTCCGGCGTGCCGTTCGGCGTCCAGCTGATCGCCCCCGCCTTCTCGGACGCCCTCCTGTGCAGCCTCGGCTCCCGGCTGGAGCGGCGCTCCGTCAGGCTCGCCGTGGTGGGCGCGCACCTGCGCGGCCAGCCGCTCAACCACCAGCTCACGGCCCGCGGCGCGCGGTTCGTGGCGGCGACGCGCACATCGGCCGACTACCGTCTGCACCGCCTCCCGGACACGACGCCCCCGAAGCCGGGCCTCGTGCGCGCCCCCGGGCCGGGCGCCGCGCCGATCGAGGTGGAGGTGTGGGAGCTCGGCGAGGCCGAGTTCGGCAGCTTCACCGCCGAGGTGCCCCCGCCGCTCGCGATCGGCACGGTGCGCCTCGCGGACGGGACCGACGTCGCCGGCTTCGTCTGCGAGCCGGGCGCGCTGGCCGGCGCCGAGGAGATCACCCGCCACGGCGGATGGCGCGCATTCCTCGCATCCTGAGCACGGACGACGCTCTTCCGGCGGGCACGACGTCCGGTTCGGCTGCCAACCTGGAGGGGTGAGCTCCGCCCTGTCCCCGACACTGCGATCCGACGAGGCGATCGCCGGGGAGGAGATCCCGCTCGGGGTGCTGTCGGAGCTCGTGCGCTGGGTGGAGGCGTCCGAGAGGGCGGGCTCGGAGTCGCCCGCCGCGCACGCGGCGATCGAGGCCCGTCTGGCTGTGCTCCGCGAGGCCTGGCCGGGCCTCGACCCCGCCGACCGGGGCCTGCTCGGGGCGCTCGTCACGGGCCTGGTCGCGCGTCGGCCCGCGGCGGGGGACGTGGGCGCGGCCCCGTCCGGGGACCGCCTCGCGGAGGCCCTCGATCGCCTGGGAGTGCGCCGCCTGCGGCCGGGTCAGGACCGCGCGATCGCGGCCGGGCTCTGCGGGCGCGACGCCCTCGTGGTGATGGCAACGGGATCGGGCAAGTCGCTCTGCTACCAGGCCCCCGCCGCCGTGCTCGACGGCCTGACCGTGGTCGTCTCGCCGCTGATCGCGCTGATGACCGACCAGCTCGCCGGGCTGGTGAGGGCGGGCATCCCGGCGGCGGCGCTGCACTCGGGCCTGTCCGACGACGAGCAGCGGCTCGCGCTGGCGCGCGCGCGGCAGGGCGAGCTCTCGCTCCTCTACGTCGCGCCCGAGCGCTTCCACTCCTCGGTCTTCCGCCGGGCGATGGCCGAGGCGCGGGTCGGCCTTCTCGTGATCGACGAGGCCCACTGCGTGTCGGAGTGGGGCCACGAGTTCCGCCCCGACTACCGGCGCGTCGGCCAGTTCCGTGAGGAGCTGCGCCCGCGCGCGACGATGGCGCTGACCGCGACGGCCACCGAGCGGGTGCGGGCCGACATCGTGAAGCGACTCGGGCTGGCGTCGCCCCTCGGCATCACCGGGGGTTTCGACCGGCCGAACCTGACCTTCGACGCGATCTGGGTCGAGGGGAAGGGATCGGTCGCCCGCAAGCGCCAGGCGCTGCTGGCCGCGGTGAAGGGCGCCGACGGCGGCAAGACGATCGTCTACTGCGGCACCCGGCGCGCCGCCGAGGAGACCGCCGGCGCGGTCGCGGCGGCCGGCTACACGTCGGTCGTCTACCACGCCGGGCGCTCCGACCGCGCCGACGCCCAGGATGCCTTCTCGAGCGGCCGCGCCCAGGTGGTGGCCGCCACCAACGCCTTCGGGATGGGCGTCAACGTGCCCGACGTGCGGCTCGTGGTGCACACCGCGCTGCCCGACTCGCTCGAGCAGCTCTACCAGGAGGCCGGCCGCGCCGGCCGCGACGGCGAGCCATCGCGCCATGTGATCGTCGCCGGACCGGCCGACGAGGTGGCGATCCGCCGCCGCATCACCGGCGCGCGCATCGACACCGCCGAGGTGGAGCAGCTGCTCAGCCGCCTCGCCTCGCGGGCCGACGGCGACGGCGACTTCCAGCTCGACCGCCGCGAGGTGGATGACGAGACCGGCTTCCGCCTCGCCATGGCCGAGAGGGTGGGGGCGCTGCAGGTCGAGGGCGCGCCCGGCGGCGGCCGCCGCGGGCGCCTGGCCGTGTCGCGGCTGTCGCCCGACCAGCGCGAGGACCTCGCCGGGCAGGTCCAGGCCGAGCTCCGCCGCCGCTACCGCGCCCTCGACCAGGCGGTCGCCTACGTCCGTTCCGACGACTGCCGCCGCCGCGCGTTCCTGACGCACTTCGACGACGACGCCGAGCCGGCTCCGGAGGAGCGCTGCTGCAACGCGTGCGCCGTGCCCGACGATCTGGCGGCCGTCATGGCCGGGCCGGTCGTCGAGTCGTCCCGCGGGGCGGCCCAGGGCGAGCCGGCCGAGGCGCTCGACGTGGATCAGCGCCGCATCTACGAGGCGCTTCGGGCATGGAGGGGCGAGGTGGCCAAGGAGCTCGGCTGGCCCGCGTTCCGGGTCGCGTCCAATCGCACGCTCGCCGCGATCGCCCAGGCCGCCCCCCGCGACGACGACGACCTCGCCCGCGTCCGTGGCGTCGGCCCCTGGCTGATGGAGACACACGCCGCGAGGATCCTGGAGATCCTCGCCGAGACGGAGGACCACGCGTGACCGAGGCGCAGGCGCAGGAGACCCGGGTGTGCCAGTTCGTCTTCCCGGGGGACACCAACCACCTCGGGACGCTGTACGGCGGGACCCTGATGGCGTGGATGGACTCGGCCGCCGCCGTCGCCGGCGTCCGGCGCGCGGGTTCGGCCGCCGTCGTGACCGCCGCGGTGGACGGCCTCACCTTCCGCGTGGCGATCCACCAGGGCGAGTTGGTGGAGCTGGTGTCGGTGGTCGAGTCGGTCGGCCGCACGAGCATGAAGGTGCGCGTGGAGGCGTATCGCGAGGACCCGGCCACCACGGAGCGCGAGCTCTGCACGGCGGGCACCTTCACGATGGTCGCGGTCGACGACCACGGGGCCCCGACGGTCGTGCGGCCGCTCCCCTAGGCGGGTCCCCGCCCGGCGGCCCGGCGTCGTCCCGGCGACGCGCCCGGGCATCTCCCCGCGCCGCGGGGCGCCGCAGGAGGTGCCCGCCACCTCACCGGGCTGAGCCCGGTGAGGTGGCGGGACCGATCACTCCGGCTCGAGGGCGACCGCGGGCGCGCCGACGGCCCGCGACGAGCCGACCGGCTCGAGGTCGAGCGGCACGCTGCCGCGCGTCTCGGGCGCGGGCAGGCTCGGCTCGACGCGGAGGATCCGCGCGGCCCAGACCGGCATCCACCAGTTCCAGCGCCCGAGCACCGACACGAACGCCGGCAGCAGCAGGCTCCGCACCACGGTCGCGTCGAGCACGATCCCCACCGCCAGCGCCGTCGCGAACACCTTGATGTCGGTGCCCGGCGATCCCGCGAGCGCGATGAAGGCCAGGAACAGGATCAGCGAGCCGGCCGTCACCAGGCGCCCGGTGCGGGCGAGGCCCGCCACCACGGCGCGGTCGGTCGACCCGTCGCGGTCGTACTCCTCGCGCATCCGGCTGAGGATGAAGACCTCGTAGTCCATCGAGAGGCCGTAGAGGAACGCGAACACCATGATCGGGATCCAGAACGTCAGCGTCCCGGTGGGCTCGATGCCGAAGATCGCGCTCGACCCGTGCCCCTCCTGCCAGAAGAACACCATGAAGCCCAGCACGGCGCCGATCGACACGACGTTGAACAGGACCGCCTTCAGCGGCAGCAGGAGCGAGCGGAACACCCGCGCGAGCATCACGTACGAGATCACCAGGATGAGCAGGAGCACCCAGATGAAGTTGCCGTAGACGGCGTCGTTGAAGTCGGCGGCTCCGGGAGCGGCCCCTCCGACCAGGACCTCGCCCGGTAGCGGATCCACCGCGCTCCTCACGGCCGCGACGTTGCCGGAGTCGTCCTCCTCGGCCGGGAAGGCGTTGACGACGGCCGTGTCGTCGCGGCGCCACTCGGCGTTGTCCGGCGCGACCGCGCCGCGGATGCCTGCGACGGCCGCGACCGTCTCGGCCGTGGCGTCGGGGTCGCCCCCGACGACGGCGATGTCGTAGGGGGAGAGGGCGGCGGCGCCGATGCCCGACGACGTGAGCTGCTCCAGGGCCTCACGGGCCGATCCGGCCGACGAGAGGGCCTCGGCGCGGGGCGCCCCGGTCGAGAAGCCGAGGACCGGGACGAACAGGGCGCCCAGGATGGCGAGCGCGACGCCGCCCATGATCCAGCGCCGCCGCACGATGAGCCGGCCCCAGGGCACCCAGCCCTGACCGGCGCTCGAGGTGCGCCGTCCGAAGCCGACCCTGTCGAGCCACGGCCCGATCGTCGCGAGTATCACCGGCAGGATCGTCACCGCCACGACGCAGCTGACCAGCGGGATCAGGAGGCCGCCGTAGCCGATGCTCCGCAGGAACGGGACGGGCAGCACGACCATCGCGATCAGTCCGATGGCCACCGCGAAGCCGCTGAAGATCACCGCGCGCCCCGCGTGCTCCATCGCCTCGGCGACGGCCGCGTTCTTCTCCTTGCCGGCCGCCATCTCCTCGCGCCAGCGCATCACGATCAGCAGCGAGTAGTCGATGGCGACGCCGAGGCCGATCAGCGAGATCAGGAACTGGACCACGATCGAGACCTCCGTGAACTCGGCCAGCGGCCAGAGCAGGAGGAAGGTCGTCGGGATCGCGATGGCCGCCATCAGGAGCGGCACGAAGGCCATGGCCGAGCCGAACACGAAGAGCAGCACGACCAGCGCGCCCAGCCCTCCGATCAGCGTCTCGGCGAGCACGCTCGGCCCCGCCGACTCGTCGGTCGCCGTGGCGAGGACGTCGATCCCCGTGATGCGGACCGGGGCGCCCGCGACGGTCCGCCCCTCGGCGGCGCCCTCCGCGGCGGCGATCGCCACCTTGGCGGGCTCGAACGCGATCTCGCCCGGCGGATACCAGACCACACCGAAGGTCGTGCGCCCGTCCTCCGAGACGAACACGCGGTCGCCGGTCGTGGCGAAGTCGGCCGACCGCGACCCGGGGATGGCGTCGGAGACGGCGCCGAAGGCGGCCGCGATCTCGTCGCGCACCCCGGGGCTGTCGACGGTGGTGCCCTCGGGCAGCTGCACCACCGGCACCAGCGGCCCGGAGACCCGGTTGCCGCCGTTGCCGTAGCGCTGCTCGATCAGGTTGGCCGCCTCCGAGCTCTCACGGCCCGGGAGCTGGAACTCGCTCGAGAGGGCGTCCACCGCGGGCGTGATCGATGCGAAGGCCGCGACCAGGACCACGACCCAGGAGAGGACCACGGTCTTCTTGTGGGCCAGGACCCACCTGATGAAGGGCGTCACGAGACCTCCCGGTCACGATGCGTACGGATGTTCGGTCGAGAAGGCGCGCAGGCTACCGCAGCCGCCCGACGGCGCGAAAGAGGGCCACGGCAGACTTATCCGTCACGTCACCGTCGCCCGTCCGGGCGCCCGGCTACAGTGGCCGACTCGGATGGCACGATCGATCAGACTCCGCCGCTGGCAGCGCTCCGCGCTCGAATCGTTCCAGGCCCGCGGCGGCCCCGACTTCCTCGCCGTCGCCACGCCGGGCGCGGGGAAGACCACCTTCGCCCTCGCCGCCGCGCGGCAGCACCTGGGCGAGCATCCACGCCGCCGCCTGCTGGTCGTGGCCCCGACGCAGCACCTCAAGACGCAGTGGGCCGACGCGGCGGAGGCGCTCGACCTCCACCTGGAGCCCTCGTGGCAGGCGTCCGACGGGCGCCTGCCGGCAGACGTCCACGGGATGGTCACCACCTACCAGCAGGTCGCCTCCAGCACGGCGGCGCTGGCCCCGCTCGCCCGCGACGCCTTCGTGATCCTCGACGAGGCTCACCACTCCGGCGAGGAGCGTGCGTGGGGCGACTCGGTGCGCGCGGCCTTCGGCGGCGCCGCGGTGCGGCTCAGCCTCTCGGGGACGCCCTTCCGCTCGGACACCCGGGCGATCCCGTTCGTGCGCTACGACGACGACGGGCTGGCGCAGGCCGACGTGGAGTACGGCTACGGCGACGCCCTCTCCGACGGGGGCGTGGTCCGTCCGGTCCGCTTCCCGCGCACCGACGGTCAGATGGAGTGGGTCGCCGCCGACGGCACCTACGCCACGGCGTCCTTCCAGGACTCCCTCGACCCGGTGGCCGCGGCCCAGCGCCTGCGCACCGCGCTGTCGGTGGAGGGGGAGTGGCTTCCCGACGTCCTCACCCGGGCGCACGAACGCCTCCTGGACGTGCGCCGCACGCACCCGGCCGCCGGCGGCATGGTGATCGCCATCGACCAGGACCACGCCCGGGGCATCGCCGCGCTACTGCGCCGGCGCGTCGGCGTCGACCCGGTGCTGGTGGTCTCCGAGGATGCGGGCGCGTCGCAGCGCATCGCCGACTTCGGGCGGGGCGACCGGCCCTGGATCGTGGCCGTGCGCATGCTCTCGGAGGGCGTCGACATTCCGCGCCTCCGTGTGGGCGTGTTCGCCACCACCACCACCACCGAGCTCTTCTTCCGGCAGGCCGTCGGCCGGCTGGTGCGCTGGACCCGGGGGCTCGGGCCGCAGCCGAGCCACATGTTCATCCCCGACGATCCGCGCCTGCGCGGTCACGCCTTCGCCATCGCCGAGCAGCGCCGGCACAGCCTGCGCAAGGAGGACGGCACCGAGGCCGAGCCCGGCGAGCTCGAGGAGCGCGAGGTCGAGCGGGCCGAGCCCGACGATCAGATGTCGCTGTTCACGGCCATCTCGGCGGTCGCCGTCGGCGCGGCGTCCGACCATCCCCCCGAGGGCTTCCCCGCCCTCGCCGCGGCCGAGCGGGGGGAGATGGCCGAGGAGGACCTGTTCATGGAGCTCGCGCCCGCGCCGCCGCTCGAGGCGCTCCCCCCGCCCGGCTCGGCCGAGGAGGCCGCCCTGCGCCCGCGCGAGCGCCGCCGCCGCCTGCGCGACGCGAACGCCGCGATCGTGCGCCACATCTCACGCATCACCGGGATGTCGCACTCGCAGGTGAACGCCGAGCTCAACCGCCGGGTCGGCATCGAACGCATCGGCGAGGCCACGATCGCCCAGCTCGAGCGCCGGCGCGACCAGGCCTCGCGCTGGCTGGCCGCGGCCTAGGGGCGCTCACCGTGGGGCCGGCGCCACCGGCCCCACGGTCGGAGTGACGCCTACCGCCTGACGCGGAAGGTGTAGCTCACCTGCTGGCGGTGGCCGTCCGGGCTCAGGACCCTCACCTTGACGGTGTAACGACCGACGCGGTCGTTCCGGGTCGCGATGCGCACTTGGGCGGCGTTCCTCGGGTTGAGCCGGGCCGACTTCGCGTGGTCCCTCGTGCCGAGGAGGACGTCCGCCCCTTCGACGGCCTGCAGGGGCTCACTGAAGTTGAGGACGATGGTCTTCGGCAGATGCTTGACGACCGCGCCCTTGGCGGGGCCGCTGGAGACCAGGCCGGAGTGGGCGAGGGCGGGTGCGGCCGCCGTCGCGATCGCGCCGGCGGCGAGCAGGGTGATCATGGTGCGGCGTGCACGCATGTGGGACCTCCATGGATGGCGGGTGCGGTCCGGCGGGGGCGCCGGGCCGGGGGCGGGTCAGACCGCCGCCGCCGGGGGTCCGCGGGCCCATGTGGCCGAGATCCGGACGTCGCGCGGAACCCGCCGGGGCTCGATCCGGAGGGCCGGCCGGTGACGGCCGGCCGACGCCCGCCCCGACAGGGCCCGGCGCACCGCGCGGGCGATGCCCTGCGCCATCTGGAGGAGGCGCTCGGCCTGCGCGAGCAGGGCCGTCAGGACGAGTGCCGCCGCGCCGTGCGCGATCACGGCCGCCGGGCCGAGCAGCGCGGGACGGTGGTGCACGCCGAGGCCGAAGGCCCAGGGTGCGGCCGTCATCGCCACGTGGAGCACCGCCTGCAGCGCGAGCAGGCGCGCGAGGATCTCCGGCGCCCGGCGACGCCGCCACGCCGGCGGCCGCCGGCGGCCGGCGAAGACCGTCAGGACGACGAGCGAGCCCCACACCAGGGGCGCACCGGCCACGGGCCGCAGCTCGTCGGCCGAGAGGGCGTGCGCGCCGAGCGTGGCGGCGAGGGCCGCCACGAGCATCAGGAGGCGCCGCACCATCGCGGCGTGCTGCCGGGAGATCACGCCCTCAGCCTCGCACGACCCGGTGGTCCCGGCCACCGGGCCCCGTGGGACGGTCGTCCTTCGCGCCGCCACCGGCGCGAGGCCTCGTCACCGCGTCCGCGTCCCCTCCGGCGGAGCCGCCGGGGCGTACCCGGCGCAGCGCATCACGGGCAGCGGCGGGTAGCGGGGGAAGCGCGGGTCCTCCGCCGCCAGGCGGCACATCGAGTAGGTCGCGCGCCGCGCGGGCACCAGCCGTTGATGGGCGCAGGTCCCGCAGAGCCCCGTCCTCACCGGGCCGGCAGGTCCGGGGGCAGGCCGAAGCGCGCGAACAGCCCGGATGTCACGTACGGGCCCTCGGGGCGCGCCAGCCGGCGGAAGACCTCCGGCGTGGCGAAGGCGGTGACGGAGGAGATCCGGTCTCCCTCGATGCTCAGCACGTCGAGGACGGATGCGACGTGGCGGCCGCTCACGGGGTCGCGGGCGTAGCAGCCGACCGCGAGCTGGCCGTTCGCCCGCGCCGGCAGATGCCGCCACGACACGCTGAAGGCGTAACGGGTGAGGAACCCGGTGACCCCGTCGCGGCCGGCGAACCAGCACGGCAGCGGCGGCATCGACCAGGTCGCGTCCTCGGTCAGCAGGCCGATCACCGCATCGACGTCGCCCCGCTCCATCGCGTCGCTGTACGCCGCCACGAGGCGGCGGGCGCCCTCGTCGCCGAGGGTGCGGAGCGCGGACTGCTGGCTCCGCTCGGGCGTGCGCGCATCGATCGTGCGGCGGGCGCGCTGGAGGGCGCTGTTGAGCGCGGGCACGGTCGTCTCGAGCGTCTCCGCCGCCTCCTGCGCCGAGAAGCCGAGCACCTCGCACAGCACCAGCGCCGCGCGCTGGTTCGGCGGCAGGTGCTGCAACGCGGCCACGAAGGCCAGCTCCACGCTCTCACGGTGCTCGTAGCGCGACTCGGGGGTGACCGCGCCCTCCGCGACGGCCGAATCGGGATACGCCTCGATCCACGTCGACTCGGTGAGCGGCTCGGCGAGGGGCTCGCGCGGGTCCGACGACGGCCCGTGGTCCCCGGGCAGCACCCGCGCCGGACGCCGCGCGAGGACGTCGAGGGAGGTGTTGGTCGCGATGCGGTGCAGCCAGGTGCGCAGGGAGCTGCGGCCGTCGAAGCGCGGCAGGCCCCGCCAGGCGCGCAGGAGCGCCTCCTGCAGCGCGTCGTCGGCGTCGTGGACCGATCCCAGCATGCGGTAGCAGTGGGCGTGGAGCTCGCCCTGGCGGCCCTCGACCAGCCGCCGGTAGGCATCCTGGTCGCCGCCGCGGGCGGCCTCGATCAGGGCCAGCTCCTGGGACGGGCTGGTGCGCGTCGCGCCCATCGGCGCACACTAGCCCGATGAGTTCCCGGCCTCCACGCGGTCGGACGGGGTGGGACATCGAACCCGACAAGGAGCGGATCCATGTTCGCGACGACCGAGGCCTTCTCCGGATTCTCCGTCGATGACATCGAGAGGGCCCGTGGCTTCTATGCCGGCACGCTGGGCCTCGCAGTGGAGGAGACCGAGGGCATGCTCGCGCTGAAGCTCGGGGGCGGGGGCACCGTGCTCGTCTACCCCAAGGAGAACCACGTGCCGGCGACCTTCACCGTGCTGAACTTCCCCGTCGACGACATCGACGCGGCGGTCGACGGCCTCCTCTCCGCCGGGGTCGCACTCGAGCGCTACCCGGAGTTCCCCGAGCCCGACTCCAAGGGGATCTACCGGGGTATGGGGCCCGATATCGCCTGGTTCACCGATCCGGCGGGCAACGTCCTCTCGGTGCTGGCCGATCCCTTCTGAGCGCCGCCTCCGCGCCCCCGGGGCGCCCGTCGTGCGACGGGCGCCCCGGGCGGGGGAGCGGCTCAGGCCCGGATCAGGAGCTGCGCAGCTTCGAGCCCGAGAAGGGCGCGCGGAGGATCGGGGCGATCAGGCAGACGTTGAACACGCCGGCGGCGATCGGGACGACCCCGACGGCGGCGAGGACCCATCCGGCGCCACCCATCGACGCGCCGATGGCGATCAGCGCGACGCCGGCGATGATCCGGATGAGGCGTCCTGCGGTGCTGGACATGAAGCGGGCGAGTCCCATGATCTCTCTCCTCGGGCGGTTGACGTGGTCAACGCTAAGGGGCGGGCGGCGCGAGTTCAGTGACCGGGGTCACGCTCGCGTCAGGAACCGCCGGTGAGCCTCACCTCGCCGCGGCGCAGCGCCACCTCGCCGCGCTGGGACATCTGCTCCAGGAGCCGCGAGACCACCTCGCGCGCGGTGCCCAGGCGCTCGGCGATCGCGTCGTGCGTCATCCGCACCACGGGCGGGTCGCCCGTCGCCTCGCGCCGCAGGAACGTCTCGAGCCGCTCGTCCATCTTGCGGAAGGCCACCTCCTCGACGAGCTGCATCACGCTCGCCAGCCGCGCCGACATGAACCCGAAGACGAACCTCTGGACCCCCGCGTCGGTGGCGAGCAGGTCGGTGAGCGCGTCGGCGGGCACGGTCACGGCGCGGCCGCCGGTGGTCGCGACGGCGCGGGCGGGGTAGCCGCTGCGGCCCATGGCCGCCGAGAGCTCCAGCACGCAGGGCTCGATCGCGACGACGCGGTAGATCTCGATGCCGCGGCCCACCGGCCCGCCCTTGGCCACCCGGATCTCGCCCTCGGTGACGAAGGCGACCCGGTCGCACTCGTCGCCCTCGCGGTGGATCACGTCACCCGCGTCGAAGGCGATCTCGCGCAGCCGCGGGGCGATCTGCGCCAGCCGCGCATCCGGCGTGCCCGCGAACAGGGGCAGCTCGCGGGCGAGGATCACGGCGGACATCGGGCCTCCGGGTCGTCGGTCAGGGCGCCGCCGGGTGCGTGGTCGCCGCCGGTCGCACCGACGCGCCGAGCGATCGCCACGGCTCCGGACGACCCACAAGGTACCCCTGCAGCAGGTCGCATCCCAGCGCGCGGAGGGCGGTGGCGCCCGCCTCGGTCTCGACCCCCTCGGCGACGACGTCGAGGCCCAGGTCGTGCCCCATACGGATCAGCCCGCCGACCAGGGCCGCGTCGCGCCTCCGGTCCTCCATGCCGGCGACGAAGGACCGGTCGATCTTGAGCTCGTCCACCGGCAGATCGCGCAGCGTCGTGAGCGGGCCGACGCCGGTGCCGAAGTCGTCGAGCGAGACGCGCACCCCGCCCTCGCGGAGGCGCTCGAGCTGGCTGACACCGTCTCGCGCCACGATGAGTGCGTTCTCGGTGATCTCCAGGGTCAGCGAGGAGGCGGGGGCGTCGTGACGCAGGAGCGCCGCGCTCACCCGGTCGTGCAGGGCCGGGTCGCGCAGGTCCAGCGAGCTGACGTTCACGGCCAGCCGAAGCGCCGGCCGCGACTCCCGCCAGCGGGCCAGGTCGGCGAGGGCCAGGTCGAGCACCTCGTCGGTGAGCCGGCAGATCAGGTCGGTGTCCTCGGTGACGGGCAGGAACGCGTCGGGCATCAGCAGGCCGCGCTCGGGGTGCCGCCATCGCACGAGCGCCTCCATGGCGCGCACCTCGCCGTCCGCGGCCGCGAGCGGCTGGTAGTGCAGCTCCAGCTCGTGATCGACGAGTGCGCGCCGCAGCTCGTGGCGCAGGATCAGGCGCTCCGGGCGCCGTACGTCGAGGTCGGCGTGGTACACCGCGGAGCGGCCCGCCGTGCGCTTGGCGTGGTACATCGCCACATCGGCGGCGTGCACGAGATCGTCGGCGTCGGTGCCGTGCTCGGGGCCGAAGGCCACGCCGATGCTCGCCCCGAGCGTCACCTCGGTCTCGCCGACCGTGAACGGCACGCGGAAGGCGCCGAGCATCCGGGCGGCCGAGGCGGCCGCTCCGGCACGCCCCGGGCCGGCCGTCATCACGGCGAACTCGTCGCCCGCCAGGCGGGCGACGAGCGCGTCGGCGTCGGCGGCGTGCTGCAACCGCACCGCGAGCTCGCGCAGCACCCGGTCGCCCGCCCGGTGCCCGAAGGTGTCGTTGAGGCCCTTGAAGCCGTCGAGGTCGAGGATGAGCAGCGCACAGCCGCCGCCGTCGGCGAGGGCCTCGCGCAGGCGCCCGAAGAGCATCGTCCGGTTGGGGAGCCCGGTCAGCGGGTCGTGGCGCGAGGCGTGCAGGTTCTCGGCCGCGCTGCGCTCGAGCGCCTCGCGCGCGACGGCCTGATCGGTCACGTCGCGCAGGAGCACGAGGGTCCCCGTGCGCCGTCCGCGCCCCCGGAGCGCGCCCGTGCGCACCTCGATCCGCCGCTGGTCCGCGGCCGCGGGTGCCCCGACGCCGAACTCCCAGCGGTCGTCGTCGGCCGGCACCGGGCGCCAGCCCGGCAGCACCGACGCCGCGCCGGCGGCGACCGCGGTCCGGTGGGCGACCCCCAGAAGGCGTTCCGCGGCGGGGTTCATGTCCACGACGCGGCCTCCGCGATCGAGCACGACGACCCCCTCGGACATCGACTCCACCACGCTGTCGCGCGCCACCGGCAGCAGCCCGGCGTCGACGTCCAGAAGCCGCAGGCGTCGGATCGCGAGGGCCAGGCCCGCCGCGGCGGCCACGGCCGCGATGGGCGTCGGGTCGTGCCCGTCGAGGGGCGTCGCGCCCGTCGCCAGCACCGCGTTCACCACCAGCGGGCTCGCGACCCCGCCGACCATCAGCGCCGACTGGCGTCGCCGGGTGCGGGGCGCCTGCAGCGCCAGCCAGGCGAAGCCGGCCAGCGCCCAGATCATCAGGCCGTACGCCCAGAGCATGTGGAGGATGAACCAGGGGCCCGGCTCGGCCGTGACCGGTCCCGTCCCGTCCGGGATCTCGAGGGTGCGGAAGAAGGGGCCGGGCGCATCGGTCGCGCTGACGAGCACGACGGTGACGATGGCCGGCGCCGCGAGCAGGGTCGCCAGCGCGCCCGGCACGCGCCACGGCCACGGCGCCCTCTCGGTGATGGCGCGCCAGAAGCAATAGACGGTGCCGCAGATGAAGGCGAAGGCGACCACCACGGTGGCTCGCTTGAGGTCGCGGTCGGTGGCATTGATCTGGAGGGCGTTCGCGAGCGCCCAGCAGGCGACGAACCCGGACATCAGGGCGAGCGGGGTCCCCCCGGGCTCGCGGCGGTGACGCACGAGGACGGCGGCGAGGCCCACGCCGACGATCGCCGAGAGGCCGAGGAGCAGCGTGATCGTCGCGCTGAGGGACACCACCCTGACGAAAGCGGTAGCGCAGAGGGGGCACAACTCGACCTTCTGGCAGGTTCGCGGCCCGAAACTACGAGAAGCGGTAGTAGCCTCTGTTTACTTGCGTTTCCACGCTGGTCCGAGGGTGGCCCGGGAGGATCATGCCGTGCATGCCCCTCCCGGGTGCCCGGTGCTCAGACCTTGAAGCGCTGCACCAGCTCGTCGAGCAGGGTGGCCGACCCGGCGACGTCGGTCGCGCTCGCCGCGACCTGCTGGGTCGACGCGGAGGTCTCCTCCGTCGCCGCGGCCACCTGCTGTGCGGCCGCCGCGTTGTCCTGGGCGACCGACGCGACCGACGCGATGCCGGAGCTCACCGACTCCATCGCGGTGACGGCGTGGCGCGTGTCGTCCTGCACCTCGTTGATGATCTCGGCGATCGAGCTGGCCGACGCCTGGGAGTCCTCGGCGAGCTTGCGGACCTCCTCGGCGACGACGGCGAAGCCGCGCCCCTGCTCGCCGGCACGAGCGGCCTCGATGGCGGCGTTGAGGGCCAGCAGGTTGGTCTGGCCGGCGATCTGGGTGATCGTGTCCACGATCTTGCCGATCGCCTCCCCGCGCTCGCCCAGCCGGGCGACGCTCTCGGACGCCAGGCCCACCGACGCGCTCACCTGGGTGGCGGCCGCGGCCTGCTCGCCCGAACCGTTGGCGACGCCCTCGATGGTGCTGGCGACCTCCGCAACGGCGCGGCCGGCCTCCTCGCTGACGCTCGACATCTCCTGGCTCGTCGCGCCGAGGCGGCCCGAGGTCTCGGCCATCTCGCCGACCATCGCCGAGAGCCCGCCCCGCATCTGCTCGTAGCCCTCGATCGTGGACTGTGCCTTGGAGAGCATCCCGTTGAACATCTCGCCCATGTACCCGAGCGCCTGACCGGGGCGCGTCGTGAGGGGAGTCGTGACCGGCGTCACCTCGATGCGCAGGTCGCCGTCGGCGATCGCCGCCACGCCGGCCTCGAGGTTCGTGAGGCAGTTCTCGTCGAGAGACGCCATGCGCGCGCGGAGGTCCTCGAGGCAGCTCTGGTCGCCGAGGGCGCCGCGGAGGGTGGTCCGCAGCGTGTTGTAGCCCGCGAGGCCGCTCTGCGCCTTCTCGAGCATCTCGTTGAAGACCTCGACCAGTCGCGCGAGCTGGGGGTCGGACGGCCTATCGTCGATGAACTGGGTGGCGGGGAGGACCTCCACCGTCAGATCGCCCCCGTTGGCCGCGTCCAGCCCCTTGCCGAGGTCGGTGAGGCAGTTTCCGGAGAGGCTCTCGAGGCGGTTGATGAGGACGCCGAGGACGTCGTTGCGCCCCGAGCCCCTGATTCCGACGGGCATGTAAGTCCCTTTCTCGCGGTGAGGACGCCGTGGCCGGCATGGCCACGCGACGGCCGAGCGGCCAGACCAAACGGTCATCGGCCTGACGTGAGCCGTTCTTGACGCTCCGGTCGCGGCGCGGCGTGCCGCGAATCCGGCGGGCCCTTCTCCGGGCCTCGCAGCGGGCCCCGTCAGGGGTGGGCGACCCCGCCTGGGACGCCCTCGTTCAGGGCGTCCCCCTCACTCACTCCTCGGGCAAGACTCGAACTTGCAACCCTCCGGTTAACAGTTCGCGGTCCGCATCTCGTCGGGGTGTCGAACCGCTTGCTAGAGGGGTTCTCAGTTCGCTGAGGTCACCTGAGTTTCGGTCAGGTCAGTACCACGCCCAGTACCACGGGAGGGCCGTACAGCCCCAGATTCGCCGGGTCGCCAGCCCCGTCTTCTCAGCCGGCGTAGATCCGGAACGATTCGCTGCAGCGCCAAGACCTCGCGACGCTTGGCGGGCTCGTTGAGCCACTTGTGCCGAGTGACGACGCCGGCGACGACGATGCAGCCCAGAAGGAGAAGTAGTTCCACGCGAGGAACAGTAATCCTTCCGTCGGACGTCCCTCCGTCGGGGATGGGGGCGCCGGCAAGTCAGGGCAGGGAGATCCGGCCCCGGTATGGGGGGCGGGGCTAGACCGCTCTAGGGCTTGGTGACCAGACTAGGCGCGCATCCGCGCGCGGCACGTCGATCACCGCAGTCGTTCCGCGCTCAGGGTCACCAACCTCGACCACCACGTATGCACGGTGCTCGGCGACGACCGTGCCCTCTGTGCCGCTCGGCCAGCCTGCGACGCGCCGCATCAGGCGGACAACATCGAGAGCGTGCATGCATTCGGCGGAAGGGGTCATGAGGTAGTCCGTCCTCGAGAGGGGACTGCTACAGGCCACTGTACCCAGATGTCAAGCCTCTGGCCTTCATCCCCTCGGCCACAATTCCTCACAGCTTGAGGTACGCGGTCAACAGGCGCGGGGGCTTCGGCGGAAGGGTGGCCTCCCAAGCCGTGGTCACAGGCAGGGTGATGCCGTTCTTGCCGAGCACCAGGATCTCGACTTCGCAGTTCCACGTGTCCTCGCCGTGCCCTTCCCGAACGGCGAGGACCGCGCACGTCTTCACACCTTCGAGGATGGCGCTCCGGAGGTAGTCGGCATCCTCGAGCTCAAGGCCGAGGAGACGTGAGAACACGCGCGCCTTGTGCATGCCTCTCGGGTGAGACGGCGACAGGATGTAGTTCGAGAAGCGGGTGGGGGGCGCAACAGCGATGCCTGCCCGCGGGAGCGGCTCACCAACCACAGGGCTCGAGCCCTCTCCCGCCGGAACCATGACTACGAACCCTAACGTCGTGGCCGGATCCCTTACCCTGACCGCCCCATAAATGCTGATGCTGCCAGCACTTAGGGTACGTGCACACTGTGGCGCTTACCCGCAGCCCGGCGCCAAGAGCGCCGGGCTGCCGCTCAATCGAGCGTTTCCGGTGGCAGGGGCTCGACTGTGCTCGTCAGCGTCATGCGGCCGCCCTCTACGGCCTCCTCGGCTTCTCGGAGACGGGCGGGCATCGCGTACAGCCATTCGATGACTGCTCGGAGAAGCTGGAGGGACTCCTCCGCCTCCTCGCTCGTCGGCGTCCAGTCCAAGTCGGACGGATGGAGCACATCATTCCCCCCGTCGCGGATCCGATGGGCCATCGACTTGACGAGTTCGGGGAGTTCGGCCCCCTTCTTCTCGAGCAGGCGCTCGATCTCGTCGACGAGACGCCCCCGCTTCACATCCTCGAGGCGACACATCACCTGCACGGCCGTTCTGGCCGTGCCGATGGCCTGTTCCCAGAGGCCGGCGTTCATAGCCTTCTGAGCGTCCTCGTAACGCCTGGCGACCGCAGGCGGGACTACGCCCTGGGGGTACACATCGATGGAGGGACTCGGAATCTGTTCCACGACGTCCCGAAACCGATGGGACTGGCCGTCCGGCCGCTTGACCGTCGAGGAGGAGAGCACTCCGGCGGTAATCATCGTCGGTCCTCCACAGTCGCCGCATACCACGACCACGACGGAGGAATCCCTGAGCTTGAACTCTCGTGATGGCGCAACGGTGGGGGATGCGCCGCACCGCCCACAGCGATAGCTGATCGGAAACTCGTCGAAGACGGTGTGCATCGCGAGTACCTCCGCAGTACCACGGCGTCCGCCGCGATCCGTTGCCGGAAACACGAAAGGCCCTGATTTACAGGGCCTTTCGTCTACTCCTCGGGCAAGACTCGAACTTGCAACCCTCCGGTTAACAGCCGGATGCTCTACCATTGAGCTACCGAGGAACGCTCAGCGGTCAGCTTATCGGACTCCGCCCCGGGCGACTCAAGCGGATGGTCATCCTCCCGGCGCCACGAGCCGGTGCAGATGGATGACGGGGCCCGACTCGTCCTGGCGCGCGGAGTGGCGCACCTCGGTCCTGGTGTGCCCCCAGCCGGCGGCGGTGAGCGGCAGCAGCAGGCCGTCGGCGTGGGGGCGCCGCGGGTCGGCGATCAGTGCCTCGCCGCCGGGGCGCAGCAGCAGGGGCAGCAGGCCGGCGAGGGCCGGGCCGTTGCGCTCCTCGTAGAGCAGGTCGGCGCCGACCACGAGATCGGCCGCCGCCGCGGTGAGGTCGGCGGGCGGCGCGTTCCAGTCGACCAGACGCGTGGCCACCCGCGCTCCCGCGGCGCCGGCGTTGGCGCGGGCGAAGCCGAGCGCGTCGTCGTACCAGTCGGTGGCCAGCACGTCCGCGCCCCGCAGCGCGGCGACGATCGCGGGCAGGCCGATCCCGCACCCGAGCTCCACCACCCGCGCCCCCGTCAGGTCGCGGGCCTCGAGCACCGCGGCGAGGACGTGGGCGCTCGGCCACAGCTCGGCCCAGTAGGGGAGGCGCTCGTCGCGGGCGTAGTCGTCCTCGTCGATCAGGTCCTCGGCCGAGCGCGGGCGCGCCACCGTGAGCGTCAGGGCTCCGACGGCGACCTCCTGGATGACGAGGTCGAACCCCGCGAGGGAATCAGTCACGGCGGGGAAGATAATCCACGACGAAAATCTTCGCGTGCGGGCCCTTTCGTTCGCCGTCGCCCATCCGTAGTGTCCGCGCTCCCCATGGCCTCGAACCCGCTGCCCGACCGCCGTCCACCCCTTCCGGCCGTCAGTGACGAACCGCTCTCGGTGGCCATCTCGGCCATCCTGGACCGTCGCGGCATCTCCGTGTCGGGCCTTGGGAGCCTGCTGCGCGCGGAGGGGATCGCGATCAGCCGCACGCGGCTGCACCAGCTGTGCTCGGGTACGGGGGCGCCGCCCACCGCCGAGCAGCTCGAGCGCCTCGCCAGCGTCCTCGGTGTGAGCCCCGGCTACTTCGCCGAGTACCGGCTCTGGCGCGTCCGCGCGCTGCTCGATCCGGCGATCGTCGGCTTCGACCGCTCGATGGCCAACTTCGACCGCCTCCGGGGCCGCCGCGACCTGCCCACCGGGCACGAGGGCGACCCGTATTCGGGGTCGCGCTATCCTGACGCGGTCAGCAGCCAGTCGAAGGAGCGCGCATGAGCGAGACCGAGCAGGCCGTGGACGCGGCCGCCGAGGAGGAGGCCGCGGCCGAGGGGACCGTCGCCGTGGCGGATGACGTCGAGGCCGAGCCGGCTCACGTGACGCCCGAGGACCCCGTCGCCGCGATCGAGGAGGAGGTCCAGGCCGAGGCGATTCCCGTGCCCATGGCCGCTCCCGCCCGCCAGGCGAACATCCTGCTGTGCGAGCGCGGCCACCGGACCGTCGCCGTCTGGAGCACGCCGTCGGCCTGCCACGCGCGCCCGACGCGCAGCGGCCCCGAGTGCGGCCGTCAGCTCTACCCGATCGGTGAGCTGCCCGAGCAGGTGCAGAAGGCGCTCAACCCCCTCAAGGCCTCCAAGAAGGCCTCGAAGGGCTGAACCACCCCGGGGCCGCCGGGGCGGGGGGGTCACCCCGCCTCGGCGAGCTCCAGGAGTCGCTCCATCTCGCGGAAGCCCGGGTCCCACACCGTGGGGTCCTCGAGGTCCACGCCGAGCGCGCCCAGCAGATCGACCGGCGCCTTCGAGCCGCCCGCCGACAGGAAGCCGATGTAGGCGTCCACGAAGTCCGGGCCCACCTCGCGGAAGCGGGCGTAGAGGGCCAGCGTGGACAGGTGCGCGAACACGTAGGCGTAGGTGTAGAAGCGCGTCGAGATGAAGTGCGGGATGTACGACCAGCCCATCCGGTATCCCTCGGGCAGGCCGACCGAGTCGCCGTAGTACTTGGCGTTCTCCTCGAACCAGATGTCCGAGAGCCGCTCGGCCGTGAGCGTGCCGCCCTCGGCCCGCAGGGCGTAGGCGCGCTGCTCGTAGCGCGTGAGCACGGTCTGGCGGAAGACGGTCGCGAACGAGCCCTCGAGTCGCTCGGAGATGAGCGACCGCCGGGTGGCCGGGTCCGTCTCGGTCTCCATCAGGTGATCGAAGGTCACCAGCTCGGCGAAGGTCGACGGCACCTCGGCGAGCGCGATTCCCGTGCCGAACGACAACGCCGTCTGCGCGCCCGAGGCCAGGGCGAAGTGCATCCCGTGCCCGAGCTCGTGGGCCAGCGTCATGACGTCGTCCATGCGGTCGGTGAAGTTCATCAGCACGAAGGGCGAGGCGTCCTGGGCTACCGGTGCGCAGAAGGCGCCTCCGCGCTTGCCCGTGCGGGGCTCGGCGTCGACCCGCCGCTCGTCGAAGAAGCCGTTGGCGAGGTCGGCGATGCGCGGCGAGAAGCGCCCGAACGACTCCTCGATCAACCGCCGGGCCTCGGGGTACGCCACCGAGCGTGCCTCGCCGATCGGCGCGTACTGGTCGTGCAGCTCGAGGTGCGGGACCCCCAGGATGCCGGCCTTGATGCCGAACCAGCGGCGCGCGATGCCGTAGTGGCGCTCGACCGCGTCGAGCATGCCCTCGACCACCGGGCCGGGGAGCTCGTTACGCAGGTGGGTCGGGTCCATCGGGGCGGCGTAGCCCCGTAGCTTGTCCATCGCCAGCCGGTCACCCACGAGGGTGTCGTAGACGTGCGCGAGGGTGTCGGTGTGCGGCGCCAGACCCTCGTAGAGGGTCTCCAGCGCCCGCCTCCGCAGTTCGCGGTCGGGATTGCGCACGTGGGCGAGGAGGCGGTCGATCGTATGGGGCTCCACACCGTCGCCCTCGCCGGCGTCGAAGGACACCTCGAGCGTCGAGGTGATCTGGCCGAACAGGGTCTGCCAGGCGCTGACCGCCGCCGGGCCGCGCTCGGACAGCATCCGCTCCTCGGGCTCGGAGAGCGTGTGCGGGGCGAAGCGGCGCATCGCCACGAGGTAGTGGCGGTCGGGCGCGACCTCGGGCGCGTCGTACAGCTCGCGGGCCCGCTCCTCGGGCAGGGCGAGCCACTCGAGGTCGAAGAAGCGGAGGGCGTTGCCGGCCTCGACGAGCCCCCGGTCGACCGCCGAGGAGAGATCCTTGTTCTCCTGGCTGGTCACATCGACCGACTCGCGCAGGTGCGCGTACGAGCTCACGCGCGAGAGCGCGTTGTCGATGGCGGCCAGCTCCACGAGGGCCTCGCCGAGGGCGGGGCCGTCCATCGTGGCGAGCGCGCCGCGGTAGCGGCTCTCGAACGCGCGCGAGCGCTCGAGCGCCTCGGCGAGCCCGGCGCGTGCCGTCGCGGCGTCGGCGACGAGGGGGGAGAGGTCCCAGTGGACGCCGGCCGCGCGCGGGCCGGAGGGGGGCGTTCCGGTGGCTGTTGTCATGCCGCTCACGGTACCGGATGCCGGTCCCCACCGGCCGTCAGCAGCCGGTCGATGGCGTCCGGCGGCAACGGCGGGTCGCCGGTGTCGCCCGGGCGCAGCAGGTCGCCGGGGCGGTGGAAGTCGGAGCCCCCCGACGCGACGATCCGGTTGCGGTGGGCGAGCTCGGCATAGGCTCTGCGCCGCTCGGGCGTGTGCTCGGGGCGGTGCACCTCGATCCCGGCCAGCCCCCACGAGGTCAGACGCTGCACGAGGGCTCCGAGCTCCTTCGCGCCCATGTCCAGCGTGCCGGGGTGGGCCAGCACGGCGGCGCCCCCGGAGGCCCGCACCAGGGCGATCGCCTCGCGGGGCCCGAGGCCCTCGTGCGGCACGTCGGCCGGCCCCCCGTTGCCGAGGAAGCGGTCGAAGGCGTCCTGGAGGTCGCGCGCGTGGCCGGCGGCGACGAGCGCCTCGGCCACATGGGGCCTGCCGATCGCGCCCGCGGCGCGGGCGGCGACCTCCTCGAACGCGATCGGCGCCCCGATCGCCGCCAGGCGCTCCACGATGCGCCGGGCCCGCGCCTCACGAGCGCCGCGCAGCTCCTCCAGCCGGCCCGCCAGCGGCTCGGGCGACTCCCCGGGGAAGTAGCCCAGCAGGTGCATCGACCCCGAGGGGGCCTTCACCGAGAGCTCGACGCCCGGGATGACGCGCACTCCGAGGACCCGGCCCGCGGCGCAGGCCTCGGGGACCCCGGCCAGGCTGTCGTGGTCGGTCACGGCCAGGACCGCCACCCCGCACTCCGCCGCCAGGGCCACCAGCGCTGCGGGCGCCAGCGACCCGTCGGAGGCGACGGTGTGGGAGTGGAGGTCGGCCCTGCCGGGGATCGCTATGCCGGGACGGCGCCGCCGATGAGCCCGCGCTCCTCGAGGGCCGCGATGACGGCGGCGGCGCTCTCCTGCGGCGTCTGCGACTCGGTCTGGATGTGGACCTCGGGGTTCTCCGGCGCCTCGTAGGGGTCGCTGACCCCGGTGAACTCCTTGATCTCGCCCGAGAACGCCTTGGCGTAGAGCCCCTTCACGTCGCGTGCGGCGCAGGCCTCGACGGACGTGTCGACGAACACCTCGACGAAGGAGCCGAACTCCTCGACCATCTCGCGCGCGGCGGCGCGGGTGTCGGCGTACGGGGAGATGGCCGACACGAGCACGACGGCGCCTGCGCGGGTGAGGCGGCTCGACACCCAGCCGATGCGGCCGATGTTGGTGTCGCGGTCCTCCTTCGAGAACCCGAGGCCCTTCGACAGGTGGGTGCGCACGACGTCGCCGTCGAGGTACTCCACCAGCGCGCCGCGCTTTCCCAGCTCCGGGCCGACCAGCTCGGCGATGGTCGACTTGCCGGTGCCCGACAGGCCGGTGAACCACAGGGTGAATCCGGTGCGATCGCTGCTCACTCTCGCCCTCCTCCGGGGCGAGACGGCCCCGATCGATTTCTCAGCGGTTGGTGTTCGCGTCCTGCGCGGGCACGTGCAGCCCGCACTCGGTCTTCTCGGCGTCCGCCCAGCGGCCGGCCCGCGAGTCCTCTCCCGGCCGGATCGCACGCGTGCAGTGCGTGCACCCGATCGACGGGAAGCCCCGGTCGTGCAGCGGGTTGTACGGGACGTCATGGGCGAACAGATAGCCCTTGCAGTCCTCGTCGCTCCAGGCGGCGAGGGGCTGGATCTTGACGACGCCGCGCGGGTCGAGCTCGACCATGCGGGCGTTGGCGCGGGTCGGGCTCTGCGCGCGGCGGATGCCGGTGATCCAGGCGTCCATCCCCACCAGCGCCCGCTCGAGGGGCTCCACCTTGCGCAGCGCGCAGCAGCGGTCGGGGTCACGGCTCCAGAGAGCGGGGCCCTCGGTCTCCTCCTGCTCGGCGACGGTCTGCCGGGGGTCGATGCGCTCGACCTCGAGGTCGTACCTCTCGATCAGCCGGTCGCGCGTCTCGTAGGTCTCCGGGAACAGGAGCCCCGTGTCGAGCTCGACGATCCGGATGCTCGCCCCGAGCTGGTGCAGCATGTCGACGAGGATCGACGACTGGTGCTGCCAGGAGCAGGTGAGAACGATCCGGCCGGCGAAACGGTCGACCGCCCACGCGAGCAGCTCCTGTGCCGTCCGGCCCTCGAAGTCGTCGGCGAGCGCGTCGACATCGGCGCGCGAGGGGGTCAGAGTGGACATCCGCGAAGACAGTACCAAGGTGGAATAACGAATGCCGCCGATAAGCGACGACAATACGAGGCTGGTCTACTCGAGCGAGGGCGGACGTGTGCCCGATCGCCCCGAGCGGGCCCCTGCGGGCCGTCCGCCCGGCGCGTCGCCGGCCGTCCCGCGCGACGGCGTCGTGCGCGTGGGGCGCACATCCTCCGGCCGCCGGGGCAAGACCGTGACCCTCGTGACCGGCCTGCCCGCCGCCGACGTGGCCGGCGTGGCGAAGGAGCTCAAGCGCCTCTGCGGATCCGGCGGTTCGGCCAAGGATGGCGTCGTGGAGATCCAGGGCGACCAGCGCGCCCGCATCATCGCCCACCTGGAGGGGCGCTACCGCGTGAAGGCGACCGGCGGCTGAGGCCGTCGGGCGGGCGGTTTGGCGCTGTGGGCGACGGGCAGTCATCGGGTGTGCTGGAGATCGACCGTCTCAGCAAGCGCTACGGCGACCGGGTCGCGCTCCGCGACCTGACCCTCTCGGTGCCCGCCGGCCAGGTGGTCGGGCTGCTGGGCCCGAACGGTTCGGGCAAGACCACCGCGATGCGCATCGTCTTCGGCGTGATCGACGCCGACGCGGGGGAGGTCCGGTACCGCGGCGCGCCGATCGACGCCGACGTCCGCCGCCGCTTCGGCTACATGCCCGAGGAGCGCGGTCTGTATCCGGACATGCGCGTCCACGACCAGCTCGTCTACTTCGCGCGGCTCTCCGGCCTCGATCGCGCGACCGCGGCGCGCCGCGCCGACGCGCTGCTCGAGCGGCTCGGTATCGGCGACCGCTCGGGCGACGAGGTGCAGAAGCTGTCACTCGGCAATCAGCAGCGCGTCCAGCTCGCCGCCGCGCTGGTGCACGAACCCGAGGCGCTCGTGCTCGACGAGCCCTTCTCCGGCCTCGACCCGTTGGCTGTCGCCGGCCTCTCGGAGATCGCCGAGGAGGCGGCCCGCGCCGGCCGCCTGGTGCTCTTCTCCAGCCACCAGCTCGATCTGGTGGAGGGCCTGTGCGAGTCGGTCGCGGTGATCGACCGCGGCAGCCTCGTGATGGCCGGACGAGTCGACGAGCTGAAGGCGGCCAGCCCCCGCCGGGAGCTGCGCGTCGTGGTGCACACCGGCAATGGGGAGGGCCACGGCTGGGCGGAGGGCATCGGCGGGGTGCGGATCGTGTCGTCCGGCGCCGATGGGCTGCGCCTGTCGCTCGGCCCCGAGGTCGAGCCGCTGGCCGTCCTCGACGCCGCGCGCGCCGCCGGCGAGGTCCGCGACTTCGGGCTCGAGCTGCCGAGCCTCACCGAGCTCTTCATGGACGCGGTGGAGCGCCCGTGAGAGGCCGCCGCCGCGGCGCCGTGCTGGTCGCCGAGAGGGAGATCCGCGAGTACGCGCGGTCGCGCAGCTTCCGCATCACCACCGTCATCCTGCTGGTCGCCTCGGTGGCCCTGGTCGCCCTGCCGGCCGTCTTCGACGGAGACGGTCCCGACTCGACCGGGGTCGTGGTGGCCGGCGGCCCGCCCGGCCTGCCCGCCGCGATCGCGGCGGCAGGGACCGGGGTCGGCCTCGAGCTCAGTGCGCGTGAGGCGGACTCGCCGTCGGCGGCCGAGGCGGCGGTGGTGGGCGAGGACGCCGACGCGGCCGTCATCGTGGCCGGTGGGTCCTCCGCCACCCGGGTCGTGGTCCGCGCGGAACTCCCGGACGAGCTCGCCGCCGCCATCTCGCAGGGGGTCTCCCTCGCGCGCCTGCGGGCCGCGCTCGGCGGAGCGGGGGTGACGACCGCCCGCGTCGAGGAGCTGACGAGCCCTCCTGTCGTGGACGTGCGGGTCATCGACCCCGATCTCAGCCCGCCGGACGGCGACACGAGCGTCGGATTCCTCGTCGCCCTCGTCCTCTACGTCGCGCTCCTTCTGGCCGGCACCATGGTGGCGAGCGGGGTCGCCGAGGAGAAGACGAGCCGGGTCTCCGAGGTGCTGCTCGCCAGTCTGCGCCCGATCGACCTTCTCGTGGGCAAGGTCGCCGGCATCGGCCTGCTGTCGCTTGCGCAGCTCCTCGTCGCCGCGGCGCCGGCTCTGGTCGCCGCCCTCGCGATCGGCGCGGTCGATCTCCCCGACGCCACGGCGAGCACGCTCGGCTGGGGGCTGGCGTGGTTCGTCGCGGGCTACGCGCTCTACGCCGCCGCCTACGGCGCGCTCGGGGCGCTCGTGGGGCGCCAGCAGGAGGTCGGGCAGGTCACGGCGCCGCTCGCGATGCTGCTGCTCGCCGGGTACCTGGCGGGCGCCTACGCCGCTTCGGAGCCGGATGGGCCGCTGGTCGCGACGCTCTCGTTCCTGCCGCCCCTGGCGCCGCTCGTGATGCCGGCGCGCATCGCCGCGGGCGCCGTGGGGACGGCCGAGGTGCTGGCCGCGCTGGCGCTCACGCTGGCCCTCGCCGCGGCCATCCTCGCCGTCGGGGCCCGCGTCTACCGGGCCGGCATCGTCCAGACCGGCTCCCGCATCTCCCTGCGCGCCGCCCTGCGCGGTGTGCCGCCCCGCTCCGCCTAGGCCGTCGGGAAGGCCACTCCGAGCTCCAGCCGGCGCCCGAAGGCCCGCTGCACCACGGGCGACTCCAGCGCGGCCGACCACAGCGCCACCGACGGGTCCCCGATGGCGGTGACGTCGAGACGCAGGGCGCTCTTGGTCGCCGTCATCTCCAGGCTGCGGATCCCGCGCGCCCGGCCGCGCTCGAGCTGCTCGGCGATCCGCAGGCACGACGCGAGCCGCCGCAGCGCCCCCTCGTCGCCCTCGCCGTGCGCGCCGCCGGCCGGGCGCATGATGTCCTCGAGCGGCGAGAGCGTGGGCTGGCCCTTGCGGTGGCCGCGCACGAGCAGGGCGATCATCGCGAGCTCGCGGTGCGCGTACCCCGGCAGGCCGGCGTTCAGCACGAGGTAGTAGCCGTGCTTGTGGTGGTCGTTGTAGTCGACGAGCACCCCGGCGTCGTGCAGCATCCCCGCGGCCCAGAGCATCTCGCGCTCGGCCGCGTCCGGCGCCTGCAGGCCGAGGCGGACGAGCTCGTCGTAGATGGCGAGGGCCAGGGTGCAGACGTGCTCGACGTGCGGGATGTCGCAGCGGTACGTGTCGACGAGGTTCATCACGCTCTGGCGCCGGATGTCGGGAATCAGCGGCGGGGCGGCCGGGGAGAGGAAGCGCTCGTAGAACAGCCCCTCCCGGAGGCCCTGACTGCAGATCTCGACGTGATCGACCCCGGCCCTCTCCAGGACCGCCCCGATCACGACGGCGCCGGCGAGGGTGATGTCGGCGCGGTCCTGCTTGAGGCCCGGGATGCGGCTGCGCTCGGAGGCCGGCACCGCCATCATCGTGTCGATCAGCTCGTCGATGCCGGAGCGCGGCAGGTGGTAGCCGTGCAGCTCGCCCATCAGGGGGTAGCGGACGCTCCGCTGGTACATCGAGGCGAGCGTGCGGATCGTGCCGCCGATGCCGACCATGCGCCCGCCCGCGCCGGCGAGCCAGTCGAGGCCGTCGAGCTCGCGGCCCACGTGGCGCCGCAGCGCGCGGATGTCGGAGCGCCCGGGCTTCTCATCGGCCAGGAAGCGCTCGGTCATCCGGACGGCGCCGAGCGGGCGGGAGACCGCCTCGCCGAGCCGCCGCCCGGAGACCTGCGACACCTGGACGCTGCCGCCGCCGAGATCCAGCACGTGGCCGTCGGTCAGGGTCGTGCTGTTGACCGCCCCCAGATAGCCGTACCAGGCCTCCTCCTCGGCCGACAGCACCCTCACCGGCAGGCCGCCGTCCACCGAGAGCGCCGCGAGCGCCTCGTCCCGGTTGGCGCCGTCGCGCACCGCGCTCGTCGTGACGGCCGCCACATCGTCCACGCCGGCGGCGTCGCAGAACGCCCGGTAGAGGTTCGCCGCGTGGCCGGCGCGCTCGAGCGCGTCCGGGTGCAGGCCCTCGGGGCCCGCGCCCGCCGAGAGCCTCACGGCGTGGCGGATCTCGTCGACAAGCTGAAAAGACCCTCCGGGGCGGTAGCGGAACACCACCAGCCGGAACGTGTTGGAGCCCATGTCGATCACCGCGAGGCGGCGTTCGGCGCCGCCCGCGTGCGGCGCTAACCTAGCTGTCATGGCCCCGACCCCGCTTCGTCCCCCCGCGATCAGCGACACGGGTGACGCGGGCCCCTCGAGCCCCGAGGGACGCGCGTGGCCGGGCACCTTCGACGCCCCGGGCACCGTCGAGCGGGTCTGGACCGACTTCGTCGCCGGCCTGCCCGATCAGGGCCACCGCACCGCCCTGCGCCAGTCCCTGGCCTTCGCCCGCGCGCGCCACGGGACGCAGTTCCGCCGCGGCAGCGAGACGCCCTACTGGGTGCATCTGGTCCGCGTCGCGATGGAGCTCGCGCGATGGGGCGAGGGCTCGCCGGTGCTGCTCCAGGCAGCGCTCCTGCACGACACCGTCGAGGACACCCGGACGACGATCGACGAGATCCGCGTGGGCTTCGGCCCCGAGGTGGCCGACCTCGTGGACTGGCTGACCGCTCCCGACGCACACGACCTGCTGCCGGGCTATTACGAGCGCCTGCGCGCCAGCGCGCCCTTCGACGCGCAGTTGCTGAAGCTCGCCGACCGCGTGGACAACCTGCGCAGCATCCAGGCGCTCGTCATGCGCACCGGGACGCGCTACCGCCACTGGGCCGGCACCTACCTGCGCCGCACCACCTGGCAGGTGCTCCCGCTGGCGGCCGGGGCGCCGTCGGTCGCGCGAGTCGCCCTGGTGACCGCGATGGCCGACCTCGCTCCGCTGGTCGACGACGACGGCTTCACCGAGCCCTAACGCCTGCTCAACCGACATGACACGGATGACGGATTGGATGCCGCGTGAAATCACCGTCCGACCCACAGGAGTCACCATGTCGCCCAGCCTCACGCTCGCCCAGATCGCTCGAATCGAGGAGCTTCTGACCCGTCTCGACCCCGACCCGGCGCCCGTCTGCCACGTGCCCGGCTGTCTGCACCTCCACACCGGCGCGACCGCGCAGGAGGGTGTCCCGGCGCTCGCGGCGTAGCCCTCGCGTCCCGGCCGGCCCGCGGGCGGCGGACCTCCTCCGGGAGCCGCCGCCCGCGGTGCGTCCGGGCTCAGCCCGGGACGCCCGTGGCCGGGGGCACCAGCAGCACCGGGCAGGGTGCGTTGTGGGCCACGTGTCCCGCGAAGCTTCCGAGCAGCGACCGCTCGACCAGCCCGCGGTGGGTCGCCACCACCATGAGGTCGCACGGATTTCCCTCCAGCAGCACGGCCTCGGCGCCCTCGAGGTCGCGGACCTGCTCGTCGAGCCACATCGTCGCCGCCTCGCGCTCGAGGCCGGCGTCGGGCAGCGTGCCGCCCCCCAGGCTGGCCGCCAGGGTGACGAGGTAGCCCGGAGAGGGGACGACGTGGACGACGCTGAGGCGGCCTCCGCTCAGCGCACGGAGCACCTCCGCGTGGGCCAGGCCGGTCCGCGCGGCGGGCGACTCGTCGATGAAGCATGCGATGTGCTGGTAGGAGATCGGGCCTCGCATCATGTCCTCGCGTCGTTCGTGGTTGCGTCGCCCCGGGGGATCTCGGCGAGGAAGGGGCGCTTGGGGTCGACGCCCAGGCTCAACCGTCCCTCGGCGAGGTCGATGAGCGCCTCACCGGCGAGCTCCCGGCGCCAGCCCGTGGCCAGCGACATGCCCTCCAGGTCGTCGCCGCGCACGGCGGCGACGAGGAACGCGCCGATCTCATCGCGCGTGGCGAGGAGGCTCGGCGCCAGGTCGACACCGGCCGCCCGCGCCGTGACCAGGACGGCGCCGAGGGGGCCGAGCACCTCCAGCCTCTGCTGAACCTCCGGCGACGGCGGCGGCGGCATCGACACGGGGGGTGCGGCCTCGCCCTCCCGGATCGCGGCCAGCATCGCGTCGGCGTCGGCGCCGCGGATGCGGTCGGGAAGGCCCCGCTCGTTCTCGAGCGCCTGCCGGTCGGCCGGGCGGCGGTGGGCGATCTCGACCAGGGTGCGGTCGGGGACGATCCAGGACGCCGGCTTGTCGCGCCGCCGCGCCTCGCGCTCACGCCAGGCGGCGAGCGCCGCCAGGACGGACCGGTCGCGCGGCTTCAGGCGGCCGGCGCCCTTCACCTTGCGCCAGGCGTTGTCCGGGTCGGGGAGGATGCGCGCGTCCGGTCCGTAGCGCCGCTCGTGCTCCTCGGCCACCCAGGCGGTGCGGCCGAGTGCCTCGGCCCGGCGGGCGAGCTCGTCGGCCAGGTCGAGGAGATGCAGGACGTCTCCGGCGCCGTACTCGAGCTGTGCCGCCGACAGCGGCCTGCGGCTCCAGTCGGTGTAGCGCTCGGCCTTGTCGAGCTTCACGCCGAGCACCCGCTCGAGCAGGGCGGCCAGACCCTGCCCGGCGCCGAGGCCGACGAAGCCGGCCGTGATCTGCATGTCGGTCAGCCGCTGCGGCCGGATCCCGTGCGCCATGCCGAGGAGCGTCAGATCGGCGGAGGGGGCGTGCATGACGACCTCGACGTCCGGATCGGCGACCAGCTCGGCGATGGGGCCGAGGGGCGCGCCCTCGATCGGGTCGATCAGGTGCACTCCGGCGCGGGTCGCGACCTGGGCCAGGCAGGCGATCGGCGCGTAGGTGCGTTCCCAGAGGAACTCGAGATCGATCGCCGCACGACCCTCCGCGCGGACCTCGCGCACGACGGCGTCAACCCCGGCGGGGTCGGTGATCGTCTCCGGGGTCGCCATCCCCGCTACCCTAGCCGGTCGTGCAGGCGATTCAGATCAGCAAGGCCTTCGGAGCGCGCGATGTCCTGTCGGATGTCAGCTTCCGCATCAACCCCGGCGAGCGCCTGGCCGTCGTCGGGCGCAACGGCGAGGGCAAGACGACGCTGCTGCGGATCCTCGCCGGCCAGCTCGATCCGGACGGCGGCTCCATCAGCCTTCCCAAGGGCGCGCAGGTCGCCCTGCACGACCAGCGCCCCCCGCTCACGTCGCAGCTGACCCTCGAGGAGTACGTCGCCGAGGGCATGGCGGGCGCCCAGCAGGCCGAGCGCGACCTGGCCGACCTCGAGGCGCGCATGGCCGGCGGGGACGCCGGGCCCGAGGTGCTGGCCGCCTACGAGGAGGCCCACGCGCAGCTGGAGCGCGCCGGGGGGTACGCCTGGCGCTCCTGGCTCGAGCGGGTGCTGCGCGGCCTCGGCATCGGCGAGGACCAGCTCGCCCGCCCGTTGCGCGGGTTCTCCGGCGGAGAGCTGACGCGGGCGTCGCTCGCCCGGTCGCTGGTGTCGCGGCCCGACGTGCTCCTGCTCGACGAGCCGACCAACCACCTGGACCTGGATGCGGTCGAGTGGCTGGAGCGCGCGATCGGCGAGCTCGGCGCCGCCGTCGTGCTGGTCTCGCACGACCGCTGGTTCCTCGAATCGGTCGCCACCGGCGTCCTCGAGCTCGACCGGGGCCGGTCGAAGCTGTGGCCCATGCGGTACTCCACCTTCCGGCGCGAGCGGGCGCTGGCCATCGACCGCCAGGGGGCGGAGGCGTCGCGCCAGGCGGCCGAGATCGCCCGTCTCGAGCGGTTCGTCACGCGCTGGAAGGCCGGCACCAAGTCGCGCCAGGCATCGTCGCGTCAGAAGCGCCTCGACAAGATCGAGCGGGTCGCCGCGCCCACCCGTGCGGCCCACCTCGCGTTCGGCTTCCCCAAGTCCGAGCGCAGCGGCCGGGTGGTGATCGAGGTCGATGGCCTCGGGCTCGAGGTGCCCGGGCGCACGCTGCTCGCCGACGTCGGGTTCACCCTCGAGCGGGGTCAGCGGCTCGCGGTGATCGGCCCGAACGGCACCGGCAAGACCACGCTGATGGAGACGCTGATCGGCCGCCGCGCGGCCGCCTCGGGCCGGGTCAGTATCGGCCACAAGGTCGTGCCCGCCTACTTCTCCCAGCACGGCGAGGAGATGCGCGACGACCGCACGGTGGTCGAGACGGTGCTCGCGGGGAGCGACCTGACGCCCACCCAGGCCCGCACGCTGCTCGGCGGCTTCCTCTTCTCGGGCGAGGCGGCCGAGGCCCGTGTGGAGCGCCTCTCGGGCGGCGAGCGCCGTCGCCTGGAGCTGGTCACCCTGATCGGCAAGGGCGGCAACCTGCTGGTGCTCGACGAGCCCACCAACCACCTCGACGTCGAGAGCTGCGAGGCGCTGGAGGCGGCGCTCGAGGCGTTCGACGGCACCGTGCTGATGGTCTCGCACGACAGGGCCCTGGTGGACGCGATCGCCACCCACACGCTGGCGCTCGAGGACGGCGTGGCGCGCCTGCGGGCCGGCGGGTACACCGATCTGCTGAACCTGCGCGCCGAGGCCGCCTCCGCCCCCGCCGCGCCGGCGCCCCGTCGTCCGGCCCCTGCGGCCCGCGAGCGCAAGGCGGCACCGGCCGCTCCCGAGCGCCGGCCCTCGCAGAAGAGCCAGCGCGAGGTGCGTCGCCTGGAGGGGGAGATCACCCGCGTCGAGGCGAGGATCGCCGACGTGGAGTCGGATCTGGCCGACCCGGCGACGCTCGCCGACCGGGAGAGGGTGGCCTCGCGCGGCGAGGAGCACCGGGCGCTCCAGGAGGAGCTCGCCTGGCTGATGCGCGAGTGGGAGAGTGCGGCGGAGGCGGCCGCCGGCTGACGGCCGCCTCCGGGCGCGGGTGCTACTCGAGGATGCCGCTGTCCGCGAGGAAGGTCTCGGCCACGTCGGCCGGGTCCTCCTTGTCGAGGTCCACGGCCGCGTTCAGCTCGGCGATGGCCTCCTGCGTCAGCAGCGCGCTGACCGCGTTGACCGTCTCGGCGAAGACCGGCGGCTGCGCGTCGAAGAACGCCGTGTTGATCACGGGGAAGTTCTCGTACGGCAGGCCCTGGAACTGGCCCTTGTCGTCCTCCAGGAGCACGAGCTCCTCCGAGGCGATCTGCGGGTCGGTGCCGAAGGCGTAGACGCACTGCGCCTTGCCGTCCTGCACCGGCTTGTAGCGCAGGTTGAGGGCCACGGACACGACCTCCTTGAAGTTGATCCCGTAGGCCGACTTCAGCAGAGGCAGGCCGTCGGCGCGGGTCAGGTGCTCGGGGTTGGCCGAGTACGTGATCTCGCCGGAGGCCTCGCCCAGGGAGGAGAGCGTGGTCAGCCCGAACTCGTCCACGGCATCCTGCGTGCAGGCCACGCGGTTGTCGTTGCTGTACGGGCTCGGGGTCAGGGTCGTCAGGCCCTGGCTCGCGTACTCGGTGCTGATCGTCTCGAAGACCGCAGCCGAGTCGGGGACGTCGGTCTTCCCCAGGATGACGCCGTAGGCGGTGCCGGTGTACTCGGGGTAGAGGTCGATGTCGCCCTTGGTGACGGCGGCGTGCGCGATCTCGCTGCTACCGAGGCTCGTGACCTCCGACTCGTACCCCTGGGCGTCGAGGGCCTGCGCGTAGAGCTGCGCCACGATCTGGCTCTCGGTGAAGCCCTTGTCCGCGATCCGCACGGCGGTGCCGTCGACCGCGGCGGCGGGCGTCGAGGAGTCGGCCGAGCCCTCGTCGTCGTCGCCGCAACCGGCGACGAGACCGAGCGTCAGGACCAACCCCGCGATGAGGCCGACTCCGACGAGTCTGACCCGTCGAGTCATGTGATTCTCCCTTCGTTGATGGCGAGGCCGCGCGAGATGCGCAGGCCCCGTGGAGTCGCGAGGCGCTCGATCCCGCCGAAGGTCACCTGGGCGGCGAGCGCCAGCAGGGCGACGGGGATGGCTCCCGCGAGGAGCACGTCGTCCTGGCCCGTGTCGAGCCCGGAGATGACGATCTGGCCCAGCCCGCCGCCGCCCACGAGCCCGGCGAGGGTCGCCGTGGCGACCACCTCGACCGACGCCGTGCGGATGCCCGCGGAGATCAGGGGCACCGCGATGGGCAGCTCGACGCGGCCGAGGATCTGGAGGGGCCGGAATCCCATTCCGCGCGACGCCTCCACGACGCCCGCGTCCACCTCCTGGATCCCGGTGAACGTGTTGAGGAGGATGGGCGGCACGGCGAGCAGGTAGAGGCCGATCACGGCCGGCCAGAAGCCGACGGTGGAGAGGGTGAGCACGATGCCCATCACCGCGAAGGTGGGCACGGTGCGGCCCAGGTTCCCGATCGAGGTGACCAGGAAGGCGGCGACCCTGCCGATCTTGGCGCAGACGATGCCCAGGGTGACCCCGGTCACCGCCGCGAGCGCCAGCGCCGTCAGCGAGAGGCGGACGTGGCCCCAGAAGGCGGGGTCGACCAGGTCGCGGTTGGCCGTGTAGAAGTCCCAGGCGTCGGCGAGCGGACCCATCTCAGCCGCCTGCGGCCCGGGCGCGCGACCAGGGCGTCAGCAGGCGCTCGATGCCCACCAGCAGCAGGTCGAGCACGATCGCCAGCAGGGTCGCGGCCACCCCGCCGACGACGATCGGCGTCAGGAAGTCGCGGTTGAGGCCCATGGTGTAGATGAGCGTCCCGAGGCCCTCGGCGCCCACGAGCACCCCGATGGTCGCGATCCCGACCGTGGTGACGGTGACGATGCGGATGCCCGCGAAGATCGACGGGATGGCGAGCGGCAGCTGCACGCGCAGCAGCGTCTGCAGGGGTGTGAAGCCCATGCCGCGGGCGGCCTCCTGCACGGGGGCCGGCACGCCCTGGAGGCCGACGACCGTGTTGCGCATCAGGATCAGGGGCGAGTAGAGCACCAGGCCGATGATCACGGTGTTGCGGCCGATCCCGGTGGTGGGCACGAGGAAGGCGAACAGGGCGAGGCTCGGGATCGTGTAGACCAGCCCGGCGAGGATCGTGACGCCCGGGAAGACGATCCGCCGGTTGCGCAGGAGCACCCCGAGCGGCACCCAGATGGCGACCGAGATCGCAACCGCCACCAGCGTGAGCTGGAGGTGCTCGACGGTCAGCTCCTGGATGTCGTCGGTGTGCCGGGAGATCCAGTCCCAGTCGATGCCCTGCGCCACCGGCTCAGCCCGCCGAGGGGACCGGGCTGAAGACCGAGGCCACCTCGCCGATCCCCAGCAGCCCGATCGCCCGTCCGCTCCGGTCCACGACGACCCCGTAGGCCGCGTTGGCCTCCAGCAGCGCCGACAGCGCGTCGCGCAGCGTCGTCACCTGGTCGAGCACCGGCTCGGCCCCGCCCGCCGGGCGCAGCGGCACGTCGGGCGCGGCGTCCAGGCGGGTGAGCTCGAGCCAGTCCAGGGGGCGGCCGCCGCCGTCGGTCACGAGCACCTGCGCGTCGATCGGGACCAGCTCGCCCGCGGCGATCCGCTCGCGCACGCGGGCCACAGGCTCCCCGACGACGACCGACGGGGGCTCCACCAGGTCGACGTCCTCCAGGCGCGTCAGCGACAGGCTCTTGAGGGCCCGGTCGGAGCCGACGAAGTCGGCGACGAAGTCGTCCACCGGATTGGCCAGGAGCTCGGCGGGCGGGGCGAACTGCACCAGGTGCCCGTCGCGCATCACGGCGATCCTGTCGGCCATCTTCACGGCCTCGTCGATGTCGTGGCTGACGAAGACGACGGTCTTCGGGACGACCCGGTGGAGGCGCAGGAAGTCGTTCTGGAGGCGCTCGCGGGTGATCGGATCGACCGCCGAGAACGGCTCGTCCATGAGCATCACGGGGGGGTCGGCCGCCAGCGCGCGGGCGAGGCCGACGCGCTGCTGCTGGCCGCCCGAGAGCTGGGCGGGGTAGCGGCCTGAGAACTCGTCGGGGTCGAGTCCGATCAGCTCGAGCAGCTCGCGCACGCGACTGCGGATCCGCTCCTTGTCCCACCCGAGCAGCTTCGGCACGGTCGCGACGTTGGCGGCGATCGTGAGGTGGGGGAGGAGCCCGACCTGCTGGATCACGTAGCCGACCTCGCGCCGCAGCGCGGCGGGGTCGCGGTCACGGACGCCGCGCCCGTCGATCAGGATCTCGCCCGAGGTCGGCTCGATCAGCCGGTTGACCATCTTGAGGGCGGTCGTCTTGCCGCACCCCGACGGCCCGACGAGCACGCAGACCTCGCCCGCCGGCACGGTCAGCGAGAGGGTGTCGACGGCCGGACGCGCGCCCGCCGCGTAACGCTTCGTTACATCGCGGAACTCGAGAACGCCGCCGCCGCCCAGAGGCGTCGCACGCGTGCCCGCCCCCGTGGACTCGGACGCCATGGGATCACGCTACCCCAGGGCGCCGGAATCACGCCTGCGACCTCCCTCCGCCGGGCGCACCGTGTGAGATCCCTCACGAGCGGGAGGCCGGATCGGCGCGCCGATCCCATCCCCCGGCCACGAGCGGCAGGGGGATGGACGAGCGGTCCTCCACGAGGCCGTGGCCGATCCTCCCGAGGAGCCACGGAGCCCGGGCGGGCTCCGTGGTCATCGTCCCTCCGCCAACCGCAGGACGTCCGCCGGCGTCGCCGCAGGCGTCAGGCGGTCCTACTCGGTGGAGATGTTCGGGTCGGCCTGCTGAGTGACCGGGTTGATCGCGATGAAGTGCTCGACGGGATCGTCGATCAGGTCCTGCAGGGCCTCGGCGGCGGCGTCCTGCCCGCTCGAGGCCAGCGCTTCGCGGTAGGCGTCGAGCATCTCGACCACGTTCACGACGTCCGCCTCCTCGAGTGGCGCCAGGCTGACCTTGGCCGCCTTCGACAGGCGCCGGCGGACGGCCGCCTCATCGAGGTTCCAGTCGGCGTTCTGGCGCACGTAGACCACGCCGCCGGTCATGCCGCTGCAGAGCCACGGGCCCGGGTCGCCGAGCACGACGGCCCGTCCGCCGGTCATGTACTCGAACGCGAACCCCTTGCAGTTGGCGCGCGCCGCGAGCGTGCCCAGGCGGTCGTTGAGCGGGGCCCTCGGCTCGCCTCCCAGCACCATGTCGGCGCCCGAGAGGCGGATGCCCGCCCGGGCGTCCGCGTTGCCCTGGATCAGGAACAGACCCCGCTGGGCGCCGTAGGCGAAGCTCTTGCCCACGTGGCCGCCGATCCAGTCGCCGAGCGCGTTCTGTGCCTTGAGCACCTGGATGTCGCCGCCGAGGGCGCACTTGCCCACGCCGTCCTGGGCGCCTCCGAAGACCCGGATCCGGACGCCGTCGAGCGTGAAGGCCCCCAGGCCGCTGCCCACCGCCGCGCCCTTGGTGAACGCGAGGTCGACCAGCGTCGGGCGGTGGCCGTTGCCGTTGGCGCCGTTGCGGGCGGTGGCCGTGACGTCGCCGTCGCCCACCGCGTTGCCGGCCGGGTCGGCGACGGCCGGGGAGCCGTTGGTCGGCGACACGGCCGCGTCGGCCCCGTTGACCCACGCGTTGTTCACGCCGGTCGTGGCGCGGGCGATCAGCCCGGCGAGGTCCGTGCCCAGGTTGCGGTCGGCCGCCGTCGTGGTCTCCTCCTCGACCGCCAGCGCCGAGCCCGCCGCGAGGCGCTCGGCCGCGACCTCGGGCGCCCGGTGGGGCGGCGGCGGGTGGAAGGGCCGGAAGAAGCGGGGCGTCCCGGCGGGCGCGGTGATGATCGACTCGCGGACCGGCGTGAGCAGGCTCGTCAGGTCGAGGCGGTCGTGGTGCGACACCTGCACCAGGCGGTCGGCCTGGCCGACCAGTTCCTGCACGTCGGACACGCCCATCTGCCCGGCGAGCTCCCGCAGGGCGGTGCCCATCTCGGTGAAGTAGCGGACGAGGGTGTCGACCGAGGGGTCGAACACGCGCGGGACGAAGCGCTTGAGGCCCCGCTCGTGGGCCTCCTCCTCGTCGAGCTGCGTCGCGATGCCGACGTGGCAGGTGTCGAGCTGGCAGCCGCGGCAGATGGTGCAGCCGATGGCAACCATGGCGGCCGTGCCGAAGCCGAGCCGGTTGGCGCCCATGCAGATCAGCTTGATGCAGTCCACCGCGCTGCGCAGGCCGCCGTCGGCCCAGATCTCGACCCGGTCGCGGATGCCCGCCTCGGTCAGGGCATGGTGGGCGAGGACCGTGCCGATCTCGCAGGGCAGTCCCGCGCGGCGGAGGGCGTGCTGGCGCGCGGCGCCGGTGCCCCCGTCGTAGCCCGACATCGTGATGACGTCGGCGCCCGCCTTGGCGATGCCGATCGCGATCGTGCCGATGCCCGGGACGACCGGCACCTTCACGATGACCTTGGCGTGAGGGTTCGAGGTCTTCAGCTCGTCGATGAGCTGTGCCAGGTCCTCGATCGAGTAGAGGTCGTGGTTGTTGGAGGGGCTGATGAGGTCGCTGCCGACCTGTGCGTTACGGGCCTGGGCGATCGCCTGGGTCACCTTCGAGCCGGGCAGATGGCCGCCCTCGCCGGGCTTCGCACCCTGGCCGATCTTGATCTCGACCCACTCGGACGAGTTGATCAGCAGCGCCGAGACGCCGAAGCGCCCGCTGGCGATCTGCTGGCCGCGGTGCTTCGGGTAGCGCCCGTACATGTCGGGGATCTCGCCACCCTCGCCGTTCATGCAGAGCATGTCGGCGCGCGATGCCGCCTCGGCGTAGGAGCGGAAGGCGACCTCGCCCTGGCTGCCGAAGCTCATCGAGCTGATGAGGAAGGGGAGCGTGTGCTCGCCGACCTGCGAGCTGACCTCGTCGGCCGGGATGCGGTCCTCGGGCGCGGCCAGCTGCGGCTGAACGGCGTGCCGCAGGGCGACCGGCTGCTCGTCCTCGAGCTTGCCGAGGGTCTCGGCGTACTCCGCGTACCCCCGCTCGGAGGTGGCGACCCGCGCGAGGGCCTTCCACACCTTCGGGTACATCCGCGGCAGCTTGACCTTGGAGGGGCTCTCCTCCCCGGCGCGGATCTGGCGGCCCTGTTCGGCGAGGCCGTCGAGGCCGTCGAGGCCGAGGCCGCGGCCGTCGGAGGCGCAGAAGCCCGGGATGGCCAGGATGTCGAGCACCTCGGGCGCGACGCCGATGGCGGAGACCAGGCGGCCGTAGCCGCGCAGCTCGTGGATGCCGAGTGTGGAGAGGACCTTCTCCATTCCCTTCTGCAGGCCCTCGAGCACGTGGCTGGCGGCGGCCGACGGCTCGGGCGAGCCGTCCATCGCCTTCTCCATCATCGCGTAGGGGCACAGCGCCTGGGCGCCGAAGCCGAGGGCGACCATCACGTCGTGCACGTTGCGGATGCCGGCCGCCTGGAGCACGAGGCTGGCGTCGCGACGCCAGGACGAGCCGTCCTCCTTGCGTGCGTCGCGCAGCGCGCGATCGACTGCCGCGACGGCCAGGTGCGGGTCGCAGACGCGCTCGTCCGGGCCGGCCCCGAGGTCGTGCAGCACGATCAGCTCGGCGCCGGAGGTGACCGCGGCGACCGCCGCCTCGGCCAGGTGGCCGAGGTGCGCGCGGACGCTGCCGCCGGCGGCGAAGTGCAGGGGCAGCCGGGCGACGCGCCAGTCCCACGCCGCCTCCACGTCCTCCATGCAGGCGACGCCCGCGCCGACCGCGACACGGCGCAGCTCCGGCAGGGAGAGCGTGGTCGCGCCGGGGCGCATCCCGCCGATGATCAGGGGCATGCGCAGCTCGCAGCGCTGCGGCGGATCGGGCTCGACGCCCTCGATGGGCGGGCGCCGGCCGAGGACGACGCGGGTCGAGAAGTGCTCCACCTCGCGCTCCCGGTCGATGGCCGGGTTCGTGACGACGGCCACCGTCTCCTGGAGGTAGTCGGAGAGGGGCATCGGGACGGGCATGAAGGGTCCCAGCGGGCCGTCCCAGCCGAGCGAGCCGATCGGCTCCGCGCCGCGGTCGGCGTGGAACTGGAGCTGCTGCTTGTCGCTCTCGATCCAGCCGGCCGAGGCGAGGAGGGTGTCGAGCTCGAGCTCGGGGGCGAGCAGGTCCTCGTCGGGGTACTCCTCCACGGCCACCGGCTCGAGGCCGCCGGCCAGGCGCGCGCGCGTCTCGGCGCTCGGCAGCGCGCCGCGGCTCTTGGCGCGCTGGTAGACCTCGCGCTGGACCTCCCAGTAGTCGAGCACCACGGGGGCGCCGTCCTCGCCGGTGACCAGGGCGACCTTCTCGCCCGGCGCCAGCGGCGCCGGGTCGCAGGTGAGGTCCGACACGGGGATGATCCCGGGCTCCGAGGAGACGGCGTAGATGTCGGCGGTCTCCATCCACCAGAGGGGGCGCAGGCCCATGGCGTCGACCGCGAACACCATCTCGTCGGCGGCGCGGCACGCGAGGCCGACCGGGCCCTGTGCGTAGGGGCCGAGCGCCTCGCGGTAGTGGACGTAGAGGTCCTGCAGCTTCGCCGGCAGGCGGTGCACCTCGCCGAGGATCGGCGGCAGGGCGAACTCGACGGCCTCGAGCAGCGACAGCCCCTTCTCGAAGATCAGGCCCTCCAGCAGGCGGTTGAGGTCCTGGCTGTCGGAGCCGAGCTTGCTGGTCGGCAGGCCGAGCTGCTCGCTCTGCTCGCGGAGCTGGGCGATCGTGTTGATCTCGCCGTTGTGGCCGAGGATGGAGAAGGGCTGCACCCGGCTGAACGTGGGATAGGTGTTCGTCGAGTACCGGTTGTGGGCGATGATCCGCGACGAGGCGAAGTCGGGCTCGGCCATCTCGGGGTAGAACCGCGCGATCACCTCGGGCTGGCCCTGCACCTTGTAGACGACGTCGTTCGCCGAGAACGAGGCGACGTGGCAGTCGAGCTCCTGCTCGATCTGGACCATGGCCCGGTAGCAGTTCGTCGACGCCGGGCCTCCGGGCTCCCGGGCGAGGCAGGCGAGCTGCCAGAACACCGGCGGGGTCTCCGAGGCCCGCGGGCCGAGCGCGCCGCGGTCGACCGTGCCCTCGCCGCTCCACAGCACCGTGAAGCCGTGCTCGCGGATGACGGCCTCGATCCGCGGCACCTGGACCCCGGCGTCCTCGGTCGTGTCGAAGAAGATGTGGGCGACCGTGAAGCGCCGGTCGTCGGCCGCGGCCGGGTCGAGGCCCTCGGCCTCCAGCCGGCGGCGCCAGGCCGGGCGGGGGAGGTCGACCAGGAGCCCGCTGCCGTCGCCTTCGCCGTCCACGCTCCCGGATCGGTGGACCATCATCTGGAGGGACGTGAGCGCCAGCTCCAGCATGCTCCTGCTCGGCGTGCCGTCGCGGGTGGCGAAGGCGGCGAGGGCGCACGCGTCGTGCTCGATCAGGTCCGGGAGGCCGGCGGGCGGCGTGGTGGCGAACGGCGGGCGGACGGTCATGCACGGGCCTCTCGGTCGTGGGGCCTGCGAACACGCTGACGCCGGCCCACGACGGGACCGGCGTGCGAATCTCCAGTAAACCCGGCGGCAACGGAATGGTCAACGCGGCCGATCGCCCTGCTCAAGTCCGCCGAGGGCCTGCCGAAGGGGCCCAGGATGACCCGAACCGCCATCAGCGATGCCGAGCTCTCGCTCGTGGCCGCCGTCGCCGGCCGTGAGGCCTGGACCGACCTCTCCGCGCCGCCGGAGGAGCACCCTCCCCGCACGCTCGGCGAGGAGCTCGCCGTCGCCCGCTTCCGCGCCGCGGTCCCACATCGCCGCACCGCGCGCCGGACCGCCGTCCACGCCCGCCTGGCAGTGGCGGTCCTGACGGTCGGAGTGCTGGGCGCGTGCTGGTGGGTCAGCCCGACCCGAACCGCGATCGGCCTCATCGCCGCGGGCTTCTTCAGCCTCATCGCCCTTCGCCGTCGCGGGCGCCCGCGCTCCGGCGCCCTCCGCCCCCGCACGCGCTGAGCATCTGATCCGCGGCGCCGGCGGCGCCGCACGCGCGCTGTCGCGGGCTCAGCCCGGTGGCGCGATCACGCCGAGGCGCTCGCCGACCCCGAGGAGGTCGATGATGCGCAGGGCGGCACCGTCCCCCGGCAGAGTGCGGAACGCCAGCCCGCGAGCCGCGGCGTCGGCTGCCGCGTCGATCAGGGTCCGCACACCCGTGCTGCCCATGAACGTCAGGCGCGCCAGATCGAGCTCGACGCCCTGCCGCGCGGCGTCGGCGGCGGCGGCCAGCGCCCGCGCGGCCGCCGGCGACTCGGCCAGATCGAGCTCGCCCTCCATGGTCACCACGGCCCAGCCCTCGTGCCCGGTCGTCCCGATCCTCAGGCCGGTCTCGGGCGTCTCCTCGCCCAGCTGGTGCTGCAGTGTCACGCGCCCTCCCGGCGCGGCCCGTTCGCGCGGGCCGCCACGACGATGCGACGCCCCGAGGATTCCAGAGGCCCGCGTGCCGTCGCAAGCCCTGCCGGTCGTCGCCGCGAGGCGTCCGGGCGCTACGCTGTGGCGTCGATGCCCACGCCGCCCGAGACCACCGCGCCGGACACGATGCACTGCTACCGGCACGCCGACCGCGAGACCCTGCTCTCGTGCTCGAACTGCGAGCGGCCCATCTGCACGGCCTGCATGACGACCGCCGCGGTCGGCGTGCGCTGCCCCGAGTGCGCGCGCGGGGGCTCCTCCGCGGCGGCGGCCGGCGTGCGCCGCCTCGGGGCCCGGGCCGGGTCGGACACGGTGTTCGCGACGACGGCCCTCGTCGCGCTCAACCTCGTCTTCTATCTCGCCCAGGTCGCCCAGGCGGGCAGCCTCCAGGACGCCAGCCTGTCGAGCCTGGTGGGCGACGGCGCGGTCTTCGGCCCCGCCATCGCCGACGGCGAGTGGTGGCGCCTGGTCACGGGCGGCTTCCTGCACGCCTCGATCATCCACATCGGCTTCAACATGTACCTGCTGTGGATCCTCGGAGGCGCCCTCGAGCGGTACGCGGGCGCCGGGCGCTTCCTGGCGATCTACTTCGCAGCAGTGCTGTGGGGGTCGGTGGGCGCGCTCCTGCTCAGCCCCAACTCGCCGACGATCGGCGCGTCGGGCGGGGTGTTCGGGCTGATGGCCGCGCTCTACCTGCTCGAGCGCCAGCGCGGCGTCGCGCTGCTCGGGGGTTCGATCGGGATGCTGCTGCTGCTCAACCTCGGCATCACCTTCGTGCTGCCGGGCATCTCGATCGGTGGGCACATCGGCGGCATCGTGGGCGGCGCGGCGGCCGGATTCGTGCTGTCGGGCTACGGCCGCGGGCACATGGCCTACGGGCGCATCGGGGCGCAGGGCTGGACGGCCGTCGGCGCGCTCATCGCCGGCGCGTTCATCGTGGGGATCCTGATCGCCTGAGGCGGATCAGGCGGGCGCCGCGAGCTCGCCGATCCTCTCGATGAGCCCGGCCACGAGGCGGATCGACGCCTCGATGTCGTCCGGATGACACGCCTCGACGCTGGAGTGCACGTAGCGGGTCGGGATCGAGACGCAGCCGGCGACGGCGCCCCGGCCCGAGAGCTGCAGGCTCCCCGTGTCGGTGCCGCCGCGGTTGGCGACGTGGAACTGGTGGGGGATGCCCGCGTCGACCGCGATCCGCGTCAGCAGGTCGACGAGGGCCGGAGCTCCGATCGCGCTCGCGTCCATCACGCGGATCGCCGTGCCCTGGCCGAGGCGCGTCGTCGCGCCGCCGGAAGGGGCGCCGGGGCCGTCGTTGGCGGGGCAGGTGTCGATGGCGAGGGCGATGTCGGGCAGCACGCGCGCCGTCGCGACGCGCGCCCCGCGCAGGCCCACCTCCTCCTGCACCGTCGCGGTGGCCACCACCTCGGCCGCGGAGGGGCCTGCGGCCCGCAGCGCCTCGAGCATCACGAAGACGCCGACGCGGTCGTCGAGGCTCTTGCCGGTGACGAGGTCCCCGAGCGGGCGGAGCGCCCGCACGCGGGTCGCCACGTCGCCGGGGCGGACGAGTTCGCGCACGCGCTCTGCCGGCAGCCCCAGGTCGATCGCGAGATCGGTCACCTCGAGCGCCTTCGCGCGGTCCTTCTGGTCGAGCAGGTGCACCGGCGGAAGGCCGACGACCCCCTCGAGGTCCTCGCGCCCGTGGATGCTGACGCTCTGCCCGACGAGGGTCCGGGCGTCCCAGCCCCCGATCGGGATCACCTTCACGAAGCCCCGGTCGTCGATGTGGGTGACCATCAGCCCGATCTCGTCCATGTGGGCGGCGAGCATCAGGCGCGGGCCACCGCCCTCCCGGATGCCCATCAGGTTGCCGAGGGGGTCGGTCTCCACACGATCGCAGAGCTCCTCCAGGCGGGGCGCCACGACGGCCCGGACGCGCTCCTCGCGCCCCGACGTTCCGGCGGCCTCGCAGAGGGCCGTGAGGAGGTCCATGTCCACGAAGCGGCAGCCTACGCTCAGTCACCACCCGCCGGTTCCCCCGCGGTGCGGGCATGGACCGCCGCCGCAGCGGCGAGCACGTCGGCCTGGCGGACGTCGCCGGCCCGGCCGAGCACGAAGAGCTCGTGCGCCCGCACGCCGTCCGCCCACACCACCTCGAAGGCGACGAAGTCCTGGCCATCGCGGCGCCCGGTCTTCCGCGCGCCCCTCGCGCCCGGAATGCCGGTGACGGTGATCGCCCGGGCGGCGAGGCCGGGCTCCGACGATCCGTTTACGGCCAGCAGGCGCGCCGCCTCCGCGCGCGCCTGCGCGGGTGTGCGGAGCTCGGCGACGGCCGAGATGCCGAACGCCATGGGCGGACCCGACAGCTCGGTCTTCGCGGCGCGGACCATGCCGCGGCGCCGGAGTTCGACCGCCGATACCTCGTTCTCGCCCGAGATCGCCGCGAGGTCGAGTGCGAGCGCGGGCGGTGCGGTGAACCCGGCGAGCTCGTCCCCCTGCACCACGCGGGCGGTGAGGGGGAGGGCGTCGGCGACGGAGCCCGCGGCGGTGGCGGGCGGCCGGGCCTGAGCGGGGTCTCCGGAGTCGGAGCATCCGGCGGCGAGGGCCATCGGTGCGGCGAGGGCCAGGACGAGGCAGCAGCGAGCGGGATGGCGCATCGGTGTCTCCGATCGTGGGGGTGGGGCGACGCTAGGGGCGCGTGCCGCGTCCGCCGTCGCCACCGATGCGGATGTCCCGTCACCCTCGCGGCGGATCCGCGTCGGCGGGTCATCCTCAAGGTGGATGCCACGGCGCGCGCCGCGCCACTACGGTTGCCGCATGAACGCGCCGGCGCAGCGGATCCGGCGGGCCGGATCCGCCATCGATCCCCGGTATCGCGACGTCGCCATCGCGCTCGGGCTCGCGGTGGTGTCGGCGATCGAGATCTCGAGATCGGACGACATCGACAGGCCGTGGCTGGCGACCGTGGCGACGCTCGCCTGCACGCTGGGGCTCGTGGCGCGCCGCTCCCACCCCCTCATGCTCGCCGCCGGAATCGCCGCCGCCCTGGTGGTCACGGCGATCTTCGCGTCGACGATCGAGTCGATCGGCGTGCTGATCGCCGTCGTCCTCGCCGTCTACAGCGTGGCGATCGAGTGCGGAATGAGGAACGCGCTCATCGGTACCGGGGCGGTCGGCGCGGCGATCGCCGTCTCGATCCTGCGCGATCCCACCGACACGGCCTGGAACATCCCGCCCTCGCTGCTGCTGTTCGTGCTCGTGCCCTTCGCGGCGGGCCGGGCCCTGCGCGAGCGCGCGGGCCGCGCCGCGCGCGACGCCCTCGCCGCCGAGCGGGCCCGGATCGCGCGGGAGCTCCACGACGTCGTGGCGCACGGGCTCAGCATGATCGCCCTCCAGGCCGACGCAGCCGACGCCGCGCTGGAGCGCGATCCGGCGCGCGCTGTCGAGCCCGTCCGGGGGATCGCGGTCTCGGCGCGCTCGTCGCTCTCCGAGCTGCGCCGCCTGCTCGCGATGGTCCGGGCCCCGGGGGAGGACGACCCGCTTGCTCCGCGGCCGGGGGTGGCACGACTGCCGGAGCTGATCGAGCAGGTGCGGCGCGTGGGCCTCGTCGTGGACCTGAACGTCGAGGGAGTCCCCGATGAGCTCGCCCCCGGGGTCGACCTCACCGTCTTCCGGATCGCCCAGGAGGCGCTCACGAACGCACTCCGGCACTCGTCGATGGCCCGCGTGGCGGTGACGCTCCGCTATCGCCCGGCCGACGTCGAGATCGAGGTGGTCGACGACGGCCGGCCCCCCAGCGCCTCCGACGAGGGGCTCGGCCTCCTCGGGATGCGCGAGCGCGTCACGCTCTACGGCGGCCGGCTCGACGCCGGCCCCCGCATGGGAGGCGGCTACGGCGTGCGGGCGACGCTACCTCTGTGAGCTGTCGCGACGGAGCGGCGATCCGCGTATTGATCGCCGATGACGAGGCGCTCGTGCGCGCCGGGCTCTCCTTGATCATCGACCTCGAGCCGGGTCTCGAGCTGGTCGGTGAGGCGGCCGACGGCCGGCAGGCCATCGCGCGGACCGCCGCCCTGTCGCCGGACGTCGTGCTGATGGACGTCCGGATGCCGGATATCGACGGCATCGCCGCGACGCGCCGAATCGTGCAGTCCGGCTCCCCGGCGCGCGTGCTCATCCTCAGCACCTTCGGCGCCGACGAGCAGGTCTATGAAGGCCTTCGGGCAGGCGCCAGTGGCTTTCTCCTGAAGGACGTCCCGCGGGAGCAGCTGGTCGGCGGAATCCGCATCGTCGCCGACGGTGGGTCGCTGCTCGCGCCGGCCATCACCCGCCGCCTGATCGCGGGGTACCTGCGGCGGCCTCCCACCGGCCCCCGGCCGCCCGCCTCCCTCGGCGAGCTCACCCCGCGCGAGCTGGATGTCCTGCGGCTCCTCGCCCAGGGCCTCTCGAACGCCGAGATCGCCGGAGTCCTCGTGCTCGGCGAGGCCACCGTGAAGACCCACGTCGGTCGCATCCTCGCCAAGCTCGGCGTCCGCGACCGTGTCCAAGCGGTCGTGGTCGCCTTTCAGTCGGGTCTCGCCCACCCGGGAGAGGACTGACCCGAACCCCGGCGGAGGGGCGGGCGAGGTCTCGTCGTCCCTCCGGTGGGCCGTCGGGCGATCGGCCGAGGGTCCGGGTCCGGACGGACCGTCAACGACGATGGCGCCGGGGCGCGTCGGCCGGCTCCGACCCGTCGAGCGATCTGCGACCCTGGCGCGATGCTCTCGCTGGATGGCGTCTCCAAGGCCTACGGGCCCCGGACCGTGCTGCGGTCGGTCTCGCTGCTGATCCCCGACGATGCGCGCGTCGGCGTCGTCGGGCCGAACGGCATCGGCAAGTCGACCCTGCTGCGCGTGATGGCGGGCGTCGAGGCGCCTGACGAGGGGCGGATCCTGCGGGCCCCGCCGGCGCTCCGCGTGGGCCTGCTCGACCAGCGCGGGCGGCCGGCCGCCGAGGAGACCGTGGCCGAGCACCTGGCGCGGCGCACCGGCGTGGCGGCGGCGGAGGAGCGCCTCGACGCGCTCACCGCCGCCCTGGCCGTCGATCCGGCGCGTGTGGACGAGTACTCCGACGCCCTCGAGGCCTTCCTCGCCCTCGGGGGGGACGACCTCGGCGCCCGCGCCGGCGCCGCCCTCACCGAGGTGGGGCTTTCCCCCGACCGCCTGGATCTCCCCATGGGGGCCCTGTCGGGCGGTCAGGCCGCCCGCGTCGGCCTCGCCGTGCTCGTGCTCGCGCGGGTCGACCTGCTCCTGCTCGACGAGCCCACCAACGACCTCGACTTCGCCGGGCTCGAGATCCTCGAGCGCCTGGTGGACGCCCACCGCGGCGCCGTCGTCACGGTCTCCCACGATCGCGCCTTCCTCGACCGCTGCGTCCGCCGGGTCGTCGAGGTGGTCGAGCCCACGCACGAGGTGCGCGAGTACGCCGGCGGATGGACCGACTACATCGCCCAGCGCGACCAGGCCCGCGCGCGCCAGTACGAGGCCCACGGGCGTTACGCGGGCGAGAGGGGGCGGCTGGAGGACCGCATGAGGCGCCAGCGGGCGTGGTCGGAGGAGGGTGTCAAGAAGGAGAAGAAGCGGCCGAAGGACCCCGACAAGATCGGCCGCGCGATGCGCGCGGAGCGCTCGGAGCAGCAGGCCTCGAAGGTGCGGGCCTCCGAGCGCGCGCTGGAGCGGCTCGAGGTGGTGGAGAAGCCCTGGGAGGGATGGCGTCTGCAGCTGCGGCTCGCCTCGGGCCGCGGTGGCGGCGACGTCGTGGCCGTGCTGGAGGGCGCGGTCGTCGCGAGGGGCGCCTTCCGTCTCGGCCCGGTCGATCTCGACGTGCGCCGCGGCGACCGGCTGGTCGTCACCGGTCCGAACGGTGGCGGCAAGAGCACGCTGATCGGGGCCCTGCTCGGCCGGATCCCCCTGGCCGCCGGCAGCGGACGCACCGGGCCCTCGATCGTCGTCGGCGAGATCGAGCAGGAGCGCACCGCCCTGTTCGGCGCGCCGCGGCTCCTCGACGCCGTCACCGAGCGATCGGGCCTGCGGGGGGAGGAGGCCCGCACGCTCCTGGCCAAGTTCTCGCTCGACGCCGACCGCGTGGAGCGCCCCGCGGAGGACCTCTCCCCGGGAGAGCGGACCCGGGCGCTGATGGCCATCCTGGCCGCGCGCGAGGTCACCTGCCTCGTTCTCGACGAGCCCACGAACCACCTCGACCTGGAGGCCATCGAGCAGCTCGAGGACGCTCTCGGCGACTACGAGGGCACCCTGATCCTCGTCACGCACGACCGCCGGATGCTGGAGCGCGTCGCGGTGAACCGCAGGATCATGGTCGAGGACGGCATGGTCCGGGAGCTCACCGCCTAGCGGGATCCCGGGCGCGACGGTTCGGGAGCGCCGCCCGCCGCCCCGCCGCGGGTTCGGGGTCCATTTGGACCTCGCGCCCTCGTCCAATTGGGGCTCTTCGTGCATTCACGTGGGAAGGGCGACGTGGATCCGGCCGCATACCAGGTGGATCAGGGCGATGAGGTTGTCGAGCCGGCG